>ERZ802830.1846-NODE-1846-length-19794-cov-5.32099_pt1 | contig 19794 bp, 4 predicted proteins | sample MGYA00345654_ERZ802830 | MGnify/ENA primary metagenome ERZ802830 (study PRJEB30503, sample SAMEA104212375) | marine metagenome | biome: Westerlies Biome; feature: [SRF] surface water layer (ENVO:00010504) within the epipelagic zone...; material: water...
TGTTATTATCTCCCGGTGGTGTTCCTATTTTCTCCAGGATGCCTGGTGTAAGTTCATCGATTCCTATACCATCATATCCTGGCGCTCTAATTTTTAATAAGTCAACTAAGTCATTTAAATTACCAACATCAACATGTATTTTGTCTGGGTCGTATCCTGCATCACTTAATGCTGTATTAAGACATGCACTCATATCTTCTGGTATATTGATATCTATAATTGAGTCTGGTAATCCTAATTTACTTTTTGCATCACCTCTTTCTGAACAGTCAGGTATTTCTCTTGCTGTTAGGAATACTCTTGCACCTGTTCCGCCGCCTACTACTCCTTTTATAGGATCATATCCGCCTGGACTATCTAATCTGTCATTATCGTTTAAAGGATCAAATTGTCCTAAACCTGTTCCTTGGAAATATACTCCGTTTCCGTCTACACCAGTCTCATCACCAAGTCCTATTGCATCATATTCTAATGGAACACCTTGTGTTAAATCTGCTGGAAATTGTTTATATATTCCTCGGTCTATAATTTGTAAACTAGTAATAGTACCCTGTGCATCAACACTAGAAACTACAAACTTTGCCACTCTTGGTGGTAATCCTTCTCCAGAACCAACTTTTGCTGTTATACTTGCACCAATATTATTAAATGTTGTGGCTTCTCCTAGGTCAACAACTCTGACTTTAGGTGGATTACTAAAGTCGTATCCTTCACCACCTTGTGTAATTTGTACACTTACTATACCGCCATTTTCATTTAGTACAACTGCTCCTGCCTTTGCACCTGAACCTGGTGTTGTTCCGTCACCTATATAAACTTTTACATTGTCTGCCGAACTATATGCCATACCTGGCATGTCAATACAAAGTTCTGATATACCACCATATGGACTTGCTATTGGAAGTCCACCAACTATTCTTAATCTATCATTTACAGCATAACCACTACCACCTGTTGTTTTAGATTGGCTGGAAAGTACAGCACCCTTTGTTGTATCAGGTGTTCCTCCTGAAAGACTGGTTGATACTCCTGTAGCCTGCCCTTGTACGTTATACATTGTGTAAGTTGTTGAAGGATTAACTGCTGTATTGCCATATCCATAACCTGTTGCCGCTGGTATTACTGCTGTATTACTGACCTCTACTTGTTCAAATCCTCTTACAACATGGAAGTCTAAAACTTCTTTATATACTCCACCAGCACAACCATCTCTAATTGTTAATGGAGCATTACTACAACTACTAATTCTTAAAGCAGGTTTGCCGTCTTTAAATGTATCATGTACCATGTAACCACTACCTTGTGTGCATCTTAAAGCCTTTTCGATAGTTGCTGGGTCTGAACCTGGGAATTGTATTTTTGTGCTATTAATTATTAACTCATCGCCTGGTGTTACACCCACCATATCGTCTAATGCTATAGTGTGTCCTGGCATAGGTTTATCTAAGTTACAGTAAACCATGGGTCCTGCTGGAACATAATTTCCAAACTTGTTTTTAATTTTTGGCTGTATGCCTATTACAGGACTTTCATTAAATGAAATATTTGCATCTGTAGGGCTATCTTCTGCAGGTACCGTAATGTTTGCCGTTAAATCAATTTGTGCTTGATTTGGATTAGGTAATACATTTGGTATTTGTCCTGGATAGTTCAGTAATATATCAAGTCCTGATATGCCATCTGAAATATTAAAGTCGTCTAATATATTTCCAATAAGTGTTCCGTCTTGCAATCTTATATCTGTATTAATTTTGCCAGGAGTATATGTAAAAAAGTTATTACCTTTTTTATAAAAATTATCGCCTGTATATGTAAGCTCGTTCCAGAATGGATAATTTGAAATATCTAGTGCTCTTAGTTTTCCTGGTCTGCTTGGCCTTACATTTCTTAATGGTTGTGCTAATGGTAATATTTGATTACCTGTAACACGTTGTACTGTATTATTTACAAATTGGTTACCAGTTAGTGGTTGGTATTTTCCATAACTATTTGATGATGTAACCTTTACAGTCTTTTTAAATATATCAGGCACCATACTAAATCCTGCCATAGGTGCTAGTCCGTATCCACCATAATTATGCATATAATGTACATCTACAGTTGGGTCTCTTCTTATTGATCCTGCACCTACACCCATTCTGGCCTGTTGGATATACTTGTATATACTATTACCATTATTATACCTTGGGCCACCGCCTCCGCCGCCACCGCCACTATAGCCTACTCCACCTGCTCCATGATTAGGTATTTTCTTCTTGGTTATAGGTACTCCTATCGGAGAAAATATTGGTGATTGTTGACCTGTATTTCCTGTTGGTGCTGTTGGGCTATATATTGGCACACTACAAGGTTGTCCTGGAACTGGATTTTGTTTTGGGTCTATTGGCTTTACAGGCTCATTAGGTAATTTCATAATGTATCTGTAAACGATACTTGGCTTGTTTACTTTTACTCTTAAATATGAACCGTTAGATATATCAACATTAAATGCAATTTTACCACCGTATTTTACACCGTTGCCTCCTGCTGTGTTAGGTGCTAACTGAAAGTCTTTTACTGCTCCGCCAAATTGTCTTTTTGCTTTTGTTCCTGTTTGCTGTCCACCATTTTTAGTAAGTATCTGATTCTTTTCTGAATCTGTAAGTTTCTGTACTGTTGTACTTCCTGTACTTGCTACTAAATTGTTTTCACTTCCTTTACTTACACCCTGATAAACTTCTATGCCGTCTGCACCACTGTAAAAATCAAAACATATTTCCACAGTACCTGTACTTGTTAATACATAATAATTATTATCTGTTTGTTTTGCTGTTCTATTATGTTGCTCATGATATGAAACAACTGCATTTCCACTTGCTGATTGCTTCTGTAATACGTTTGCATATCCAGTTGTTGTAGATGTTGCAGGTAATTGAGATTTACCACAACTATCTAAACCAGTTGCACTGGCTGATATATGAAGACAAAGTCCATGCCAATGGTTACCACCACCCTTACAAACTCCTACAAAGCTCACTGTATCTGTAACTGCGTCTACTTCAAATGCTTGTACGCCTCCATTTCTAAAACTAAAAGATTTACCTGACCATTTACTATTAAACCTACCGTTACCTGTTTTAGCACCACCAATTGTTACATGTGTTCTGGCATCATATCCCTGTCTTCCGGCATTAAAGGCATGTGCGTAATATGTTCCTGGTTTACTGAATTTCATTTGTATTTCAAATCTTTGAGTGCTTCCATTATCACTCCAAATCATTATACCTGCTAGTGCTGAACCTGATAATCCGCCTCTTGTAGCACCTACCTGTGATTTAAATCCTGCATGTGAACCGTTTAATGTATAATATCCTGACCAATCACTGGTCCAACGTCTTTTACCATGTCCACTTGCGGATACAATTTTCATACCTGGACTGCTAGTGTCAGGATTTAATACTGTTCCACCATAACAAATTGTAGTTTGCTGTGGCGGAGTAATTGGGACAACCGGTGTTGGTGGTTGTATTATAGGTGTACACATATCCACACAAGGTTTTTTACTAATATTTGCTAATGCTTTTTTAGGATCTAAAATAGGTTTGGCTCCACTATCAATTCCTGCACCTGGTACGGGAGATACTGTTGGGTCATCAATATTAAATACTGGTATTTCTAATCTATTGTGCCCTCCAGCATAATTATTTTTATCACCTAAGTATGCAGGATTTCCTGAACTTGTATTAAGTGTTGATAAAGGTTCTTGTCCTTCAGGTAATAATGGACTTAAAGGATCGTTTACAAATCCTTTTCTGTTTTGTTTAAATAAAATAGTACCTGCTCGTGACATGCCGTTTGTTAGGTCGGTATTATCAATATTATCAGCAGTAACATATGGAGAATATCCAGCAGTCTGTCTGTAGTCGCCTAATATTGGTTTAATTTTTTGATCATGTTTGCCATTTAACATTGCAAATGATATCGTACCGTCAGTATCTATTGCTCCTCTTCTGAGCTTCATTGCATTGTTAATACTGTCTACAACATCTGCTTCTGATTTAATATCATTAAGCACAATGTCAGTATTGTTTAATTTTATTTTATTATGGTCTATAGTTGTAATTATAGCAGGTTTTCCTATATTAAGATTGTCTGCACTAAATGTTGACCCTGCTGTAAATGATGCATTTGCAACATAAACAACATCGCCATTTTTAATTCTTTGTCCATCAACAATACTAAGACCTGCTGACCAAGTTGTAATTTGTGTATTGGCCACATCTGCATAACTAAATGCGTCTGCTATAGAAATTGTATTAGATGTACCAGATGTTACACCAGTTACTGTATAAACTTGGTTATAATAATTTGGATCTGCCATGTGTACAGCAATACGTTTACCTGCGTATGCAGGATCTATACCATGTGCTTTATCAGTATTGATAGTGATACCTGATTTTATTATACTACCTGTTTTACTAATTGTTGAATTATATGGTGCATCAATAACAAAAGTATCTTCTGTTGCATTTTCTACAAAATAATAACCACTGTATGTATTAGCAATAAGTTTTACAATATCACCTGCGGCTAAGTTATGGTCCACTGTGTCTGCTGTAATTTTTGTTTTACCAAAATAACTTACACTTAAACTTGTATGTGCTATGTTGCTTGTAACATTTGCATCATAAACTGTAAATCCTGTAGAGGAAATATTTGAAATTGTGTACTCTTTAGCATGTATATTACTTACTTGGTTATATTTAAATCCTGTTATTCCTAAAGTAGCAAAGTTAATTAAATTTATATTGCCACTTGTAGTTTCAGGGAAGTCACCAATAATTGTAATACTTGTAGCATCTACTTCGTCTATCATAAATGTTGAACCATTCCAACTAGTATTACTTGCTACTAAGTCAATTGTTCTTCCTGGTGTTACAGAATTATAAACATTTGAACCGTTATTATGAATATTTGATACATTTAATTTTAATCTTTCATTGTGTACCTGTGTAATAGTCATTGTTTCTGTACTAACAGGTCTTTTATTTCCAGGAAGTATTATATTTGATTCATTTATATAATCAGTACCTGTTGTTGCTGTAACTACACCCGTTCCTGAAATACCAGATACATTTGCTGTAAATATTGTTCCATTTGTATTGAGTGTTGCACCTGCTGTTGTAAAGTCACTATTACCAATATCTGTAATTATATATTCTGTACCATTTACTAAACTTGTAGCATTTACATCAGCATATTGTAATGCTTCTATATCTGCAAGTCCTACAGAACTAGCATTTGCATATTTAATATTTGCAAACTCTAAATCCGCATTTGCTGTAAGATTTATTGTAAGATCATCACTACCTGAAGCGACAGAAACTGTAGTTGCTACACTAAACTGTTCTACACTTGTGGTTGTAAATTCTAATTGAGTGGGGTCTTGCTCCTGGAAGCCAACTATGTCACCATTTTCTAAATTATATACACTTGTTGATATTTGTATTGTACCTGCACTAGCGGTTGTATTTGCTGTTGCTATGGCTGAGTCAGTTACTGATGGTGTAATATTGCTTATGCTCATTACGTTAGCAGGACCAATACTTGTAATATTTGCACTAACCATATTAGCACCAGCAAAGTTAGATATTTTAACTCCTTTTCTGGATACTACTTCTTGGTTAGTCCATACTACAAACTGATCTGATAAATCAGCATCTTTAATTACTAAATGATAATCTAAGTATCTTCCGTTGTCTGTTCCGCCTATAGCATTGTCATCTACATAACTGAATAAATCAATATCATTAAGATATAAATATGCAGTTTCATCTGTAGCGTCTTGCTCAACAAATCCTAATGTTGCATTTGTGTCTTTTAATTGGTACACATTCCAGTCTAAATTTTCTGCTTTTGCAACATGGATAGTATCATTTGCTTCTGGTTTAAAAATTATATTATCACCAAATAGTTGAGCAATACTTGGTACACTAAATGCTTGATAAGAAATATTATCTCTGTTTACATATCCTGCATTTGGTAAAGGATTAAATTTACTGTCTGTAATACCTATTGCACTTACATTTGAAGTTGTTTTCCAAAGTTCGTTTGTTCTTAAGCCTGTAGGTTTTTTAAGGAATCTACTAGTATCATCTATATCAATAAGTATTATTTCATCTTCAGTTGCATCTGGTGTAATTTCATAATTTCTTACAGCAGTAACTTTAGCAATTAAATCGTCGTTAGTTGCGGCTTTTATATTAAGAGAAGCACCTGGTACATCTCCTTTAAATGCATCTACGAAATCAATAGTAGAATGTTCTACAATGTAAACATTTGATGTTGTTAAAATTTCTTTATTTGGTAATAAACTTACATTTGCAAAAGTAATGCTGTTTGATGCCAATGTATAATATACAATATCCCCTTCGTTTTCTATATATGTCCCGTCAATATATACATCTACAAAAGCATAATCATAATTATCTATTGTGGTATAATTTGCTGTATCAAAACTTGTACTACCATTTATAAGGTTAGTTACTACACCAGTACTAGTGTCTGCTAATCCTACGGTTGCATTACCAAATGTAACACTACCTGTTTTTGTATCTGCAAGTGGTTGTATTTGCCATCTATCACCAGCATCGTAATCATAATTACTACTTGCTACAATACTATTTGCAACTGATACTGTAATGTTTGCCTTTACTGTATTATTTGCAGTATCTAATTTATAACGTTGACGTGGTTGGTACCTAATTGAACTATTACCAAGTTGTAGTTTTCCTAATGTTACATTACTGTCATTATCACTAAGTGTAAAGTCATTACCTGAAATTTTTAAGTATGTAAAGTATCCAACATTAGATGTACTGCTACTTACATTACTAACACCGCTATTAGTAATTACACTTGCTGTAATGTTGGAATTCATTGTTGCATCTGCATTTATAAGAGTTGCAACATTGGCTAAGTCCGTAATACTGCTTAAATTGTATGTTGAAGCATCAGTATTTAAACTCGCATTTCCTAAATGATCTGTAATTGTTAAACTTCCTAGTCCTGAGATATTAGAAACATCTGAAGATACTAAAGTACTTGCATTTGTACCTGAATATTGTTTTAATGTAACGTATGCTGACGATAAAGCATCTACTTTTGTAAATGTTTGTGTAGTATTATTTGTAGTAATATTTGCTGTCTCAACTATAAGGCCAGTTCCTGCTTCATATCCTGTTCCAGCATTTGTAATTGATAAGCCACTTATCTCACCATTACTAGTTAATGTGGCTGTTGCTGTTGCTACGTTAGTTCCTATTGTAGGATTATTAATTGTGATAGTTGGTAAATTAAAGTATTTGTGCTTTGCTTTAATCAGCTCTATACTTGATACTGTTCCTGTTGTATCTTGTGGGAAAGCCAGTGTTATAAGTTGTGGGTCTTGTACAACATTTGCACGGTCAATTTTTAGCTCAACACTCTGATTGTTTACTACATCACCAAAGTCACCAACCTTTATACACCACTCGTCATATACAGTCATGTCTCCCTGTAATATATTACTGCTTCTTGCAATTCTGCTTAAACTTGTACTAGTACCTTTTCCTTGTATCATTCCTCTATAGAAATCAAACTGCTGATCATCTGTAATGTCTAATTCATTTAAATATGCTCTTTCCTGATATCCATATAATCTTCTACTTGCATCATAAACATCACGTTCTACAGGAACAAATCCCATTTCAGAGTATTTGCCCATTGTTGTTGCAAGGTTATCTAGGTTAGGTATAAGCTCGTCGCCATCTACCATAAATCCTTCTGTACTTAATTTTCCGTCCCAATTTGCAGTTCTTGTTGCTTTAAGTTTAATTCTGTTCTGACGTTGATTTAATACTGGATCAAAAATAGTATCTGCAAAGTCTGTAACATTGTCTATTGCAATAGCATGTTCTATTTCTTTAGTATATAATACTACACCATAAATTTCTTTTCCTGTTGGTGGAATGATTTCTATAGATGTACCTTCTCTTAAAATATCGCACTCTGTAGGCTCTATTGCTTTACCTGTTTGGTCCATTATAGAGAACATATCTCTTTCTGATCTGTTTACTTTAGCAACAAATCCTGAGGGTGGTACAAATTTTACTTTGTTTGCTAATGGAGAAAGTTCAATAGTGTTTCCTACTTGCCAACTTCCTGTTGTCCAGAATAAATATTGCTTTGCACCATATAACCAATCTCTTGCGGCTCCTATAGTTGAATCATAAGTTCCTAAATCATATCCTTGTCTGTCTTGGAATTTTCCTAAACCATTTATAAAATTAAATAAAGTCTGCGTATCGGTATATTCTGTGTCGTAATATACACGTTCAATTACACCTGTTGTTTGCTGATAATATGTTGCTGATGCACTATTTTCTTGTGGCAGTGAAGATAGTGTTTGCCAATATGAGGATACAAACGTGGCACTTGCTGGTGCATCTGTACTTGCCTGATAGTAACCGCCATTATGAATTACATAAGCATTTTGTGAGTAAGCCACGTTGGCCGCCCATGTACTATGACTTACAGGATCACCGCCTACACTTACGTTTTCTGTTGTACCATTTGTATCTAATTGTAGTATTTCAAAGTATCCTGATTTTTTATCATAACCTTTTACTTTCCAGCCATTTGCAGTTTTTTCTACTATCACACCGCTATAATAATTTCTAGTCTTATATGCTGAATCATGTATAGATACTGTGATATTATCTGCTGGTAAAATTAAGTTTGTTGATGAACCAGTTGAACTATATTGATCTAATGTCAATCTCATTGTATCTTTATCTACAAAACCTGCCATTCTATGTCCAAGTTTAATATTTAAAGTTCTAAGTTTTTGTGCAAAGGCTGTTGATGTGTCTAGTCCTTGGAAGTTTAACCAGGAATCTATAAATTGCGTATAGCCTATGTTTGTAATAGTATTACCAGTAGTGCTATCTAAGTCACCATGTATTTGGAAATCTGTTAAATCTTTAAATAACCATTTCTTTCTGGTTGCCGTGCTAATATATGATCTACTATCTGCGGTAGGTGTTGTAATTTTTGTAGGGTCTGAATATAATGTAGCAAATAAACCTGGTTTGGCAAGTAATATGGCTTCTACTACTGCAAATGGATATTCTACAGAATATTTAAAAGCATTTTCTACCGGCGCACCATCTCCTAATCTCCATGGATAATTCATTGTGCCTGTGTTTGTTTGTACCTCTGAAAATACACTTAATATTGCATTGTTTGAAGTGCTATCAAATAAACCTTGATTATCGCCATTATTTGGATTAGGCGTTGAATAATATTTATTGCCATAAGTCATATCTTCAGATTGCGAAGGCGATTTTGTATTATTAGAAAATACTTTTACATCGCCACCAACATGATAAGGAAACATTGGGTTTCCTGAATCGTCTTGAGTACATACATAAAATCTAATAGCAGTAGTAGGAGACTCTGGAGTTTTTCCGTATCTCATATTAAGTTTACCATTTCCACTACTGTCACCAACATAACCAGCAGTACCATTTAGTGCGGAATTATATGTAAAATCTTCTACAAACTCACCTGTATGAGCTCCACCAACACTAGTGTCTCTAACACCTTCTTTTAATACAAAATTACTTTTTATATTAGTAATTGTGTTGGTTTTTATATCACCGTTATTTTCGTACTCTGTATATCCATATGGTCCATAAATTGGTAAGCCATCAAATGCCCAACCTACTACACCTGAGTGAGTAGTTGCATTTCCCCATGCAGTAGTGCCAACTATGTCTGCAGATAATGTATGGTAGTATTGTACACCTGTTGTTGTCGTACTTCCTAATTCAAAAGCACTAGTTGTAGATTCTACTAAGTTATAATGATATGTTGTATTACCTTGGTAAGTATTTGTATCTTGTATGTTGTAAATTGGTAGTCCATTGTTTAGTACTGCAATAGCAAGACTATTTTGTGGTTGGCTAGCCGGGAAGGCAGTATTTAAAGCTCTTCTCGGAATGCTGTATCTTAATGTTTGATTTTTAGCATTTACATATGACACATTACTTGTATCTGAAACTGTTACACTATGATTTACAATATTATTACTTAATACATAAACATTTGAACTATCATAATTTACATTTATACCATCTAAACTTCTAAAAGTTGTTGTTACATAACCTTGTGTAGTGTCTGGAGTTGTATTAGTCCATGTAGGAGTTAATGTAGTACTTCCTGTGCTTACTATATCATAAGGAGATATCAGTGTTGCTGTACTTGATACTGGTAATACGTCTAATAGTCCTATTCTTCTATAAGGATTAAATTCTGTATTTTTATATAAATCATTTAAAACATTTTCTCTTGTACCATTTACAATTTTTCCTTCTTCAATATCTGCCCACATAGGTGTATTTGCACTACTGTAATCAGTATATGTTGCAGTTATATATGTGGTATCCCACCAAGTAGGTTTTTCTGTAAAGCCTAACATTTCCCAAGGATGTGTATGAGGCCTTACAGTATCGTAATAATATTCGTACCAACCTCTCCAGTGTCCTGGTATGTTACTTGTTCCTCTATAGTTCCATGTAAACTCATTTGTTAAATCGTAAAAATCGTTTGCTACTGGATCTAAATTATTTTCTTGTACCCAATTATAGTAATTAAGATTTAATAAGTCTTGCCAATCCTCTATACCATATTCATTAGTTCTAAAATAACCTGGTCTTACATTTACAGCACTATAGTTTCCTAAACTATTATTTGTTCTAAATTCTGCTTTTGCTGAATTATAAATTCTGTTTTCGAATTCTAAAATTATATCGTCTCTGCTATCACCTATAAGTGTACGTCTTGAGCCATCATGTCCTATTAAAACTGTTGTTGCAGTTTGAAAACTTGCATCTGATTCTGTTCCAGGTGCGTATAGTGGATAAAGTCCCATTGCACTTGGTGTAGGAGGACATTGAGCACTATCTCTTTCTGAGTTATAAAATTTAAATGTTAATATATCGCCAGTATTAAAATCATCAATATTACTCAAAGTAATGGTAATTGGATTATAACTTGTAATTGTGTAGTCTTTATCCACACATAATAAAGTTCTTGCAGTACTTCTGTCTTTATAGACTAACATACTGTTTTCTATTTTATCTAAATCTAAATATGTTGTAGGCGTATATGCTGTTACGGATGTATCTGTAATTTGGATTGTTTCTTCTGTATAATTATCTCCAAAAGGTAGCAAGTAAGTTTGGTTAAAAACTTTTCTTCCAACACTAAAGGATATTACATTTCTTAAAACTTTTTCTAAAATAAATTCGTTGCTTAATCCAGTTACATCATAATTATTATAATAATTTTCTAACTCTTTTATAAATCTTTTCTTATATTTAGAATATTCACTAGAATTAAATCTTAATGCATCAACTAAATTAAATGGTTGGTCATCTAGTAAAAATACACCCAACATAGTATCTTGTGTTGTTTTTACTATGTCTGTGGCATGCCCAGTTACTTTAGACGTATTACTAAAGTTATTTACAGAAAGTACATTACCTGTAAAGCCGTTTTGACTGCTCATGTAATTACTAAAATGATTTAAATATTCTGGTTCTGAAATAGTTTCTATTTCTGTATTTTCAGGATTTGCTCTCCAACTTAGTGGTAATTCATGCTTACTAATACTGTTTTCTGATATTAATCCTGTATCTGATTTTATTCTTATGTCAATTAAGTCACTCTTTACAAAACTAAAACTATTAAATTTAATAAATCCATTACCGTTATAAGTAAAATCTGTTCTTTTTATATTGTTTACATTGACCTCTATGTCATATCCACAATGGTTGTTTGCATCTATATTTGGTACGCCACCACAAAAGTATATTACTTTTGAAGCGTCAGTATCAAAGTTTGTTAATTCAAAATGCGTATCAATATGCTGTTTATGTTTAACATTAGAGTTTTTAAATAATGTATGATATTCACTTGTTGCTTTTAGCAATTTATAATAGTAATATCCGGTTTGTGTGGTTTCTGTAGTTGAACCAATTGCTGTATAATTATATGTGCTTGTACTAGCAAAGTTTTCATATTCGATTTCACTAGAGCTTTTAAATGCTTTATAACTTAATGGGAATCCATACTCTGCATCATTTGTGCCTGTGCCTAATTTATGAGAGAATATTTTATTACCAGCAAAATTGTTTAAAGGATATAATGTGTCATCTCCTAAGTATGTTTTATCATCTTTATATAAGTTAAATAATGGTGCTGTAGATCTGTTAGGCTTACTTTGTGCAAGATTAAGTCCTGTGGAATCTACGTAATATTCTAAACCAATATTGTTAAGTCCCTGATGTACACTTACAACATCTCCAATGCTTAATGATTCCGCACTAGCAAAAGATATTGATGAACCTGATACTGTAAGAGTATATATTTCTTTACTGATTGTTGTGCTTTCGTTTGGAAATATACATCTTAATCCGGTTGTTAAAGTCACACCATCAATCAATTGATCAGATGCTAGATTACTTGCCTGTGTAAACGTTAAGTCACTTATACTTAAATCTACATTACCTTTGTATGTTGTACCATGTTCATATAATTCTAAGTCTGCATCATACTCTAAAATAGGTCTTAACGATCTTTTACCTTTATCAGGTAATCTATCTGTTGCATCTATATAGTTGTCTTTATGCCACCAAAAATTATTTCTGCTCCATATATTATTGTTTGTTGAACCTCTTTCTAAATGAATGTAATCTTTTCCTGTAGTATAAGAATATGGTGCTGATCTACTAACGGACCTATCTACTAATTTTATAGATGATCCAACACCCTCAACAATATAGTCTCTGTCTTTTGTTATTGTCTTACTTATAACATAATTACCAGTAAAGGTTACAACCATACCATTTCTAAATGCTGTTCCACCTGCAGGTGTAAAAGAAGATTTTCCTATAATATGTAGATCAACGTCTATATAGTTTGCTACATTACCTGTAATACTAATTGCTGTTGGACCACTAGTATGTACAATAGTACCACCTGATGTCCATGCAGTAAATCCTGTACTATCTAATGGCACTCTTAAATCTTTGTCTGTATATAATTTTAATGTTCTTGATGTAATTTTTTCAACAAAATATGTCTGATTATTAACTTCAGTCATTCCTGACACACCAGTAATTTTAATTTTATCACCTGTGAAGAAATTATGATCTAAATTTGTTGTAATTACAGCACTAGCACTTTGCGTTATATCAGGTGTAAATGTATAAGTATCTAACGATGTATCATTTACAAATGTAGCACCTGACGTAAAGTTTCTATTTGCTATGTAATATATTCCGCTATTAAGAATAACTGTATTTGTAGTGAATGGTGTATTAGCAGTCCAACTTACAACGGTATGACAGTTTGCAGATGTCTGGGGGTCCCAAAAATATTCCTGAAAGTTAATTAATTTATCTGTATTTACAGGCGGCAAATATGTTTGGAAATCACTTGAAAAAATCTTGTTTTGATTAAGTGTATTTGCACCATAAATATTTAATGTGTTAATATACTCATCAAAAAATATAAATCCTTCACTATCACCTGATGTTAAGTTAATTGTATTAACGACAGGACTTAAACTGTAAAACTTTCTGTCTACAGTTGGTTCGTTAAGGAAAGCAAGACTAACGTTATGGTCGTCACTTGTTTTCTTACCTATAAACCCTGATATAATTTCGCTGTTTGCTTCAGCAAAAAGTTGTTCGACTGTACTTTCAAAAAAGTTTTTTACAGCCGTTGTTTGGTTTATGGCCGGTAATAATGTATAGATTTTATCTGCCATTGTTATCTATCAGCTCTTAATGTTTGTGAAGTTATTTTCTCTACTATTGTAATATCATTAACAGTTGCAGTACTAAGGAATAGTTCATTAGGTTCTGCTTTAACTTGGAATAAATCTCCAAAACTGCCTGATGTATTTTTAGGTAATATTACAATACTACCTACGGAATTTCCTAAATTTTGATGTATGTAACTTGCTAATTCTGTGAAGTAGAAAGTTTCTCCAAACTCCCAATTATCTGCATCAAAGTATAATTTAAATAAATTAATAACTTTTGATTTTATTTCATTATCGCTTAAATTTGAGCCTGGAAGTTTTACAATTTTAAACTTAGCCTGGCTTGTTGCATCTGCGTCTGACCCAAATAGTAATTTAAATTTAGCACTTTTATAAACTAATGTATCACTAGCACTTTTAAATTCATTTAATTTTTCGAACTCGTTACTTAATTCATCACTGGTAGGTGCAAGAGGAAATACTGTTCCTGGCACGTTTATATATTTTAAAATTTCTGTATAATAAGTTTGTGTTAATACTAACATCTCTACAACATTACTAATGCTAGGATCTATTCTAACATCATTAGGTGCTGTATGATTCCATTTTATAATAACACTTTGTGGATCTAATACTGCTGTATTTTGTGTACTTGCTCTGCCTTCTCTCACAATATAGTCCTTAGTTTCTATTAATGTTATAGTTGCAGGTGCTGTACTACTTGGAGACATCTGATAAACTTTCTTATTTTCTGTCACATAAATTACCATGCCACTGTATCTTGTTGCTGTATTATTAAGTAACTCTGCAATAGCGACAGTATCTACTATTAGGTAGTTTACTGAAGATGCTAATGTTGGATTCGAGTAACTTGCTGGTGAAAGATTATTTGTATCTGACAAGTCAATACTTGTTTCGCCTCTGTAGTCTAATATTACACCACTTGAAGGTTTATCATATGTATAACCATCAAAGTCTGTATAGTATTCAAAAAATACTAAACTTTTAGGCCCAACAAAGTCATCATATTGTAATGGCTTATCTGGTACTAAGTCCTCGTCTGTATCAAATGGTGCAACTTTTACTTTTCTAGGATCACAATATCCGTCTGCTTCTGTAAATGTGTCTGATATCGACCATTTAATATCTTCTGCTAATTTTTCTTTGTCATTTAGATATATTACATTTATTTTATCAACACTAAAATTGGAACTGCTATCTGATGCATGTAAAAATCCTTTATCAGTTTGCAAATTTGTATATGTTAATGTTCCTGTTTGTGCTGTTGTATTGGCATTAGATAATATTAATTTGCCTGTGGCGGCCGTATTTGCTACACCACCTGTTACACCAAAGGAATGACTTTCACTATTAGCAAATGCTTTATAAAATTCAACAACTCCTGTGCCTGTATTTTCTCCTTTATATATAATATTACCTGAACTATCAAATAAGTTATATCCAAATGTTGTATTATCAAAGTTTATTACTATGTTAGCAGGAAAATGCTCTATTCGTCCTGATACATTTGCAATAGTAACGTTTGTTCTGTCTGCAAATACTGTATTATCTTCATAAAAAGTATTAATATTAATTTTTGCTTCGTCAACAAAACTGTTATTTGTTATTACATTGGCTCCTGAATCTCCGCCTCTCAAAATACCAAATGTACTTTGCCATTCAACTTCAAGATCATACCAATAATAGTTTCTGCTTCTTAAAGGTATCATGGGTACTGTGACATTAGGAGTATATCTTGCTCCTGTTTCTTGGCTTTCCCATGCTTCTCCCAGGTTATCATTATCATTATCATACCATTTAAATACTTCTGTAACACCTGGTTTAGTATTAAGTGTATTAAATGTAATTGTATCTCTTACTGCTTTAGTTGTATTGTCTGTTACTTTTGTGCTCTTTACGTTATAAAACTTTAAGTCTTCTTTACTTTGTACAACGTAATCTAAACCTCTTACAGTAACATTGTAACTATATGAGTTTGTTGATATAGCATTGTATTGGAAATGTATAATGTAACTTGCGTCTTGGTTTGTGCCAGCAGTATCTTTTGCATTTGCAAAACTATAGTCAGGCAATACGCCGTTTACTGGTAATGATAAATTTTCATTTTGAATTATATAATATTCGTCTAAGGATGGATCGTATCCTAAACCAAAATTTCTTTTGTTATTTAATTCAGTTACGATTGCAGACTGTTCAGTTGCTGTAAATGTTTTTCTTAAACTTGCAATAATCTCATTTGCCTTCCAACCATTTGTTACTGTACTGCTTATTGTTAATGGTCCTGTTGATGTACTTAATCCACTTGATAATTGGCCGTTGTTATCTATTCTAGTAAGCCTTACCCACTTGTAATTAGACACGTTTGTAGGATCTACAAATTTTACAAAGTTGTTTTCCTTAAACATAGACGTATCTGCTGTAGTATTAATTAATACACTAGTTGTTACAACACCAGATGCAAACGTATTTTCTGTTAAGTAGCCTGTTGTATTAGTTGACTTAACCGGTAAAGTAGCCCAATTAATTGTTCTACCACTTGTATCAAATGTTGCTGGTGATGTTGCTATAACACTCTTTCTTAAAGTATCATATGTAAAATTATTAAGTGATTGTTTCTTTAAATATAAAGGTAAAATGCTGTTCACAACTTCAGTAGAGGTATTGTTTTCATTAATTGTAAATGTTTCAGAAACATTATTTACATCTGCATATAATACACCATCTTCTGCATAAGTTTCAACACTCTGGAATGTTCCTGTAGGGTCTGTTATATCAATATATCTGCTATGTCCAGCATGTGTTCTATTTGTTGCTCTTAATTTTATAAGATTTGATGTTTGGCTTGCTGGAAAAGTTTGATAATCCTGAGCACTTACCATTCTGTTTTGTGTATAGAATGTTTCAGGAGCATTTGCTTTAACTGTGGCTAATGTTTCTGCAGGTAAACTGTTATTAACTGCTGACCTTAATCCAAAGGAAAGTGTTAAATTATATTGCTCACCATTTGCATTTTCGTATGGTAATACAACACTTAAATTTGTTGCATCATCAGGCTGTATGCTATATGACTCAGCATCACTAGTTCTATACCATGCTCTAAATACTCCAGTAGGTATATTACCAAAGTTCCCGTCAGGAAATTTTAATCTTATTCCATCGTTGTTTAAGTTTTCAACAGCATACAAATTTCTGCTGTTTAATTGTTGACTATTATAGTTAAGTGTTTGCCCAACAGTATTTGGAATTTTAGTCCACTGATTTAATACTGTACCACCTGTTGTAATTTCTTGTAAGTAAACATCAGTTTCATTTATATTTTGTATGCCTATGTCTTGTACCCTACTTACTACAGGAGTTGTAAAATTAAAGTCTTGGAATGCTAATGTACCTTGTTTAAAAAGCAAAAAGAAACCTGTATTATTACTTGCTATACCCTGTCCGTCATTTCTGTAAAAAATACCAAAATCGTTTGTTGGATTAGGTTCTTTTTCATAAAAATATTTGCCATCGTAAAAATCACCATTTACTATTTCACTTGCTCTGTTTACACCATTTGCATTAATTGTAAATGAATATGATATAGGTGAACCTACAACTGTATTTAAATGATATTTTTCTGTATTAATATTTGCAATTTTGCCTGTTTTAATAGGAGCAGTAAATCTGTTTGTACTACTCATTGCTGAATTTAAAATTGTTATGAACTGCTCATAACTATCAGGATTATTTGCATCGTCCCAAAATACTTTAGTATTGTTTAATTGGTTGCCTTGGCTATCTGTAAGTGGCTCTGAAGTTGTTACAGCACTTAGTTTCATTAATCCACTTGCAGGAACATTTCTTTTAGGATTATATCCTAACATTCTTGCAAGTTTAAATACTGAGTCTCTTCTTTCAGCAGTTTCTAAAAAGTTTTCTCTGGTATTAACATCCATTCTAAATGCAATACTTATACTTAAAAATGCAAGTAATTCTAGTATAGCAATAAATTCTGAACTTTCTGTATAGTCATTAAAGTTTTCTGGGAAGTTGGTTCTTATGTAATCAACTAACGTTGTTCTGATTGTATCAAAGTCATAAGCCTGAAAATCTACCTGGCTAAATGCCTTATAGGCAATTTTCCAATCTTCTGCGGCAAATAAATTGTTTTGTCTATTTACTGATGCCATTATGCGTCGTCCGTACTATTTGTAACATACTCTAAAAATAAGGTATCTGTACTATTAAGTAATACATATTTTATTTTTACTTCTGCTTGTATTGTATGGTCTAATATTGTTAAATTTGTTTCCTGGAACTCTACCCTTGGGTCACTGCCTACAATACGTTCTATATCTTCTTTTATAATTTCTTGTGTTTCAGGATCTTCTGGTTCCATAAGATAGTCCCAAATAACACTTCCAAAAGTTGGTCTCATTATCCTCTCGCCTATTCTGGTGTAGAAATGATTTAATAAATCTCTTTTAACTAGAGCTGAGTCAGTAAGGGTATAAGGAGCCCTAACTTTGTCTATTGTACTAAATCCTTTAAATAATGTTGCCATGCAAGTATTTATCATATTCATTATAACAAGTTTTAATTAATAGTTGACAATGAACAAAAAGTGTTATATAATCAGAAGATGAAAAATGTAATATACCTACATGGTGCGAATGCTAGTCCAGAAAACTTTAATTACTTTACTTTGAAGTTGCCTGAGCACCCATTCTTTGCTCCTGCATACGATATGGAGGAAGACCCATTTGATATAGTAGAAATACTAAAAATTCGTAAAGAAAGAGAGTTTGGCAAGGAACCTGTTGTAATAATAGGGCATAGTTTTGGAGGATTAATTGCAAGTTGGTATGCTAGTGTATATCCAAGAAAAGTAGATCATCTAGTGACCATAGCAACACCCTGGGAAGGAACACCTGTTGCTAGGATTTTTGGCATGTTCTTTAAAGGTAATGTTTTTCAAAACACTAAGCCAGGTGCTGAAGTGCTGTCTTTATTACAAGAAAAAAACTTTAACGGAAAACATACTAATATAGTTTGCAATAGAGGAGCAAATCCTGTAGCAGGATTAGGCGGAAAAGCAAACGACGGTATGATTACTGTAGATAGTCAAAGTGCAACACCACCAGGATTCAAAAATACTCAAAACATAACTATAGAAGCAGGACATAGCGAAGTTTTGTTAAATAATATTGTGACAGATATGTTAGAGAAAATAATTGAGAAATAATATGACGGACGTAAAATCACTTAATGATACTTTGGAAGAGCAACTGAGGAAAATGTTAGTTGATAAAAATAATGAGTGTCAGGCACTTAAAGAAGAAGTTAAACAACTTAAAATGATGGTTGCTGAAGAGCAAGAAGGAAAATATAGAGCATACGTTAAATTTGCAGATTTACAAAAACAATTTAAGCAAATTAACCAAAAGTAGAATTTTATACTTTTAAACCCATTTCTATATATTTTTTCTCTTTAGCAGACTTTAGTAAAGAACGTAATTGTCTAAAAGACATATTTTTCTGGTCCATTCCCATACCCATTTCATCTAATGTAAGTTTACACCAGTCTGGTGTTGTAAACAACTCACATTCGTATTCTCTTCTTTGTACATAGTCTTGTCTTACTACAACTTCACTATCTGCACCAATACGTCCTGTTCTCCAACGTTTCATAAGTGTTGGAACTATTGCATAGTTACTGCGATTTAATTCTAAAAGTACTTCGCTGTTTGCAAATCTTTGTATTCCTATATGTGAAGCAAAACTTGTAAGTGCTAATAATTGATTGTCGCTTAAATCTACTATGATTAAATCAGACATAAGTTTTTTTGTTTCTTGTACATTACTCAGTAGTCCTAATGATTGTCCCACAGGCCCAATCCCATTTGCTACGTCTACAACTTTATTTCCTGTCTTTCTGT
>ERZ802830.1847-NODE-1847-length-19780-cov-6.43468_pt1 | contig 19780 bp, 22 predicted proteins | sample MGYA00345654_ERZ802830 | MGnify/ENA primary metagenome ERZ802830 (study PRJEB30503, sample SAMEA104212375) | marine metagenome | biome: Westerlies Biome; feature: [SRF] surface water layer (ENVO:00010504) within the epipelagic zone...; material: water...
AATTGTTTTGGAATTTGTGATTTCTATCCTCTTTGGCTTTAAAGCCTCCGGGATTTCTTTTACCAAATCACTATTTAACATGCCATGCTCATAACTTGCAGATGTTACGTGAACATGATCGGCCAGTTTGAAACGCTTTTCAAACGACCTTTGCGCAATGCCTTTATGAAGATAGGCGCTTTTTTCATTCTTCGATGTTTGCACACCTACCTTTAATTGCTGATTTTCAACCTCAATTGAAAAATCATCCTGGGAAAAGCCAGCCGCAGCAATTGAAATACGGTAATTCTCCTCATCAATCTTTTCTATATTAAAGGGTGGGTAGGATTCTTGTGATACTTGATTAGTAAATATGTTATCAAACATATCCACGAAGTGATCAAATCCAACTGTTGAACGGTATAATGGTGTAAAATCAATATGTCTCATTTCGCATCCTCCTAAGAAGCAATGTGTTATGGGCTCTCTAAAAAGACGAACCAGGTTAAATCGGGCCCCAAATGGGCGCCTCGACAAGATAGACATAATCATTCATTCATAGATTTAAAGGGCGTCATTTAATTTTTTTAATAATTTAGTTTCAACGCTATGTAATATTAAATAAAATAGGATATAATTACAGAAAAACAAAGAATTACATGACCGAAAAAACATCCAAATTAACACCTGACGCTGATAGTCTGGCTAAATCAGCATCCGCTCTCAACAAGAAAGGTCCTGCACCAGTACATTTGTGGAACCCTCCATTTTGTGGAAATCTGGATATAAGAATAGCGAGAGATGGCACTTGGTATTATTTGGGCACCCCGATCGGCCGCAAACGATTAGTAAAACTATTCAGCACTATCTTGAGAAAAGATGATGACGACTATTTTTTAGTAACCCCAGTGGAAAAAGTGGGCATCCAGGTGGATGATGCACCATTTGTTGCGGTAGATTTTGAAGTTCATGGATCAGGAAAAAACCAGGAAGTATTGTTTAAAACAAATGTGGACGAGGAAGCAATCGCAGGCCCAAAAAATAAAATCCGAGTTACCCGTGATCCAAATACTGATGAACCTTCGCCATATGTCAGAATACGCTCAAATCTTGATGCGTTAATTGATAGAAAATCTTTTTATAGGCTCGTGGATATTGCAGAAAATTACTCAATTGAAGGAGAACAATGGTTTGGTGTTTGGTCGTCCAACGAATTCTTTCCGATAATTTTATCATCTGAATTAGATATCAATTAAGAAACATAAAAATTAAACTTAGTGAGCTTCAGCCCAGTTGCGTCCCTGGCCGGCATCGACAGTCAATGGAATACTCATTTCCAATGCTGGCAAGGACGCAGTTTCCATTACATCTTTTACAATTGAGATAGTCTCATCAACCGCTTCTTTTCGGACCTCAAACAATAACTCATCATGAACTTGCAATAACATTTTTGCTGGTAATTGTTTGATCATTCCGGGCATCTTTATCATTGCTCGACGAATAATATCTGCTGCGGTCCCTTGGATAGGCGCATTTATTGCTGCTCTTTTAGAAAATCCCGCCTGAGGGCCTCTGGTATTTATTTCTGGTGTATGGATACGTCGACCAAACAAAGTTTGCACATAACCATTCTCTTTTGCAAAACTCACAGTACTTTCCATATAATCTTTTATTCCAGGAAACCTTTCAAAATACTTTTCAATAAAGGCTTGGGCTTCCTTTCGTGGAATTCTCAGGTTTCTCGCTAGACCGTACCCTGATATGCCATAAATAATTCCAAAATTTATCGCCTTTGCTTGACGTCTAATCATTGGATCCATTTTATCTAAAGGAACATCAAACATCTGACTTGCTGTTAAAGCGTGAATATCTTGGCCTTGGTAAAATGCTTCTTTAAGGCTATCAATATCTGCAATCTGAGCTAATATCCGCAATTCGATCTGACTATAATCGAGGGATAATAAAACAGACCCCTCATCACAGATAAAGGCCTCTCGTATTCTTCGACCATCTTCAGTACGAATAGGAATATTTTGTAAATTTGGATCAGTTGATGATAGGCGTCCAGTAGATGTGCCCGCCATAGAGTAAGAGGTATGAACTCTTCCTGTATCCACATTGATATGATCTTGTAAAGCATCAGTATAAGTAGATTTTAACTTTGAAAGCTGCCGCCAATCTAAAACCTTAGAAGGAAAATCATAACCTTCCACAATCAAATCTTCTAGAACATCCGCACCAGTAGCATATGCGCCAGTTTTCCCCTTTTTTCCACCTGGAATTTCCATCTCATCAAATAGAATTTCCCCTAATTGCTTTGGAGAACCAACATTAAAACTTCTCCCAGCAGCTTTAAATATTTCATCTTCTAAGCCAGCCATTTTTTGCGCAAAAGAATTAGACATCCTACTAAGTGTATCTCTATCTACTTTAATCCCGTTTTGCTCCATTTCGGCCAATACTGAAACCAAAGGTCTTTCTAGAATTTCATAAACTTTAGTGACCCTACTTTTATGTAATAGCGGTTTAAACAATTTCCATAGTCTTAAAGTTATGTCAGCATCTTCAGCGGCATAATCTACTGCCTCTGCAATAGACAATTGATCAAATGTAATTGCTGACTTTCCTGAACCCAAGAGTGATTTTATAGAGATCGGTGAATGGTCTAGATATCTACTTGATAAAGAATCCATACCATGATTGTGCGCTCCTCCATTCAAAGCATAGCTAAGCAGCATTGTATCATCAATTGGGAAAATATCGATGTTATATCGCGACAAGATTTTCATATCATATTTGATATTCTGACCTATCTTGATAATTGCAGGGTCTTCAAAAATTGGCTTTAATAATTCTAATACCTTTTGCAAAGGCAATTGATTTGGGGCGAGTTTGTTGCCACCAAATAAATCATCATCCCCAGATTTATGATTTAGAGGAATATAACAAGCCTCACCCACTTCAACACACAGGCAGATACCTACTAATTCTGCTACCATATCATCTAACCCGGTTGTTTCTGTGTCCACTGCTACCCAACCACGTTCGTTAATTTTTGATATCCAGTTCTGCAATGTTCCTAATTCCTGAACGCAAGAATAATCGACGGAATCAAAAGACATTATATTCGTATTTATTAATGAACCCTCGGAGCCTTGATCCATTTTTTGTTCATTAACTGGAGCATCTACTCCTAATTTGGCGGCTATTCTGTTTGTTAAAGTCCTGAATTCCATTTCATTCAAAAATTTTAACAATTCTGTTGAATCTGGCTCTTTTACCTCTAATTCCTCCAAGGAAATTTCAATATCAGCATCCACTTTCAAGGTCACGAGATCACGACTAATACGTATTTGTTCTGCGAAGTTAATTAACGTATCTTTGCGTTTCGGCTGTTTTATTTCTGAGGCGCGCTCTAATAGACTATCAAGATCACCATACTCATTGATAAGAAGTGCTGCTGTTTTTACTCCTATCCCAGGCGCTCCAGGTACGTTATCAACTGAATCACCCGCCAGAGATTGTACATCAATTACACGATCCGGCTTCACGCCAAATTTCTCAAACACACCATCACTATCTATTCTTTTGTTTTTCATAGCATCAAGCATATCAACACCATTCCCAACAAGCTGCATTAGATCTTTATCTGAGCTAATAATGGTAACTCGCCCTCCTCTGTCACGAGCTTGCGTCGCCAGAGTTGCAATTATGTCGTCAGCTTCTAAACCAGCTTGTTCAATACACGATAGATTAAACGCCCTCGTAGCATCTCTGGTTAATGGAAACTGTGGGACCAAATCTTCGGGTGCGGGTGGCCTGTTAGCTTTATAATCTGGATATATATCTGAGCGAAAAGTTTTACCTTTAGCATCGAAAATTACAGCGACATGGGTGGGAGCATCAATACCTTTTTGGTCCTCAACAAATTTGTATAACATGTTACAAAATCCGCTTACAGCTCCTATCGGCAAACCATCTGATTTGCGCGTTAAAGGGGGTAAAGCGTGATAAGCACGGAATATAAAACCTGATCCATCAATTAAATGGAGATGATGACCCTTACCAAAATCGTTAGTCAAAACATGCTCCCCATAAATTTTTAATCAATCTGATATTTATTATGGCAAAAAATTCAAACAATGCCACAAGTTTAAAAGCCATTACCAGAATTCTTAGTATTACGCTTCAAATTCAAAACGTTTATCACAATAAGGACACTCTACAAAATTGACATCCTTCGGAATTTGCAACCAAACCCTGGGATGCCCCAAAACATCATCGGACCCATCGCAGTAGATACGGCGCTTGTTAACAATTTGAACTTCAGGTGCTTCTTGCGCCATTTTTCTCTCTCTTTATATTATCTATAATTAGTTATCTAAAGAAATTAATCTTTCATGCAACTTTGTATATTCAATCTTTTTCTATCATTCTTCCAAGAGACCTGCCACTCAGTATATGCATATGTAAATGCGGAACATCCTGCACTCCAAAAACCCCAGCATTTGAAATAATTCTATAACCGGAATTACCATCCATTGGAGAAAGCTCTAACTTTTGAATAACCTGTAAAATAGCATTATTAAAACCCAATATTTCTTCAGAAGAACCCTCACTTAATAGATGATCGAAACAAACGTAAGGACCCTTTGGGATAACAAGTACATGCACAGGAGCTTGTGGAGCAATATCATTAAACGCAAGAGCAAATTCTGTTTCGAGTACCGTTTCATTAGGTATTTCTGATCTCAGTATCTTTGCAAATATATTTTGGTCATCGTATAAATGGGGCAATAATATTATCCTTATTAGATAAGTTGTGAGAAACAATTTCTTTCAAATTTGTAAATTTTCTCACCATCATTTTATTCCAAAGTCAATATAATTAAAAATAAGCGCTCTGAAATAAATAATAAAGATATTGAATTTAGCCGAATGGATCACTTGTAATTTGTTCTAATCTAAATATTGATACTTTAGCCACTTAGAACCCCGCCATCTGCTTCCCCAGATTGCGAACTAGCCCATAATTACGTGAATTACCCCGTTGTTTCAGCACGATACAGACGTGCGTTTTCTCTGATGCTTGATCTACTTAGTCAGGTGCCACCGGTTCAAGCGGCATGAACATAAAAATGATACGTCTTAGTAAAAAACGCAAAGCTGGCCTAAAAATCAGAACCACTTCAGAGTTAATCTTATAGCGCCTTAATAAGTTACAATAAGTTTACTTGTATAACATCCAATTGTTACAATTGGAGTGCAAATCTAATTTCAGAAACCAATGTTTTTTGGATGAATTAATGCTGCTAAAAATATCAAATCTATCGAAAAAGTTTGGCGATTCAATTGCTGTAGATGACGTGAGTATCAAGGTTCAAGAAAGCCAGTTTATTGGGATTATTGGCGCTTCTGGTGCCGGTAAATCTACACTTTTAAGGATGCTAAACCGACTTACCGATCCAACAGATGGAGATATAATCTATAAGGGGCGTAATATCTCTAACTTAAGGGGTTCTGACAAGCGCGGATGGCAGTCCGAGTGCGCAATGATTTTTCAGCAATTCAATTTGGTACCGCGAATGGATGTTGTTTCGAATGTGTTGCACGGCGGTCTAAATAAACAAAATACACTTTCTACAATGTTTAATATTTTCCCCAAAAAGGACATTCATAATGCGATCGATATTTTGGAGCGCTTGGGCATTTCTGAACACACAACCAAAAGGGCGCAAGCGCTCTCGGGCGGACAACAGCAGCGTGTTGCCATTGCTCGGGCCTTGATGCAGGACCCCAAGATTATTCTGGCCGACGAACCCATTGCCTCGCTTGATCCAATGAACGCACAGATTGTCATGGACAGTCTGCGGTCGATCCATGACGACGACGGCAAACTGGTGATTTGCAACCTTCATACGCTCGATACAGCACGGCGTTATTGCGATCGCGTGATTGGCATGCGTGCCGGTCTTATTGTTTTTGACGGCTCAAGCGATGAACTTACAGTAGATGTAGCCCGCGAGATTTATGGCGCCAATGACAGCTTTTCTGAAAGCGCAACATCAACAAGCGTTGAAGCGCTTTATCAACCCGAATTTCGTGACCTAGAAATCGCGTAATAACCAACCCGCCCTGACCGATGATCGGCAGGGTTTTTTTACAGGAGTAAGACCGATGAAAAAAACAATTGCTGCTATCTTAGCTATAACAGCCCTGACAGGTGCTGCCGTTGCTGAAGACATTAAAGAATTCCGCATTGGGATCTTGGGTGGTGAAAATGCTCAAGACCGAATCACCAACTACCAATGTTTTGCCGACAAAACGGCAGCGCTGTTGGGCGTGGAAACAAAATTGTTTGCACCTGCAGATTATAACGGCGTTATTCAAGGCTTGCTGGGCGGCTCCATTGATATGGCTTGGCTCGGCGCATCTGGTTATGCAAAGACGTACCTTTCTGACCCAGAAGCTGTTGAACCTGTTCTGGTGAAATATAATGAAGATGGTGGCTACGGCTACTACTCCATTGGGTTTGCACGCAAAGACAGCGGCATCACTTCTCTTGAGGACATGAAGGGAAAAGTCTTTGGCTTTGGCGACCCAAACTCCACATCTGGTTTTTTGATCCCATCCATAGAAATTCCAGAAGCAACTGGCGCAACTATGGAGTCGGGTGACTATTTTGGTCAAGTGAAATTCACAGGCGGCCACGAACAAACAATCGTTGCTGTGAACAACGGTGACATTAACGCAGGCGTAACTTGGGCAGACGGCCTTGGTGAATGGGAAGACGGCTACAATTCTGGCGCTCTGCGCAAAGCAGTTGATGCTGGGCTGGTTGACATGAACGACATGGTCAAAATTTGGCAGTCCAAAACAATTCCTGAAGGTCCGATTGTTCTGCGCAAAGCTTTACCATACGACGTCAAAGTCAAGATGACTGGCTTGCTTGGTTCCTTGCACGCAATGGACCCAGAATGTGCTTACGGCGTTGCCAATGGCCAAGCTAAAGCCTTTGCGCCAATCACGCACGAAGCCTATGAAGTGATCATTGAAGCCCGCAAATTGAAATCTAACTAATTTATTTTTTTGTATATCTGACCGAGCCGATTTCACACGGCTCGGTCAATTTAAGAGAAGACGCCTATGGTACTGACTGCCTCTATTCGTGCGAATTACATCGCGCAAACCCAAAAGAAGAGACTTTACGGCGGTATTCTTTCACTCCTCTTCGTGGCACTCCTAATTGGCGGTTTTGTCACCGCTGACAACCGAAACGCTGGTGGGTTTTGGGATGGGCTGGATCAGGTTTTAGATTTCCCGTCCGAGGTTCTCTCTGAGGCTTGGGAAAAGATTGGTCTGATGCCTGGCAACCTTGTTGCCTTTTTACCAAGCCTAATGGAAACAATTAACATCGCAGCCGCGGCAACCTTGCTAGGTGCGATTTCCGCTATTTTCCTATCGCTCTTATCTACACGCGGATTGGCGCGGTGGCCATCCTTTATCCCTGTGTTCAGACGCTACATGGACATAATGCGCGCCGTGCCAGAAATCGTGATCGCGCTGGTTTTAATCTTTGTGCTGGGTGGTGGCCCCATACCCGCGATGATCGCAATTGCTCTTCACACTGTTGGTGCGTTGGGCAAGCTTTTTTCTGAAGTCAATGAGAATGCCGACTTAAAGCCGGTCGAAGGCTTGCAATCCGTTGGGGCGGGCTGGATGCAGCGCATGTGGATTGGGATCATCCCACAGGTTGCGCCGAACTTTCTCAGCTACGCACTTCTACGGTTCGAAATTAACATCCGTGCCTCTGCTATCCTCGGGTTCGTTGGCGCGGGCGGCATTGGCTATGATCTGCGCAACGCGATCAGTTGGGGCCAAGGCAAATACGATGAAGCTGCAGCTATATTTCTATTGTTGTTTCTTGCCATTGTACTCGTTGATCAGCTTTCAAGCATGATGCGTAACAAGTTAATTGGAACTACGTCATGAACGTTGTTACACTGAAAACAGCCGCGACTGCGCGGACCAAACAAAAGATGCTTCTGTCCTTCGCCGCGTTGGCGGGGGTTGTGATCTATTTTATCTACATTGCCATCGTTTTTGATGTCGTGGGCCTCAGTCAAAGAGCAAACTGGACGAATGCGCGCACGCTTGTTGCAGACAGCTATTCGTACAAAACCCACATCACCAAATCCAACCGTGGCGCAGACGGCATCACAGCTGCCATTGAAGGCGAGAAAAAAGGCCGATATCCCGATGGTGTTCTGCCTGAGTGGGCCGTGACTGATGTGGTGGGTCAAGCGGACATCACGCTCAGGGATGGCAGCATCGTTGAATTATCAGGCAAGGTCGTGCGTTTCGACATCCCCGACTATGGGCTTGTAACGATAACAACACGGAACTCGGGGATTGAGTTGAACTTGCCCACAACAGAGGTGCCAGAGTTCATTTCAGCTTCACGCACGCGGGTTGGGATCACAACTCCGGGTGGTCGCGTAAATGTAACCAAATCCAAGACAGAGGTGTTTAGATACTTCATGGGATGGGAGTTGTTCTTCTTCACTCTTGATAGTCCGTTTCAAGACAAAAGCTGGGGTGAGCTGATCGGTCTTGCCTTTAGCAGTGATCAGATTGTGGCAGGGCAAAGCAATTTGGCCGCGATGGTAGAAGACTTTTTAAACAATCCTATGTGGCGGCATGTTGATGTGATCTGGGCAATTGGTGAGACGATCTTGATGGCCTTTTTGGGCACATTTGGTGCTGCAATTGTTGCACTGCCTCTTGCGTTTCTATCTGCCAAAAACTTCACACCAAGCAAAGTGGGGCGATTTTCAGTGAGACGGATGTTTGATTTTTTCCGCGGCGTAGACGGTTTGATCTGGACCATCATCTTGTCCCGCGCCTTTGGCCCTGGACCTTTAACAGGTGCGCTGGCCATCTTGATCACCGACACAGGGACCTTTGGCAAGATGTTCTCAGAAGCGCTGGAAAATGTGGATGACAATCAAATCGAAGGCATACGTTCCACAGGTGCGAAGCCGATCCAACGATATCGTTTTGGAGTGATCCCACAAATAACACCCGTTTTCGTCAGCCAAGTATTGTATTACTTAGAATCAAACACACGCAGCGCTACCATAATTGGTGCAATCGTTGGCGGTGGCATTGGCCTTCTTTTGACCCAAGCGATTATCACAGGCAAAGATTGGGAAGAAGTAACCTATTACATCGTTCTGATTGTTTTAATGGTAATGATGATGGACAGCCTGTCAGGTTGGTTGCGCCGTAAGCTGATCGGGGAAAAGGAAAAATAATGACACGGTTGAACGCAGATGTGCCGTATATGCATCCAGATTGCGACGTGGTGAATTCCACATTTGGACGCTACACAGAATTGGGCCATGGAACGCGAATGATAAACACACATTTTGCAGACTATTCTTATACGGATCGTTATGCGGATGTGGCAAATGCTAAGATTGGCAAGTTTGCCAACATCGCGGCCTTTTCTCGCATCGGCCCAACGGCACATCCCATGGAATTAGCATCGATGCACCACATGCTTTATCGTTCGGATGATTATTGGGAAGACACGCCTCGCTGGATTGAGTTTTTTGAAAAGCGGGCATCACGTGTCACTATTTTGGGTCATGATACTTGGGTTGGATCTCAGGCACAGATTATGCCGGAAGTAACAATTGGTACAGGGGCGGTTGTGGCAGCAGGTGCTGTGGTCACGAAAGATGTATCGCCTTACATGATCGTAGCAGGTATCCCAGCAGTTCCGATCCGTGAACGGTTTGTACAATCTATTGCTGACAGAATGCAAGCGCTGGCTTGGTGGGATTGGGAACATGGAATTTTACGCGATGCGCTAATGGATTTTCGCAAACTAAAGGCAGAAGCATTCTTGGAAAAATACAAAGCCTAATTTTCGATTGTTAGTTCAATGTGATCACCTGAGAACCAAGTGCGCCCATACTCGATGGGTTTACCATCCATATCTGAATTTATGCTGATGCTACGTAACAAAGCTGATCCAGTTTTCAAGTTTAAATTTTTTGCTGTCGTTGTGTCGGCTATTACAGATGTGATGCGTGTTAGGGTGCGCGTGTAATCCGTAATACCAACAACTTTGAAGCTGTTTGTGATCGAACTGTTTTGCGTAAGGTTCTCTAGCATATCTGGGAAACGTTTGGCGGGGAAGGCTGCAATGAAATGGGAAATAGGCATGCCAGCAATCAAACCAATACCTTCAAAAATATGAACTTCTGTACCTTTTCGCAATTCCAACGCTTTGCGTTCTTCATCATCTGCGGCTCGAGTTGAAAGATTTAGAATGCGTTTGTTTGCATTATGCCCCAAAGCTTGAGCTGATTGGTGAAACCTTACGCGTTTTCCAACATTATAACGGATGGATTTTGTGGCCACGAAGGTGCCTGATCCGTGTTTTGTGTAGACCAATCCATCTTCTACCAAGGCCGAAATAGCGTGGCGTACCGTGTGGCGATTTACAGAAAATTGTTTTGAAAGCTCTGCCTCACTTGGTAATTTACTACCTGATTCATAGTGGCCCTTGGCAATATCACGGGTGATCCGTGTAGCAATTGTCTTCCAAACCGAAATTTTAGTCATGTCACAAAACCTTTACAAAATTCTTGTAGTTTTTTGGATTAACTTACGCCATAAGATGTATAGTTGTATAGTTGTATAGTTGTATAGTTGTAAAGCTAGAAATTATCATGAGGATTTGTCTAGATGCCAGGTAATACTTTAAGGAAAAAATGGATGAGCCTTTTGGCAAAATCTCTGCCAGATGCGCTGCAAAAAGTGTATTCTAAAATTGAAGTTCCCACGGACTTTCAATGGTTACGCCATCCTGAAACAGGCGCTGTTATGGTACGTGGTCGTATGGGCGGCACAGGTGCCCCGTTCAATATGGGCGAGATGACAGTGACACGGTGTTCGCTGCAGTTGAGCAATGGTGAAGTCGGACATGGATATGTTCAGGGGCGCAATAAGGCACATGCGAAACGTGCAGCGATTGTAGATGCATTGATGCAATCGGATAAAGCGGATGTCGTTGGGCAGACAGTTATTGAAAGCCTGCGATTACAAGCTCAAGTAACAAAAGCTGCTGTGCAAGAGCGAGCAGATAAAACCAAGGTGGATTTCTTTACTTTAGTGCGAGGAGAAGATTGATGGAAGCGCAAGCTTTAGAAGGTGGGTTTTCAAATGCACCTGTGGAATCGTCTCATGCATTTCGCGCTGCTTTAAACGTGATGGCGCGACCTGGTATGGTCGAAACTTTAACAGGGGCTATGCCACCTGTTGGATTGTCAGTTGCAGCAGGGACATTGCTTTTGACGCTTTGTGATCACGATACACCTATTCATTTGGCGGGGAATATGGATACGCAAGCTATTCGTGATTGGTTAACCTTTCACACAGGCACGCCGTTTGTGGATACAGCAGATGCAATGTTTGCGGTTGGTGCATGGGATGCTTTGATGCCCATCACACGTTTTGCCGTTGGCACACCGCAATACCCTGACAGATCAACGACTTTGATTGTTGAAGGGTTTGGAACGACTAAGGTTGAACTGGCGGGCCCAGGTATTGAAACCAAAATGCAGGGTGATTTACCCGATGTGAAACCTTTCCAATTGAATGCGGCTCTGTTTCCGCTTGGATGCGATTTTTATTTCACGAATAGGGATCAAATTTCTGCATTACCTCGCACAACTCGGGTGGAGGTTATGCCATGTATGTAGCGGTTAAAGGTGGAGAGCTTGCGATTGATGCAGCCCATGCGTGGTTGGATGATGCACGCCGTGGGGATACCTCCGTTGCGGAATTGTCATTGGCGCAAATCCATGAGCAGCTTTCGTTAAGTGTTGATCGTGTGATGTCCGAAGGGTCTTTATACGATCCTGACTTGGCTGCGTTGGCAATTAAACAAGCTCGCGGTGATATGATTGAAGCGATCTTTTTGATTCGGGCCTATCGGACCACATTGCCACGCTTTGGGTATAGTGCTGCGATTGAAACTGGCGATATGGCCTGTATGCGCCGTATTTCGGCTACGTTTAAGGATGTACCGGGTGGTCAAGTTTTGGGGCCGACCTTTGATTACACTCACCGCTTATTGGATTTCAAACTGGCCGCTGAAGGTGGTGCGGGCTCTTCAGGCTCGAATGAGCCTTCATCGCCCACGTCTGGGGCAAGCCCAGACCGTAAACCACATATCACGGAGTTCTTAACTAAAGACGGGTTGATCGAAGAAGCGGTAACTTCTGATGAAACACCCCCTGATTTGACGCGTGAGCCATTAGAGTTGCCCGCGAACCGTGCATTGCGTTTGCAAAATCTGACCCGTGGAGATGAGGGTTTTTTGTTGGGCATGGCCTATTCCACACAACGCGGATATGCGCGCAATCACGCTTTTGTGGGTGAGTTGCGCATTGGCACTGTAGATGTGGAAATGGATATTCCAGAGCTAGGCTTTGCTATTGATATTGGTGAAATCACAGTCACAGAATGCGAAACCGTGAACCAGTTCAAAGGATCAAAAACAGAACCACCACAGTTCACACGTGGGTATGGTTTGGTTTTTGGTCAAACTGAACGCAAAGCGATTTCGATGGCTTTGGTTGATCGTGCCTTGCGTTGGAAAGAGCTGGGCGAGGATAATGTCGGTGCACCTGCACAGGATGAAGAATTTGTCCTAAGCCATGCGGATAACATTCAAGCGACAGGATTTTTGGAACATATCAAACTGCCACACTATGTGGATTTTCAATCAGAACTGGAATTGGTGCGCTCTATTCGGGCTGAAGCGCAAGAGTATCAGATGCAGGAGGCAGCCCAATGAGCGGTTACAATTTTGCCTATTTGGATGAACAAACCAAACGGATGATCCGCCGTGCGTTGCTAAAGGGGATTGCAATCCCAGGGTATCAGGTGCCTTTTGCCAGCCGCGAAATGCCGATGCCTTATGGTTGGGGTACGGGCGGTGTTCAGGTGTCTGCGGCATGTTTAACTCCCGATGATACCTTGAAGGTGATTGACCAAGGTGCGGATGATACAACAAATGCTGTCTCCATTCGTAAGTTTTTCCAAAAGACAGCTGGTGTGAATGTTACGGATGCCACATCTGAGGCGAGCATTATTCAAACGCGCCATCGTATCCCAGAGCAGCCTATGACCGTGGATCAGATACTGGTGTATCAAGTGCCGATCCCTGAACCACTGCGGTTTTTAGAACCACGCGAAACGGAAACGCGCAAGATGCATGCGCTAGAAGAATACGGATTGATGCACGTAAAGCTTTACGAAGACATTGCGCAACACGGGCAGATTGCGACGGCTTATGCTTATCCTGTAAAAGTCGAAGGACGATATGTGATGGACCCGTCACCCATTCCACGTTTTGACAATCCGAAAATGGAAATGGCGGCTATTCAACTATTTGGTGCGGGGCGTGAACAACGTATTTATGCGATACCACCATATACCAAAGTTGCGAGCTTGGACTTCGAGGATTATCCGTTTGAAGCCATTAAAGCAGGTGGGGAATGTGCATTATGTGGTGCGGATCATACCTATCTGGATGAAGTTATTATCGATGATGATGGCGGGCGTATGTTTGTGTGTTCTGACACGGATTTTTGCGAGAGCCGCCGCGCTGCTGGGCATGTTGGAACCCAAGGTGCTCCCATTAAGCAGGATGCGGCATGACCCCGCTATTAGATGTAAGAAACGTTTCAAAATTTTATGGCAAACGCATTGGCTGCAAAGATGTTTCTTTTGATCTTTTCCCAGGTGAAGTTATGGGGATTGTCGGTGAAAGTGGTTCTGGCAAATCTACATTGCTGAATTGTTTAGCTAGCCATTTGGAACCTGACACAGGTGAAGTCTGTTTTGATACCCGTGCTGATGGGTTGCGGGATACCGTAACGATGTCCGAGCCAGAGCGCCGGATGTTGAGCCGTACTGATTGGGCTTTTGTGCATCAACATGCACGCGATGGTTTGCGAATGGGAGTAAGCGCCGGTGGTAATGCTGGCGAACGATTGATGGGAGTGGGCGCGCGTCATTACGGTGATATTCGTGAACAAGCTGTTGATTGGTTGGAACGTGTTGAAATTAATGAAGATCGTATAGATGATCGCCCGACCGCGTTTTCAGGCGGGATGCAGCAAAGATTACAGATAGCAAGAAATTTGATCACAGGCCCGCGGTTGGTTTTTATGGATGAACCAACTGGTGGGTTAGACGTGAGCGTGCAGGCCCGACTTTTGGATCTTTTGAAAGAGTTGGTTCGAGAGTTGGGTCTGTCCGCGATTATCGTCACCCATGACTTGGCGGTGGTTCGTTTGTTGGCGGATCGTCTGATGGTAATGAAGGACGGGCATGTTGTGGAAACAGGTTTGACTGATCAGGTTCTAGATGATCCGCAACATGGGTATACGCAACTTCTTGTTTCATCAGTTTTGCAGGTATAAATTATGATTGATATTCAAAACGTTTCTAAATCTTTCACCCTACATAATCAGGGTGCTGCTGTGATCCCAGTGATGGAAGGTGGCAATTTGCAAGTTGCCGCTGGTGAGTGTGTTGGGCTGACAGGGGCTTCTGGCTCTGGGAAATCTACATTGATGCGCATGATTTATGGGAATTATCTGACACAACAAGGTGTGCTTAAAGTGGGTGATTTAAATGTGGCCTCTGCTGAACCACGTCAAATTATTGAGCTGCGCCGTGACGTGTTGGGCTATGTCAGTCAGTTTCTGCGTGTGGTGCCACGTGTGGCGACCTTGGATGTGGTATGTGAGCCGATGCTTCGCGTTGGGGTTGAAAAAGAGGCCGCAAAGGATCGCGCACGGGATTTGTTGTCGCGCTTGCGGATACCTGAAACACTTTGGAGTCTGTCGCCGTTAACATTTTCAGGTGGTGAACAACAGCGTGTGAATATTGCGCGTGGGTTTGCGTATGATTATCCAGCGATGCTGTTGGATGAGCCAACGGCCAGTTTGGATGGTGAAAATCGTGAAACGGTTCTGTCTTTGATTGAAGATGTAAAGGCTCGTGGTGCAGCGATCGTTGGGATTTTCCACGATAAAAAGGCACGTAACCGTGTGTGTGATCGCCAAGTGGATGTGACAGGGTTTAGCCCACAAAGAGCGACGTCATGACAGGGCAGTTGTTTGTTGTCGTTGGCCCCTCTGGCGTTGGCAAAGATACGTTGCTGGACGCCGCATTGGTGGTATGCCGAAATGTTAGGCGTGTGCGTCGTGTGGTGACGCGCCCAGCTTCGGCTGGAGGAGAGGATATTGTGAGTGTTACAACAGATGAGTTTTCTCGGATGCAAGCACGTGGTGATTTCGCATTGTCTTGGGATGCGCATGGGTTGTCTTATGGCATTTCGAATGAGATTGATGCGATGCTGTCTGCGGGGCAATCCGTTGTGTTTAATGGATCGCGCACTGAGTTGGATATTGCAAAGAAAACTTATCCAGATTTGAAAATTCTATCGATCGAAGTGGATCATGATATTTTGCGCGGACGTTTGATTGCGCGGGGTCGTGAAACATTGGACGATATTGAACAACGATTAGAACGTGCAAAGATCGGCGTGCCGACTGGCCTGAATGTTGTGCGTATTTTGAACAATGGCAGTTTGGATCAAGCCGTTTCTGAGGTGATCATTGCCCTTACTCAACCAGTGAGAAACGCTTGATGATTTGGAACCGTTCATCATATCGTTGTCCGCACAAACAGATATCTGACATCTTGATTGGTTTTTCCAAAATTGGGGCCAACTGTTCGGACAAGGCCAATTGTAATATTGATGCATTGGCTTCTGATAATTGCCCTGTGAGGGTCAGATGAAAACGGAACTGATCCATAATATAAGGGTATCCCCAAGTGCGCATCAGATGTTCGTGGCGCGAGGACAGGTTTGCACGAAGACGGCGCTGGATATCTGCTTTGCTAAGAGGGGCACGAAAGCGGTCCAATTCCATGACGCATTCGCTGGCAAGAGTGACCAATTGATCGCTAGGTTCGGTTTGGGTCAATGTAATAAAGTTGCCCAAATTACTGATACGCAGTTTACCCAGTTCAAACGCCCTGCGCGTTTTTGCAAAATCTTCAACAGCTTGTTTCAGGTCATCAATGTCATGGCCATCAACCAGATGAAAGGGTGCTTTCAGCGTTCCGTGAAATCCATATTTTTGCGGTGTCTTGGTCAGATTTTCAATACTGTCAGGCAGGTTGTGAATGCTGGGGCGCGGTGTTTCTGTGGCCGTATTGATATCCCAACCCAGCCAGGAATTTCCAAAAATTCCCAAAGAGCTACCAGCTGTTGGAGCGTAATAAATGGCGTATCGTGTGAACATAGAAAAACCTTTTGTGGATGCGAATTGCACCTAAGTAAACACAAGATTGTCACAGAATTATGGCAAATGATATGAAAGATTTTCAAATGATAGATGTACAAAATGATGAGATTATTTTGTCCAATGCGAATATTATTTTAAAAGATGAAGTCATTCATGGCTCTGTTTTTGTGAAAGAGGGTAAAATCGCTGACATTGGCCAAGGAATGGTTGTGCCAAAGGGCGCTGTTGATTGTAAGGGGGATTACATTAGTGCGGGTTTGGTTGAATTGCACACAGACAATTTGGAACGCCACATGCAACCACGCCCAGGTGTGAAATGGCCAATGAAAGCTGCGATTTTATCGCATGATGCGGAATTGGCCTCTGTGGGAATTACAACTGTTTTTGATGCATTGCGTGTTGGATCGATTACATCAGACAAGAAATCAAAATATGAAAAATATGCACGCGTTGTTGCCACGGATATTGTTAATATGCATGCAACAGATCAGTTGCGTGTAAGCCATTTTATACACTTGCGTGCAGAAGTTTGTACTGAAACTTTGTTAGAGGAAATGGGCGAGTTTACGACTGATGATCGCATTGGTATTGTTAGCATTATGGATCATACACCTGGTCAACGTCAGTTCCGTGATTTGTCTAAGATGGAAGAATATCTGGTTGGTAAATACAGCATGTCCAAACAAGATGTATTGGAACATTTTGATAAACTTTATAGCTTACGTGATCAATATGGTGTTGCCCATGAAGCAGGGGCGGCACGTATTGGTAAGGAGTTGGGTGCGGTATTGGCTAGCCACGATGATACGACTTTAAAGGATGTGGAAACCTCTGCACAAAAAGGGGTTCGAATTGCAGAATTCCCAACTACGTTAGAAGCGGGACAGGAATGCCATAATCGCAATATTGCTGTGATGATGGGCGCGCCCAACCTGTTACGTGGTGGCAGCCATTCTGGAAATGTTGCTGCACATGAATTGGCTGCTGCGGGTGTGCTGAAAATCCTCAGTTCGGATTACGCACCGTCATCATTGTTGATGGCAGCGGTACGTTTGGGATTGGAAACTGGCGATATGGCACAAGGTTTGCGCACAGTAACAGCAACGCCAGCAAGGGCAACAGGATTGAATGATCGGGGGCGTATTTGTCAGGGTTTACGTGCTGATCTGATACGGTTTAATTTGGTCAGTAACTTGCCATCTATCAAAGGCGTGTGGCGTCAAGGTCATCGTATTGGGTGATATGTCTAATATTTACGAAAATACCACCGACTTTGAAACCTATATATCAAAGTTGCGGAATGAAAAAACGCTGATTGTTTGCGGTGGAAAATCCGCAAGGACAGCAAGTATCGCAAATGCGATTGCATCGCTGAAAAGTAACCTTGATGATGTTGTCGTTTATTCAATAAAAGAGACCTTGCCATATATTTCTGCGAGGAATTGTGGTTGGCGCATTGATGAGTTTCATAACCGCTATCAACGAACTCTCATCGACTCTGATCCTCTACGACGCGGGAACAATCACCATGCCCGTTAAAGTCTATGTAGCGGTTCTTGATGGCGAATTCGGACTGGCGGCGGCATTGTCTATAATTTTGCTTTTGAGCACAGGAGCCTGTGTCTATGCAGTCTTCCGCTTTGCTGAAAACCGCAATTCCGCATTTCTTTAGGATACACTATGAATATTGAAGCATTTTCACGTTGCAAATACCGAGCCGTTGATTGCCCAGGCGACGACGTGCCGTTTATTTTGCCAGGTATCGCAATAGGCCTGTTCGACGTTGCGACCGACGCCAAAGGAGCTTTAATCAACAGCACGCCTGCAGGCCGGATGGCCGCATTGAATGCCGCAGAATGCACAGCACAATTACTAATACCTCCCGAGAACCGCAAGCTGCCAGCTCGAGAACTTGTTAATAAACTCAGCACGCTCTACGCAAAAAGTTTTGAAAAACATTCTGTCTCGCCTCTTCCCGCGACGACACTTGCTTTAGCTATCGACTGTGGCGAGAATGGGAGCTTTTTCTGTCTTGGTGACAGTGCCATAAGGGTCAATGGTTCAGAGACACTGAGGCACACAAAGTTAATCGATGATGTCTCTACTTTCGCTCGCGTTGCTCTTTTCCACGACCTGTCTAAGAGACTGCCAGATCTAGAATCTGCCGAAATGGCAGCTAGGCGTGGTATTTTTTTGGGTTTTGATGATGCGGTGGAAAAAGGAATTATGGGCCACGAACTAGCAGACAATATCATTACCGAGACCATCGTGGGGCTGAGCCTCCAAAACGAAGGTGCTATTGTTAGAGATTTTCTTACCGCCGGAATCTGCATGCAGTATCGTTTCGCAAATGAAGTTGGCAATTCGCTTTGCTATGATGTGTTAGCTGACGGTACGCCTCAAATTGGTGATTGGGTTGACGTATGGCGACCAAAAGAAGATGTACAAACCATCGAAGTGTTCAGCGACGGGTACGCCAAATTGCCAGACAACCCAACTGTAGCAGCTTGGGAGGCGGCATTTGAAGCAACGGATAAACAAGATTTCCAGAGAATTAGTGAATACAAGGCTGTGAAAGGGGGAACCGAGAATGAGTTCTTTGATGACAGGACAGTTGTGATTGTACAATGCCCTCGAATTCAACCCACTTGATGGTTTTGTCAGACGGATTCGAGCCAGTCTCAGTATCGCCTTAAATTGATCAATACGGATTAAATCATGACATCAGAAAACACAGCACCACGCCAGCAGTCTGATGCGAGCTCTCATTTGTCCGACAGAACCAACATAAAACTATGTTAAGTGAACTCCTTTAGTCTCTCTTGATCTACTATCCCTAATTCATTTTGCTTAGGTGTGAGTGGAACATACGAAACACTCAAACCTGAAGGCCTGAGCGTACAAATTGAAAAACTTGATCCATTTAAAATCCTTAAATGATTTGTTTCTAGAATATCAATGTAAGAATGTAATCCATTGGAAATACATACTGGAATACCATCCCAAAGACTGAACCGATTTATATGAATGTGGCCAGCAAGAATTCCTATAATCTTTTTACCTTTTAATGCAGTTTGTAATTTTCGCGTACTCTCAATATCTAAACTACTCCAAGATAGGCCATCTGTGTCTATCTGTGGCGGATGGTGTAGAACTAATAACTTTGGTATATTTTCGTTTTTTTCTAAAACATGATCAAGATAACCAAATTGTTCACTACAAATTTTACCCGAAACCAAGCCAGGAACGCTAGTATCTAAAGTTATGACATGTAATCCAGCATAAAGATTATCGTGGTAATACGGCGACGAAGAAGATTGATTATTAAAAACGTGATAAAAGTTTTCTCTATTATCATGATTTCCTAAAGCCATGATTACAGGCCATGAAAA
>ERZ802830.1848-NODE-1848-length-19768-cov-13.9313_pt1 | contig 19768 bp, 18 predicted proteins | sample MGYA00345654_ERZ802830 | MGnify/ENA primary metagenome ERZ802830 (study PRJEB30503, sample SAMEA104212375) | marine metagenome | biome: Westerlies Biome; feature: [SRF] surface water layer (ENVO:00010504) within the epipelagic zone...; material: water...
ATAAATCTCTTCTACCTCATTAAACAAACCTTTATCAAATAACTTTCCAACTAAACCATTAACAGTTCCAGATAATATTATAATATCTTTACTAACAGCAGAAAGATCTTTGAAGTTGCAGTGTGGTTCAGACATACCGTCATTTTTTAAATAAGAATTTGAGGACATTTCTATTATGCTCTTATAACTTTCTTCAGATGTTGCTATAAGTGGCAATAGGCCTATTTGATCAGCAAATTTAAAATTTACTTGGGTTCCAATTATTGGCTGGGTTCCTATTTTTGATAAATTTTCAGAGAACTCTAGAGCGCCACACAAGTTTGTAGTATCTGAAAGACCAACACACTTAATTTTATTTTTTTTACAAAATTCTGCTAAATCATTAATTCTCAATGCACCCTCGCATATTGAGTACTGTGTATGTATTTTTATGTGATTAAAATTTTTGTAATTATCCATTGATAGATTTGATACTACCATCAATCATTTCAATTTTACAATCCGACATATTAGCAAATTCTCTATTATGAGTTGCAAATATAATTAATCTATCTGCTTTTTTTAAATTTAATAAATTTTTAAAAACATTTTTAGCTGAAGCATTATCTAAATTTCCAGTTGGTTCATCAGCTAAAACAATTTTAGGCTTATTTATTAATGCTCTTGCAATTGCAACTCTTTGATTTTCCCCACCTGAAAGCTCTGAAGGAAAATGCTCCAATCTTTTAGATAAACCAAGTTTAGACATAATTTTTTTTGCTTCTTCCATAGACTGTTTCTTAGTTTTATTTAAAGCAAGGCCAGCTAATGATACGTTCTCAATTGCGGTGAAGTCACTTAAAAGGTTATAATTTTGATAAATAATACCAATTGTACTAGCTCTAATTTTGTCTTTTTTGTCTTTTTCAAATGGAACAATATTTGTATTTTCTATCAGTATAGATCCAGAGCTTGGATTATCAATTAATGAAAGAAGATTAAGCAATGTTGATTTACCTGATCCTGATGGACCTACAATAGAATAAATTTTTCCAAGACTAAGTTCTATATTAATATTTTTTAAAGCTCTAACTTTATTCTCCGTTACAAAATTTTTACTAATTTTTTTAAGTTTTATAAAATTACTCATATTTTAGTGCTTTAATTGGATTTAATTTAGATGCTTTACGCGCCGGAAAAATAGAAACTATAGTTGTTGCCAATATGGAGCAAAATGATATTAAAATTATTGATTTAATATTAATCTCTGACGGCATTTTACTCAAAAAATATATTTCCTCTGGAAACAAAGAGATATCAAAAATTTGACTTAGAAAAGATCTAATATTTTCTATATATAAAGAAAATAAAACACCTATGATTACTCCAAATATAGTTGCTGTAAAACCAATGTAAAAACCTATTAAAAAAAATATCTTATAAATTGATTTATTTAAAACACCAATTGATTTTAATATAGCAATATCCTTAGTTTTATTTTTAACAAGAATTGTTAAACCAGAAATAATATTAAATGCAGCAACTATGATTATTAATGAGAGTATTATAAACATTACATTTCTTTCAACTTTCAGGGCAGAAAAAAGTGATCTATTTAGATCAGCCCAGGAATAGATAAAATTATCCTTAAATATTCTTTGAAATTTTTCCTTTGAAAGTTCGATCTTTAGAGGTGATTTAAGGTAAACTTCAATATTTCGTTGAGAACTATTTAAATTCAACAAATTTTCTAATGAGCTGATATTGACGAAAGCTACATTTTGATCAAATTCAATTAGGCCGCTTTCAAAAATATATGAAATTTTATAGCTTTCTTGCTTAGGTAAATTTCCAATTATAGTGTCCTCACCAACTGGTGACATCAAAAGAACTTTATCGCCAATTTTTAGATCGAGATCAAAACTTAATTCTTTACCGATAGCTATATTGTTTTCTTTAAAAATATCTTCATTATCACTAAAATTGATTTTATTAAAAATTTCCAATTTTTTAAAATCAGTTGCTGAATACCCTCTTAAAGCTAGTCCTTTGGTAAAATTCTTATTTATCAAAACAACTTCTCCTGAATTTGACTGTAAAACATTTTTTGTTAAATTTTTTAATTCTTCAGAATTGGTTAAGATAATGTCATCATCAATATTGTTGCTTTGAATTATAATATGCGAATTAAAACCTACAATTTTGTTAACCAACTCAGCTCTAAACCCATTCATTACCGACATTACAATAATTAAGACTGCAACACCTAATGATATTCCTATAAACGAAAAAATCGATATAACATTTAAAAAACCATCTTTTTTTTTTGTTTTTAAATATCTAAAAGCAATTTGTTTTTCTAATTCAGAGATCAAATTATTTCTTACTAGTTTTTATAATTTCTATTATTTTTTCTATTTCTAAAATCATTGAATCCTTGCCTATTTCTTTAAATTCAAAAGTATTACCTTCATTTTTATTACCAATCATTATTTGAAAAGGTATTCCAATTAAATTAAATTTTTTAATTTTTGATGAAAAATTTTCATCTGTATCGTCAATTATAAAATCTATATTATTCTTTTCTAATATTTTTGAGATATTATTTGCTTTTTCTAAATTACTTTTATCATTTTTATTTATAAGAGGTAATATTGCACATTCATAAGGTGACACTGAAATAGGCCACTTCATTATTTCATTTTTATCGTCGTATTTTGCTTCTATAATAGCGCCGACAAGTCTTGATACACCCACCCCATATGAGCCCATTTTAACAAACTCTTTTTTACCTTGAAAATCAACAGTGGCATTCATTGGTCGTGAATATTTATCACCAAAATAAAATATATGACCAACCTCAATTCCCTTTGTATTTACTTTAAATTCATCAGAGACTTTTTCGTCAAATTCTTTTTTGTCAAATTTCTCGTCTGTTACAGCATAGAATTTTTCATAATTTTTTCTTAAATCCGATAAAGATTTTTTTTCTATTTTAGTATCGTCACTTTTTACTTCAAAAATTCTTTTATCTGTATAAATTTTACTCTCTCCTGTTTCAGCAAGAATTATAAATTCGTGAGATAAATTTCCTCCTATAGGACCAGTGTCAGCAGCCATTGGTATGGCCGATAAATCTAATCTTTTAAAAGTTCTCAAGTAAGATAAAAAAAATTTATTATACGAAAAAAATGCTTCTTCGTCGTTAATATCAAATGAATAAGCATCCTTCATATAAAATTCTCTACATCTCATTATTCCAAATCTGGGCCTAAGCTCATCCCTAAACTTCCATTGAATATGATACAAGAGTTGAGGTAAAGATTTATAAGACTTTATTGAATTTCTAAATATATCAGTGATTAGTTCTTCATTAGTTGGTCCATAAAGCATTTCTCTATTTTGTCTATCTTTAATTCTAAGCATCTCTTCACCATAGTCTTCATATCTTCCACTCTCTTTCCATATTTCACTTGATTGAATTGTTGGCATTAAAATTTCTTGTACACCAATTCTATCTTGTTCTTCCCTTACAATTTGTTCAATTTTTTTCATAACCTTGAAACCCAAAGGTAACCAAGAATATATTCCAGCAGCTGACTGCTTAATCATACCGATACGTAGCATCAGTTGATGTGATTTAATTTTTGCTTCAGTAGGATTGTTTTTTAAAATAGGTATAAAAGACTTTGAAAAATACATTAGCTTATAAGGTTTCTTATGTTTAAATATTCATATTTTACCAATAGGTATATAATTATAAAAATTATCGAAGTAATTAAAGTAGAATAAGCAAACTTTTTAATTATTTTAGGGTTTTCGGGAGCTCCAGGGTCAATTCCTTTGATATTATCTTTTTTTTCCCTATTTACATCAATTGGTAATAATGCAAAAAATACAATCCACCATATAAGAACATAAATAATTAAAGACCCTGTTATACTCAACTATACTCTCACTAAGTTAATATTTGTAAAAGGTCTTTTTCCTGTTTTTTCTTTTGTAAATTTTCTACAGGCTGTTTTAAGAGCGTCGATTAAATTATGTTCTTGTTGCTTATTTCCAAGCTTAAATGATTTACTGGTTTTTTCAATTTCCTCCTCCAAGCCGTAAATAAATTCATCTTCCTCATTAATGGGTAAACCTTTAAATGTTAAAATCGGATTGTTATGAATATTTCCTTTTGGCGTAATCAATATAGTCACCTCTAGATAACCATTAGCACTTAAATTTTTTCTATCTTTAATAGATTTTGAATCTTCCTCAACACTAATATTTCCATCTAAGTAAAGTCGACCACTAGGTGCCTTATCATAGACTGCTGGTTTTTCACCAGGAGAAATTTTTACAATGTCACCATTCTCTACCAAAACTGGATAAGGGACTTGCATATCTTTAGCAAAACTAACATGTTCCATCATGTGTCTATGCTCACCATGAACTGGTATTACACATTTTGGTTTAATCCAACTGTACATATCTTTCATTTCATCTCTATTAGGGTGTCCTGAGACATGAACAAACTCATTTTCTTCGGATATTACTTCGATACCATCTTTGACAAGTTGATTATGTAATTTGTAAAGCTTCTTTTCATTTCCAGGTATAATTTTAGAAGAAAATATTACTGTATCGCCTTTTTCAATAAATACATCCGGATGTATATAGCTAGAGATTCTCATCATTGCTCCCATTGGCTCACCTTGACTACCAGTACATAAATATACAATTTTTTCTCTAGATATATTTTTTGCTTCACGTGGATCTATCGGCTCAATAATATTTTTAAGGTATCCACATTGTCTTGCCGCTTTATAAATTCTGTGCATGGATCTACCCACTAATGATATTTGTCTACCTGTTTTTTCAGCACAATAAAATATAGTTTCCATTCTTGCTACATTAGATGCAAAAGATGTCATAATTATTCTTTTTTTGAGCCTACTCATTATATCGAGCAAACTTTTTCTTACTGTTGACTCTGAGCCTGATCTTCCTACTGAAAAAATATTAGTAGAATCACAAACCATGGCAAGTACACCTTCATTGCCAATTTGTTGTAATTTATCTATATCCATATTTTTGCCAACCATTGGATTCTCATCTATTTTCCAATCACCTGTATGCAAAACAACACCAGCTGGGGTTTTAATTTTTAATCCATTAGGCTCTAGTATAGAATGAGTCATCGTCACGTATTCGATATTAAATGGACCAAGATTTATAACTCCATTTAACTCAACAATTTTAAGATATTTATTAATATCGATATGTTTTTCTCTAAACTTTTCTTTTATCAAAACTGCTGTAAATGGTGTTGCATAAATTTTACATTTTAATTTTGGCCACAAATGAGCGATTGCACCTATGTGATCTTCGTGTGCGTGAGTTAATACTATTCCTAACAAATCCTCTTTTTTATCAACTATAAATCCAGGATCAGGATAAATGAGATCTATACCTGGAAGTGAATCATCAGCAAATGTTACGCCAATATCAACCATAATCCACTTATGCTCTCCTGGAGTTCCATAAGCATACAAATTCATATTTGCGCCTATTTCACCTGCGCCACCTAAGGGACAAAATAATAACTCTTCTTTCATTTAATTAATTTTATAATTACCTTTTTTAAACCTGTTATGGTTAAATCTTTTTCAATTACAGATTTTCCTTTAATTGTGTTCTTAAATAAATGAGATAAACCACCAGTAAGAACAATTTTAAATTGTTTTCGACTTTGCTTTTTAATCAATTTAATAATATTGTCAATTAATCCTAAATATCCCCAAAAAAAACCTGATTTTACTGCTTCAGATGTATTTGTACCTATTACATTTGAAATTTTACTTAGTTTAATTTTAGGAATTAAAGATGCTTTATTAGATAAATTTTCAAGGGATAATTTAACACCTGGTGCAATAACGCCTCCTAAATAAGTTTTATCAATTATCACATCAAAAGTAGTTGCTGTTCCAAAATCAATTACAATATAATTCTGATTATCACTCATAACGCCTATTGCATTAGCAATTCTATCAGAACCAACCTGTTTTCTATTAACTTTTAATTTAATTAATTTTTTTAAATCAATTTGTTTTAATTCATAAATTTTCAATTTTTTATTTTTTTTTATCAAAAATTTTTTTATTAGTTGAAATGCGTTAGGGACAACACTACTGAATAAAATTTTTTTAATTTTTAATATTTCTGTTATGGTTAATTTTATTTTAGAATCGAGATAAGTATTTGTTAATGAAACAGTGGATATAGTCCATTTTTTTTTTAACTTAAATTTTTCATTAAACAAAAAAATTTTTGTTTCTGTATTACCTATGTCTCCAATTAAATACATTTTATAAAAACCTTATATTTTTTTCAAATAATTTACTAATGCTTTTAAAAACTATCATTTTGTTTATTTTTTTTGCAGTAAAATCATTTAAAAAAGTTGTTTTATATCCTTTAACATTTGGCGATTTGATAATATTTACACCAATACCAACAATAATTAGTTTATTTAATTTAAAAAAAATTGTTTCCTGCAAAATACCACATAACTTTTTATTATTAATTAATAGATCATTTGGAGGTTTTATTGTTATTTTTTTATTTATAAATTTTTTAAGAGCACTTTTTACTAATCTACAATTATAATTTGTTAAAAAATTTAGATTTTTTTCTTTGTTTATCTTGTAAAAGACAGTCATAAATAAATTTCCTTTTTGGGATATCCATTTTTTTCCATATTGTCCACGGCCTTTTGTCTGTAAATCTGCTATGATAATTCCTTTTTCCTTACCTTTTTTGATCATTTGTGCTGCTTGGTCATTTGTACTTTTAATTCTCTTAAAATAATATTTTTTAAGACGCATTAAATAATGTTTATTTTTGAAATAATATTAATAAGACTATTCGGATAAATAAAATAAAATAATATAAATACAGTAGAAACTAAAAGTGATATTTTTAGACCAAAACTATGATTTGTGTCATACTTATCTTTACTAGGATCGAAATAAATAATCTTAATTATTCTTAAATAATAAAAAGCGGCAATAACCGTTGAAAGCAATCCTACAATTGCCAAAAAATACATCGATTGTTCAATGACCGCCATAAATACATAAAATTTTGCAAAAAAACCTGCCATAGGTGGGATGCCAGCTAATGAAAACAAAATAATTAATAGTGATAATGATAAAATTGGATGATTTTTTGAAAGCCCAGAAAGATCATCAATATTTTCAAAATAATTGTTATTTCTTCTTAACATAAATAAACAACAAAATAGAGCAAGGTTCATTATTACATAGATTGTAATATAAGTTATAGAGCTCTGAATTCCTCCAATTGATCCCGTGGCTATTCCTGCAAGAGAATATCCCATATGACCTATTGAACTGTAAGCTATTAGTCTTTTAAGATTTTTTTGACCTATTGCAGCAATAGCACCAAAAATCATTGAAGCAATTGATATAAAAATAATTATCATCTGCCATTGATCAATCATATTAATAAATGGAACATACAAAAATCTTATAAATACACATGTGGCTGCAATTTTTGGTATCAAGGCAAAAAACATTGTTACTGATGTTGGGGAGCCTTGGTATACATCAGGAGCCCACATATGAAATGGCACTGCTGAGATTTTAAATGCTAAACCAACTAAAATAAAAACTATTCCAAAAGTAAGTGCATATGGTACTTCATAAGTATTGTTTGAAATATCAATAAAGTTTGTAGAACCTGTAAATCCATAAATTAGCGAACAGCCATAGAGTAGTAATCCTGAAGATAAAGCGCTTAAAACAAAATATTTTAAACCAGATTCTGTTGATAGTATATTATCACGATTAAATGAAGCCAAAACATAAAGAGCTAGCGATTGTAATTCTAATCCTAAGTAAAAAACTATCAGATCATTCGAACTAATCATTACCATCATTCCTAGTATTGAGCATAATATTAAAATTGGATATTCAATTTTATATATATTTAAACTTTTTAAAAAATCTGAAGATATAGACATAACAAAAATTGCTGATATAGCAGTCAAAATTTTCATAAAATTAGAAAAATCGTCAATTACATAACTTTGATTAAAAACAAAAGTTTCACCAATGTTTGATAAGTTAAAAATCAAAGCTGAAAGTACTAGTAAAGATAAAACTGATAGATTAAAAATTAAGCTTGTACTATTTTTTTTAAAAACTCCTATCATTAGTAAAGTCATAATAGATAGAGATAAAAAAATTTCTGGTAAAATAAGATTTATATCAATATTCATTTATTTTTGACCATGTAGCTTTCTAGATTTAAATTATATACTTCAATTAAATTGTTAATGGAAACCTCTATTGTATTAATTAATGGCTCAGGGTAAAAACCGAAAAATAATATTGGAATTGCGAGACTCCAAAGAATGAATATTTCAGAATTATTTAAATCAATCAATTTTTTTACATCTTGGTTTATAATCTTTCCAAAAATAACTCTTTTATAAAGCCATAAAATATATGCAGCTCCTAAAATTACTCCTATACTAGCAACAGCTGCTACAAAAAAACTTTTTTTAAATGCTCCCATTAAAATTAAGAATTCACCAATAAAACCACTTGTTCCGGGTAAGCTTAAAGATCCTAAAGCAAAAACCATAAAAACTATAGCGTATTTCGGCATAACAGAAACTACCCCACCATAATCCTTAATTAATCTTGTATGCATTCTTTCATAAACTACCCCCACACAAAGAAAAAGTGCTGCAGATACAAGACCATGGCTAATCATTTGAAAAATACCTCCTTCTATACCTTGTTGGGTTAAAGTGAATATACCAAGTGTAACAAAACCCATGTGAGCTACGGAAGAATAAGCAATTAATTTTTTCATATCTTCTTGCATAAGAGCCACTAATGATGTGTAAATTATTGCTATTAAGCTTAGTGCATAAATTAAAGGCACAAAATAATCAGATGCGACTGGGAACAGGCCAATTGAAAATCTTATAAATCCATAACCCGCCATTTTTAATAATATAGCTGCGAGTAATACAGACCCTGCAGTTGGAGCTTCAACGTGTGCATCTGGAAGCCATGTATGTACAGGCCACATTGGTGTTTTTACTGCAAATGAACTAAGGAAAGCAAGCCAAAGCAAATTTTGATATTTTGTCTCTATTCCGATTTCATAAAGAGATTCTACATCTGTAGTTCCGGTTAACCAATAAATTGTAATTATTGCTACCAACATTAAAACGGATCCCAATAAGGTAAATAAAAAAAATTTAAAAGCTGAATAAACTCTTCTTTCTCCACCCCAAATACCAATAATTAAAAACATTGGAATTAATCCACCTTCAAAAAATAAATAGAAAACTACCAAATCTAAAGAACAAAAAACTCCAATCATAAGAGTTTCCAAAAGTAATATTGATATCAAAAAATCTTTTAAACGTTTTTTTACAGTGGTATTAACTGAAATAACACATAGCGGTGTTATAAAGGTTGTCAAAATTATAAATAAGATTGAAATTCCGTCAATACCTACTTTATAATTTACTAGCCCTGCAATCCATTTTCTATTCTCAACAAATTGAAATTCTGAAATTGAATTATCAAAAACAAACCATAAATAAAGTGACAGAATAAAATTTGCTGTAGAAATAAATAAGGCGATGTATTTGCTGCTATTATATTTTTCAACATTTGATTTAGAAAAAAATATAAATATTGCACCAATTGTTGGAAGCAATATCAAAGATGAAAGTATTGGTATATCCATTATTTTACAATCAGTATTGTTAACAAAATAGAAAAGCCAATTAACATAACAAAAGCATATTGATAAAGGAAACCATTTTGAAATTTTACAGCTTTATTAGAAAGATATTTAATAAAATTTGATATTCCATCTGGGCCAAACCTATCTATTACAGATCCATCAATCTTTTTCCAAAAAAATTTACCGATAAATTTGAAAGATCTTACAAATATCAAATCATATAGCTCATCAAAGTACCATTTTTTTTTTAAAAATACGTAAAGTGGTTGATTTATTGAAATTAAGTTTTTTAAAAAATCTTTATTTTTAATAAAAATTAAATAAGAAAAGGGTATTGATAGCATAACTAAAACTGGTGTAAGATAAATAAACCAGGTTGGTGGATGTTCTTCACTCAATGGCTCAAGAAACATAATTGAGTCTCTCCAGAAATTATATGAGCTATCATATCCTATAAAAAGATCTTTAAAAAAATATCCAGCACCGACAGCTCCTATTGCTAGAATTATTAGTGGTACCAACATAATCATAGGTGATTCATGCATTTCTTCCTTTTTAAGTACTTTATTTAGGTATGAACCATGAAATGTTTTAAAAATTAATCTCCAGGAATATATAGAAGTTAATAATGCTGTAAATATTCCAATGCCTGCTGCGTAATATCCAACAGCATTTCCTCTTAAATAAGCAAACTCAATTATTGCATCTTTTGAATAAAACCCAGATAATAGTGGAAATCCTGTAAGAGCTAAAGTTCCTATTATCATTAAACCATAGGTTATCGGTAAATTTTTCCAAACACCTCCCATGTTATTAATATTCTGTTCGTCTTTAAATGAATGAATAATTGATCCAGAGCCTAAAAATAATAAAGCCTTAAAAAATGCATGAGTGAATAAATGAAACATGGCTACGTTATATGCTCCTACCCCAGCAGCAAAAAACATATAGCCAAGCTGGCTACATGTGGAGTAAGCAATTATTTTTTTTATATCATCTTGTACCAACGCAACACTTGCAGCAAAAATTGCTGTAGTCATGCCGATAATAGTAATTATTGAAAGTGCTAATTCTGAGTATTCGTAAATTGGTGAGCATCTGACTACCAAAAAAACTCCAGCTGTAACCATGGTGGCTGCATGAATAAGTGCTGAAACTGGTGTTGGTCCCTCCATAGCATCAGGTAACCAAGTATGAAGAAAAATTTGTGCTGATTTTCCCATAGCTCCAATAAAAAGAAGGATACAAATTAAATCAACTGCATTAATATTTAACCCTAAAAAATCAACATTAACAGTATCTATTTGATTTATTTGTTGAAAGACTGCCTCAAAATTTACAGTTCCAAAGAAATAAAATATTAAAAAAATTCCAAGTGCTAAGCCAAAATCACCTACTCTATTTACTAAAAAAGCTTTTATAGCAGCATTATTTGCTGTTTCCTTCTTAAACCAAAAACCTATTAGTAAATATGAACATAAACCCACACCCTCCCAACCAAAAAATAATTGTAAAAAATTATCTGACGTAACCAATGCAAGCATGGAAAATGTAAACAAAGATAAATAACACATAAATCTGGGCTTGTTTGGATCATGAGACATGTAACCAATTGAATAAATATGCACTAAAGATGATATAAAAGTAATCACAACTAGCATAACTGATGAGAGTGCATCAATTTTTATAGACCAATTAACATTTAGTGATCCTGAATAAATCCATTTAAATAATATAATATTATTTTCATAACCATCTAAAATTACTTTGTAAAAAATAATAAGTGAACACAAGGCAGCAATAGTTACAAATAAACTTGTTATTAATTCTGAAAATTTATCGCCTATTTTATTGCCAAAAAAACCAGCAATACATGCACCTAACAACGGGGAAAGCAAAATAAAATATTCCATCTTAACCTTTGAGTTTATCTATTTCCTCAACACGAATAGTTCCTGAGTTTCTATAATAAACAACTATAATTGCTAAACCTATTGCAGCTTCAGCTGCAGCAACAGTCAAAATGAATAAGGTAAAAATTTGTCCACTTAAATCATTTATAAAAATTGAGAAGGAAACCATATTTATATTTACTGATAATAATATTAATTCGATACTCATTAAAATAACTATTATATTTTTTCTATTTAAGAAAATTCCTACCACTCCAATTGTAAAAATGATTGCACCAAGAGTTAAATAATGACCTAATCCAATTTCAAACATCAATTTTAATACCTTTATTTTTTTCAACATCCACCAAATCAACACCGTCAATTTTTTCTCTAGAAATTTGACTGAAATAACTTTGTCTCTTAAGACCTTCTCGTTTTCTATAAGTTAAAATAATTGCACCAATCATTGCTACAAGTAAAATCATACCTGATAGTTGAAAAAGATGAATATAATCTGTATAAAGAACATATCCTATAGAATGAGTATTAGATATACTCGTAGTTTCTAAAGACGAAATATTATTTAACTCTGGTTTGTACTTCCATCCACCAACTACAATAATTAGCTCAAAAAATATTATTAGACTTACAAATAAACCAATCGGTATGTGTTTAGATCCTTGATTTGATTTGAAAAAAGTATTTTTTTGATGTGCTACATTAAGCATCATAACTACAAATAAAAAAAGCACAGCTACTGCACCTACATAAACAATCAGCATTATCATACCTAAAAATTCTGCACCGATCATAATAAACAAGCAAGAGATGCTAATGAAATCTAAGATTAAAAAAAAAACTGAATGAACCGTATTCTTTGATACAGTTACCATTATGGCTGATACGATAGCTATAAAAGAAAATATATAAAAAAATATTGCATGAGCTATCATTATCTATAGGGATTATCAGCTTTAATATTTGCTGCTAATACACTCTCCCATCGATCACCATTTTCTAATAATTTTTCTTTGTTGTAATATAATTCTTCTCTTGTTTCAGTTGCAAATTCAAAGTTAGGACCTTGAACAATTGCATCTACAGGACATGACTCTTCACATAATCCACAATAAATACATTTAAGCATATCAATATCATATCTTGTTGTTTTTCTACTTCCATCAGATCTTTCTTTAGACTCTATAGTTATTGCTTGAGCTGGACAAACTGCTTCACACAATTTACAAGCAATGCATCTCTCTTCACCATTAGGATATCTTCTTAAAGCATGCTCACCACGAAATCTTGGACTTATCTTACCTTTCTCAAAAGGATAATTAATTGTTTTTTTCTCTTTAAATACCTCTTTAATTGCAATAGCCAACCCGGTGACAAAGTCTACCATTAATAAAGTTTTAAATATTCTTCCTAGTTTCATAATTATACAGTTGGTAACAAATCAAAATAAAGTAAATAGCCTGCTGTTAAAACAACCCAAACTAATGAGAAAGGTAGGAAAATTTTCCATCCTAATTTCATCAATTGATCGTATCTATACCTTGGTACAATCGCTTTAACTAGTGCAAATAATATAAACAGAAGTAGTATTTTTAAAATTAACCACAGTGGGCTAGGTATTATATCGAATGGATACATATTTAATGGTGATAGCCATCCACCTAAAAATAATATGGATCCTAATGCACACATTAATAATATATTTGCATATTCACCCAACCAAAACATTGCATACATCATCCCAGAATATTCTGTTTGATAACCAGAAACTAATTCTGCTTCCGCTTCTGGTAAGTCAAATGGTGGTCTATTAGTTTCTGCCAGTGCAGATATAAAAAAAATTACAAACATTGGAAATAGGGGAATAACAAACCAAATTTTTTCTTGAGCTAAAACAATATCAGTTAAATTTAGTGAACCAACGCATAAGAGCACATTAATGATTATAACACCTATTGAAACTTCGTAAGAAACCATTTGAGCAGCAGATCTTATTGCGCCTAAAAATGGATATTTTGAGTTTGATGCCCAACCACCCATAATAATTCCATACACTCCAAGAGAAGACACTGCAAATATATAAAGTATACCAACATTGATATTAGATAAAACAAAACTCTCACTAAAAGGAATTACAGCCCATGCTATTAAAGCTAAGGTCATTGTAACAATGGGGGCAAGAATGAATATAACTTTATTTGAGCTTGCTGGAATTATAATCTCTTTAAAAATATATTTTAATGCGTCGGCTAATGATTGTAGGAGACCAAATGGTCCAACTACATTGGGTCCTCTTCTCTTTTGGACGAAAGCCCAAACTCTCCTATCAAGCCATACAATCATAGCAACTGATACAAGAACTGGGACTAATAAAAAAAGTACTCTATAAACTTCAAATAGTAAAATATTTAAATAACTTTGCATTTATCCCTCAGTGCCAGTTCTTTTAACATTTATTTTACTGTTTCTACATTCAGACATTGTTTTTGATGCTCTTGCTACAACATTCGAATAATAATAGTCAATTTCATCAACTATAATTTTCTCTTCAATAAAATCTGGGATCATACAATCATTTAAAGTTTCTTTTTTTTTCTTAATATCTAAATAATTTAATAGATTATCCGTTAGTTCTTCTTTATCTCTAAAAAGTTTTTTTCTTTTTAATAATTCAGACAATTCATTAAAGATTTGGTAATCTTCTTTGGCTTCACCGGGTGGAAATGATGCTTGATAAGCTTTTTGAATTTTTCCTTCTAAATTAACAAAGTGTGCATCTTGTTCTGTATAAGCAGCTCCAGGCAAAACAATATCTGATAATTCTGCACCTTTATCGCCATGGCTACCTATATAAATTATAAATTCATTTTTTTTCTTAAAATTAATATTATCTTGACCAATCAAAAAAACAATTTCGAAATTATTTTTCTTTAATGTTTCCAAAGTTAAATTATTTTCAGCACTTACTATATCAAGATCAAATCCACCAACTGTAGCAGCGTGCTTGGATAATATATTAAGTGAGTTCCAATCTTCATTAATTTTATTATTATCAATTAAATATTTCTTAAAACTTTCAAAAATAAACTTACCAGATTTCATGTTTAAAACTGAATTCCCTAAAATTATTAGAGGTTTTTTCGAGTTTTTAATCTTTTCACTTACTTCAGATTTGTTCTCACAAATATTTTTTATTGTACTTGTTTTGTTATCAAGAACTTCATATGGATAAGTTTGATCACCAATGTCTCCTAGTGAATAAATATTTGGTTTATTTGTGAGATAACTTTTCCTTATTCTTGCATTGAGAATTGTAGCTTCTAGTCTTGGATTTGCACCTACTAGTAAAATCAAATCCGATTCCTCAATTCCACTTATCTGTGAATTGAAAATATAATTAGTTCTACTATCTAAGTTTACGTAAGCATTGTCATCCCTAGATTCTAAATTTTTTGATTTAATTGTCTTTTCAAAAAAATCTTTGGCTACGTACATTGTCTCTAAATTAGTTAAATCTCCTGTAAAGCCAGCAATTTTATCTGCAGAAGTTAGTTTGATTTTTTCAACTACAATTTCATATGCTTCTTTCCAAGAAATTTTTTTAAATTCACCTCCAACTTTTTTATAGGGATTATCTAATCGTTGACTCTTAAGGCCATCGCATGCATATCTTGTTTTATCAGATATCCACTCTTCATTTATTTCTTCATTTATTCTTGGCATAATACGTTTAACTTCCCAACCATAGGTATCAACTCTTATATTTGAACCAACTGAGTCCATTACATCGATAGTTTCAGTTTTTTTTAATTCCCATGGTCTTGCTTCAAATACATAAGGTTTTGATGTGAGTGCACCAACTGGACATAAATCTATGACATTTGCGGAAAGCTCTGACTCCATAGACTTTTCCAGATAAGTTGTAATTTGCATATTTTCACCTCTTCCAATTGCACCTAACTCTGGAACTCCAGCAACCTCTGTAGCAAATCTAATACAACGCGTACAGTGAATACATCTTGTCATTTGAGTTTTTATAAGTGGTCCCATATATTTCTCTGGCACATCTCTTTTATTTTCTTTAAATCTTGATTTATCAATTCCATAATACATAGATTGGTCTTGCAAATCACATTCCCCACCTTGATCACAAACTGGACAATCTAAAGGGTGATTAGCTAGTAAAAATTCCATAACTCCTTTTCTAGCTTTCTCAACTAATGGAGTATTCGTTTTAATATTCATTCCTTCTGTTGCTGGCATTGCACAAGAAGCTATTGGTTTAGGAGATTTTTCCATTTCAACTAAGCACATTCTGCAATTTCCTGCTATCGACAATTTTTCATGATAACAAAACCGAGGAATTTCAACCCCAGCTTTCTCGCATGCTTGCAGTACTGTTAGACCTTCGTCTATTTCTATATCTTTATCGTTAACTTTTAATTTCAGCATTATCTTTCTCTAGTAAATGTTGATCTACAAGGTATGGAATTTTGTTACTTTTATTTACCAGTGGATTAAAATTATTTCTCTTAACAATCTCCTTTTTAAAATGTCTTAATAAACCTTGAACTGGCCATGCTGAACCTTCACCAAAAGCACAAATTGTATGCCCCTCTATTTGTTGAGTTACATCCATTAACATGTCTACCTCTTCTCTTGATGCTTCACCTTTAGCCATTCTTTCAAGCATTCTCCACATCCAGCCAGAACCTTCTCTACATGGAGTACATTGGCCACAGCTTTCATGTTTATAAAATCTTGCGATCCTAGCCATACACTTAATTATATCTTGATCTTTATTTATTACTACTATGCCTGCTGTACCCAAACCACTTTTTTGTTCAACAAGAGAGTCAAAATCCATTTTTAGATTTTCACATATATCTTTTGGAAGCATTGGCATTGAAGAACCTCCTGGTATGACAGCTTTTAAATTCTCCCAACCTCCTATAACACCTCCTGCATGCTTCTCAATTAAGTCTTTTAAAGAAATTCCCATTTCCTCTTCAACGTTGCAGGGATTGTTTACGTTACCAGATATACAAAATATTTTTGTTCCTCTATTTTTAGGTTTTCCAATACTTGAAAACCACTTAGAACCTCTTTTTAAAATGGTCGGTACCACCGCAATAGTCTCAACATTATTTATTATTGTCGGACATCCGTAAAGACCTATTAAAGCAGGAAAGGGAGGTTTTAATCTTGGCTGTCCTTTTTTACCTTCTAAACTCTCAAGTAAAGCTGTCTCCTCACCACAAATATAAGCACCAGCTCCATAATGAATAAAAATATCAAAATTCCAGTTAGAACCAGAAGCATTTTTACCAATTAAATTTTTTGAATAAGCTTCATCTATTGCTTTTTGTAGTTTTTGACCCTCATTAAAATACTCTCCTCTTATATAAATATAACAGACATTGGCATTAACTGCGTAAGCCGAAATCAAACATCCTTCAATTAATTTATGTGGCTCAAATCTTAATATATCTCTATCTTTACATGTTCCAGGTTCAGATTCGTCAGCATTTATTACTAAGTAATGTGGTCTTGAACCAACTTCTTTTGGAGCGAATGACCATTTTAATCCAGTAGGAAATCCAGCGCCACCCCTTCCTCTTAGTTCTGAAGATTTTATTTCATTGATAATCCATTCTCTACCTTTTGAAATAATTTCTTTTGTATCTTTCCAATCTCCTCTTTTCTGCGCAGAGGTTAAATCTGAACCTAAATCATTATAAAGATTTTGGAATATTCTATTTTTATCCTCAAGCATTTTTAATATCCATTAAAGTTTTTCTATTATTTTCTGGTTCAGAGTTAATTCTGCCTCTGTAAGATCCCGACTTGGGAGTTTCGCCCCGAATAGTTTGGTCAATAATTTTCTCTAATTTGTTTGCGTCTAAATCTTCGTAATAATCGTCATTAATTTGTACCATTGGTGCATTTATACAAGCACCTAAACATTCAACTTCCATCCATGAAACTTTACCATCTTTTGAAACTTCATTTTCATCTTCTGAAATTTTTTTTTTACATACGTCTACTAATTTGTAAGCACCTCTTAACATACACGGTGTTGTTGTACAAACTTGATAAAAAAACTCACCCACAGGTGATAAATTATACATTGAGTAAAATGTTGCTACTTCATAAACTTTTATATAAGGCATGCTTAAAAACTTAGCTATATACTTCATTGAAGCAAGAGGTATCCAATTATTATTTTGTCTTTGCGCTATATAAAGCAAAGACATTACTGCACTTTGTTGTTTTCCTTCTGGATAATTTGAAATCATCTTATTTGCTAGTTCAATATTTTGTTTATTGAATTCAAATGTATCTGGCTGATTTTTTGAAATTTTTTTTAAACTCATCTGTCGATTTCTCCAAAAACTATATCAAGAGATCCTAAAACTGCAGGTACATCAGCTAACATATGTCCTTTAATAAGGTAATCCATCGCTTGTAGATGAGAAAATCCTGGAGCTCTAATTTTACATTTATAAGGCCTGCTAGAGCCGTCTGAAATTAAATAGACCCCAAATTCACCTTTGGGTGCCTCAACAGCTGTATATATTTCATCTTTATCTACTCTATAACCCTCAGTAAATAATTTAAAATGATGTATTAGAGCCTCCATGGACTCTTTCAATTCTTTTTTGGGTGGTGGAGAGATTTTACCATCCATAGATTTAATTGGACCTTTGGGCATTTTTTGTAAACATTGATCAATAATTTTTACACTCTCTCTCATTTCCTCAATTCTACATAGATAACGATCATAACAATCACCATTCTTACCTATTGGTATTTTGAAATCTAGTTGATCATAACAATCATAAGGTTGAGATTTTCTCAAATCCCAAGGAACACTTGATCCTCTTAACATCACTCCTGAAAAAGAATAATCTAACGCATCTTGTTTTGATACAATTCCTATATCAACATTTCTTTGTTTAAAAATTCTATTATCAGTTAGAAGACTTTCCAAATCATCAATAATTTTTGGGAATGATTCACAAAATTTTCCTATATCATTTTCAAGTCCACTAGGAAGATCTTGATGAACTCCTCCTGCTCTAAAGTAATTTGCATGAAGTCTAGAACCAGAAGCTCTTTCGTAAAAAGTCATTAATGTTTCTCGTTCTTCAAATCCCCACAAAGAAGGTGTTAAGGCGCCAACATCTAAAGCTTGTGTAGTCACATTTAAAATATGACTTAAAATTCTTCCTATCTCACAAAAAATTACTCTTATGTATTGTGCTCTAATAGGTACATCAATATTTAATATCTTTTCAATAGCTAGAGCAAAAGCATGCTCTTGGTTCATGGGAGCAACATAATCTAACCGATCAAAATAAGGAACAGCTTGCATATAAGTTTTGTTTTCAATTAACTTTTCGGTTCCTCTATGAAGCAGACCTATATGTGGATCAGCTTTTTCAACAACTTCCCCATCTAGTTCTAAAATTAATCTTAGAACTCCATGAGCAGCTGGATGCTGAGGGCCAAAATTTAAATTTAAATTTTTAATTTTTTTTGTCATTATTGTCTATTTCTTCTTTAATATATTTTGTTCCTTCCCAAGGACTTTCGTAATCAAAGTTTCTATAATTTTGCTCTAATTTAACTGGTTCGTATATTACTTTCTTTGCCTCTTCGCTGTATCTCACTTCATTATGACCAGTTATTGGAAAATCTTTTCTTAATGGATGTCCTTCGAAACCATAATCAGTTAAAATTCTTCTTAAATCAGGATGATCTTGAAAATTAACTCCATACATGTCAAATACTTCTCTTTCCATCCAATTTGCAGATGGATAAATTTTAGTTAAAGATGGTATTTTTTCACCTTCACCAATACCAAATTGAATTATTATTCTTGTGTTAAATTCATGACTCAATAACAGATAAACAATTTTAAATCTCTGATCATCTTCAGGATAATCTACTGCTGTTATATCTATCAGTTGCTTAAACTTAGTTTGTTGGTTTGTTTTTAAAAAAAGAATAACATCTATTATATCGGTACTATCAATTGTTAAATAAATTTGACCATGTTTAATTTTCGATGAATTTATTTTAGT
>ERZ802830.1850-NODE-1850-length-19765-cov-6.52212_pt1 | contig 19765 bp, 24 predicted proteins | sample MGYA00345654_ERZ802830 | MGnify/ENA primary metagenome ERZ802830 (study PRJEB30503, sample SAMEA104212375) | marine metagenome | biome: Westerlies Biome; feature: [SRF] surface water layer (ENVO:00010504) within the epipelagic zone...; material: water...
TGCAAACCTGATTTTGTTTTTTCAGCTTTGGCTCTTTGGACTTCAAATTTTGCTTCGGTTTGTTGATTGATTTCAGCTCTTTTCTCAGCGACCAATTCTAATTCTTCTTGTTTTACACGAAGAACTTCGGCATAGACGGCGGGGGCGTCAAATCCCTTGGCCATTTTCCCTTTACGGATAATATTGAGTCTTTTGATAGTGTCGTTTGTGGCAATGCTGTCGACCACGGCTTGGCCTTCGCGGACTTTACCAAACACCGTATGTTTTCCATCCAACCAAGGTGTAGCCTTGTGGGTAATAAAGAATTGGCTTCCATTGGTCTCTGGTCCTGCATTGGCCATTGAAAGAATCCCCGGTCCCGAATGAGAAAGATCCGTTATTTCATCGGGGAAACGATATCCTGGCCCTCCAGAACCGGTCGCAGTGGGGTCGCCTCCTTGAATCATAAAATCTGGAATGACACGGTGAAATAGCAACCCATCGTAATAACGCTTATTTAGAAAGTTTTCGCTCGCTTCCGGGTGTTCTCCTTCTGCCAAGGCAACAAAGTTAGCTACCGTCATCGGGGTTTTTTCCATTTCCAACTGCAGAAGAATAGTACCGCGATTCGTTTCTATTTCGGCATAAATTCCTTCTTCAAGATTGGGGTAGTTGGAACTACAGCCAACCACGAAAAACGATACAATTGCAAAGATAAAAATGAATGAGGTTTTTCTCATGATGTAATTTTTGTTAATGATAATAATTTTATGGTAAATCGTAGGGGTTGATTGCTACCAATTTTTTCGAAATCACCTTGATATCCATAACACAAATAAGAGGGAAATAAAAAAACAGCTTTTTGGCCTTCTCGAAGTACTTTGGCTGCTTCGCGGAGCGCTGGTAAATAGTCTTCTTGATCGACTAGAAAGCGGACATTACCCAAGCTTTTTTCATCATAAAGAACATTTTTGTTCAAATCTTCAATGCGATAAGAAAGAACTACTTCCTGCCCTTTTTGCGGTAGGGGGGTAGTGACATTTGCCTTTTCGACCATGGCATACCAGAAACCTTTATTAGAATTTTGATAAACCATCTCGGGTTCCGCTTTTCGAATTTGCTCGAAAAGCTCTTGTTCAACAGCAATGCGAGCTTTATTTCGCTGGGCGGATTGATTTAAAAACAATTGTTGCTTTTTATTGATCGGCCTGCGCGGGTTTGGTTCTTGACAGGCACCGAGAAGCCCCGCCAACAGTAAGAGTATCAAAGTAGGGAATTTCATTCAAAGTGATTTTTCCATTCTTGTATGGCGGCAACCAAGCGGTCTTGAGTAGTTTCCATAGTATCGAAAGAAACCCCACCAGCAGCATTTTTGTGTCCTCCTCCGCGAAAGAAAGTTTCTGCAAAAGTATGGGCTGGGAATTCTCCCTTGGAGCGGAAAGACATTTTGATTTTTCCTTCTCTTCGATTCTCAATTAGGATCACGGCCAATTGTATCCCTTTTAGGCGCAACCCATAATTAACAAAACCTTCTGTATCTCCTTTTTGATAGTTACAAGCACTGAGTTCCTGTTGAGATAAACTTAAATAAACGGCGGGTATATTTTCTAGTTTGTTTAGGTTGGTGAGGCCCATGCCTAAGAGTCGAACGCGATCGAAAGTGTAGCTGTCATGGATGCTCTGGTGGATTCCTGTGTGTGGCGCGCCACATTCCATCAGGTGGGCAATGGCTCGGTGGGTATCTGCTGTAGTAGAGGGAAAGCGGAAAGACCCCGTATCGGTCATTATTCCAGTGTAAAGACAAGTTGCCATATCCGAATCGATAGCGCTAGAATCCCATTGATTGATGAGGTGATAGATAATCTCAGCCGTAGAACTCATCGGAGGAAAAGAGAGTGATAATGCGGCATATTCTTTGGGCTTTTCATGATGATCAATCATCACCAATGTGGCCTTACTTTTTTCGACCCAAGGTCCCAAGGCATCGATTCGCAATAAGTCATTAAAATCGAGTGTAAAAAGAATATCGGATTCAGCAATTATTTTTTGAGCTTTGTCTTGTTGAGTGCTGTGAAGGACAATCTCATCTTGCCTAGGCATCCAAGCTAAAAAGCTGGGATAGTCATTGGGGGAAACGATCTGAACTGTGTGCCCTTTTTTTCGCAAGAAGGAGGACCACGCCAGGCAACTCCCCAAGGCGTCTCCATCAGGATTTTGGTGAGGAATTACTCCAATGCGTTGCGGCTGGTCTAGGAGGGCTTGTAATGCGGGAAGCTGCTGAATTTCCATGCCTTTTTGGGCAAAGATAGGCCTTTATTTGATTTCTTGATGGTTGCATAGTAGGGGGTTTTATGATTACTAATTAACCAAGATGAAAATTAGACAGGTTGTGAAAAGCTTCCATAAAATCTACAGGAGTTGGACTTTGGGCAAAGAGAAAAAAAGGCTACTTTTGCCGAAAATAATGATGATGAAAAGAACCTTTACCATGATCAAACCGGATGCGGTGGAAAACGGCCATACAGGGGCCATTTTGGAAAAAATTAATAGTGCTGGCTTTCGGATTGTGGGTTTGAAGAAAACGCAATTGACTCAGTCGGATGCTGAAGCTTTCTATGCTGTTCATAAGGAGCGGCCGTTTTTTGGTGAGTTGGTTGCTTTTATGACTCGAGGACCCATAGTGGCTGCCGTGTTGGAAAAGGATAATGCAGTGAATGATTTTCGTACTCTCATCGGAGCCACCAATCCTGAGGATGCGGCGGAAGGGACGATACGTCAACTATATGCTACTTCTGTTGGTGAAAATGCTGTACATGGTTCGGACAGCGATGAGAACGCTGCGATAGAGATTGGTTTTCATTTCTCCGGACGCGAATTGTTTTAACGCAGAACCATTCTTTTGAATTGAATTCCTTCTACCCCCTCATTTAATCGTTCGAGCAGGCTTTCCTGAGCATACCGCATTTCCTCTTTTAGGGTGGCATTGGTGATTTCTACCACGAGGGTGGTACCTTCCAACCGTATTGTTCGGGTATAGCGGTTTATATAGGCACCTAAAGTATCTTTCCATAATTGCTCCACCCGCACTTTTTCTATTCCCTTGCGGACCCCTTTTTGTTGAGAGAATTCAGAGAGTACCTCTTTTAAAGAACGGGGTTCAAAGTCACGGTCGGCCATCAGTTAGATTTTTGCGTTTGTAATAGTAGCGTTTGTTATTGTGTTCTAGCACTAATTCCTGAGAATCCAAACGGATTATTTTTTCATACCACTCGTCCCAAGGGGTTTGAAAATGAAGTTGCCAGCTGTCTCTTTGAGATTCAAGAGTAAAATCAGATCGATCTCGAGAAGTAATGAGGGTCTCACCAAGGCTGGGGCTCAATTTTTTTCGGTATCCTTTTCCCATGGCCACCAAGGTGTAATGATCGAATTGAATATTTCCTGTAGCTGGGACAAAGGTTTCATTGGCTTGTGTGACCTTATCTATTTGCCAATAGCCTTGTAAAGCGTCCTTCTGAATAGTTTCATTGCATGCAGCCCAAAAAATAAATGAGTAAAGCAATAAAAAGATTGAAAATAAGCGCATGTTACAAGATATTGTTTTTTGGGTTTCCCAATGAAAAAAGTTCGTAATTCATGGCACTGCTTTGCAAGGCTTTTTCGGTGCGCTCGGCATGAGTATCGGAAATAAAAATCTGACCAAAATCGGCAGCGCTTAACAAATGAACAATTCGGGCCACACGTTCTTGATCCAATTTGTCAAAAATATCATCAAGTAAGACAATCGGAGGAACACCCTGTTGCTGTTGCATATAATCGAATTGCGCTAATTTGAGTGCAATCAAAAAAGATTTTTGTTGGCCTTGGCTTCCAAATTTTTTGACAGGTTGTTTGCCCAAACGTAATTCTAAATCGTCTTTATGGAGCCCTACACTAGAAAACTGTAGAGCTCGATCTCTGGATAGCGCTTCCTGGAGTAAATCGGCCAAAGGTTTTTCATCCAACTGGGTTTGGTAGTGAATTTCTACACTCTCTTGTGCATCACTGATTTGCTTGTACCGTTTTTCAAAGACAGGTGTAAAAGCTTCCATAAAACGTTTCCTCGTTTTGTAAAGGGGACTACTCAATTGGAGTAGCTGTTGATCATATGCTTCTAGTGCCGTGGGGTCAAACTGTTGGTTGGCAGCAAAGAATTTCAAAAGCGAGTTACGCTGATCCACCACACGATGATATTGAAGTAGAGCATCCAAATAGGTAGTGTCTGTTTGTCCTATAATACCATCCATAAACTTACGTCTCACACTGCTACCAGCAGCAATCAAATCTTGATCGCTGGGGGAAATAATCACCAAAGGGATCAACCCAATGTGTTCCGCAATTTTATCATATGCCTTTCCGTTTCGTTTGATCACTTTCTTGCCGCCTCGTTTGAAGCTGCAAATGATTTTCTCCTCCTCCTCCCGTTTGATGAAGCGTCCTTCAAGGACAAAAAAATCTGCCCCGAAATGGATGTTTTGCGAAGCAATGGGATTAAAATAGCTTTTGCCAAGGGCTAAGTGATAAATTGCATCGAGCAGGTTGGTTTTTCCTACTCCATTGTTACCTACAAAGGCATTGATGGGGGCTTCAAAGTCGAGTTCAAAAGCTTTTTGATTTTTGTAATTCGTCAATGAGAGTCGTCGCAACTGCATGAAAACAAAGATAGATTTTTGCCCCATAAACAAGAGGTGTTTTTCCTTTATTTACTTGTACTGGGTGACTTTTTGTATTATCCAAAAAAGTGTACTTTTGTGATTCAAATTTTTAGCCATGGCGACATACAAAAAACGCGGGTACAAAAAATCAATAAGTAAGCCCAATACTCCTGATCAAGAAATGGAAAGCACCACTGCTGAGGTGTTTGAACGGTTAGATACTGGGGCTTCTAAAACAGAAAAATTTGTATCGAAATACCAAAATTTCATATTGGGAATTATTGGAGGTGTTGCCTTTGTGGTTTTGGGTTACCTGGGATACGAACAGTTTGTTCAACAGCCTAAAGAAAGAGAATCTGTTAGTGAATTGAATCAAGCACAATATTACTTTGACTTGGCAGTGAATAGCACTAATTCTGATTCCCTCTATCTGCGGGCATTGAATGGGGGAGATGGGAAGTACGGTTTTTTGGATATAATTGAAAATTATTCTGGAACTGCAGCAGCCAAATTGGCTACCTACAGTGCAGGGATGTCCTATCTCAATTTAAAAGACTACAAAAACGCCATTTCTTATTTGGATCAGTTCGATGCGGACGATGTATTACTTTCGGCTTTGGCCAAAGGAGCTATTGGTGATTCCTTTGCTCAGATAGGTCAAATGGAAGATGCTTTCGATTATTATGTTCAGGCTGCAGGTGTGAATGAAAACTTATTCAGTACACCAAAATACTTATTCAAAGCAGCTACATTGGGGGCTATTTTGGGTAAAGAACAAGTTGCTCTGGGATATTTAAAGCGAATCAAAGAAGAGTTTCCCGATTCTCGTGAAGCCCGTTTGGTTGATGTTCAGATTGGTAAATTGGACAACTAAGCCCCAACACTATGGCAACGGCCCCTATGCATTTGTCGGATTATGATCCAAGTAAAGTTCCTTCTGGTCGCGGCTTAAAAATCACTCTAGTGGTTTCTGAATGGAATGCTGAAATTACAGAGGGTCTCTACCAAGGTGCCTTTGAGACACTCACGGCTCATGAAGTAAGCCCTTCTCGTATTCAACGGATCAACGTGCCGGGGAGTTTTGAACTGGTCCATGGCTGCCGTTTGGCGCAAAAAAAATCGGATGTTGTGATTGCCGTAGGGAGTGTGATCCAAGGGGAAACGAAACACTTCGATTTTGTTTGTCAAGGAGTGACCCAAGGCATCGTACAACTCAATACTCAATCCGAAGTTCCAGTGATATTCTGTGTGCTCACCGATACTACATTAGCTCAAGCACAAGCTCGTTCGGGAGGAAAATATGGTAATAAGGGAGTGGAGGCTGCTGTTGCTGCACTCAAAATGGCAGCCTTACATCGTTCATAAATTCTCGATTTACCGAGAGTTCTTCCCGTTTTTCTTCGGCTATTTTTATATTTTTGGTACAAATCCAATTGGATGTTCCGAGGCAATCCCTTACGAGTTAGAAAGAATCGTCGCTACAACTACACTCCCCGCTATTATAAAGGCAAAGAGGCAGGGAATCCCTATGACTTCGATTCCAAATTTGCCCGATATCGAGACACCTACAACACCAACGATTTTGGACAGCAATGGAAGGAAGCAAGAGAGAAAATGCGCCATCGAGGCAACCGAGCTATTTCTCCTCTATTACTTTTCATTATTGGTTTGCTTACCCTGATAGCCTTATATATTATCGATTTTGATGTATCACTTTTTACACGCTTTTCCTAATGGGGGATATCATTGAATTGTTGCCCGATCATGTGGCCAATCAAATTGCTGCGGGAGAGGTGATTCAGCGTCCTGCCTCGGCTGTCAAGGAATTGATTGAAAATGCTGTGGATGCTGGAGCTACTGAAGTACAGCTTATAATTAAAGATGCAGGAAAGTCTCTCATTCAGGTGATTGACAATGGGAAAGGGATGAGCCCAACTGATTTGCGTATGGCTTTTGAGCGTCATGCAACTTCAAAAATCCGTTTGGCCGAAGATTTATTTCAATTGAATACCAAGGGGTTCCGAGGGGAAGCGTTGGCTTCTATTGCAGCAGTTGCGCATGTGGAAGCCCATAGCCGAATCGAAAGGGCTGAGGTGGCTTCTGCACTCTATATTGAGGGAACGGAAGTGGTTCGTCAAGATGTTTCCGTAGCCCCTAAAGGCAGTTCGATTGCAATTAAAAACTTGTTTTTTAACATACCTGCACGGCGCAATTTTTTAAAAACAGATGCCGTAGAACTCCGGCATATCATTGACGAATTCCAGCGAGTTGCATTGGCTCATCCCAATATTGCTTTTTCATTTCTGCACAATGAAAGTGAATTATTTGACTTGCCTCAAGCCAATCTGAAGCGCCGCTTATCCCAAGTGATGGGGGGAAAATTTACAGAAAAAATTGTGGCTATAGAAGAAGAGACACCACTGGTTCAAATCAAAGGGTATTTGGTGAAGCCCAATTTTGCAAAAAAATCACGCGGGCAGCAATTTTTCTTTGTAAATCAACGCTTTATCAAAAGTGCTTTTTTACATCACGCCATCTGTGCGGCTTTTGAAGGTCTACTAAAGGATAGTTATCAACCGGGCTATTTTGTTTTTCTGCAAATCAACCCGGAGAAAATCGATATTAATATTCATCCTACCAAAACTGAAATTAAGTTTGAAGATGAGCAAAGTTTGTATGCCATATTGAAATCGGCAGTGAAGCATAGCCTGGGAATGTTTCAAGTGACCCCCGTTCTCGATTTTGATCGCGATCCCAGTATGGATCCTTCTTATGCTACAACACAATCATCTCCCAAAGTCCCCTCAATAGAAGTTGACGCTTCCTTCAACCCTTTTCAAAATAAAAAGGGCGTTTCTCAGCGAGAGGTATCCCAATGGGACAGTTTATACGCTAGTCTGCAGCCGGAAACCTTCGATACCCAACAACAAATTGAGGTTTCAGCAGAAAGCCCAAAAGTATTTCAACTCTTTCAAAAATATATAGTTAGCTCCTTGCGTTCGGGGCTCCTAATTATCGATCAGCAACGCGCCCATCAGCGGATTTTATACGAGCAATTTTTAAATCAATTGACTGACCAACAAAATCCGAGCCAGCAATTGCTGTTTCCCTTGAATAAAGAACTGTCAGTTCAAGACAAGGTACTCCTAGAACAACACCATGAGACGCTTATGGCTCTTGGATTTGATTTGGAATGGGAGGGCACAAGGCTCACATTAAAGGGAATTCCCTCTATGTGTGGAGAATCTCAAATTGATGAAGTACTAGAAGCGCTCTTGGTTATGGACAAAGAAGTTATAGAAAGCTACAGCTCAGCCGATCTAATGGCCAAAATAATGGCGCGAACTTTGAGTATTAAAAGGGGACATTCACTAGAGCGCCTTGAACAAGAGCGATTGATCAATGATTTGTTTGGCTGTAAAGAAACTCAAGTATCTCCCTTTAAGCGGCAGATATTTGTTACATTAGAAAAAGAGGAATTGGAGAAAAAATTGAATTAATGCGACAGATTTCCGAAACAGTCAAGCACCTTCTTATTATTAATGCGTTGTTCTTTCTAGCAACTTTGTCGTTGGGTCCGATTGTCTATGATTGGTTTTCACTACATTATTTTAAAAGCCCCAAATTTCAGCTGTGGCAACCTCTAACACATATGTTTATGCATGGTGATTTTAGCCACATTTTCTTTAATATGTTTGGGCTGTATATGTTTGGCACCCCCCTTGAACAAATGTGGGGGCGTAATAAATTTATTTTTTTCTATCTCTCCACCGGCTTTGGAGCTGCCTTGTTGCAAATGTGCTTGTATCACTATCAGGTTCAGGAAGGGATTCAAGTTTTACAAACACTGGGATTGGGTTCGGCAGAGATTAAACAGTTTCTAGAAAGTAGTGCTTTGGCTCCAGGAGTAATAGAACAGGCAGATATTGGAATTTTACGGAGTGCCTATCAGGCCTTCTCGGCAGTTTTGGTTGGAGCCTCAGGTGCTTTGTATGGTGTACTGGTGGGATTTGCAATGCTTTTTCCCAACGCACAATTAATGCTTCTTTTTCCACCCATTCCAATAAAGGCCAAGTATTTAGTCCCCATCTTGATTCTGGTAGATTTGTTTTTTGGTTTCTCTTCTTATTCGATGGGACCAATTGCTCATTTTGCTCATGTAGGAGGAGCACTAACTGGCTTGGTGATGATGTGGTATTGGAAACGTAATCAGTTCAATAATAACCGTTGGAATTAGGCATGAAAATGGGTTCATTAAAATACCGCTTTCAAACCCTTTCCATTGCTGAAAAACTCATTGCAGTTAATGTGGTTTTTTTTGTGATTCCCTTTTTGATACAAACTCTTTTTTATTTATTCCAGTTGCCAAGAGAGGAATTGTTAGGGTGGATTCAATTATCGGCAGGTTGGGAAGGACTTCTTTATCGTCCTTGGACTTTAATTACTTATAGTTTTTTACATGCAGATTTTTTTCACTTGTTCTGGAACATGCTTCTGCTATATTACTCTGGACAACTCTTTTTAAACCTTTTTTCTGAACAAATTTTCAGCAACACCTATTTTATGGGAGTGGTATTGGGTGGCTTGGTATTCGTGGGGAGTTATTCTCTTTTCCCTGTTTTTCAAGGTATGCGCCCTTATATGGTGGGAGCCAGTGCAGGGGTCATGGCTGTATTTATTTTTATTAGCACTTACACCCCCAATCAAGAAATTCGTTTTTTCTTCTTCAATATTAAACTAAAATACCTAGCAATTGCCTTTGTTCTTCTTGACTTGATACGGATTCCTAATGGTAATGCTGGGGGACATTTAGCCCACATTGGTGGCGCTTATCTTGGATTTTTATACGCTACTCAGCTGCAAAAAGGCCGCGATATAGGATCTGGATGGGGGCGCTTTTGGGAAAACATAGGAAGTTGGTTTCGACCCCGACCCAAATTGAAGAAGGTATATAAAAATCCACAGCCCAAAAAAAAGAAAGCTTCTTCCGTTAGTCAAAAAAATATTGATGCCATCCTCGATAAAATAAGCACTTCAGGATATGACAGTTTGACCCAAGAGGAAAAAGACACTTTGTTCCGAGCGGGCAAACAATAAAGATCTATAATGGCCAAAAAAACTTCATTATTCTCCAATTTTATGGTCTTCTTCAATGCTGTATTGTTGGGTGCCCTATTTCTTCTAATGGGTGATTATTTTTCCATTAAAGGACTACTTCCAGGGGTATTGGTCCCTGTTTTATCATTTATAAATTTTATTTTTTTTCTTTATTGGATTTTACGCATGCAGTGGCCTTTTTTATTGTTTGTTATTTTTTTTCTTCTCAATTTCCAAGAATGGAACCGCTTATATAAGTTTCCAAATAATACAATAAAAGTATCTGAAGGTTTTAAGATCATGTCCTACAATGTTCGATTATTCAATCAATTCAAGTGGTTGAACGAGGAACAAATACCCCTAAAAATTGAACAATTCATTCAATCGGAAAACCCCGATATTGTTTGTCTTCAAGAATACAGTAGTCGAACTTCACCGGCTTTTGAAAGCTATCCTTATCGTTATGTGCGAACTGCCTCTGCACTAGGGAATAATGGAGTAGGAATTTTTTCCAAATACCCGCTGTTGCGAACAGGTCCCATTGATTTTGAAGATAGTGCTAACAGTGGGGTCTATGCCGATATTGAATACAGAAGAGATACTTTACGCGTCTACAACCTCCATCTAGAGTCTTTTCAATTGCAACCTTCCGATTCTCTCATTGATCAGACTACCTCTACCCGTTTTTTACAACGCCTGGATGGTGTATACCAAAAGCAATTGAATCAAATTGTCCAATGGCAACAAGTTGAAAATTTTAACGAGTATCCCAGTTTGGTATGCGTTGATATGAACAATACTGCTTTTTCAAAAGCGTATTTGAATCTTCGAGGTCGTCATCAAGATGCATTTGTAGAAGCAGGGGAAGGTTTTGGAGCGACCTACAGTTTGGGAGGAATTCCGTATCGCATTGATTTTATCTTTAGCCCCTCTCGCTTACAAGTATTGGAGTATACAACCCATGATGTTTTGTTTTCAGATCACAAACCTATCTCGGCTAAACTCAATTGGGATTAATTAGGACATTGTTGTAGATAGGTTTTTGCTTCAGGCCCTAAATTAAATAACAAATCCAAGGTGCTCAAGTCATTAAGAAAACCGTATTTAGAATCAAATACTTGGGCGTAGGGAGTGTAAAGAGGAGTTTCTTTTTTTGCATTTAATAGAGACTCGTTTAGTTGTTGGTAAGAAAAATCAAGAGATACCTCTTCCTGAGGCAGTTTTATTTCCAACAAGTCGAAGAGAACATTCAAAAGTGAGCGATTAAATTCATAAAGCCTTGTAGTTTGAGTGTGATATAATGGTGCTAGGGCATCTTCATAAAATTCAAAAAAGGGAGAGGAACGATAGGCAGCCTCTAGTGACTTCCAATGCAATTGCTGCCACTGTGCATCATTATCTGTTTGCACTTCATTTTCTTTTTGATGTTGCCGCCAGGGAGTATGTCTTACAGGGATAATTAGGGAAAGTCTGCCGTTGGCTCCATAGATATAGGCTCGGTTACGATAGGTTTGTTTTTTGTAGTGGCTGTCAGTAAGCCAGTATATTCGTTCTTGGTTGATCAACCACGCCATATAAGAAACTGGTGGGGCGTATGAAGGGACAACAACGGATATCATGCGGTTTCTTTTTTCACCTTTCGCTTGCGATACCAGCTAAAGAGTTGCCAAAGGGCTACTATCACAATAAAATGGGGAAAATAGGATCGGGGTTTCCCTTCGAGACCCACAGTAGTAAATAATCGATTCCAACGGATACGCCAATTTTTAATTCCGTCATTAATACCCTCAATGCTAAACCAAATGAAGACGGGTTTACCAACGATGTGATCTGCAGGAACAAAGCCCCAGAAGCGACTGTCTTCAGATTTATGTCGGTTGTCGCCCATCATCCAATAGTAGTCTTGCTTAAAAGTGTACTGAGTTACTTCCTGACCGTTTAGGTAAAAACGGTCTGCCTTCTTGATGAAATCATTTTTTTCGTACTCTCGAATGAGTTTTTTATAGATCGGATAATTTTCCCGAGTCAAGGTAACTTGCATCCCCTTTTTTGGTAGCACTAGAGGCCCAAAATTATCTTCGTTCCAGTCGTAGGGGAGGGCATTGGGAAAGAAATTAGTGTTTGGAATCGATTCGGTTTGATTCCTTCTAACGACCGTATCTACCCAAGGTTGTATCGCCAATTCTTTAGCCTCATTCAAGGTCAGGGTGAGTTGTCTTTCGCGCGCCAAAACCTCAGTCACTTGTAAGCGAAGTTGTTGAACAATTTCTATGGGTAGGCCGCGACTGGAAGTAATAACTTTAAAGTCTTCAACACTGGTTCCTGTTGTTCCTAAAATGTAGGGCCGAATCGCATTAAAAGATTGTTGAGTAATCCCTTTAATTTTATACGTTCGAGTGAAGTCTTTATATCCCAAATCTAATAGTTTTCGTGCCGATATGCCTTCATTATGGGACAGGGTGTGGATATATTGCACACGGGCTCTTTGGGGGAGTTGTGTTCTTTCTCCATCAATATGAACGAGTCCATCAATAATCTGAAGGGTATCTCCTGGTATGGCTACACAGCGTTTCACATAATTCGATTTTTTATCAATTGGCTTTCGGACACCTGCTTCTTTCACAAAAAATTGACGCACTGTATCAGCAGGCCAGCTGAAAACTACGATTTCGTTACGCTCTATTTTTTGCAAGCCCGGCAAACGAAGATAGGGGAGCTGAGGTTTTTTAAGATAAGACCGTATTTTTAGACCGGGAAGTGTATCGTGTACCATGGGAAAAGAAACAGTAGTCATAGGAACACGTGATCCGTAGTGGAATTTACTAACGAAAAGAAAATCCCCTACCAGTAATGTTTTTTCCAACGAACCTGTAGGGATGATGTAGGGCTGCATGATATAAGTGTGAACCAAGGTAGCGGCAACTACGGCAAAGAGAATAGAACTCACCCATTCTCCAAAAGCAGTTTTGGGCTTTAGGCTTCGGTCTTTTACGTGTTTCAAAGTACTTCCGTAGTTTTTGGTCGCAGTATACAAACCCCCTGTAAATAAAACTAGAGCGGTATCTTTAGTGGAGTTGAAACCAAAACTTCGAATCGTTTCTACCCATATAACCGGGATGATGATTAAATTGATTCTGTGTATCTACATCAAACGAACCCACCACCGGGGTCGGTGGATGTTTTCCAGAAGGACAATGGCATTGTAAATGGGGACGGCGGCTTCCCAAGCATTTTTTCCAGCGGCTCGATAAAGCTTCCAAGTACTCAAAAAGTGCACCCCATTAAGGGCAACAAATAATAACAACCAGCCTGACCAACTCATATTTTTATTTTAAATTACTAAACTCCAGATGTTTTTGGGTTTTATTGAGAAAGATTTAACACATCTTCCATTCCGAAAACCCCTTTTTTCCCTAAAATCCATTCTGCAGCAATGACGGCACCAAAGGCAAATCCTTGTCGATTATAGGCTTCGTGACGAATCTTAATGGAGTCTATTGGACTAGAATATTCAACTTGATGAATCCCAGGAACTTCACCTTCTCTATGAGACTGAATGGGCAATTGGTTTTTTGCCGATGGATTTTTTGCGGTTTCCCATCCCTCAAGATGGGTTTTTTCAATGATATCTTCAGCAAGTGTAATGGCTGTTCCACTAGGGGCATCCAATTTGTGAATGTGATGAGTTTCTTCCACGGCCACTTTGTAACTGGGGTGTTTTTTCATGAATTCTGCCAAGTTTTTGTTGAGTGCAAAAAATAAATTAACACCGATGCTAAAGTTAGACGCATATAAAAAAGCCGTTTCTTTTTCCTTGCAAAGTATCTCCGCTTTTACTTTTTGGTCCAGCCAACCTGTTGTACCGCAGACCACAGGTATTCCAAGTTCAAGTGCACTACTGATATTTAGTAAGGCTGCTTCAGGGACACTAAAATTAATGGCAGCATCGGCCTCATTTAATGAACCAGTCGATTCTTGGGCATCAACGGTACATACGATTTGGTGACCGCGATTTTTTGCGACTTTCTCAATCGCTTTTCCCATTCTTCCGTATCCTAAAAGAGCAACTTTCACAATGACTAAAATATTATATTGATTTGCAGCCCCACTTGGTTTTGCGCGCGAAGGAAGTCGTGTTCAAAGTGAGGTTTAAAACTCAGTTTATCACTCACATTGAACTGTAATAGGTGAGCACTAACATTTGCTTCTAGAATGTTGAGCATATAGGTGCCCACAATAAAAATAAAAGCCATGTCTTTATATCTTTCATGAAACCGCATGCCCTCAAGAAGAGTATCCTTATTGGGAATAATATCCGTGTATTCGTCATCATAATAACCTGCTAATCTTCTTTTGTATGCATTGCGATACTTCATTAATTCATCATTATTCAATTTATAATAATAGGCAGAAGCACCAATAGCTGCGTATACTAGTGGAATTTTCCAATATTGTCCAAGATAGGCCTGACCCATCCCTGGCACAATCGCAGAATAGAAAGCAGCACGAGAGGGACTAAGCGGGTCTAAAATCAAACGTTCTTTACGCGACAGTGTTTTCATCGTTAAACTATCGGTCTGGGCCATAAGGAATTGATTTCCCATGATAATTGAAAAGAGACCAATAAGAATGAGGTATTTCACTTTTTTATTTTTTCAACCCATGATTGTAGCTTAGCAAACGAATCAAAAGGAATTTGGATACTCCCTTTACCTTTAGCATTGGCTTTTATTTTTACTTTCTCACTAAAAAAGTCTTCAAAACTAGCAATCCATTCTTTTTCAATGGTTGGGGTTTCTGTATTTTTGATTTCAAATACCTCGGGTTCAGACTTTGTTTTTTTGACTAGTGCTTCCGTAGCCCGAACAGATAAACCTTTAGAAATCACTTTTTCATAGATACTCAGTTGAACATTAGGATCTTCAATATTGATTAAAGCTCGTCCGTGTCCCATTGAAATAAAACCGTCTCGCATTCCGGTTTGTATAATTGGATCGAGTTTTAACAACCGGAGGTAGTTGGTGACGGTAGATCTCTTTTTACCTACTCGGTCACTGAGTTGATTTTGGGTCAATTGGATGTCATCGATCAGTCGTTGATAGGAGAGTGCTATCTCGATGGGGTCGAGATCTTCTCTCTGGATGTTTTCCACCAAGGCCATTTCTAAGGATTCTTGGTCGTTGGCCGTTCTTATGAATGCTGGAATGGTCTTGCGTTGTAATGATTTGGACGCTCTAAACCGTCTTTCACCAGCAACCAATTGAAATTCACTTGGGCCCAACTGTCGTACTGTTATGGGTTGCACAACCCCCAATTCACGGATAGATGTAGCCAATTCACGAAGTTTTTCCTCATTGAAATGAGTACGGGGTTGATACGGATTTTCCGAAATTTGTTCCAAGGGGATTTCAATCACATTGCCAATCACAGGACTGGAAGAAGCAGGGTTTGTTTTCGAATTCTGTTGAAGGTCCGGATCATTGAGTATGGCTGAAAGCCCTTTACCGAGTGCCATTTTTTTACTTGACTTTGCCATGTTTAGGCTTTATTTTTTTTTAATAATTCACTACCGAGCGCCAAATAGTTTTCTGCGCCTTTGCTCGTTGCGTCGTAGGCGATAATGTTCTCTCCATAACTAGGAGCTTCACTGAGGCGAATATTACGTTGAATTAACGTTTTAAAAACCATTTTACCAAAATGCTTATTGACCTCTTCCACTACCTGATTGGAAAGACGTAAACGGGAATCATACATAGTCAATAACAAGCCTTCAATATCTAAATTGGCGTTGTGTATTTTCTGAACACTTTTAATTGTATTGAGAAGCTTACCAAGTCCTTCTAGAGCAAAATACTCACATTGAATGGGTATGACTACAGAATCAGCGGCTGTTAGTGCGTTGAGTGTAATGAGGCCAAGGGAAGGTGCGCAGTCAATAAATATAAAATCGTATGAATCTTTTGCAGACTCCAGTGCCTTTCGCAACATAAACTCTCGTTTTTTTTTATCAACTAATTCAATTTCTGCCGCTACCAAGTCAATATGAGAGGGTATCAAGTCCAGGTTGGGACTACTAGTCGTTAGTTTGGCTTCATCAACTTTCACAGAATGTTCCAAAAGTTGGTAGGTGGTTTTTTCTTGCGCACTGACATCAAAACCCAAGCCAGAAGTGGCATTGGCTTGAGGATCAGCATCGACCAACAATACTTTTTTCTCGAGAATACCCAAAGCAGCTGCAAGATTTACGGCAGTTGTGGTTTTACCCACACCACCTTTCTGGTTGGCTATTGCGATTATTTTTCCCATTAATTTGAGGTTTGGAGTTCAAAATACAATTTCTTACTTCTTAAATGAAATAAGTTCTTGCCATTTTATGAAAGCTTTTTAACTGTGGATTAAGGTTTTGAAATACTGTCTTTAAACTCAATGAGATATATCTGTTCTCCCTCTTTTTTGTGGAGGTAATTTTCTCGGGCAAACTTCTCTAAACTATCTAAATTTTCGAGTTGTTCGATAGCGGAGGCATCTTTTTCAATTTCTTTTAAAAATTCTTTTTTCTGGGCTTCCAATTCTTTTATTTCTTGATCGAGTTCCCTGTGAATAAGAAAGGAATTGGTGTCTAAGAATAGCATCCAAAGCAAAAAGATGATCCCCAATAAGGTAAAGGGTAAATGAGATTTTTTGAAAAAAGATGTAAAACGTTTTCGCATAATGGATCTAAGGGGCTATAGTCCTACAGAACGAACCTGTTCTTCTGTAATTTGTTCTTGTGTGGAATTGCCCCAGCTGTTTAGAATGTAGTTCATAACATCAGCAATCTCCTCATCATCCAACCCTTGGGCTGCCATCATGCCTTCATAGACAACTCCATTGACAACCATCACTCCTCGCATGCCATACTTAATTCCCTGGATACTTTGAGTGATATTTTCCATTAAATAATCGGATTGTGCCAAGGGAGGAAAAACGCCTGACTCTCCTTTTCCTTCGGAACCATGGCATTGAAGGCAGAAGTCTTGGTAGATCAGTGTTCCTTCTTCAATACTTTGATCCAACGGTTTTTGTTGATATAGCCCAACGATAAGGGAGATATATAGAGCCATTGAAGTTAGGCCAATTACTTTCATGATTTGGGAACTAATTTAATGATCCCTTTCCCTTCTACACCCAAATAGAGATGACCATCGGTACCTGTTACCACATTTCTAACTCGTCCAATGCCATCGGCTATTTTTTCTCTTTTTATCACTTTATTGTCTTTAATGACTAGGCGTTCTAAATATTCGTATTTCAACGAGCCAACAAAGAGATTATCTTCCCAATTGGGATATACAGCCGAGGCAAAAGCCATACCGCTTGGAGCGATAGAGGGCACCCAATAGTAAAACGGCTGTTCCATCCCAGGAAGGGCGGTTTCTTTGGTAACAGGAGTGCCGGTGTAATTAATTCCATAGGTGATTTTGGGCCAACCATAGTTGTTACTCGCTTCAATGATATTGATCTCATCCCCTCCTCTAGGCCCGTGTTCGTGAGTCCAGATTGCCTTAGTTTTGGGGTGCACAACCATTCCTTGCGGATTTCTGTGACCATATGTATAGATAGCCTCTTTAACATTATCCTGCCCAACGAAAGGATTGTCCTGCGGAATACTACCATCTAAATTGAGGCGGTAAACCTTACCTCCGTCTCGGCTGAGATCTTGAGGGTTTACCGTTCTATTGCCTCGATCACCGATGGTGAAAAAAACATGACCTAGTTGATCAAAAACGACACGGGACCCCCAGTGTTGTGCGGTTTTTGTATTGGGTACTGCTTTATATAGCAGCTGAACGTTTTTAAGCTCAAGGGATTTTGTGAATGTGGCACTGTATAAGGCTGTATTTCCACCTTTATCACCTTCAATATTGGTTCCCGCGGTAAAAAAAACGCGACGGTTGGTAGAAAATTCAGGATCGATTGCCACATCGAGTAAGCCACCCTGACCCCTAAAATATATAGGGGGTAGTCCTTGAACCACTTTTTTGGAACCCTCACTGACATAATACAGAACCCCGTACTTTTCAGTGACTAAAATTTCCTCTGAAGAAAGAAATGCCATTCCCCAAGGAATATCAATTCCCTCAACGATGGTTTCTAGGGTGTAATTCACTTCAGAAGGGACTTCTATTGGAGGTGTGTTTTGTTGAGCGCAGGTTGATGATAGCGGGGCTATAACTGCTAAAATGAATAGTTTTATCTTTTTCATAAAAAGCATTGAATTTTTATCAATGTACATTGATTTTGGGATAAAAAAAAACCATCACAAAGGATGGTTTGAGTCGGGATGACAGGATTTGAACCTGCGACCCCACGCACCCCATGCGTGTGCGCTACCAGGCTGCGCCACATCCCGAATTAAATTAGGATAACTGTTGTCGGGGTGGCAGGATTCGAACCTGCGACCTCCTGCTCCCAAAGCAGGCGCGATGACCGGGCTACGCTACACCCCGAAAAGTGTGCGCAAATATAACATTTAATAAAATTTCAACAAACATCAAGGCTCCTTTCTTATGTTTTATTTTTGTTTTTATTTTTTCTCTTTGAAAATAAGGCTATTAACAATGATTGCACTTTAATTTTAGATTTTATATTAATTATTTGAGATATATATTTTTTATTTTTAACATTTTAACAACATATTTAAATTTAAAAACTCCATACATTGTAGGTTATAAATTAAATTTTTAAATGTCAAAAAAACTTATATATTATCAACAAATTCTACAAAAAGTAAGTTTTGATGTGCGTCTTTTTCGTAAAGAGCTTAGAAAGGCATACAGGTATTTAACACCTGATGATTGCGATATTCTTCGCCAATGGGTAGATGAATTTACTATGAATAGATTAGATTTAAAGTTGGCTTTATATCCCCTATAATTGATATTTATTTCGGAGAAATTAATTGTATATTTTCGAACTGAATAGCACCTCTAATTATACCTTCAATTGATTGAGATAGTGCCTCAATTATTGGAAGTCTTAATTGACTTTTACTAAAGACTATGCTGATTTCTCGAGCGGGTTCTGGAGTTGTAAAATGACGCAAATTCTTAAAATTTTCAATCGAAAGATTTCTTGTTTGTAAATAGGGCAATAAAGTCATTCCCATTCCTTCATTAGCAAGATGAATTAATGTTTCAAAACTACCACTCTTTAAATCAAAAGATTTTGAAACTCTTGTAGTCTTGCACAATTTTAGAACATGATTTCTAAAACAATGCCCATCCTCCAAAACTAAGACATCCATTTTTTCGATGTCTTCGGCTTCAATGTTAGCTAATTTTGATAAAGGGTGTGATTGAGGTATATATCCTACAAATGGTTCGTAGTATAATGGTTTTTCAATTATTTTTGTGTTATCTAGTGGTGTGGCAGCAATACCAGCGTCCAACTTCCCTTGAATTAACTTCTCTGTAATGGATATGGTGGTAGATTCTTCAATTTTTAAATTTACTAAAGGATATTTTTTGATAAAAGTATTTAGGAATAAAGGGAGTAAAGTTGGCATTACGGTTGGAATGATTCCTAATTTAAAATCACCTTTAACCTCTCCTTTCTCAACCGCGACTATATCGTCCATTCGCTTTGCTTCCTCTACAATTATTTTTGCTTGACTAAGAATTTTTTCTCCAATTTGTGTAAGGGCTATAGGCTTAGAATTTCGGTTGAATAGTTTGACTCCCAACTCATCTTCAAGTTTTTGAACCTGCATACTTAATGTGGGCTGCGTGACAAAGCATTTTTCCGCAGCAAGCGTGAAATTTCCTTCTTCTGCAACTGCTAATGTGTATTGTAGCTGAGTTAATGTCATAAATCTATTGTTTATATAAAATTAATAAGAAAAAACTATAATACTATTAAATATTAATTCTTTTTGAAAGATTTAACAGTTATTTACAAGTCTATTCTTCCAAAATAGAAACATCCATAAAAATATTAGTCAATGGTGTTTCTCTTTT
>ERZ802830.1852-NODE-1852-length-19763-cov-6.80257_pt1 | contig 19763 bp, 15 predicted proteins | sample MGYA00345654_ERZ802830 | MGnify/ENA primary metagenome ERZ802830 (study PRJEB30503, sample SAMEA104212375) | marine metagenome | biome: Westerlies Biome; feature: [SRF] surface water layer (ENVO:00010504) within the epipelagic zone...; material: water...
GAGCGTGAATTAGTCCAACTTGCTGTGAATACCGTTCATCGGGTTCAGGGGTGTGGATCCGGGGCGGATGTGGCAGCGGCGGTCTATGGTGGTGCGGTGGGTTATACAACCGATCCTTCGTTTGTTCCGGTTGCATGGGCGCATCCGATTACGGCGGTCTATTGTGGATATAAAAAGCCTACCCCAGAGGTGATTGAGTGGGTTGAAACCCGCTTTAAAAACGATCAAAAACAGCTCCAGCGCTTCTATGAGCAGATTCATCTTTGTGCGGAAAAAGGATTGAGAGCGCTTCTTAAAAAGGATGAAGAGACGTTGGTTCAAACCTTATCTGCACAGCAGCGGGTAATGAATAAAATGGGGCTAAGTTCTCCGGAAATTAATGAGATTGTGTGTGCGATGGAAGCTGATCCAAAGGTGCAGGGCATTAAGATTAGTGGATCTGGGCAAGGAGACTGCGTCATTGGTTTGGGTCGCCTTAGCGCGCCTATTGGATCGTATGAGATCCATGAATTGGACGTGGATCCTATGGGGTGCGTGCAGGTGGAAATAGCCGATCCAACAGCGGGGTAAATAGATTTGCAATTAACACCGCGAATACCATCGCTTCTGTGTAATAGGTTTCGGTTCGAATCCAACCGTTGGCGATTCCAATAATAACGCCGAAGAGGATTTTTCCTCGGATACTTTTGGGGGTTGAGTAAGGATCAGAAAAAAGAAAAAGCATGCTGAAGAGGCTGGATGCGGTGATGAGATTATAGAGGGGATTTAAGCCATATAATCCGTTGAAAATGGAGAAGGTGATCGCATAAGCCGCTACCGTGTATCGATTGCAGAGATTCTTCCAACTGAAGAAGAGGATCATGACCAGCAGGAGAAGCGGAAAATTGGAACCTGGGCTGCCGGGGACTAGGGTGTAGAAGTCCATCCAATTGCCTTGAATGGGCCCCCAAAGGAGCATGGAGAGATCGAGTTGGGCGCCTTCCGCCCGATAAAGCTCTTGAGGTGTGGCAGTGCTGAGCGTGTCGATGGAGGCAACGCCCCATGTGGTGCTTTCGGTGGGGAATAGCAGCATGAGTAGGAGGCGGGCTGCCAATGCACTGTTGAGTCGAACGCCGATGCGAGGAAAAAGGGGTTTAACGACCCAACTCGCAAAGAGCACACCGATGAGGAGCTGCCAGAAGGGCATCGTGTTAGGTAGGCTGCAGGTGAGCAGTCCGGCAGCAAAGGCGGAACCCAGTCCATACGCGCGAAGCGGTTTTTTTTGAAGGTATACAAGGGCACCTTCTGCGAGTGCACCCAGGGTCATTAAAAGGATTAATTTGCCGATAAAGAGCGGCGCATAATAGAGGCTGTAGAAGGTGGCGGTGAGAAGCAACGTGGAAAGAATAACATAAATTTTATGCGAGCCTTTCATGGGTTATTGAGCGATCCCTTGATTTTTTTTCTCTAATTCAAGAGCGGCGCGTCGTGCCATATAGTTGATATAATTGAGCGCTTTGGCTCCATAACGGGTTGCGCCTGATACGGTGTTCACGGCTCGTTTCCCGCTGTCGGGGTTAAAGGTGATCTCTTTGATAGGTTTAATAATCGATTCGACTTGGCGGCGGTTTTTTCCGTTTTTTATTTTTGAAATATCGGGAAAGGAGGCGGAGCGAAGAATAAATCCATCGTCGGTGATGTCTACGACAACGACGCCGGTAATAGGTTTAAACGATTCAATTTCTCGATACGCGACTGCACGAGTGGCGCGGCCGGTTGCATCGCAGCCGAGTTGCATGAATTCGATTAGGTCGGAAAAGGGCGCTTGCGGTTCAAGGGTTTGGTGATGTTGAAAGGTCTCTTCTAGGAACTCGGTCACTTCGGCAGGTTGTGCTGCAACGGTCAAGATGGTTGTGAGTATGAAGCCATATAGGATGATACAAGTTTGAATCTTCATCTCGTTTGTCTAAGGTCTTTTCGGTTTAGGTGCAAGCTTGAAGGGTTAGTTTTGCTTATCTATTCCCTAAAAGAGGATTTATTTAGTTATAAAAAAGCGTGGAGGGGCATTGACGGTTCACTATCCGACAGGTATTTTTCCCGCTGTTTTCTTGTATGAATCAACCCGAAAAAAGGAAAGGCGAACAATGGCAACTAAAGTAGGAATTAACGGTTTTGGACGAATTGGTCGGATGGTATTTCGTGCGGCAGCGACTCGTGATGATATTGAAATTGTAGGGATTAACGATCTTTTGGACGTCGATTATTTGGCATACATGCTCAAATATGACTCGGTTCATGGGCGTTTTGATGGTTCTGTGGAAGTGCAGGACGGGGCGTTAATTGTGAATGGATCTAACATTCGTATTACAGCTGAAAGAGATCCAGCTAATTTGGCATGGGGAGATGTCGATGCGGAAGTGGTGATTGAGTCTACTGGATTTTTCCTGACGGATGAAACTGCTCGTAAGCACATTGAAGCGGGTGCGAAGAAAGTGGTTCTTTCAGCTCCTTCGAAAGATGCAACACCGATGTTTGTATGTGGTGTAAATACAGATGCGTATGCGGGAGAGGATATTGTTTCTAACGCTTCTTGTACAACCAACTGCTTGGCTCCGATTGCAAAAGTTCTGAACGATACCTTCGGTATTGATAAAGGTTTAATGACAACAGTTCATGCCGCAACAGCGACTCAGAAGACCGTCGATGGTCCTTCGATGAAAGATTGGCGAGGCGGTCGTGGTATTCTTGAGAATATTATTCCTTCATCAACGGGTGCGGCGAAAGCGGTAGGCAAAGTGATTCCTGAGCTAAACGGGAAGCTGACGGGCATGGCGTTCCGTGTGCCTACGTCGGATGTGTCAGTTGTTGATTTGACGGTTTGTCTCAAAAATGAAGCTTCCTACGAAGCGATTTGTGCAGCGATGAAGGAAGCGTCTGAAGGCAGCTTAAAAGGAATTTTGGGCTACACAGACGAGCCGTTGGTTGCTACGGATTTCCGTGATGAAGTTTGCACCTCGGTATTCGATGCGAATGCGGGGATTCAGTTGGATGGAACTTTTGTGAAGGTAGTCTCTTGGTATGATAACGAGTGGGGCTATTCGTGCAAAGTGTTGGATCTGGTGAACGTAATCACTGGCTAAGGGATCCCTTGGATAAGAAAGCGCTCCTTTTGAGGGAGCGCTTTTTTTTGGTTTTTAAACGGAGATAGGAAAGATGAACAAGCTTGCGTTAAATGAATTGGATGTAAAAGGGAAGCGCGTGTTGATGCGTGTTGATTTTAATGTGCCTGTGAAAGCGGGTGTTGTGGGAGATGATACGCGGATTGTGGCGGCCTTGCCTTCCATCCAGCATGTGCTTGATCAAGGAGGATCGTTGGTTCTGATGAGCCACTGCGGTCGTCCGAAAGGGGAGAAAAATATGGAATTCACCCTCAAGCCAGCGGTGGATCGATTGGCTGAATTAGTCGATGCGAATGTCACCCTTGCTCCCGATGTGATTGGGGATGAAGTACACTCCTTGGTGGAGGCATTGCAGCCGGGTGAAATTTTGGTTTTGGAGAACGTGCGCTTCTACAAAGAAGAAGAGGGCAAGGGATGTACGGAAGAAGAGCAGGAAACATTTGCGAAGACACTGGCATCGTATGGAGATGTCTATGTTTCCGATGCGTTCGGAACGGCACATCGAGCCCATGCTTCGATGGCGGTGATCACGAAATATATGGATACGTGTGCAGCGGGATTCTTATTAGAAAAAGAGATCGCGTATTTGGGCAAAGTATTGGAAGCCCCGGCGCAACCGTTTGTGGCGATTATTGGGGGAGCCAAAATTTCCGGTAAAATCGATGTGATTGTGAACCTGATGGATAAATGCCAAACCATTTTGATTGGGGGAGGTATGGCGTATACGTTTTATGCGGCACAAGGTCTTCAGATTGGGGATTCTTTATTGGAAGCCGATAAGGTTGAGCTGGCGCGTGAGATTTTACACCAAGCGAAAGAGAAGGGCGTTAACTTACTCTTGCCTGTTGACCATATTGTAGCGGATGCCTTTTCAGCAGAGGCTCAGACGAAAGAGATTGAGGGTGAAATTGAAGCGGGTTGGATGGCGCTTGATATTGGACCCAAAACGGCCGCGTTATATAGTGAGGCCGTAGCAACGGCTAAAACCGTTGTTTGGAATGGGCCGATGGGTTGTTTTGAAATGGCGCCATTTGCAAATGGAACCAACTCTGTTTGCGCTGCCGTGGCTGCTAGCGATAGTGTCAGTATTATTGGCGGAGGTGATAGTGTGGCGGCTGTGAAGGCGGCAGGCGTCGCTGATCAGATGAGCCATGTTTCGACGGGTGGCGGTGCCTCGTTGGAGTTCATGGAAGGCAAACAGTTGCCGGGTATTGTGGCTCTTACGGACGCGTAGAGCATCTGCCAGTAGATAAGAAGCGCATCTCGATGGGGGTGCGCTTTTTTTATTTAGAACGAGAGACTTACTTTTCCAGATACTAGATGCTCTTGGTAGCTTTCACCGGTTGTTAGATCATAATCCAACTGAAATTTAGTTGCATAAAAATGCCAACTCCAAAAGTCGAGACCAACTCCCATTTTGAAAAGGCTTTCTTCTCTGGAGCGAATGCTTAGCGTGTCCGAACCGAGTGCACTTGTATACCGCATATCATCTAGATCTGGGTTTAATTCGCGTAGCCAATGGAATCGAAGTTCAGGGATTACTGCGAGGCCTCGGTTAAACCAATCGATTTGGTTTTTTGTTGAGAGGGTCGCCCCGAGACTGAGCAATTGTGAATCGGCTGAATAGGAAGCAATTTGCTTGGTATCACCTGCGTAGACGCCACTGCGCTGATAGGCATCTTGATCGTAGGTTGATATAAGGAGGGAAGCTTCGGGGGTCATTTTAAACTGGTTGTTTAGATGAATGGATCGTCCTGCTCCAACATAGAAGCTGTTGAGGGTGGCTGAGTAAGATTCTTTTACATTTGATAGGATTCGATTGTTTACGTCGTGATCCATATCCGCTTGCGTGTAGGCAAAATCGAAATAACTTTTTTCACTCCCGATAGAGGCATAAACGCCTATTTGGGTAGAATCGATAGAACTTCCGTAGGTGGTTCCTCCGTCGATTTGACTGGATGCAGCTCCAGCTGATAGACCAATCAGCAGACTGCCATATCGTTTGTCGAGGCCGATGACGGTACCCGATGTATCTGCATCGTATCCGGCAAATAAGCTGGTTTCATCGCGGCTTGAAGAAGCTTGATAGCCACGAATCCATCCTTGCATTTGGGTATTTGGTTGAGAGGGTCCTGCAACGCCTGCGGGGAGTCGAAGTTGTTTCGTTGTGCTTGCGAAGCCACTTTTTGCCCGCACTTCATTGCTACGCTGAGCAATCACATTCGCCACTTGTTGCTGGGTTTGCATGCTGATATCTGCATTGTCAGAGGTTTGTGTTTCTGTGAATCGAATCAGTTTCGTTCCGTTCGCTGCTGATAAACTGTTGAGCTGAGAAAAGAGGGCGTTATTGGTACGAACCTGTTCGTTTAGATTTGAAGAAATGTTGGATACATATCCATTCAGTGGTTGGTATTGATAACTAACTTGATAGGTATTGGTATTCAGCTCAGCAGAGGTTAACCAGCCAAAATCGGCCTCGATTTTTTCCACTCCGTTGACACTGTTTGCGGTGAGGAAGTCAAGGGTTCCCGAAGAGGTAATGGCTTTCCCTTGCACGATTACCTTTGCACCGGTTGCACTGAGGTCTAAATCACCGGTGAGGGTAATAGCGCCATTTGCAGTCCCATTATAGGCAACCGAAAGAGTGGCGTTCTCTTTCAACGTTAAATCGGTTGCAGTTATACTTCCGTAATGAGCCGCCACTTGGCTACCAGCGGAGAAGGTGCCTCCTTGCGATAGATTCAGTGTCGCATTGGTTGAATCGAGTTGTATACGTGCGTTAGGAGCTGAAACAAATGCACTACTTAATAGATTAAAATCACCCGATTGAATTTGAACAGAATCTAAAATACGCCCATCATCTACGGCAGACAACGTGGCGTTTACGATACCTGATTCAAGAATGAATGAGCCGCGAATCGTAGGGTTATTTGAGATGGTTAAAGCGGTAGTACCTGTTTCAAAGTGGACGTTTCCGTTCACCGTTCCGCCCCCTAGGGATAGATCGGTCGTATCGGTCACTAATAGATCCCCATTCAATTGGGCTGTGCCTTGGATGCTGACGGTTCCGGCATCATCGAGCCAAACCGCCACGTGGCTAAAGGTGGTTTCTTGTTGTCCCACGAGGTTGCCGTCGAATCCACTTTCAAATGTGCCACCGTTCAGCGTTGCATTGGCGGAGATATAGGCACCTAACCCGGCACGAGCGGTTGAGGTGGATCCCGACTGATTTTGAATATTGGCAACGCCTCCATTCCCCCCACCAAATAGACCGCCGTTAATGGTCAGTGTTCCTGCGGTTTGGTGAATCGCATCTCCCCCGCTTGCATCAATGGATCCGTTGTTGATGCCACCAAGTCCCCCGTTGCCTCCATAGAAAGAGCCATCTTGGATTGCGCTCGTTCCCGCGCTTTGGAAGGCATCGCCGCCGCTCATGGTGAGTTGCGTTTGATTGGTTCCAGAGAGCGCAAAAGAGCCTGCCTGCCCCCCGATAAATGTACCGGATTGAACGGAGAGGGTTCCGCTGAGGGCCCGACCCCCATTCATATCGATGCTATTGGGATTGGATCCTGTGGTGATGAGAGTGGCACTGCCTCCATTACCAGCTTGAACAATTGTACTTGAAATCGTTCCTTGCACACTACTTGAATTATTCAAGCCTGCGCCGCCATTCAGTGTTAAATTAGCGGCTCCCGAAGTAAAGCTGATGCCTTCTGCGGCATTTCCTGCTGTGAGTTGTCCATTGATAATAGATCCACCTCCCATGGCACCATCATACGCACTCCCCCCGCTCAGTAGGACGGTATGAGTTCCTGAAGAGGCATCATTTAGCGTCATTTCACCCGCATGCCCGCCCGTGAGGGTTATATCTTTTAAAACCCCGTTCCCAGAGCCTCCGTCGATGGCAGTTCCGCCATTACCAGTGAAGTCAAAGCCCCAATCTTCGTTGTCACTCACTCCGGTTAAGAAGAGGGACCCTCCGTCTGTGCCGCTTATCACGCCATTCTGGATGTTAATATTGGCTGATCCAGTCACATCCATTCCGTCGCCACCATTGGCCGAGCCATCAAAGTCGGCGGTATCGCGAGTGAATGCGATCCGATAGGAGCCTGCAATTCCACCCTCTGCAAATAGGTTGGTGGCAAGAATGGTAGTGGTTCCAGCCACAACTAAAGCGGAACCCGCTGAAGGACCAGCGGTTCGAGCGGCGAGTGAATTTTCCTGACCATTGCCTCCCGTTAGCTTATTGGCAGTCGGATTGTTTTGATAATCAAAAACAGCTAGAGCGACATTGTTTAAATGAAGACCCGAGCCTCCATCGTTATTGATCCATGCATTCACGTTATCGGGGCCAATGAAAGAAGCGGCATTCACATAGAGCGATGTCGTATTCGAAATAAAGACGGCACTGCTCCGGTCCGCATTAGCATCCAATCTTGTACCATCATATGTACCGTTCCAGAGTTCCACACGGCCGGCTGTGGTTGAGGTTAGAGCCGTGCCAAAGTTGATGTTTTTAATCTCGGAGCCACTTTTTGCGAAAATCCGCAGTTCACCTGAACCTGTATAATTAATCAATGGACTTGATGCATTTCGGGTCACGGTTTTTTCAACATAGATGTCTGTGTTTGCATTTGCGGTAACGGATAAATGACCACTTCCTCCCGGCGTAATATAGTTGGTGGCATTTGCCCAGCCTGGATAATTTGTGATGTTAAAGTTGGGATCTACCTGAGTTAAATACGCTTCATCAACCCACGAAATTTCATTTGAAGAATTTCCGTTCACTAGGGTTCCCATGGGCCATAAGGTCCAGTCTACACTCGGGTCATAGGTACCATCCGGTATGAGGGCAAAAAATCCACCGCTCTGAGAATCATTATTAATTTCGTTTTGTGCCTGTGCGTTATTCCAGACAAAACAGGAGATTACAACTAAGCTCCAATATATACCGATCTTCTTCCGCATCACAACCCAACCCCTTTTCTACATGGCTATCTGTGCCAAGAGTTCATGTCTCCCTGAGCCGACTTCATTAGAAGGAGCGAGATAGAATCTCAGTACATAGCCTAATAAGCTAAATTATGTGTTTCGGTGTATCAATATAATTAAGAGTTATACTTACAGTATTTAAATCTTTAAAGAGTATTACTAGGAAGGCGAAAAGAAGCGATAAAACGGGTGTAAAAAGTTTAGAATTGGAAGGTTACCTTGCCGCTAAAGACCTGTTCGGAAAAGTCTTCTGCCAAGGTGTGATCGTAGTCGAATTCAAATTTGGTTGAATAGGAGTGCCAACTCCAAAAGTCGATCCCTATTCCGAAGGTGAATAGGTTCTCTTCGCGAGGGCGGAGGTGGATCGAGCCGGTTCCGTTGCCGTTGATATAGGAGAATGTGGAGGGCTTGGTTGAGAGTGTTGAAAGGGGATGCTTGTCATTGGGGTCGAAGAGGGCTATGTTCGGCGTTTTTTACGGAGCAAATAAGGCATGTTTAAAGAAGTTTCAAGCCGAGTAGATTTTCCCCAGATGGAGGAGACGGTGCTACGCCAATGGGCGGATGAGCAGACGTTTCAGGCATCGTTGGCACACCGTGCGGATGCTCCGGAGTATCTTTTTTATGATGGACCTCCCTTTGCAACGGGGCTGCCTCATTATGGGCATTTGTTGGCGGGAACGATCAAAGATATTATTCCGCGGTATCAAACGATGCGTGGCAATCGGGTGGAGCGTCGGTTCGGTTGGGATTGTCATGGGCTTCCGATTGAGGCGTTGGCGCAGGAGGCGTTAGGGCTTGCGGGAGCGCCGGCGATTAAAGAGGCGGGGATTGATACGTTCAATGAGCAGTGTCGTTCGATGGTTTCCACCTATGTTTCGGAGTGGGAGAAGACGGTCACGCGTATGGGACGCTGGGTGGATTTTGAGAATGATTATAAGACGATGGATCGTCCGTTCATGGAGTCGATCTGGTGGGTTTTTTCTCAGTTGTGGGAGCAGGGTCGGATTTATCGGGCGCATCGAATCATGCCGTATAGTTGGAAGCTCAACACGCCGTTGTCGAATTTTGAAGCCGGTCGGAATTATCAGGATGTGCAGGATCCAGCGATTACGGTGCAGGTGAAGTTGCTTGATTTTGAGTGGGAGGCTTCGGCGTTGATCTGGACGACAACTCCTTGGACGTTGCCTTCGAATTTGGCGATTTGTGCCGGTCCGGATATTGAATATAGTGCGGTGCGGGATGGGGCGAGTGGATCCGTCTATCTTTTGGCGTCGGCACGTTTGGCGGCTTATTATAAGGATGCGAGCGAGTATGAGGTTCTCAAAACCTATACGGGTGCGGAGTTGGCCGGAGTGCGGTATGAGTCGATTTTTTCTGACTTTTCGGATCATCCGGGTGCGTTTCAGATTTTGACGGATCCGTTTGTGTCGACCGAGGATGGAACGGGTATCGTCCACATGGCACCTGCGTATGGCGAGGATGACTATCGGATTTGTCGGGCAGCGGGGATTGAGTTGGTGGATCCGTTGGATGAAGATTGTGTCTTTACCGATCAGGTGCCTGCGTATGCGGGGCAGTTTTGTAAGGATGCGGACAAGGCGATTATCCGCGCGCTAAAAGAGCAAGGGAAGCTGATCCATCAGTCGACGATTCAGCATAGCTATCCTTTCTGTGAGCGAACCGATACGCCGTTAATTTATCGAGCGATTGATGCGTGGTATGTGCGGGTAGAAGATCTACGGGATCGGATGTTGAAGCACAACGAGCAGATTCATTGGACCCCCGCCCACGTAGGGGAAAAGCGTTTTGCTAATTGGCTCGCCGATGCAAAAGATTGGAACATTAGCCGGAACCGATTCTGGGGTTCGTGCATTCCGGTTTGGGTGAATGTGGATGATGCGGAAGATATGATCTGTATTCGCTCGGTGGAGGAGTTAGAGCAGCTCTCGGGGGAGAAGGTCGAGGATCTGCATAAGCATTATGTGGATGAAATTGTGATTGAGCGAGAGGGTAAAACGTATCGCCGGACGCCTGAGGTATTGGATTGCTGGTTTGAGTCGGGTTCAATGCCGTATGCGCAAAATCACTATCCGTTTGAGAATAAAGCCTCATTTGAGGCAAATTTCCCGGCAGACTTCATTGCGGAAGGGCTCGACCAAACGCGGGGTTGGTTCTATACGTTGACGGTTCTCTCAACCGCCTTATTTGACACGCCTGCTTTCAAGAATGTGGTCGTAAATGGGTTGGTACTTGCCGAAGATGGTTTGAAAATGAGCAAGCGGTTGAAAAACTACCCTGACCCGTTGCATGTGATTCATGAGTATGGGGCAGATGCACTCCGTCTTTATCTGATTCATTCACCGGTCGTGCGGGCTGAATCGCTGCGCTTTTCAGAAGAGGGCGTCAAACATGCGTTGCGGCATCTGCTGTTACCATGGTGGAATGCGTATAGCTTTTTTGTTACCTATGCGAATATTGATGGTTGGAGTCCGGATCAGGCGGTTCTCCAGCGCGAGAACCGGTTAGACCGCTGGATTCAAAGTTCGTTGGCCCGACTGGAGCAGGAAGTTTCGGCAGCGATGGATCGGTATGATCTACAAGCATCGGTGCGACCGTTTGTGGCGTTTATTGAGGATTTAACCAATTGGTATATTCGGCGGTCGCGGCGGCGTTTTTGGAAGACGGATGACGATGAGGATAAAGCGCAGGCGTATGCAACGCTCTATGAGACGTTGATTGGCTTGTGTAAAATTGCAGCCCCCTTCACGCCCTTTATTGCAGAGTCGATTTATCGAAATCTACGAACGGATACCATGCCTACCTCGGTACATCTCTGTGATTTTCCGACGGCCGCAGATGCACAGCGCGACGAAGTACTTGAAGCCCAGATGGCGGTTGTGATGAGTGCGGTGGAGCAGGGGCGTACGTTACGGACGGAATATAAACTAAAGAATCGTCAGCCGCTCTCTCGTTTGTTCGTGGTATGCGATGATGAGCGCTTACTCGGCACGATACAGGCGTTGGAAGGGTTGATTGCCGATGAGCTGAATGTGCGAACCGTGGAGTTCTCTACGGACTCGTCTGCGTTGGCCACGACGCAAGCAAAGCCGAACTTTAAAAAGCTTGGGCCCAAATTGGGTCCATTGATGAAACAAGCAACCGGATTGATTGCGGGTTTAAACGATGAGCAAATTGCTCAGATCATCGGCGGTGCTTCAGTTGAGGTTTCTCTTGAAGGTCGGGCGATTGAGCTAACGGCGGAAGATATAGAAATTGTGCGTCAACCCAAAGAGGGGTTGGCTGTGAGCACAGAAGGATCGCTCGTGGTAGGCTTAGATACGGCATTGAATGCGGATCTTATCCAAGAGGGATTGGCCCGGGAATTTGTGAACAAAGTGCAGAGCTTGCGTAAAGAGATGGATTTAGAAGTAACACAGCGGATTGAAATTCGGTTTTATTCGGATGAAGAAGTGAAGGCGGCGGTCGAAGCGCATCGGGCTTATATTCAGAGTGAAACACTAGCGTTAAGCAGTGTTTTGGTTGAATTATCCGATACGGTAGAGGATCGTCCCTTGAACGGGCATCCATTCCGTGTAGAACTAAAGCCTGTATCATCCGATAAATAAGTGCATTGACACAACCGGAAGTGGATGATAAACACGCAACCCTCAAATTTGAGATAGCAGTTGCTCGAAGACGAAAGAGATAGAAAATGGCAGCGAAAAAAACGAGTTCAAAAAAAGCACCCGCGAAAAAGAAAGCCGTAGCGAAGAAAGCCCCTGCGAAAAAGAAAGTAGCGGCGAAGAAAGCTCCTGCAAAGAAAGCAGCGGCAAAGAAAGCCGTAGCGAAAAAGAAGCCGGTGTCAAAAAAGAAATCTGAACCCCGCAGAACCGGTGGAACGCTCTCTGGCAAAATAGGTCGGAATAAGTATTTAAACAAGAAACAATTGAAAGAGCAGCTCAATCGATTGCTTGATCTACGTGAGCGGGTAACGGGAGAAATTCTTTCGATTAACCGAGATTCATTAAGTCAAAACGAGCGAGATCCCTCTTTATCGGATCAAGGAACGGATACGTTTGATCGCGAGTTTGCATTGAATCAGTTGAGTAGTGAGCAGGATATTTTGTTTGAAATTGATGAAGCGATTCGTCGAATTGAGAACGGCACCTATGGGATATGCGAAATGACCAACGACCCGATCAATATCGAACGGTTGGAAGCCTTGCCCTATGTTCGCCACTCAATCAAGGCCCAGTCTGAGTTAGAGAAGGGGCATCATCGCTATCGTCCATTTGGCAGCACCATGCACGGCATGTAATCGGTTTGGGGGTACCATGCTCCCATGGAGTTTAGCCATTTTAATTCTGGTGCTGGATCAGTGGACAAAAGCATGGATACGGCTCCACTTTTCCTATGGTGAATCGCGACCGATCATGGATGGATTTTTCAATTTGGTCTATGTACGCAACGATGGAGCGGCGTGGAATCTGTTGAGTGGTCAGAGTTGGTTATTGATCACGATTTCGTTGGGCGTTCTTCTTTTTCTGGCCATAAAAGGGCGAGCGGAGCTCATGCAGACACGGTTTAGACAGGTTCTTTATGGGCTTCTTTTAGGTGGCATCGGTGGCAATTTAGCGGATCGAATTCGATTTGGTTGGGTGACTGATTTTTTAGATTTTCAGTTTGGGAGTTATCATTACCCTTCCTTCAATCTGGCGGATGCTGCCATTTGTGTGGGTGCGATTTTATATATATGGAGCCAACGAGCAAAAACGAATTCAACGGAGGCATCGGATGAATGAGGCAACCGCCTTTTTCTTGGTGGGACCGACCGCATCGGGGAAAAGTGCCGTCGCGCATCTCTTGGCTGCCAAGCGAGGTTGTTCGATTGTGTCGGCAGATTCGATGAATGTGTATCGGGGTATGGATATCGGTACGGCGAAGCCCCCGTTATCGGAACGAAACCAGCTAGTGTATCATGGCATCGATGTGGTGGAGCCTACCGAGGCGTTTCATGTTGCCGCTTGGATGAAGTCCATTCAATCGGCTTGGTCGGAAGCGACTTCCCCTGTGGTTTGTGGGGGAACGGGGTTATATGTAAAATGTTTAACCGAAGGGTTGGACTCCTCCGCCACAGAAGATACCGCGCAACGATCCATCTGGGAAACGCACTCCCTTGAGATGTTGCAAGCGGAAGCGGAGCAGCATGTTCCAACTGGCTATGCGGCGCTTACAGCGGATGATCGCCAGAATCCCCGACGTTTAATTCGGCTCTTGGAACGAGGTGGAAATGGCGTTCAATGGCAGGAAGGCCAGCGGGTGAAGTTGGTTGGATTACACGTTGAGCGAGAGCACTTGCATCAACGAATTCAAGACCGGGTAGAGCAGATGTATGCCCACGGGTTATTAGATGAAGCCGCGTCGTTACATACGATGAGTCTTTCCACCACGGCGCAGCAGGCGATCGGATATGCCGAGGCGTTTGCTTGCATCGCGGGGCATTGCACGGAAGCGGAAGCAATGGAACGTACCGTGATTCGAACGCGGCAGTTAGCGAAGCGGCAGATGACTTGGTTTCGGAATCAAATGGATGTGGAGTGGATTGAGGTTGAAGCGAATGCGTCTGTGGAATGCGTTGCCGATGCGGTTGAAGTGGCATGGGCCCGAATCGGTGCCGGTGAGGTGAAGCGTTGATAGAGAATCAAGATCAAACCGAAGAGCGAGTTTTATTGATTGGGGTTTTATTGCCCGGGAATGAAGAGTGGCGAGTACGCGATACGCTGGATGAGTTAGCGCAACTCGCAGAAAGTGCAGGCGCCTTTGTATTGGAGCGGATTCTCGTTCGACAGCCCAAATTAAAAGCCGGGCATTTTATCGGCACCGGAAAAGCCGAAGAGCTAGGTGAAGTCGCCGCCGAACAGAAGGCGACGATGGTGGTATTTGACGATGATTTATCACCCGTTCAAGGGCGTAACCTCGAGTCCGTACTCAACGTGCGGGTATTGGATCGAACGCAGTTGATTCTCGATATTTTTGCGATGCGAGCTCAGACGCGAGAAGGGTGTTTGCAAGTCGAGTTGGCACAGCATCAATATTTGCTTCCGCGATTGCGTAATATGTGGACGCACTTGGAGCGGCAAAAAGGAGGCATTGGTCTGCGGGGTCCGGGTGAAACCCAGTTGGAGATGGACCGGCGGCGTATTCAGGACTTGATTCGCACCTTGAAACGAGATTTGGAACTGGTTCGAACTCGTCGGGCAGAACAGCGCCGAGGGCGTCGTCGGCATGGTTGGGCGTTGGTCTCATTGGTCGGCTATACCAATGCCGGAAAATCCACCTTATTGAATCAACTATCCGGAGCCTCGATCTATGCGCAGGATCAACTATTTGCCACGCTTGATCCCACCACCCGTCAAGTCGAGTTGCCCACATTGGAACCGATGCTCATGACGGATACCGTTGGGTTTATTCAGAAACTACCCACGCATCTGGTGGATTCGTTTAAAGCGACGCTAGAAGAGGTGGTTGAAGCGGATCTGCTGTTGCACGTGGTCGATGCGAGTCATCCGCAGGTAGAGATGCAGTTAGATGCGGTGCATCAGGTATTGGAGGAGATCGGTGGGCTGGATAAACCGATGCTCTACGTGTTCAATAAAATCGATGATGAGAGCGGGGCGCGGGCGGCAAAGCGATTGCTCCGGCGGTTTCCAAATACGGCCGCGGTTTCGGCCAAAACGGGCGAAGGCATGGAGACGTTGTTTGAGGGGATTGCCGAATGTTTGAAAGATCGAACCGAAGAACTTCAGCTATCGATTCCCCTGAGTGAAGGGCGTTTGCTAGCGCTGTTGCGGGAACGAGGCGTGATTTTGGAGTCGAATTATGACGGAGGAACCGCCGAATTACGGGTGCGGGTCTCGCATCAATTAGCGGCCCAATGCGCGTGTTATGTTGCTTAAGATCCGCGATTAGTTTTCGAAGCGGAGTCGTTGTTCTGTGATCTCCTCCTGATCCCACGAAACGGCTTGTTCGAGTCGAGACGGCTCGATGAAGTTTCGAACGATCACGTTGCCATCGGGGTCGCGATGTGAGCAACGCACCCAGATGCCCATCGGTTCACTCTCGAGATTGATATAGTGTTGTAAGCGGCGCAGGGTTTTCCGCTCAAGCAGGGTGATCGATGGGGAGTCATCCTCCCATGTTTCACCTGCTTCGAGTGATAACGTTTTAAAGCGTCCCTCTTTAATTTTGAGTTGTTTTTGAGGGAGGTGTGGAACGAGCAGGGCGCTTCGTTCGGTTTGTAGATCTTCAGGAATCTTGATTTTAATAGCTACTTCTTGTTCGTAGAAGATTTTGTATTCGATTTTCACTTTTTCAATCGGCACATCGGTTTTGTTGTGGAGCGTGAGTTCATAGTTAATCGGGATCTTTTTGTCGGTTGCAATCTCGACGTTTCCAAAACCGGCACCGGGGAGCCCTTTTCGCTCTTCTCCGAAATCCACGGAATGGGTCTGTTTTTTGTAGGGACCTTCCACCTCCTTGATTTGCATACGGAAGTGAGAAGAACTAAATTGTTGTGCCGCATACCACTGTTGGATATAGGCTTGATCGGCGGGTTCAAAAAGGGTGCTTTTCACCCGCAGGAGGGTGCCATCGGTCCGTTTAATATCGACTTGGTCTTGGGCGGGTTGATAGCGGGTGATGGTCGCTTCCAGAGTACGCCCATCGGTGGCGGTAAAGGTATGCGCCGCATCACAGGATAGGGATAGGAGTAGGCTGAAAAAAGCCCCTTGCATTCGTTTTGTTGGTTTCATAGCTCACCTGTTTACTTGATTCGTATATCGTGCACTGCACAAGAGACTATCGGTCGGATCGGTTCATTTGTCAATCGCGGTAGCATGGAAGGGGTCGGTTCGGGTCATAAAAAGGGGTGATGAAGGGAATTCGAAGTGGGTTTTTATTCAAGAATGTGTGCTTTACAAGGAGAAGCGTGGTTCGTACACTCCCGCCCTTACGTTAAAGAAGAAGAATAAAAATCAAGGAGTCCCATTGTGGATGCAACGAATAAAGCGGAAACAGTAAATACTTATAAGCGGAACGAAAAGGATACCGGATCGCCGGAAGTCCAGGTGGCTTTGTTGACCCACCGAATCAAGGAATTGACCGATCATTTGAGTTCATTTGCCAAAGATCATAGCGCCCGTCGTGGATTGATCATGATGGTAAACAAGCGTCGTAAATTGCTGACGTATTTACAGCAGCAAGATGATGCGCGTTACAAAGAGCTTATAGCGAAGTTGGGTCTGCGACGCTAGCGCAGCCCTATTTTTATATGCTGAACTCATTGGGTTTGGCATCTGTATCTATCCGGCACGAAAAGTCGTGCTGGACCAACGATAACCAGAAAGGTGCGCCCTTCCGAATATTTAGGGCGTAGATAAATAAGATGAAGGGTACAACCAAAGTAGAATTCGAAGTCGGCGGAGTGTCGATGTATTTCGAAACAGGCGTATTAGCGAAACAAGCTGATGCAGCCGTCAGTTGCGGGCTGGAAGAGAACATAGTTTTTTCAGCCGTTACCTCAGCAAATGAGGCACGAGAAGGATGCGATTTTTTCCCCTTGCAGGTGGAATATCGCGAAAAGTTTTATGCGGCCGGACGTTTTCCGGGAGGCTACATCAAGCGGGCAGCTCGCCCCTCTGAGAAAGCAATGCTCGCGATGCGCGGGACAGACCGTCCGATTCGTACGCTCTTCCCCTCGAACTTCCACCGAGAAGTGCAGATCAACAACATGTTGTTGAGCTGCGATGGACTCCGCGACACGGATATATTGAGTGTGAATGCGGCGTCTGCGGCGCTAACCTTGAGCGAGCTCCCGTTTGATGGACCAATCGGAGCGGTGCGAATAGCCCGTAACGATGGGGCGTGGATTATCAACCCCACGCACGATCAGTTGGCAGCGAGTGATCTCGACCTCACCTACTGTGGCGCACGAGATAAGGTGATGATGATCGAAGGAACGGCCGATGAAATGCCGGAAGAAGCGTTCATTGAAGCGATGCAAACCGCGCATGTTGAAGTGGAGAAAATCATTGCGGCGCAGTTGCAACTGCGGGCAGATGTTGGCTTGCCAGAAAAAGTCTATACCCCCGAAGCCTCTGATAGCACCTTGCTAGATAAAGCACGCGAGTTAGCAGGAGCTGACTTCATTGAATTGATGAAGATCGCCGGCAAGCAAGAGCGTCAAGATGCCGTATCGGCGTTGAAAGCCTCTCTCAACGTACAGATGCTTGAAGCCTTTGAGGATATGAGCGATGAAGCTTATTTCCATGCCTTCCATGATTTGGAAGTAGAGACCGTTCGTCGCAACGTGATCGAGAACAACACCCGAATTGGCGGGCGTGGGTTCCTCGAGTTGCGTGAACTGGATGCTCAAGTAGGCGTATTGCCCCGCACACACGGATCTGCGATCTTTGGACGTGGGGAAACGCAAACACTTTGTACGGTTACCCTCGGCACCAAGAAAGAGACACAAGGTCTCGATGCGGTTACCGGTGGCGTAAGCGAAAAAGAGTTTCTATTGCACTATAACTTCCCGCCATACTCGGTCGGTGAAGTCGGTCGACTCGGCATGACCAGTCGTCGAGAAATCGGACACGGTAATTTAGCGGAGCGATCGATTGTTCCGGTCTTACCCGACGATTTCCCGTATGCCGTGCGGGTTGTATCTGAAGTGATGGGCTCGAATGGTTCCTCCTCGATGGCGTCAGCCTGTGGCGGTGCCTTGGCATTGATGGATGCAGGTGTTCCGTTGAAAGCACCAGTAGCCGGTATTTCGGTAGGACTGTTCACCGATGATCAAGGGGCTTCGGTTCAAGTGATCGATATTCTCGGTGTAGAAGATCACTGTGGAGATATGGACTTTAAAGTGGTGGGTTCTCGCAAGGGAATCACCGGCTTCCAAGTGGACCTTAAAGTACACGGTCTCAACTGGGATCAAGTGAAAGAAGCCTTTGAAATTGCCCGTCAAGGACGCAGCGACATTCTCGACTATATGGAGAGTGTCCTTGATACCCCCCGTGAAGAGTTGGCGCCGACGGCCCCTCGAATCACGAAGGTGAAGATCGACCCAGAGAAGATCGGTGCCTTGATTGGCCCCGGCGGTAAACACATCCGTGGCATCACGGAAAGCTCGGGTGCGCAAGTGGATATTGATGAAGACGGAATGGTTAGCATCTATGCCACCGACGCTGCATCGATGGAGAGCGCGGTATCGCAAGTGAATGCGTTGACGGCTGAAATCGAAATAGGGACGATCTATGAAGGTAAAGTGGTTACCGTGAAAGACTTCGGAGCGTTTGTAGAGTGTATGCCCGGTAAAGAAGGATTGGTGCACATCTCTGAGCTAGCGAATGAGCGCGTTGAGAGTGTGGATTCGATCTGCAAGCCAGGCGATGCGATGAAAGTGAAGTGTATCGACATTGATAATCAAGGTCGCGTACGCCTCAGTCGTAAAGCGGCTCTAGACGACGCATAAGCGAAAGCGTCAAACCACCTGAAAGAGCGTCCTCCGTTGGGAGAGACGCTCTTTTTTGTCTAGGTAGAAGGTGCGGATGGGGGGAATAGGGAATTGCATTCCATCGCGTTAAGGGTGAAGGGGAAGGTAGATCGGGGGGGAGTTGCATTCGATCGCATTAAAGGGTGCGGGTGGGGGGCTAAAGGGAGAGGGGGAAGGTGGATCGGGGTTGGGGGTTTCCGGTGAGTTGCTTGAATTGGGGGTGTTGTTTGAGGTGCTGGAAGCGTTTGTCGGTGTTGAGGAGGTGGCGGGCGTTGTTGCCGTGTTGTTTGACCATTTGCTGAGTGAGGTGCCAGAAGGCGTTTTCTTCTTTGAGGATGAGGTGCATGACGGCGAGGTTGGCTTTGGCTTGGAGGTTGTTGGGCTGTAGCTGAATGAGCTTGTTAAGGGCGGTTTTGGCGGTGGTGTAGTTGCGTTGTTGGGAGAGGAGGTCGATGATCTGGGTGAGGACGTCGGGGATGATGTTTGGGTTCTGGATGAGGGTGTTGATGAGGGCGTTGGCTTTGGTTTTTTCTCCGAGGGCGTTGTAGACTTGTTGGAGGGTGAGGAGGTCGTTGAGGGTGGGTTCGCTGCTTTGAAGCTTGGCTTCGAGTTGGGTGCGGGAGTTGATGAGGTTACGGCGTTGAATGAGCTGCTCGCGGACGGGTTTGAGTTGGGCGTTTTTGGGGTCTTTGCTTTGGAGGGTTTCGATGAGGCTGAGGGCTTCATCGAAGCGGGTGTTGCTGGCGAGGAGGTTGGCGAGGCGGAAGTTGGCTTCGGGGCTGAGGTCGTAGAGTTCGATGGCTTGGCGGTAGGCGGCTTCGGCTTGGAGGGGGAAGCCGCGGGCGTTGTAGAGGGCGGCGATGGCGGTGCGGAGCTTGGAGAAGGATTTGCGGGCGACGATATCGCGGATGAAGCGGGGGTCGGAGGTGAGGCGTTGGGTGTACCAGTTCCAGAAGGCGGTGTCGTCGGCGATGAGCTGGGGGGTGATGGGGGTGGGTTGGTTGTTGAGTTTGAGGATGAGGCCGTGGGGGGGTAGGTAGGGATACATCCAGGGCATG
>ERZ802830.1854-NODE-1854-length-19744-cov-6.94672_pt1 | contig 19744 bp, 20 predicted proteins | sample MGYA00345654_ERZ802830 | MGnify/ENA primary metagenome ERZ802830 (study PRJEB30503, sample SAMEA104212375) | marine metagenome | biome: Westerlies Biome; feature: [SRF] surface water layer (ENVO:00010504) within the epipelagic zone...; material: water...
CGGCGGGATGGGCGATACCAAAAAGATGTGTATTAAAGGAACCTGACTATGAGTGAAAAAGAAGCAGACTTAACACCCGTCGAAGGCATCAAAGAAAAAAGTGGTAACCTCCGAGGCACCATCGAAGAGGGCTTACACAAAGCCATCACGGGATCGCTTGAAGAAGACGATACACAGCTCACCAAATTTCACGGCTTCTATCAACAAGATGACCGCGACATTCGCGACGAAAGACGTCAGCAAAAATTAGAGCCCCTCTTCACCTTCATGCTGCGAGCCCGCGTACCCGGCGGCGTCATTCGTGCCGAACAATGGAAAGCCATCGATGCCATTGCACGCGAACTAACCGGCGGAGGCCTCCGACTCACCACCCGCCAAACCTTCCAATATCACGGCATTCTCAAAAAGAATGTGAAACCCCTCATTCAAGGCATCAACAAAGCCTTCATCGACTCCATCGCTGCTTGTGGAGACGTAAACCGCAATGTGCTATGTAACAGCAATCCCGTTGAATCTAGCCTTCACGCACGCGTCTACGAAGATGCAACCTCAATCAGCACCCACCTGCTTCCTGCCACACAAGCCTATCATGAGATCTGGCTCGACCAAGAGAAGATCGCAGATGTGAAAGAAGAGATTGAACCGATCTACGGTGCCACTTATCTGCCCCGTAAATTTAAAATTGCCGTAGCCGTGCCTCCTCACAACGATGTCGATGTTAACGGCAACGACCTCAGCTTTGTTGCCATCGTCAAAGACGGCGAACTCGCAGGCTATGATGTCCTCGTCGGGGGGGGAATGGGATGCAGCCACAGCACACCCGGCACCTATCCACAAATCGCCAAAAACTTAGGTTTCATCACCCCCGATCAGATTTGCCCGATTGCCGAAGCCGTCGTCACCACCCAACGCGACAACGGCAATCGAACCGATCGCAAACAAGCCCGACTCAAATATACCGTCGACCGCATGGGCGTCGACCTCTTCAAAGCCGAAGTCGAAAAAAGATCCGGCATCACCTTTGCGCCCGAAGAGCCCTACACGTTCACGATGCACTCCGATCGCTTCGGTTGGACCGAGAATGCCAACGGCACCTCCAACCTAACGCTCTTCATCGAGCACGGCCGCATCACAGACAAACCCGATGGACCGCAAATGCTACAAGGATTGCTACAAATTGCCGATCTTCATGGCGGCGACTTCCGCATGACCGCCACCCAAAATCTGGTGATTGCTGAAGTTGAAACCAAGAAAAAAGAAGCCATTGAAGCCCTCGCCCGCGAACACGGTTTACTGCGCGACGTCAGCCGGTTGCGAGAAAACAGCATGGCATGTGTCGCCCTGCCCACCTGCACACTCGCCATGGCAGAAGCGGAACGATATTTGCCCGATCTCATTACAAAACTAGAAAACCTAGCCAATAAACACGGGCTTGCCGAACAACCCATCACCATTCGCATGACCGGTTGCCCCAACGGATGTGCACGTCCCTATCTCGCCGAAATCGCCTTTGTAGGAAAAGCCCCCGGCAAATATAATCTCTATTTAGGAGGCGACGGCAAAGGCACTCGCCTCGTACAACTCTATCGAGAAAATATCGATGAAGATCAAATTCTTGCTGAAATCGACCCCCTATTCGAACGCTACGCCTCAGAACGCGAAGCCGAAGAAGGCTTCGGCGACTTTCTGATTCGAACCAACGTAGTACCTGCCGTATATGATGGTCGAGAATTCAAAACCGGACTGGCTCAATGACCCTCGATCTCAGTACGGCACAAGCACTCGAGCACATGAGCGCACATCAACGGATTGCTCATGCGCAAAACCAATACGGATCTGGCTTAATCATGAGCACCAGCTTCGGCATCCAAAGCGCCGTCATGCTTCATCTGGTGAAGCAACAACTTCCTGAAATTCCGATCATCTTTATCGATACCGGATACCTCTTCCCAGAGACCTACGCCTACGCAAAAATACTAACCGATCAACTCCAATTAAACATTAAAACATATCGCTCCAACATACCCGCCGCACAACAAGAAGAGCAATACGGCAACCTATGGGAACAAGGCGAAATAGGTCTTGAAAAATATAATCAGATCAATAAAGTCGAACCCATGCAACGAGCTCTCGAAGAGCTCCAAGCCACGGCGTGGATTTCCGGAATTCGCCGCAAACAATCGCAAAGCCGAAGCGAACGTCCCGCCATAGAAGAACAGAACAACTGGATCAAAATCTATCCCATCATCGATTGGGATGATCAACAAGTGGAAGCCTATCTAAAAGCCTTCGATTTACCCCCACACCCCTTAAAAGAAAAAGGATATGTCTCGGTAGGCGATTGGCACACTTCCATCCCATTAGCAGAAAATATGACCGCCGAAGAAACCCGCTTCCACGGACTCAAACGCGAATGCGGATTGCACCTCGACTTCAATCAAGGCGGCGGCATCTAGCTTAAACCCATGGCACTTCTCAGCATTCAACAAATCAGTAAAGCCTTCGGCGGCCCCCTACTTCTCGATCAAGCCACATTACAGATTGAACGCAACGAACGTATCTTTATGGTCGGTCGAAATGGGGAAGGCAAATCCACCCTACTGAAGATCATAGCCGGTGAACTTGAATCTGATGCAGGTTCACTAATCCCGCAGCCCGGTCTAAAAATTCGCGCCCTCCAGCAAAATGTCCCCGATCAACTGCAAGGCACCATCGAAGATCTCCTTCGAAGCGACTTCACCGAAGACGAAGAATCCTGGGAAACCCAACAAGCCATCGATCGCGCCATCTCAATTGTCGGCTTGGAAAACCCTCTTCTCTTTAAACAGCTCTCTGGCGGACAAAAGCGCCGTGCTCTGCTAGCTAAAGCACTGGTATGCGAACCCGATTTACTCATCTTAGACGAGCCCACCAACCACCTCGACATAGAATCAATCCAATGGCTCGAGCAATTTCTCCTACGCTTCCGCGGCTCCCTCATCGTGGTAACGCACGACCGAACCTTTCTCCGCAAACTCGCCACCCGCATAATCGAACTCGATCGCGGCAATCTCCACTCATGGGCCTGCGACTACGAAACCTATTTAAAACGCAAACAAGCCCTGCTCGACGGCGAAGCAGAGCAATGGGCACAGTTCGATAAAAAACTTGCCCAAGAAGAAACATGGATTCGAAAAGGTATTAAAGCCCGACGAACAAGAAATGAAGGACGAGTTCGTGCACTTGAACAAATGCGGCTTGAACGGCGGCAACGACGTGAACGTTCCGGAACCGCTCAACTCAACCTCAACGAAGCCGAACTATCTGGACGTAAAGTAGTTGCCGTCAACAACCTCTCCTATGCCTATGAACATCTTCCGATTGTAACTGGCTTCCACACCGATATAATGCGGGGCGATAAAATCGGCATCATCGGACCCAATGGGTGCGGAAAATCCACACTCATCCAACTCCTGCTCGGCCAACTAGAACCCCAACAAGGCACCGTCAAACATGGCACCAAACTCGAAGTCGCTTATTTTGATCAACATCGTGCCACCATCGATGATCAAAAAACCGTTGCCGAAAACGTCAGCCCCGAAGAATCCATCACCATCAACGGACGCTCCAAACATGTACTCGGTTATCTTCAAGATTTTCTTTTTGCGCCCGATCGGGCCCGCCAAAAAGCACGTGTCCTCTCTGGTGGCGAAAGGAATCGATTGCTCCTCGCTAAACTCTTCACCCGCCCCGCTAATGTGCTGGTCCTCGATGAGCCGACCAATGATCTTGATGTAGAGACCCTCGAACTCCTCGAAGAACTTCTGGTTCAATATGATGGCACCCTCCTACTCGTCAGCCATGACCGCACCTTTCTCAATAACGTGGTAAGCAGCACCATTGTCTTTGAAGGCAACGGCGTTCTAAAAACCTATGTCGGAGGGTATGATGACTGGCTAGATCAACGGATCAAACCAGAACCCATCCAATCCAAACCCATCGCGCTATCATCCACGCAAAAAACAGGTAAACGCAAACTCAGCAATCGTGAAAAAGAAGAGCTCAACACCCTTCCTGCCACCATCGAAAAACTCGAAACAGAACTGGAACAGCTTCAAATTCAAATGAGTGATCCCGCCTTCTACCGTAACAACAAAGAAGATATCTCTACTGCCAATCAACGCGCCGAATCTCTTCCTCTAGAGCTGGAACACGCATACCAACGGTGGGAAGAGCTAGACGCCATACAATAATCGGTTACGGTAAAACGTTAATCATACAAATCGAATCGAAAGGAATAAAATGAAAGAGAGAGCCCTTCAAAATCTACTTGAATTACTCGCCATCCAAGGTCCTACCGGTCGCGAACGGCTGGTCGCTGAATATCTGACGAAAAAACTGGTCGCAGCCGGCTGCAAGAAAAGCTGGATCAAACATGACGACGCCCACAAACGATTAGGTATGGGTTTTGAGATCGGCAATCTCATTGTTCAAATTCCCGGCACGGTGAAGGCACCGCGCATCATGTTCTCCGCACATATGGATACCGTTCCTCTCTGTCGTGGAGCCGAACCCCTTATCAAAGGAAAACGGATTATCGCCAAAGGGAAAACAGGTCTCGGAGGAGATGACCGCTCGGGCTGTTCCGCCATTCTAACTCTCGCAGAAACCTTGCTGGCAGAAAAAACACCACGGCCACCTATCACCCTGCTTTTTCCCATTGCCGAAGAAAACGGGCTCCATGGTTCACGCATGGTTCGATTCAGCGATTTAGGCAACCCCGCTATGGGCTTCAACCTCGACGGACAAGAGCCCAATGAAATCGTCATTGGCGCCATGAGCGCTGCTCGCTGGCAAGCCACCATAACTGGGATAAGTTCCCATGCCGGACTCGAACCCCACAAAGGGGTCTCCGCTGGACTAATCGCAGCCAAAGCCATCTCCACCATCTCAGATAAAGGCTATTTCGGAAAAATAGAAAAAGGAAATCGATGCGGAACTTCCAATATAGGCGCCATCAATGGCGGCGAAGCCAGCAATCAAGTGATGGATCACCTCATCCTCACAGGCGAGTGCCGAAGCCATAGCCAACCCTTTCTTGAACAGATCATCCGTACCTATCAAAATGAGTTTGATCGCGCCGCAAAAACCACCCAGAACAGCGACGGGAAAACAGGCAATGTGATCTTCAAAACCGAAAGCGCCTACCGCGCCTTCCGCTTAAAAAAATCAGAACCCTGCGTGCAAATCGCCCAGAAAGCCATTGAACAGATCGGACTCAAACCCAACCCACTCGTGATGGATGCCGGACTCGATGCAAACAACTTTAATGAAAAAGGGCTCCCCACTGTCACGCTGGGCACAGGCGCACACAACTTTCATCAACTGAGCGAATATGTCCTCATAGATGAATATCTAAAAACCTGCCAAGTACTCCAACAAATTGTCTCGGCATCTTTGGCACACTAAGGTAGGACTCCCTCATGTTTGATAATGTAGAAATTGGAGCCATTCTCATCCGACTCCTGCTCGGACTCTTTATCGGATTCTGTATTGGTCTAACCAGCATCGGCGGAGGCGTTTTAATCTTACCCGCCCTTACCGTGCTTTTGAAAGTCGACCCATTAGTCGCGGTAGGCACCACTACGCTTTATGCGTTTCTCACCAAAATTACCGCCATGATCCACCATATTAAATTGAAAACCATTGACTGGTCACTCTCGAAACAATTTCTTACCGGCGCCATTCCAGCAACACTTTTTACATCCGGCTGGATCAGCCTCAAAGGTGCAGATCAAGCCTTCAAAGCCCACCTAGAAAGCTTTATTATTGGCGTCATATTCTTCGGGATCATCCTCATGATATGGAACATGATTTCGCAGAAAAAAGGCGCCCCTGCACAAAGCCAAATCGCGCAGAAACTCTACCACTATCCGCGGGTAAGAAGCGGTTTAGCGATCTTAGTTGGAGCCATCTGCGGCGCTCTCGTTGGAGCCACCGCCATTGGCGGAGGAGTGCTTGTTGTTCCCATTCTCATTATTTTATTTGGACTCTCCGCCAGCCAAACGGTTGGAAGCGCCATCTTCCTCGCCTTCGTTATGACGGCCATCACATCCATCACATTTGGAGCTCGCGGCGAACTCGACCTGCCAACCGCACTCATCATGTCACTCGGGTCAACCCTTGGCGTCTACTTTGGCAGCCGACTCTCCGTTAAATTACCCGATCTATTATTACGATCGATCGTTCTCGGACTCGTTATTTTAGGAGCCATCATGATGTGCCTAAAAAAAGGCGCCCATTGAACAGGCCCCTCAAGAAACAATTGCTACTACTTCGGCATGCAAAATCAGAAGGAATGAGCACATCAAAAGCCGATATTGATCGGTTGCTACTCCCCAGCGGAAAAGACCATGCCCATCAGATCGGACACTACATTCAAACCACGATCGGCACGCCAGATCGCATTCTCTGCAGTCCCGCCCAACGGACCCAACAAACACTCGAAAAACTCCAGCTTCCTCCAACCAATATAAGAATAGAACCCACTCTCTACAGCGCATACGCTAGCACCCTTCTCCAACGGATTGAGGAGCAATCCAATGCTATTACCATCTTACTCCTCATCGGGCACAACCCCTCCATCAGTCAACTCGCCAGTCGGCTTGCCAGAACCTTTCTGGGTGATCTGCCCACCTGCGGACTCGTTCACTTAGAAATCAACGCCACCTGCTGGACACAGATTCCAGAAGCGTCCACTACCCTCCTCGCCCCACCATATTCTGAAAAAAGAAGATAAGTACTCTAAAAACTAGTGATAAAAGATTGCGCCTCCCCTCCACTATCGCTAGGTTGTCCGATCAATTTTGGCACAGGAGATAAAGAATCATGAGAATTAGAAGAGCCATGCGCAAAAAGCCATTGCGGCGTCCGGTTAAAAAGCCACGACTAAAACGTCGTCGGGTACTGGAACAAAAGCGACGGCTATCAGAAGCCGGCTACACCGAAGAGCAGTTACTCCATATGAACACCAAGGAGATCCGAACCGCTGTTCGCACCGAAGGCGTTTAAAACACCTTCAACGAACGCTTGCAAAACGCTCCTCGGGAGCGTTTTTTTATATCCAGATAGGAGTATCGGAATGAAAAACATTATTCTAGTTGGTTTTATGGGCACCGGTAAAACAACCGTAGGCGAACACCTCGCAGCCCAACTTCACTTTCCCCTCCTCGATATGGACCATCTCATCGAAACCACCGAAAAAAAATCCATCCCACAGATCTTTGCCGACCACGGAGAAGCCCACTTCCGAAACCTCGAACGCGCTCTAGTTCAGCAACTAGCTCCAACACATGGAAGCATCATCTCCACCGGCGGCGGCATAGTCCTCAACCCAGACAATCTCTCTGATTTTGCTCAACACGGACTCGTTGCCTGCCTCACCGCTACCCCCCAAACCATTCTGCAACGCGTTCGAGACGATCAAAATCGACCTCTTCTTGCCGGAGATAAAGAAAAACAGATTCAAGCACTTTTAGCTCAACGTCAACCGCTCTACGACACCATCCCGTTTCAAGTCCAAACCGATGACCGATCCCCTCAAGAAATCGCACAATCTATTCTGAACGAATATCATCAGCAATTCGGTTAATCACTGCACGGAATCGAAAAGCGCTACGCTCTATCTTCGAGCAATACATCACGCGCACTGATACATGGCCCCGGAAACATCTCCATAAACTCTTCCGGTTCATCCGCAAAAAGTTCGAGCAACGATTCATAAGCCGACCGACCATAACGCAGCACCTGACCCAACTCTCGATCATCCACATCTTGCATCACAAACAGCAGTTCATCATCCGTTGAATCTTCCACATTCAATAACATCCGATGCCGCTCTGGATCCAACTTCTCCTGATTACGCGTGTAAATACTATACTTTACATACTCAACCACCCGCTGATTCATGCCCGCTTCTATCATATAAATTAATTCAACCAGCTCAACCCGGTTCATCACCAATCGCACGTTCGGTACAGAAACTTCTTCTCCCGCCTCCGCATTCATGCGCTCAATTACCTCATCAAACTCCTCTAGAATTTGTTCTCGATTCGCATCGTCATTTTCAGGAACCCAATGAATCATCAATCCCGCCTTTGCATCGGTATAAAGCAATGGCAAATCCACTCGGAAATCGATATCACAATCGGAACAACTCACTCGATTAAGTCTGTTATGCATTAAATCTTCTTTCAAATCGGGATCGGTCTGAGCGTTCAGCACCTCCACCAAAGTGATATCTTGTGTAGTTCCACATCCCGGACACGCAATATTCACACTTCGCTTAATACTCATTCCCACCCCCTGCTTTCCAATATGAATCCTGCTCAATGATATGTAATTGCTTCTGTAAATCCGCAATCTCCCGCTGCCAAAAGTGATCGCTCCCCCAATCCGGAAAAAGGGTCTGAAATCGATAATCCCCTGCTTGGGTACTGCACCAAGATAAGAAATAGACCATTCGCATCGCCCGCAACACCTCCATCATACGCAATTGGCGATCGTCAAAATCCACAAACGATTCATACCCCTCTAAGATCAAATCAATCTCACGCCTACATTCATGTGCATACCCCGGTAATAAAAGCCATAAATCCTGCACTGCTGGTCCCATTACCATATCATCAAAATCAATCATCATCAGGCCCTCGTCCGGGCGCTCCAAGATATTAGCCCGATGGCAATCCCCATGAATCCGATGTAAAAAAACCTCATCAAACAGCGGCAAGGCAATCTCAATAATGCGATCAACCACACAGCGGAAAGAGGCTGATATATGATCCGACATCCATCCGCCATCCAGCAATTGATCCCGCTCCGGAATCGTCGTCGTTTCCGGATGCATAACCAATCGATGCTCCGCATCACGCTCCAAACCCACCGCATGCATCCGCCCAATCAGGCTCCCTAAACGCCGCCATCCCTCATCTGATTGCAACATCATCTCACGCCCGGAACGCTTAGGAAAAAGCGTAAAGTGAATCTCTTCCCATTTTCCAATTGAGGACCCATTTTCCAAGATCACCGGTGCCACCACTGGAATTTCTGTCGCAGCACAATCCAGCAGAAAACGATGTTCATCCTCCAACGCAGCACGACTCCATCGGCCCGGCCGATAAAACTTTGCGATCAACCGTTCGCCCGCATAATTTTCCAACTCATACACCCGATTAATATAACTCGGAAGCGGCGTGGTTAACCCCGTAAACGACTGGCCAGTTTCGTCTTCAACGGCCTCGAGAATTCGTTCAGGAGTAAGGGAATCAAAAACACCACTCACGCACAAAGCTCCGCTAATAAAACGTCTGCCTGCTCAAATGAATCTAAGATCATATCAGGGCTCTCAAGCATCAGTTGCTCACGCGTAAAAGCACCCGTACAAACACCGACCGATATCAACTTATTTGCTTTTGCTGCCCTGATATCTTTTGGCGTATCACCCAATAAATAACCCCGTTCCGGCGGACCCGTGCGTTCAATCGCCAACGCAGCCATCCGATTTCGACAAGCATCATCATCGCCATATCCACCCATCTCGATATCAAAATAGGGATCCAACTTCGAATAACGCAATTTTAAAGCCGAACACGCACGTGTATTTCCCGTAACCAAAGCAAAATTCCACACCGGAGCCACCTGCTTTAAAAAAGAGAGCACCCCCGGCAAGAGATGTGGAGGACGCTTCTTCAGATTCGTTTCCAAGTGAAAAGCTAACCGCTCAAAGAAGTGAATTTGTTGATCGACCGAACTAACCAACGCCTGCTCTCGCAATAAATCCTGCACCACACCCATATCTGTCGCGCCTGCAAAATTGACGTGACTAATATCAATCAGACGTCCGTATACATCTTCAAAAGCTCGAGAGAAAGCAATTCTACCCGCACCGTGCGCCACCATTAATGTTCCATCAATATCGAAATAAAGCGTGCGACGCGCCTTAGACATGAGAATTAATCCACCAAATCAATCAATTCATTGATCGCGTCTGAATCACCCTCTGTTGCCGGGCGATTTTCCGACGGCACAGATTCTTCATTTCCAGCGCTATTCTCACCATGTTCGCCACGCGGCTTACGAGTCCGACGCCGACGTCGACCCCGTCCGGAGTCTCCTCCATCTCCTGATTCACCATCCACGCTCATATCAAACGCTTTCCGGAAGGTTGATAAACGCATTTTCTCAACCGATGCACCCGCCGACTTCTCGGCCTTCACATCATCCGTAAGCAACAAAGCACCCCGCTTCACAGCCGTTTGAGCAACAAATCCAGCATGCTTGGCTGATGACTTACTGTAGAGAACCAAAATACTATCGAATTTTTTTCTATTCGGTGCCTTGTGCAGAGGCTCCCCACTTAATACAGCAATTAATTCGACCTCCTCTCGCTCCGCAAAACGAGTTAATCGACGTAATACCTGCAACTGAGTGCGCGGAGAAATATCCCCCTTCATGCCCAGTGCGTTAAACAGTGAAATCACATCCACAACCACCACACTCTTACTTGGTTTAAAAAGACTTAATAATCCCATTTTTCTTCCTTTATTTTCCATGCGAACAAAATCGTTATAGCCCGAAATCCCATTTATATTCCGGCACGGATTCTGCGTTTACGCAACTAAGGTGGAAAATCTAGCGATCAAATCCACACGCGACAAGCACCCTTTCAAACAAAGGCAAAAACTAGATATGCGTTCCATCTGGAATCACCGTATTTTTTGGAATCACCACAATGCCATCACGAATACAAAAAAGATCTTCATCCACTTCACTCGGCTTACCTTCAGGCGTAATGAAAACACCATCACCAATACGCACATTTTTATCTAAAATCGCTTTCCGAATAGTACAATTTTTCCCAATGCCTAATGCAATTTCGCTGGTATACGATTCAAAGTTTTGCTCATAAAAATCCGCACCCATCAGTATGCTCTCTTCCACCACGGAGCCTTCGCCAACAATCGAACGGAGCCCAACCACCGACCGCCAAATACGCTCACCCGATAAGATACATCCATCTGAAATCAACGACTGCACCAACTCACAAGAGTTAACTTTCGACGGGGGCAAATAGCGCATTCGCGTATAGATTAATTGATCCGTATCATAAAACGAAAAGCGCGGCACCGGTTCTGTTAACGCCAAATTAGCTGCCCAAAATGATCGAATCGTACCAATATCTTCCCAATACCCCTCAAAAACATGGCTAAATACACGATGCGAATGAATCGCTTCCGGAATAATATGCTTCCCAAAATCGGTCTGATTATTCTGCTCGAGTAACGAACAAAGCACATCCATATTAAATACATAGATGCCCATACTTGCCAGAAAAGCATCCTGCCGATCATTCACAGCCAACCCATCCAACACGGCATTCTCAGCCGGCTTTTCCACAAACTGCACAACCTGACCCTGGTCGTTCACTTGCATAATTCCGAGCGATCGAGCCGCCTCACGGTCCACCGGCGTCGTACTAACCGTAATCTCAGCACCACTCTTTAAATGCGTATCAATCACCTCCTGCACATTCATTCGGTAAAGTTGATCTCCAGATAAAATCACCACTAAATCTGGCCGATCGTCTTTGAAGTATCGCATTGAACGTCGAACTGCATCCGCCGTTCCCTGAAACCATACATCCGAATCAGGCGTTTGCTCTGCCGCCAAAACACGAACATGCCCCCCACTAAATTGATCAAAACGATAGGTAGCAGCAATATGCTGATGCAAAGAAACACTATTATACTGCGTCAGCAAAAAAATGTTTCGAATCCCACTATTAATACAATTACTGATCGGAATATCCACCAATCGGAATTTACCTGCCACAGGAACCGCCGGCTTGGATCGTTCCCGCGTTAGCGGCTGCAAACGCGTTCCAGCTCCCCCTCCTAAAATGAGTCCAACAACATTCATTATGCCCCCCAAATAAAAAAAAGTTTATACGACCGTAAACAAATCTACCAGTCGAACGATTGATAAATGATCATTCGTTGTTAATTCGCACTTGCGTCACGAAGGTCAATTCAGTAGAAACGAGCGCTTTCTTATGAAAACGTTCGATTTCGAGAGGGATCTAAACAAATGGGACGATAGCTCAGTCGGTAGAGCAACTGGCTTTTAACCAGTGGGTCCAGGGTTCGAGCCCCTGTCGTCCTACCACTTTTTTAATAACTCACATTCCACAAAAAGAGTCCCTGCGGCTGAGCCGTCCGCACCTGCGCGGTTCGTTGTTGCTTTTCCAAAATAGACTGCGTAACCGCAGGCTCCACACGACCCATTCCCACTTCCATCAAAAATCCAGTTAGGCTACGAACCATCTTATATAAAAATCCATTCGCCCTCGCTTGCACCATGACCTCCGCCCCCCGACGCGTTATATTTAATTGCGTTAACGTCCGCACCGTATCCTCATCCTCTCCACATCGTTTCGAAGCAAAAGAAGCAAAATCGTGCGTACCGATCAATTGATTCGCGGCCCGCTGCATCCGCGTTTCATCCAATCGCCGACCTTCCTGCAACCGATAGTGACGCAACGGCGGCGGCACAATCAGTCCATTGTATATAAAATAACGATACTCTTTACTCTGCGCATCAAAACGCGCATGGAATGAATCTGATACTCGTTGTATACGAACAACCCGTATATCGCCCGGTAACTGAGCATTTAAACCCCGTCGGAAATAGACCGGATCAATCGCCTTAGACAAATCCACATGCGCCATCTGAGCTCGCGCATGAACCCCTGTATCCGTTCGTCCAGACGCCTCTAATCGAACCGACTCAACCGCCGTCATTTCAGCCAGTAACCGCTCCAACTCGCCCTGCACAGTCAGTTGATTAGGCTGCACCTGCCAACCCGCAAAATGCGTACCCTCATATGCAATCTTCAATAAATATCTATACCCCATTAGCCCAATCTCCCGATTTGCCAATCCCCCTGCAAGCTCAGATTTGAAAAAGGTGCTTTACAACCCCATAGAATATTAAATATATTAATTACTTAATAATAAATAAGGATATTTTAAATGAAGATACATTCCCTCGTTATCATGCTTTTCATTCTGTTTCAAACAACGCTCGCCTTCACCTATAATTTACCCAGTTCCCTCCATCCTAAATTGACAAGCCACAACCCCAACTACTTCTCCTATGTCATTCCCACCGGAAATAATGTCCTAACTGACGACCCCCATCTTGAATTTCTTCTTTCCATCCAATATCCCATCCATACGTTTAACGCATCCTCTGAAATATTTTTCTCCTATGATGGCCTTTACGATTTTTATATTGTCTCCGATAGCATATACGAATCTGCCCCTGTTTTCTCTCGGCGCCAAAATCCAGGTATCAGCTATCGATTCCAGCATGCAAAAAAAGGCGAAATTCAACTCGGCTACTATCACGAATCAAACGGACAAACCCTAGATGCAAGTGATGGGAAAGACGCCTTCGATGAATTAGTGAGCAAAACAAGTCGAGAATATGCACTCACACAGGTAAGCCGTGGATGGGACTATCTCTCTTTCACCTTTAAAAGTGCTGAACTAGCCCTCAATGAAACCCAGAACATGAAGCAACGAATATCCCTTAATTTTCGAAAATACCTTCCTAAACAAGCATTCCGAACAGATCGAGAAGATGACCTCTTTTGGAGAGAAAATCCAAATCTCACCACGATCAAAAATTATGACGGTCTTCGTTTTAGCTATGAACTCCTCTCTATGCGCGAAACGCTACTCAACTTTTCAGCCCGTCTTGAACTTAAAACTGGAATAGCCGATGCCGACTCTTTAAAAAACCTAACTGGCCGTATAACGCTAACCAAACAAATCGAAGGAATCCCTTTTTCCCTTTTCTATTTTGATGGATATGGAAAAGAGCTTTCCACCTATCATCTACGAACACAATATGCAGGCATCGGGCTTGAATTCCGCTAGTTGAGCAGCTGTAGTTTCACCCAATTTAAGAACGCATCTGTGCCCCCAGTTGCCGAGAAAGAAAGAACACACGGGCACGAATAGCTATGCAATTCAATCAACCGTTGCTTACATACCGGAAGCATCTCACGAGTTGTTTTAAAAACCAACGCCACCTCTGCGTCCTCACGAACTTCATTGTTCCATCGATAAAACGACCGAATAGGCCCCAATATATTGGCACACGCCGCATACTTTTCCATCACAAGTGTACGAGCCAACAAAACCGCTTCTTCCTCGCTTCCCGCCGTAACATACACCCACTCAACCGAGAGCTCTAATGATTCCGCCATGATCCTTCACACCCATGAAAAAGATGAGCTGCCTCCGAGACACCCCATGCACCCGGCTCATAAGAATACGGCTTCAACTCAGCCAACCGATCCAAAATCGGCTGAACCAAACTCCACTCTGCCTCCACCTCATCCGAACGGGTAAACAGCGTTGAATCTCCATATAAAATATCTAAAAGAAGCCGTTCATATGCCTCTGGTAAAGTTCCATCCCACGTCCCTGAATACGAAAAATCCATCTTCACATCTTCCACTACAAAACGCATACCCGGACGCTTGGTGCCCAAACGTAGAAAGATGCCTTCATTTGGCTGGATTTGGAAAATCAACGTATTCGGCTTAATCCGTGTCGTATCACATACATCCCCATCACACTCCACCTGCTGAAAAAGCTCCAGCGGCGGCACCTTAAACTGAACCGCAATTTCAGTCGTCTTTTTTGCCATCCGTTTTCCCGTACGCAACAAGATTGGAACCCCCGCCCAGCGCCAATTATCAATCATCAAGCGCATCGCCACAAAACTCTCTGTATCCGACTGCGGATCGATTCGATCCTCTTCCAAATACCCTTTAATCACCTCGCCAACTTCATTGATACCCCGTGCATATTGCCCCCGAAATACCGCATCTGAAATCTGCTCTTTATAATCCAACTTAGCATTCCGCAGAATCTTTACTTTCTCGTTCCGGATTGCATCCGCCGAAAGATCGCTCGGCACTTCCATGGTAACCAAACACAGTAACTGTAATAAATGGTTCGTCACCATATCGCGCAACGCGCCATACTCATCATAATACCCACCCCGTCCCATTTCCATACCCACCGTTTCAGATGCCGTGATTTGAATATGATCAATGTAGGTCCGATTAAAAACCGGCTCAAAAATGGCATTCGCAAATCGAAACGAAAGAATATTTTGCACCGTCTCCTTGCCCAGATAGTGATCGATTCGATACACCTGAGATTCATCCAAATACCGCAACAACTCTCTATTTAATCGATTTGCAGATGCCACATCGCGCCCAAACGGCTTTTCCACCACCACTCTCGTCCACGGTTGTGTATGCGGGGGAGAGATCAATTCAGCCTCCTTCAAAGAACGCACCGCCGTTTCAAATAAATCAGGGATAATCGAAAGATAATACATCCGATTTTCTGGATAACGCGAGGGCTCAGCCAACAGAGTTCGCAAGGCTTGATACGCCTCTGGATTCGAGAGATCCCCTTTGAAATAATCGATATGCTCAACAAAAGCCCCTACCAATGCCTCATCGACATCTAAACGAGAAAACTTCACAACCGCATCCGCCATCATACTTCGAAACAAGGGTGTGTCATAATCACGTCGCGCAAATCCAACGATCGAAAACTGCTCCGGCAACAATTTTTGCTGAAACGCCGCATACAGCGCAGGTATTAATTTACGATGCGTCAAATCGCCCGATGCACCAAAAATTACAATCGTTACCGGTTCACAGATTTGTTGCTCGACGAGCTGCTTCATACTTCTCTCCTTTAGAAATTTCAATCTAAGCCTATCAGGATTTTTTTTCAACGCTTGCGAGCACTCACTTTTCACGATACCTTTCACCCGTGTATGAAAATACTCTTTCGACATCTTTTTAATCATATGCTGCAGCCTCTATTTTTCCTGCTACTCGCATTCAGTCTGCTATTCATCATCGCCGACTTAATGGATATGGGAGAAGATTTTTATCGGTACCGCACATCGGCCAAAACCATAGCCACCTACTACAGCTGGCAATTGCCCAGTATGATCGTCATCATCATACCCATCTGCCTTCTCTTAGCCACGCTCTACAGTCTAAGCCAATTAACTCGTCACAGCGAAATCACTGCCATGCGAGCCAGCGGAATCGGTATTCATTCCCTCATGCAACCCTATCTCTGGATTGCCTTTAGCTGCCTTCTTGCCACCTCCCTCATAAACGAATGGATGAGCCCACGCTATAGCTACCGTGCCCATGAACTCCTCCAGCAAGAGCACGATACCGACATCCGCCCCCAACTTGAAAACATTCCCTATCGTAATCCAACCGTTGGCCACACCTGGTTTATTGAAAAAATGGACACCCGCGGCTACACGCTTCAAGGCGTAACCTTACGTCAACAACGATCTGACGGAACCGATGCAAAAAAAATCACCGCCAAAAAAGCCTACTGGCTAGATCAACGCTGGTGGTTTGAAGAAGGAACCCTTCAAGCCTTCAACGAACGAAATAATTTACTCGGACCCGCTGAATCTTTTCAGATTCTTGAAATGCGATCCCTGCCCGAAATTCCCGAAGATTTTTTAGGGGAATCAAAAGACACCGCTCATCTCTCAGCCATCGAACTCAACGCCTACATCCAAACCCATCAATTTTTATCTACTGAAACACTCGCAGGGTACAACGTCGACCTCCATCACAAACTAGCCACCCCCTTTAGTTGCCTACTTGCCGTCCTGCTTGGCATCCCCGTAGGCGCCCACACCGGTCGACGCGGGGCATTGGTAGGCACCCTACTCGCCATCACCCTTTTCTTTGGCTACTACGGAACCCAATTTCTAACCGAATATCTAGCCCGCACGCAATGGATTGAACCCTGGATAGGCTGTTGGAGCCCCACCCTTCTCTTCATCCTGATCGGAAGCCTATTGATTCGGCGCATGCGTTAACGCTTTGCGCGAGAAACCAGAGTGCGATACGCACGAACCCCATTCACAATCCCTTGAGCAACCCGCGATCGATAAGCCTCCGTTCTCAACAAACGCTCCTCTTCCGGATTCGTCAAAAACCCACACTCTACCAACGCCGCCGGACATGGCGCCTTTTTGATCACCGCAAACCGCGCCCGTCGCACGCCTCGATCACTTCGACCACTCATTTTTAATAAATTACTCTGAACCGCATACCCCAACATCGCATTCGCCGCATCATATCGATTATTTAATACCGACGACCGATCACCGCCCTTGCCATAATGATTACTTGAATCAAATCCTGCCGCCGTTGTGATAAACGTCTCCACCCCATGTGCAGCGGATGAAGCTGCTCCATCCGCATGAATACTCAAAAATAGATCCGCCTTCACCTTCCGCGCCAAATCCACCCGATCATCCAACGAAGGGTATTGATCTCCACTCCGCGTCATAACCACCTTGAACCCATGCGACTCGAGAAGATTCTTCATCCGATACGAAATATCCAATACCAGCTGCTTCTCAAATACCTTTTTCAATCCCACCGCACCACTATCTTTTCCACCATGCCCCGGATCAATCACCACCACCATTGGAGTGCGCTTCGGTGCATGCGTATACGAACGAAGCACTGGGTCGATTCCATACTGAAAATCGGCTTTCCGAATCGCCCAAGTCCGCCCCGAACGACGGCAAGGCTCATGCAACCAAAACATCACATCGTTAATCCAAGCCCGCCGTCCATTTTCCTCAATCTCTAACGTGTTATACCGATTCTTCAACACAATCTTATTTGAAACCATTTGCATTCGCATCGAATAGAGTCGAGCAATCTCAGATAGCTCCACCGTCGACCCCGAGCCTGCAAAAGCAGAATGAAAAGGAACCCATACACCAGCAAGAGCAACCACTGTAAACGTCGAACGAGAAATCTTAGACATACCCAGAGAATAAGTCATTCTTCTAAAGAAGCAATCCACAAAGCATCCCGATCATCGTTTAGCAATATAGCGCGCAATATCATCAATCCGAATGCTTCCGACCAAATGCCCTCGCCCATCCACCACCGCCGCCACATGACGCGGATTATTTCGCAACCGATAAAACGCCGACTTAACATTCCGCCCCATCTCAATCGAAAGCGCATCCTGCGCCAACGGCCGCAAAGGAGCCTCATCCGGAAGCTGCCGCGCGATTACCTCCTGCAATCCAACAATTCCAACCACCTGATGCTGCTTCATCAAAAAAAGCTCCGACCCCGACCGCCGACCCACCGCCCTTCTCAAATCCCCAACCGTCGCCTCTTCCGGTAACGTTAAACTTTTCTTAACCGAACGCATCAACAACCGCACAGGCAACTGATGCATCGCAATCACATGATCCATCATTCGCGACTGATACGAACTAATCACACCCCGCTGCCGCCCCTCCGCCAACTGCTCCATCAACATCACCTTCGAATAGCCCCCCCAACCCGACTGCCTCATCTGCTCATCTCGCAAAAAAAGACGGAAAAATCGCTCGAGTGGCCACGCCAACGGAAAAATCATCCATGAAACCATCTGCATCGGCACCGATAACCCGCGCATCAATCGATCGGCATTCGTCCGAAATAAATTCTTCGGTCCCATCTCTGCCAATAAAAAGAGCGGAATCATCAACGTAACGGTGGCCGCCGTTTCTGCGTTCCAAGGAAGGAAGCCCCCCCACAGATAATCCGATTGCATACCCCGGTTTAGATAGAGTTGAGTGGTCTGTTGAGAAACTAAATAGATCGCCAAATTATTGCCTATCAACATCGTAAAAATAAACCGATGGGGATGCGCTAGTAACGCCTCTAATCGCAACGCCGATCGCTCTTTTTCGCGAACATCATGCCGTAAACGAATACGATTCAATGAATAGCTTCCCGTCTCCACACCCGAGAAAAAAGCCGATAAAATGAATCCAACTAGCAGCAGAAAAAGAACACTCATTTCGATTCATCCACTCCCACATCTAACTCCAACAAAACCGACTCGATTCGATTCGAACGAACCTGTTCAACCGTAAAGCAAAGGTTGCCCAACCGCGCCCGATCGCCCACCTGCGGAATCCGTTTTAACAAAGAAATAACCAACCCACTTACCGTATCAAGCGCTAACTCATCCACCGCCTGCGCCGGAATATAACCCATAAATAAATCACGCCACTCGCGAACACTCAAACGGCCTTCTAACCGATACATCGACTCCCCCAATGCCTCCACCGCCGGCATCTCCTGCGCATCAAACTCCCCTACTACCTCCTGCAATAAATCCTCAACCGTCAGCGTTCCGGCCAATCCGCCATACTCATCCACTACCGCCGCCATACGCACCGACTGATCCATAAACAGTTCTAGCATCCGATCCGCCCGCATCGTTTCCGGAACAAAAATTAACGGCTCAACCAGCTCAATCAACGCCCGCTCTTTTCTAGATTCTGCAAACAGAACACTCACCTCCACATACCCTGCTAGCTGCTCCTCCTGATGCATATAAACCGGCACAACCTCCATCGGATGCTCCATCATAAAAGCCAACGCCCTCTCAACAGACCAATCGCCATTCCAAAACGTCTGTTCCACACGAGGCACCATCAATGCTCGCACCCGCGCCTCCGGCAGATTCCTCATCTCTTCCACAATCGCTTGTTCCTGCCGACCGAACCCCTGACCTCCCACCGTAGAATCAATCAACAACTTCAA
>ERZ802830.1855-NODE-1855-length-19740-cov-9.09738_pt1 | contig 19740 bp, 14 predicted proteins | sample MGYA00345654_ERZ802830 | MGnify/ENA primary metagenome ERZ802830 (study PRJEB30503, sample SAMEA104212375) | marine metagenome | biome: Westerlies Biome; feature: [SRF] surface water layer (ENVO:00010504) within the epipelagic zone...; material: water...
CTCACTAAATCCAATGCATCCAATCCAAAAGGTTGTATGCCATATATTTTGCCTTTATCAAACAATGCATCCCAGAAATCTAAGGCTGCATCATTGACCATACATGCTTCATAGCCAAGATCTCCGGAAAAACCGGTTCTTGAGATGATGATCTCATGACCTTGGTATTCATAGTGTTTGATATCAAATGGCTTTAAGTGCTCAACGCCTTCGAATCCAATGGCTTTGAGGATGCTGCAAGAGGTCGGTCCCTGAATTCCCAAGCAAGCAACGTCATCGGTAATTTCTTCTATTTTGACGTCAAAACCTACAGCGGAATTTCCAAGGTTATCCAATTGTCTTTCAACGCACAACAACCAATATTCATTCTCTCTAATGTGAAAGACGGTTCCGTCATCAATCACTTGGCCCGCTTCGTCGCACCAAACCACATAACCCACTCTGCCAATTCCAATTTTGTTCATGTCTCGAGTAAAAAAACGATTCACAAACTCAGCGGCATCGGGTCCTGTTATTTTCTGCTTGATCATCGGAGTGTAATCAATGACTCCAGTGGTATTTCTCACAGAGAAATACTCGAGGTCTGTTCTGAAATAGTTTGTTGGAACGGTGTAATCTTTCCATCGCGACCACTCATTGAGAATATTCAATTCTGAAGTTCTCTCATGGAACGGTGTTTTATAGACTGAAGTTTTGTAATGATCTTGTCGCAACATCCTAGGACTCCTTACTAATAATTTCGTTTGCTGCATTTCTTCCGGCCAAGCCCATTAATCCTCCGCCAGGGTGTGAACCTGCTCCGCATAAATAAAGCGATTCAATGGGGGAATTGTACTGGGCCTTTCCAGGTATTGGTCTGAGCATTAAGAATTGATCAAATGTCAATTCACCGTGATGCCATTGCCCTCCGGTTATGCCGTATTCTTCTTCAATGTCCTTGGGCGATAACAGCTCGGCATGGACAATTAATCCTTTGATTCCAGGCGCCATTTCTTCCAATTGATTGAGGCAACTTTCAAGAACCACTGGATTAGACTGTTCCCAACCATCTTTTAACTCATATGCCGTGTTGTTGACTATGGCAGAAAGAACATGATGTCCCTTGGGCGCCAGTGATTTGTCATGTATCGATGGAATAATAATTTCCATGGGCAATTGATCTGAGCACTCGCCATATTTGGTATGATCATGAGCCAATTCAAGGTATTTCATGCTGGGCGCATTGATAATCCGATGTCCCAAATCTCCCGATTCAACTCCTTTAAATTTTGGCAGTCCAGATAAAGCCAAGTGAAGCTTTGAAGTATTGCCTCTCATTCTTATGTTGCTGACCTTGTGCACATAGTGGGATTCTAGATTCTTTGGCCCAACCAAGCACATGAAGGTGCTCCTAGGATCAATTCCAGAAACCACAATGTCCGCACTCACTTTCTCACCGGATTCCAGAATAAGTCCTGTGATTTTATTCTCCTCATTCAAATCAATCTGCTTGACTGGTGAATTGGTATGAACCTTAACACCAGCTGATTCAGCAGCTTTTTGAAGTGCTTGTGTATAGGAGCTCATTCCACCTTCAGGTATGGCATAACTGCCTTGAACCCCATTAAGATCGCCCGTGAGTTGATGCAAAAAGGTAATGACGCTGTTGTTGGTTCGTGGTCCCAATCGGTTTCCTAACAAAGCATCCAAAGCAATGGAGCCTTTCATGTGTTCGTGATCGATGAATTCATTTAAAACATCGTGAATGTTTACGGCAATATATTTCAGCATTTGCCTCATGGATTTTTGACCCATGCTTCTTAGGTTCCAGCCCAAGCTCATCAAACGCGTCATATCTTTTGTTTCATTGGATCCCAATCTTGGCGGTGCTGTTTGATAAGATTTTTTAAAGAAGCCTGCAAGCTTTTTCATGGTTTGTCTGAATGCTTTGTAGTCTTCTTGCTCTTTCATGGTGATGTCATCGCCAGTGACGGTGTCGTCATCAAAAATCAGAGCATTTCCATTTGGATTAATGGATATTGTTTTCAGCCCACTTGCAGCAAATGCTAGACCGTGTTTATTCAGGTTTAGTGATTTGTGTATCTTGGTATCGGTTTGGTGCAAAAGATGAGCGACTCCAGGGACCTTATATCCATCAACCAATTCTTTGGTTGAGGCCATGCCACCAACCTCTGAACGTGATTCAAAAAGCTCCACATTGAAACCTGCTTTTGCTAGATAAGCTGCACTCACTAGGCTGTTATGTCCGCCGCCAATAATGGCTATATTTCTATTCTTTCTAGTCATCGTTTTCAGCCTCAGGAACAATATTTTTTCGTTTAAGATCGTACAATATTTCTCTGGCAGCATTGGCTCCTGGAGCTGCCATCACGCCTCCCCCCGGATGTGTGCTTGATCCGCACATGTAGAAGCCCTTCACCGGACCTCTAAATTGCGCATAGCCTGGAAAAGGTCTATTGAAGAACATTTGATCCATGGTCAACTCGCCTTGAAAAATATTTCCCTCAGTCAATCCAACCTCATTCTCTATGTCCTGAGGCGTTCGGATTTCTGCATGAACAATTAGGTCTTTAAAGTTAGGGCTATGCTGTCCAATCTGATCAATCACAGTCTTACCAAAGCCTTCTCTGTCTTTATCTGTCCACTCACCCGTTGCCAGTTTTGGCGGAGCATATTGAACAAACACAGACATGTAATGTTTTCCTGGTGGCGCCATTGTTGGATCTGTCATTGTCGGAATCAAAGTGTCGCAGTAAGGATCCTGTGACCATCGGCCGTTCTTCCAGTCATCATAGGCTCTCTCGATACGCTCCAATGAATCAATAAAATGCATGTCGGCATAAATCAGTGGATTGTCTTTTCCCATGGCTGGGAAATCTGGCAGACCATCCAAAGCTATATTGAGCTTCCCTGATGATCCATTGAACTTGTAGTTATCAACTTGTTTGAGTATTTTTGCATTCAAATCCTCAGGGTCAAACAGGTCCTGATAGGTTCGTCTTGCATCTAAGTTGGAGACCACATTTTTTGCGTAATATTCATCTCCATTTGCCAACACCACACCCGTGGCTTTGCCATTCTTGACCTGGATTTGAGTGACTTCCGCCTCGGTTAAAATCTCGCCATCGTATTCCTGCAGAGCACCTGCAAGCGCTTTTGATACTGAGCCCATTCCACCTCTTGCGAATCCCCAAGAACCAATGCTTCCATCCACTTCTCCCATATAATGATGGAGAAGAACATAAGCCGTCCCTGGTGAATATGGTCCAAGAGCAGTACCAATGATCCCGCTTCCAGATAGAGCAGCTTTGACAATATCGGATTCAAAATATTCCTCTAGATACTCGGCTGCACTCATGGTGTAGAAACGGATCGTTTCGTATATTGTTTTTTCACCCAAGCCATAAAGTCGCTTAAACAACCAAACCAGTTCATTTAAATCTTTTGGCCTGAAAGAGGTTGGATCTGGAGGGGTTCTCAATAGCAATGGCTTAATGAATCGACACTGCTTGGAAACGTCTCTTCCAAAACGAACATATGCATCGGCATCTTTCTTGGAAAAGCGACCAATCTCTCTTCGTTGCAAGTCATGATCCGAATATCCCCCAAAGATATTTCCGTCTTCCATAAATGTAACGCTGCCGCCATAAGCAATGACTTGAAGCCCGTGTTTTTGTAAATTGAGATCCCGATATATTTCTGGCCTCAGCAAGCTGCAAACATAGGAACAGTTTGAATACACCCAACCATCATGCAGCTCTCTGCTGACTGCTGCTCCACCTATGTAATCATTTTTTTCTAAAACCAAAACCTTTAAGCCAGATTTGGCAAGGTAGGCTGCATTGGTCAGACCGTTATGACCAGCGCCTATTACTATTGCATCATAGTTTTTCAAGACTCATCTCCAAGTGTTCTATCGAGTGCCGATTCAAATGCGTCAAGCGTTGGTTGCATCGCATCCTTCGCATGAGCCTCGCAAATGAACCAAGGTTCCCTAGGGTCGAATTCGCATAATACCCCATCTTCAAGCATCTCTTCAGCAACTTTCTCATAAAAAGGGTAATTGGAATATCTGAAATCTCTGGCATTTGTTGGGGGCGTTTCTGAGAAGAAGAGTCCTGACATCGATGGGTGGCCAGTGAAAGAATGCTCTATGTCTCTTTTTTTCAAAATATCGCTGATCCCTTCTTTCAACTTTTCACCATAGTTTGCAACGGTTTCCAAGGCATCGGTGTTTTGTATAATTTCTAGCGTCTTATTTGCTGCAGAAATTGCAACAGAGTGTGCTGTGAATGTTCCGCCATGAAGAACCCCGCCGTATTTGATGTGTCTCATGTACTCTTCTTTTCCTGCCAATGCAGCAATCGGATAACCGTTGGCAATTGATTTGGCAAACGTGCATAGATCCGCTTCAACGCCATAGAGCTCTTGAACGCCGCCTTTGGCCACACGAAAACCGGTTTTGACTTCATCGATAATCAAAATGACATCATATTTAGTGCAGAGATCGCGAACCGCTTGCATGTATTCTTGAGTGGCCGATATGGAGCAACAATTACCCAGTATCGGCTCGATCATGAGCGTCCCGATTTCATTGTGTTTTTCTTTCAAAAGATCTTCGAGTGCATTTGCATCATTAAAAGGAACGAGTGAAACCAAGTCTTTTGTAATGCCTGGAACTCCAGCGCTGGATGATTTAATTTCTGGTTCGCCTTTCTCTGGATCCCATTCATCAATATCTATGTCCCAAAGTGCCGCATCCCAAACGCCGTGATATCCACCCTCGACCATGATGTATCCATCTCTTTTGCTGACTGCTCTCCCAACACGCAGTGCCGCCATGACTGCTTCTGTGCCTGAGTTTGAGTATCGAACCAATTCTGCAGATGGAACCATGGAAGAAATTTTCTGGGCAACCTCGTACTCCAATTCCGTTGCGAGAGCAAAAACACCACCGATTTCCATCCCTTCTCTGGCCGCCTGATCAACTCTTTCATCGGCGTAACCGAGAATGTATGGGCCATAAGCTAAACGGTAATCAATGTATTCATTGTCATCCAAATCCCAAAGCCTGCAGCCCTTGGCTCGCTTGATGTATATGGTTTCATCATCGCCCCAGTATCTAAAGTTTGAGGTCACTCCAAGCGGGAGTTTGTTTAATGCTTTTTTAAAATGTTCGTTGCTTTTTGTTAATGATCTTTTACTCATTTGAGTTCTCTTATTTTTTATTGGGATATGTACGAATTCGCCATTGGCGAACGAAACTTGGATTAGTTTCTTGTGTAGATTTTGTTGAATCGAGAATCTAGTAAATACATCATATGGGTTAAATAATATCCAAATAAAGTGGAGTTTCAAAGGAAAATCGTTCATGGCAAATATTGGAAAAACCTCTGACATCATAGATGCCGTTGAGACAATCAGGATTCAAGCAAATAACATTGAGTTCGAAGTCGATGCACAAGGCGAAGGGGAAACATTGATTCTTTGCCTGCATGGCTGGCCTGAACACAGCATCACCTGGCGATTTCAAATGTCTCATTTTGCAAATCTTGGTTATCGTGTTTGGGCTCCTAATTTACGTGGCTATGGCAATAGCGATATTCCAAAAGGAATGAAAAATTATCAGATCGAGATTCTGATGAAAGACGTAGCTGGAATCATTGAAGCCTCGGGCGCAAAAGAAGTCATACTTCTCTCACACGATTGGGGGGCTTTGATTGCATGGCATTTTGCAATGCGCTATCCGAATATGATAAGCCGTTTGATCATATGCAATGTCCCTCATCCGGCTCAGTTTATTAGAAGCATGAAAACCCTCGAACAATGGATGCGATCATGGTACGTCTTATTCTTCCAAATTCCTTGGCTTCCAGAATTATTGACCCGTAAGTTTAAAACGGGACAATTGATAAAATCCGGTGCAGCACGTGCAGCACGAAAAAGAAACTATCCGGATGACGTTGTTCAGCTCTATGATGACAATGGCTCACGTCAGAGTAATCGCACAGCCATGTTCAACTATTATCGAGCATTGCTGAGAGGCGGAGGACTTTATCGACAATGGAAATTGGGGTTCCCAATGATTGATATTCCCACTCTCATGTTGTGGGGTGAAAAAGACATTGCCCTATCAATCAGAAGCACATTGGGCACAGAAGAGCATGTTGCTAATCTGACACTTCGATATCTCAAAGGCATTTCACATCATGTTCAACAAGATGCACCCGAAGAGGTGAATCAGATGATTGAAGCCTTCTTGAAAGATCACGAAGTTCCTGAATACTTGGACATAAAAAATGATTGATAATTTCTTAACAAGTCTCAGTGAATCAGAGTAAAATTTAATCTCGGTATTTTTTACTTGATGGAGAAATTGAATGCACATTAATTTACCTAATGACGTAAAAGAATGGATTGAAATTGCAGAAAGCTTTCTGCAAGAAACAAAGCCCTGGGAAGTTGAAGCGGAAATGAACAGCGGCAAAGTTCCGGTAGAAATTGATGCCAAACACAGACAAATGGCGATTGATCTGGGTTTATCCAGTATGGATATGCCAAAGAAGATCGGCGGCCAAGAATTATCCAATCTACATCAAGTCGCTGTTTGGGAAGTCTTGGGTCGAAGCACAAATGCGCTCACTTGGTGCTTCTCTGAACCCCAAGCATGGATGCTTGAAGCATGCAGTGAAGAGCAAATTAAAAAATACATTCTGCCTATAATGGATGGAAGCCGACACGAATGCTATGCGATCACGGAATCCGAATCTGGATCAGAACTTGATGTTTCAGCCACTGCGAAAAAGGTCGATGGTGGATACATTGTCAATGGTGAGAAATGGTATGTAACCGGCGCCAATCATGCAGACTTCTTTTTTATTCAAGCGGTCATTCATGACGGTGATGATGAGATTGGTGATGCGCTGTTTTTCTTGGACATGGATCAAGAAGGCATAGAACATGTTCGAACCCCTCTTTTCTCTCATACATTCGATAGCCATCATCCAATTTATAAATTCAACGATGTCTTCATCCCTGAAGAAAATCTTATTGGATCCGAAGAAGACGGAATGAGTTACTCCCTTGCCTGGTTTAGGAGGGAACGGTTAATGATTGCGGCACGATGTTGTGGAGCCGCTGCAAGACTGATTGAAGAAGCGAGCGAATTTGCTCAAGAAAGAAACGTTAAAGGCGGCCTCTTGTCAAAACAGCAAGCCATTCAGTTTATGTTGGCCGACAGCGTGACTGAACTCTGGGCGGCGAGATTGATGTTGTATGAAACAGCAATGGCTCATGATCGAGGAGATGACCTCAAAGCACTTCATTATCGATGTTCAGCAGTGAAGCTGTTTGCTTCAGAAATGGCAAATAAAGTGGCCGATCGAGTGGTTCAGATCTTTGGTGGTAGAGGCTACATGAGGGAATTCGCCGCCGAGCGATTCTATAGGGAGCTTAGGGTGGATCGAATCTGGGAAGGCACTTCAGAAGTCCAGCGCCTAATCATTGCTGGGGGCCTACTGAAAAAAGGTCTGAAAAACCTCTAGAAGAGAAAAAACCATTGAGAAATAAACCAGCCATTCTAGATTGGATTTATATCATTGGGCTTTCAGCTGTGTGGAGCAGTGCGTTTGTATTTATTAAACAAACTGCCCCAATATTTGGAGCCGTTGGATTGGTATTCATGCGCCTATTCATTTCCTCCATTATTCTCAGTCTTTTATTTATTCGTCCGAAGCATCTTGCAATCATCCGTGAAAACATCGTTCCTATTTTTATCATTGGGGCTACAAATGTGACCATTCCATTCATGTTTTTTGCCCTGTCTGCTTTTTACATCAATGCGGGATCCATGGCCGTGGTGAATGGCAGCACACCATTGTTTGCTTTTTTATTTTCAATTCTATTATTAGGCTTCGCTTTCAGATGGATTCAATTTTTGGGAATCCTGACCGGTATCATTGGGCTTTGTATTTTTGTTGGAATGGATGCAATGGAATTTCATCCGCTCGCAAACCTATCTGCAGTGATGGGCGCGATGATGTATGGACTATCAATGGTCTATATTTTCAAATTGAACTTTGAAGACACAAAACTCATGGCAGCAGCAAGCATGGTTGCCGCGACCATTTGGATCAGCCCTCTGCTTGTATTTTTTCCAATCCCTTGGGAGATGGTCACAACTGAATCCATGCTAAGTGTGCTTTATTTGGCTACTTTTTGTACTGGATTGGCTTATATCCCCTACTTCATTCTGATTAGGAATGTTGGACCTGTAAGCACGTCAATCATTGCGATGCTCGTGCCTGTTTTTGGAATGATCTGGGCTTATGTCTTACTTCAAGAAAAGATAACATTCTTGATGTCCATTGGTTGCTTGTTTATTGTTGTAGGGATCCTGATGACCAATGTAATTGGAAACGACAGCGAAAATAAATCTAGTTAATTCAATTCGATTATGCATTTTAATTTGATAAAGACTCTACTGCCAATGCTATTCCTTTCTCAGCTATCAATGGCTGAGGGTGTTGTTAATTTCTACAACTGGGCAGATTATATTGGTGAGTCGACCATCAGAGACTTTGAAAAAGAATACAATATAAAAGTTAATTATGATGAATATGATTCCTCTGAAATTGTAGAAGCAAAACTTTTAGCAGGGAATTCAGGATATGATTTGATTGTCCACTCAAGCATGTATTCAAAAAGATTGATGCCGCTTAAACTTTTTCATGAGATTGATCCTGAAAAACTCACAAATTATAAACTTTTAGATCCAATGCTCATGGACATGTTGGGGGAAATTGATACAGGAAACCGTGTCATGATTCCATACAGCTATGGTTCAACTGGTGTCAGTTATGATGCCAAAAAAATCTATGCCAGAGATGCAAATCCACCCATTGGAAGTGCAGACATGCTATATGATGCCGAAACAATTTCAAAGTTTGCTGATTGTGGCATCAGTATTCTTGATTCGCCAACAGATGTGATACCCCAAGCGCTGGTTTATCTCGGTTATGATGACAGTTCAAAGAATCCAGATGAGCTTGACGAAGCGGAAGATCTTCTGCATGAGGCAAGACCGTATATCAAAAAATTTACCTCCAGTACTTTACTGAATGATCTCGCAAATGGTGATGTTTGTATTGCCATGAGCTGGGCTGGGGACTATGCAACAGCAGCCAGCAGAGCACGTGAAGCAGGTAAAGATATAGATTTAAGATACTTTGTCCCCGAAGAAGGTGGTTTGCTATGGGTAGACATCGTTGTCATTCCAAAAGATACAAAAAATTTGGAGAATGCATATTTGCTCCTCGATTACTTATTGCGTCCCGAGGTCAGTGCCGACTTTGTGAATCTGACACACTATGCGAGCCCTGTACCTGAAGCGAAAGCATTCATTAAAGAAGAGGTATTGAATGATACAGCTGTGTATCCAACACCCGAAATCATGGATCGATTATTCTTCACAGAAGTGGATCCGCCAAAGTATACGAGGATCAAGACAAGAATTTTTAGCCGATTTAAAACAGGGATTAGAAAAAGAGAGAAAAAATGACAGACAGTGATCAGAAATTCATTGAAATTAAGGGCGTCAGCAAAAACTTTGGAGAGGTGATCGCTGTTGACAACGTCGACTTAGAGATTAAAAAAGGTGAGCTCTTCTCTATTCTTGGTGCCTCTGGCTCTGGCAAGACAACTCTGTTGAGGATTCTTGCCGGTCTTGAAGTTCCCAGTCAAGGAAGCGTCTTGATCGATGGTGTCGATATGACGACAGTGGCTCCATATGACAGACCTGTGAATATCATGTTTCAAAACTATGCTTTGTTCCCTCATATGAGTGTGTTTGAAAACATTGCATATGGTTTAAAGAAAGAAGGCATGGAAAAAGAGGGTATTCAAGAAAAAGTAGAAAGGATGCTCGCACTGGTGAAACTTGAAGGATATGAAAATAGAAAACCCAATCAACTCTCAGGAGGTCAATCTCAGAGGGTTGCTTTGGCAAGATCCTTGATCAAAGAGCCAAAAGTTCTTCTTCTGGATGAACCCATGGCAGCATTGGATAAAAAATTAAGGCAAAGCACACAGTTTGAGCTCATGGATATTCATTATGAACTCGGAATAACCTTTGTGATTGTCACGCATGACCAAGAGGAAGCCATGACACTCTCGGATCGCATTGCGATCATGGAGCAAGGACAATTTGTACAAATTGGTTCACCCAATCTAATTTATGAAAATCCAAAATCGAAATTCGTGGCCGATTTCTTGGGAAATATCAATCTTCTTGAAGCAACTGTTACTGAGCAAAGCGATGATCGCATAGTTGTGAAATGTGAGGCGCTTGGAGGTGAGCTTGAACTGAATAACCAAGATCAATCAAATACATCACAAATGACAGTGGCACTCAGGCCTGAAAAGGTCATGATTGAAAAGACTATGCCAACTGAGAATGAGCAAAAATTCGTCAAAGGCATGGTTGAAGACTTTGGGTATTTTGGAAATCTTTCAATCTATCGTGTCAGAACCGAAAGCAATCATATTATTCAGGTCAGCAAACAAAACAGAGACCGAGTTGAACAGTCAATCAAGTGGGATGATGAGGTTTACCTTACTTGGGAAAATGAAAGTCTAATGCTATTGGGTGAATAGTGTCTGGTCTACTTGTACAAACAAATAATTCGCTAAGAGAGAATCTTTGGAGATACTTTTTTGTCGCCATTCCATATATTTGGTTGTTACTCTTTTTTCTTGCCCCTTTTGTAATTGTTTTCAAAATCAGTTTGGCAGATCCGATCATTGCCCAGCCTCCATTCACGCCATTCTTCAATGAAAGCTCAGATGGTGGATTTTCTATTTACACAACATTTGATAATTTTCGCTATTTATTTCAAGACTCCCTCTACTTCGTTACCTACCTCAATTCTGTGAAACTGGCCTTTATTGCCACAGTGTTTACCTTATTGATTGGTTATCCAATTGCATATGGAATAGCAAGGTCTCCCCAGCCTACAAGAAACATCTTGCTCCTTCTTGTGGTGATACCTTTCTGGATCTCATTCCTATTAAGGGTTTATTCTTGGATGGGAATCCTAAAAACGAATGGCTTAATCAATGGCTTTTTGCTCTGGCTGGGATTAATCGATCAACCCCTGGAACTTCTATACACAGACACTGCGGTTTATATCGGAATGGTTTATTCATACTTGCCCTTTATGATACTGCCACTTTATGCAAACCTCGTGAAACTGGATGTCCGGCTTCTTGAAGCGGCTTCAGATCTGGGTGCAAAAAGATGGCAGGGATTTTTGGATGTCACCCTGCCCTTATCAATTCCCGGAATCATAGCAGGCTGTTTACTGGTGTTCATCCCTGCGATAGGAGAATATGTCATACCTTCACTTCTCGGAGGAGCAGACACATTGATGATCGGAAGAGTTCTTTTCGATGAATTTTTCTTGAATAGAGATTGGCCCGTGGCATCAGCAGTTGCGATTGTTCTGCTCTTGCTTTTGGTTTTACCGATTGTTTATTTCCAAAAGAAACAGGCGCAAGAAAATTTGGAGGCAGCTGCATAATGCTCAACCAAAGATCGAGATTTATTTTCACAGCACTCTGCTTTGGCTTTGCGTTCCTTTATATACCAATCCTTCTTGTGATCATCTATTCATTCAATGACTCCCGTTTGGTTACGGTCTGGGGTGGTTGGTCTTTCAGATGGTATGTAGAACTATTTAATAATGAAAATATTCTTGATGCGGCAATCTTGAGTTTTCAAATAGCTGCAATCACTGCAACTTTTGCGACCATCATGGGGACCATGGCTGGCTTTATCATGGCCAGAATTAAGCAGTTTAGAGGCAGGCTATTGTTCTCAGGAATGATTGCATCACCATTGGTTATGCCAGAAGTGATCACTGGGTTGTCTCTGCTTCTCTTGTTTGTCTCACTTCAAGATTTCATTGGGTGGCCAGGATCCAGAGGCATGAATACAATAACCATTGCTCATATCACTTTTTCAATGGCCTATGTGGCAGTCATTATTCAATCAAGATTGACAGAAATTAATGACTCATTAGAGGAAGCAGCAATGGATTTGGGAGCAAGACCACTCAGGGTATTGTGGGACATCACCCTCCCAATCATATTTCCTGCAATGATTGCTGGATGGCTACTATCATTCACCTTGTCATTGGATGATTTGGTGATCGCCAGTTTTGTATCTGGTCCTGGGGCCACAACTCTCCCAATGTTGATTTTCTCAAAAGTGCGTCTGGGTGTTTCGCCGGATATCAATGCATTGGCGACAATTCTAATTCTTGTTGTCACACTTGGATTGTGTCTTGCTGCTTGGATCACATCGAGGCAAAATAGATCCCTCTCACAATCCTAAATTATTAATTAAATGGTCAAAGACGAACATTCAGCACTAAAGGCATCTTTTGAGAGAGCGCTTGAATTCCTAAATGCCGGCGATCATGTGATGGCAGAAAAAATCTGCAGGAAGACAATCAAAGAGGTCTCAAACAGTGACCCGAATATTCAGGTATTACTCGCCGTCTCTTTAATCAGACAGGGTCGCTCTGGATCAGCGGTAAAGCGCTTAAAGCACACACTTAGAGCGTTTCCAGATTTCCCACCAGCACATGAAGAGTTGGGCAATGCACTTCTGGCACAAAATAAGCCAGAAAATGCAATTGAGGCTTTCAAAAAAGTGCTCGAACTTAAACCGGATAATGCGAATGCAATGATCAAGTTGGGGAAAATATTTAAACAACTTGGCAGAAAAGATGAGTCGAACGAATTTTACCAATCGGCTCTATCATTGGAACCAACAAAAGAACGTCTTGCAACGGCTGCTCAGGCTTTTGCAAAAGGAGAGACCGAAAAAGCCGAGAAAATCACAAGAGAAGTTTTAAGAGAGCACCCGGAAGATGTTGACGGTCTAAGACTATTGGCAAGCATTGCCAACAACTTAGAGCAAAGAGCCGACGCGATCGTTCTTCTGGAAAAGGCTGTTCAGATCAAACCTCGATTTGCAGGTGCTTGGGCTGATTTGGCTGAAACATATACAGAATCTGAGGATTTTGGAAAAGCATTGGATGCGGTTCAAAGAGTCATAAAACTTCAACCCAATTTACCTTTTGGTCACATGATCAGAGGCAGCATCCTAGGCAAAATGGACGATCACAAAGGATCCATCGAATCTTATGAGAATGCACTCAAAATCGAGCCTCAACACATAGGAAGCAACATGGGTTTGGGGAATATATTGAAGACCATTGGAAGATACGATGAAGCTGTAGTTGCTTACAAGAGATGCATTGATGCTCAACCCATGTTTTCAGAAGCTTATTGGAGTCTCGCAAACCTAAAAACTTATAACTTTGAAGAATCAGAGATCAAGAAAATGGAAGAGCACATACAAAATCCCGATCTTCCTCCACCGAACAAAGCTTTCTTTCATATCGCTCTTGCCAATGCCAAAGAAAAACAAAAAAATTATGGGGAAGCTTGGTATCACTTTTTCACAGGCAATGAACTCAGAAGACAATCCGAAATCTATGATTCGGTGACAACACAAGTTACCCATGAAACATTGATGGAAACATTTACCAAAGATTTTGTGGCATCAACCAAAGGAAAAGGATGCGAGAGCGAAGCACCGATATTTATACTTGGTTTACCGAGATCTGGCTCCACTTTGATTGAACAAATATTGGCCAGCCATAGTCAGGTAGAGGGCACAAGGGAGCTGCCGGATATTTCATTGCTTGGCAGAAAACTGACAAAAATGAAGCCCCCTGGGATCAAATATCCAGATGCTGTGAAACACATGACGGATGAGGAAAAGATTGATTTTGGTGAAGATTATCTGAAAACATCCATGCGATACCGAACAGATAAACCGCACTTCATTGACAAAATGCCGAACAATTTTGCACACATTGGATTCATCAAAACAATCCTGCCTAATGCCAAAATCATCAATGCTAAAAGACATCCTCTTGACAGCTGCGTCAGTTCATTCAAGCAACTATTCTATAAAGGACAGTCTTGGAGTTATGACTTGTTTGAGATTGGAGAATACTATCTTGAATACGAACGACTGATGAAGCATTGGCACGAAGTCTATCCAAATGATATCTACGACATTCAATACGAGAAACTGATTGAAGATCAAGAAGAGGAAACGAAAAAATTGATCGATTACTGTGGTCTTGATTGGGAAGAAGAGTGCTTAAAATTCTATGAAAATAAGCGATCGGTCAACACAGCCAGTTCCGAACAAGTCAGACAACCCATCTACAAGGGTGCAATGTTTGCTTGGAAGAACTACGAGTCTGAATTGGGTCCACTTATTGAGATCTTAGATCCAGTGCTAAAGGATTTGCCTAAAGACTAGTTTTTGTTTGCTTTCTCTCTGATATCGGGTGGCATGTAATCAAATATAAAAGTGATGCGGTCGTCTTTGCCGCGATTCATAACGCTGTGTGTGTTTTGATTATTCACCTCATACACCTTGCCTACCTCTAGATGAAAAGGCTTTCCACCAATTGTGAATCTCACTAGATCATTGGTCGTGATGGGTATATGGATTCTATGGGCAATATGAAACGATGGATGTTTATCCGTATGAGGCGTGATTCGCTCTCCAGCAAACAATTTAGCTGCCATGGCTCTGATGATTGTTCCACCCGGTTGATAGTGCTGATTGATAATTTGATCCATCAGGGGTACAGCGGTTTCAGCCAGATCATCCCAGGCCTTTTCTTTGGATACTGTCAATTCTGGCCAACCATCACAAAAGACCATTACCAGTGAACTTGTTTTCTTGTGCACATCAAACATTTCCTGCCGAGTCAGATTTGCATTCCAACTCTCTTTATTCAGTGACAGAATCGAATCAATCAATGGCTTTGCATTGATTTCTCCAAGATCCCTGAGTGGTGTTCCAATATCCATAAATATCCTCTAGTTTGTTAAATTTTAATCATAGGCATGACTTATACAATGAAAAATTCACTCTATCTACAAATACATATCTATCTTTCATATATTTTTCAATAACTTATGAATTTTTATTCTCACTATTGTTGTATATATGCAACATATTTTGTTTTAAGTGTGTCTATATATGATAAATTCGCTCGTTTTTTGGCTTGATTAAAGATGATTATCATATAGTATTCATTGGGTAACAGTGCGAAAGACACTGTTTATTAATTTATTTTAGGTAGGAATTAAATTATGTCAAAACTTACAAACACACAAAAAGTAACGAGTGTTGCTGCAGCAGTTACCGCTGCAATGGCCGGTTACACAACCGCACAAGCTCAGCTTGAAGAGATTGTAGTTACGGCGACAAAGAAGTCTGAAAGCCTTCAAGACATCGCAGGTAGTGTACAAGCGATCACTGAGGACACCCTGAAAAAAGCCAACATCATTGGCATGGAAGATTATGCAAAGCTCATCCCAAGCATGAGTTATGTGAATTACACTCCAGGAACGGGTAAAGTATATTTCAGAGGAATTGCTGATGATAACGGAACGTTTATCTCAGAGGAATCCTCGGCTCTGTATCTTAATGAGCAACCAATAACACAGGCTGGTATGGCCGCCGATGTTAGGATGGTTGATGTCAATAGGATTGAAGCACTAGCAGGACCGCAAGGGACCCTTTATGGTTCAAGCGCACAATCTGGTGCAATCAGAATCATCACAAATAAACCGGATACTTCTGAATTCTCTGCTGTCGGCGACATCACTTTGAAAATGATGGACGAAGGCGAAAGCAGCTATGATGTAAGCGGTGTTGTCAATGTTCCTATCTCAGACAACTTCGCAATCAGAGCAGTTGGTTTTACCGCTGAAGACGGTGGGTTCGTTGATGTTGTTGACGGACAAAGTGCTAGATTCGGACTCAATAACAACTCAACATTCAACCCAGGTGTGGTTAGAAATGATGTCAATACATTCAAATCAACCGGTGGTCGTTTAGCGGCTCAGTGGGATATGGATGATGGCTATTACCTTTTTGAACTCGCGACTCAAAACAACAGTGCTGATGGTTACAGCTACTTTGATCCGAGCGTGGGTGATCTTCAAAGAGTTTCATTCTACGATGAGCCAAGAGACGATGATTGGACACAAATTGCATTTACCATTGAGAAAGATCTTGGTTGGGCAACGCTGATCTCAGCAACATCTTACTTTGATAGAGATGTATTCTATGTCAATGATCGAACCACTTACTCAATGTATTTTGGTACGTTCTGCTACTACTACAATGGCTATGCAAGCACATCTAGGTATTGCTTCCAGCCAGTAGGTGTTAGCTATGCTTACAACGATGTGCCAGGATTCAATATTCTGGATCAGTGGAATTCATCCAAGACTCAAGAGTTTAGACTTTCCAATCAAACAGACGATCTAGATTGGATCGTCGGTCTCTTCTATCAAGAAAGGGAAGAAGGCTGGGATTTTGAAACGGAAACACACAACTACAGAAATTCATTAGGTTATGCGAACCAAATGAATTATGTATCGACTTATCTTCCGGATCGTTTACCGGTAGCTCCGAATGATATCTGGTGGGCTTCATACGACAGAACCGAATGGGAAACCATGGCTGTCTTTGGTGAAGTCAACTATCGATTCGACGAGAACTGGGAACTGACAGTTGGTGGACGTTACTTCGATCGTGAAGCGGATAAAAGATATTGGGTGGAAAATCCAAAGGGTGCATTAGCAGCCGATGGTGTTTTGCCTAAGAGAAAAGCAGACAACCCTGGTGACAGTGACTTCGTACCGAAGGTCAGCGTTAAATACAACGTGGACGATGACACCATGGTCTATGGTCTCTATTCAGAAGGTTATCGACCGGGCGGTGTAAACCGAGGACGATCATCTGCGCCATTCTATCCTGATGTTTACGAATCAGATTATCTGGAAAATACAGAGTTAGGTCTGAAAACTACATTGATGGACGGCAACATGCAGCTGAATATCACTTACTTCACAATGGATTGGAACAACTACCAGTTAGAAGTGGTTGATCCAAGTAACTTGCCTTGCGGTTCAGCGGGTGCTTATCCTGCACCTCAGTGTGGACAGCCATGGCAGAAAGTGGTGGCCAATGTGGGAGAAGCTTCCTCTGATGGACTGCAGCTTGAAACATTGAACGCTGTTGGAGACAACATGGAAATCGGATTCAATGCTCAATGGGTTACAGCAGAGCTTGATGAAGATCTCTCAGATGGATCAGCACCAGCTGGCTCTAGATTGCCACAGGTTCCTGAGTTCAAAGCAAACCTCTGGATGGACACATCAATTGATACACAAATGATGGGCGCAAACGAAGGATTCTTCAGAGCCTCTGTATCATACACTGGAGACACAGTGAGTGCGGTTCAACCGGGTTCTCAATTCACTCAAAAATCGTATAAGTCAATTGATCTTAAATACGGCTTGATGGGTGACGATTGGGAAGTGAACCTCTTCATCAACAACGTAAGCGATGAAAGAGCGGACATTGCAGTGAACGACTGGTACTTTGATTTCTTCTTTGGTAATGCACGACAATACGTGAATAGACCAAGAGAGGTTGGAGTCAGATACGTCAAACGCTGGTAATAATCCAATCGGATAAAAAAAGCCCCTTTCGAGGGGCTTTTTTATTTTCTGAAGAAAGATACAATAAGTGAACAATAATTGTTAAGGGGAAACATGATTGGGACAGGTCCATACGACTCGCTACGTGAGTATCTCGAAGCCATAGAAAAACACGGCAAACTAATCCGCATCGATGAAATTGATCAAGATGCATATGAACTCACTGGATTCATGTATAAGCTCATGGATAAGCACGGATGGCTGGGTGCGCCTGCCGTCATAGTAGAAAAAGTAAAAATTGATGGTGAGTGGATGGAAGGACCCATCCTCATCAATCAATACGGCATGTCAGGCCATGAAGCGCTCGCCATAGGTGTGCCACTGGAAGACATCGATTGGGGCGATCATGTCTTGGACTATTCAACATCGGTCAATAAAATGATGGAAAGGGTTCCGATAGAGCCCATGAAGGCCATTGAAGTTGATGCTGCAAATGCACCGAGCAAAGAAGTCATCTTAAAAGAAGATGAGATCGATGTCTTAAGCTTCCCATTTATACAAACAAACCCTGCCGACAATGGTCGTTTTATCAATACTGGTAACTTAATCACTGTTGACCCAGATGGCGTAAGAAATGTGGGCACTTATAGAATGCAAATCAAAGGGCCAAGAAAAATTGGCATCAGCCCTGAAAAAAATCAAGACGGCTGGAAAGCCATCATGGCACACAAAGAAAACGGTGAAACACACGCAAAAGTTGCAGTCGTGCTCGGCACAGATCCAATAGTATTCGCAATGAGCAGTTCAAAAACGGCTCGATCGGGCCAAGATGAACTCGAGATCGCTGGTGGATTTAAAGGAAAGCCGGTTGAAGTGGTTAAATGCGAAAATTCAGACATCATGGTTCCTGCCAATGTTGAAATGATCATCGAAGGCGAAATACCGCTCGATGACTTCGAAGAAGAGGGTCCTTTTGGTGAGATGTATGGATACATGGGGCTGCCTCATGAGTCAACGTTTTACATGAATATAAAAACCATCACACACCGAAAAAAACCAATGATTGTCAATCAATTCACAGGCGTCACCAGAGGTTTTGTCACATCGCCTGGTGAAGCAGCATCAGTGAAAGGCTTTCAGAAATTTATGCCGGAACTCAGAGGGTTTCATATTCCGATCGATCATGTGGGCTTTCTTTTTATCAGCATCGAGAAAACAAAGCCTCATCAAGCCTTGGAGATCGCAGAGAAATTTAATTTCCTACCCATTGGTAAAATTGTGGTCGTTGTTGATGAAGACGTAAACATCCACAGTACAAAAGAAGTCTTTCAAACCGTTGGGGCAAGATGGCAGCCCTTTCCAGGCGCAAAAACGATTGAAGATGGACCAGGATTCTTCTTGGATCCAAGCGCAAAAAATAGGGGCAAGTCCTCAAGAATATTGGTTGATGCCACAAGGCAGCTTCCAGAGGAAAATGGTCCCGATGTTTATCCAAAACTAAATCGTGAACATCTTTTAGAACACGATCCGGAGATCTTGGAACTAGTCAAAGAAAAATGGGGGCACTTAATCTAAATGAATACATCAGACATGAAAGCTTTTGAAGAAGGCGACATCTTAGTGGGGGCAACTCTACTCAATAATCCAGACGACGATCATGCAGGTCCGGGACGCATCATTCAGTTTGACAGCGATTTGAATCTCAAAGGAACATTGTGGACCGATAACACCACGCATCTCTTAGGAGGCCTAAAATTTGACTCAAATAAAGATCTTTGGGCCTTTGACAGCCAGAATTGTTCTGCCATCAAAGTGAATGCATCTGGAAAGCAAATTGATCAAGCTGATTTCGGTGATCGATCGTTTTCTAATGTGAACTTCTTGGGTAATGGAGAGATTCTACTCGGAGAGCATCTAACAGGCGATGAGAGCAACAATAAAGCGCTAGAGGGGCCAAGGAAATTAGGCACCGTTCTTCCTTTCATGCCAGGCACAGAGAGATATGGCGATGGAAACATCTATAAATACTCTCAAGATGGTAATCACATTGAAACTTATGAAACCGAAACGCACGGTGGCATGCCAGGATTTCTAGGAGTCACCTCCTCTGCAATCACAACGGAT
>ERZ802830.1858-NODE-1858-length-19726-cov-6.44736_pt1 | contig 19726 bp, 16 predicted proteins | sample MGYA00345654_ERZ802830 | MGnify/ENA primary metagenome ERZ802830 (study PRJEB30503, sample SAMEA104212375) | marine metagenome | biome: Westerlies Biome; feature: [SRF] surface water layer (ENVO:00010504) within the epipelagic zone...; material: water...
CTTACCTCACAGGCGTGGTGACAACACTATTCGTGCTCTGGGTGCTTGGTTATTTCTAGCACGGCAGTTTGGATGGCACGCGGGGGAGAGAAGAGCGCCCGGACGGTGCCCGGGCGCGCAGTGATGTTACTCGCCAGAGGCCATAACCGAGTCTTTAACAGCTAGCAGGAAGTTCGCTACCACCATTCCAGCAATCATTACCGCAATATTATCGATAATGCTGTTCAATGGCGCACCGATCGCAGGTATAGCGTCGAGTTGGTTGGCCACTGTGGGCATGGCAACGGCCGCGACGGTGTAGGCCATTCGGCCTGCCATATCGGCAGTTGGGCTCATGAAACCGCTGACTAATCCCAAAACGACGAGGATCAGGGCGGAGTAAGCAGCGAGCTGGCCGACAAATACGGCGGCAATCGCGACCACTACACCAGCGGCTGTTAAGATTTGGTTAATGTTCATAGTCTTATCCTTATTGTTACTAAGTATGTCACTGTACTCACCCTGCCCCATATCCGATTGTGTTGTTGTTATCGGAAGCTACAAGGAAGACAGTTCGCCCACAGTAACAATAGAACCGACTAAATTGACACTTTTGACGCAATAAAAATCCGCTTTAACGCAATTTTTATCTTTTATCGTCTCCGTGACTTCCACGTTCCACCGTATTGGTAGTCGCTGCCCGACACTGTCTTCAACGCATTGAGACAGGCCTCGCATCTAAAACGCCAACCGGGGAGGGCGTTACTTTTACTTCGGTACAAACTAGCGAAACTTGCCTTGCAGTCTGCGCACTGCTTTTCTCTGGGTAATCTCCTTGGCATGGCTGTTTCTCGACTATTCAGATTGACTACGTTGGGTCGTGCTGTCGCCCATGTCACAGAGTCTTGAGGCTGTTGATGGTGTAAACTCCCTTTGACTACGCTGTAGTCGTGGATACCTATCGATTGAGCCACGAGAAACGCCAACAGATGAACGACAAAGCAAAAGCCGATCTCATTCCGACTGTCACGGTTGCCAGCGGTGAAAAGTTCGTGACTCCCACGGGGGTGCACGCGATTAAAGACGGCATTAAAACGGCGAAAGAATCCTCACCACGGCTCAAGAAACCGGACTTTTTGCGAATGCGTGTTCGGCACTCGCCAAAATATGAATCGGTCAAAGACATCGTAAAACAGCACCGGCTTGCGACTGTGTGTGAAGAAGCAAAGTGTCCCAATATTGGTGAGTGTTGGTCGGCGGGTACGGCGACCATTATGCTCATGGGCGACGTCTGCACTCGTGCCTGTCGTTTTTGTTCTGTGAATACAGGAAATCCGCGCGGTTGGTTGGATCTCGAAGAGCCGTTGAATACCGCAAAGGCGGTTCAACTGATGGGTCTAGCCTACGTCGTTCTGACGTCAGTGAATCGCGACGATCTCGCCGACGGCGGCGCTGGGCATTATGCCGATACGGTCCGCGAGGTTAAGAAGCTGAACCCTCACACGGGTGTAGAAGCCCTGACCCCCGATTTTTTGGGTCTGGAATCCGCCATTGATGTCCTCCTCGAGTCAGGTCTCGATGTGTTTGCGCAAAATGTTGAGACAGTAGAGCGACTCACGCACCCGGTTCGCGACCCGCGAGCCGGTTACGAGCAAACCATCAATGTACTCAGGTATGCGGCTAAACATTCGGATGTCATCACGAAGACATCACTAATGCTGGGTCTTGGAGAAACGGATCATGAGTTGCTTACCTGTATGGATGACCTGCGTGAGGCGGATGTTGACGTATTAACCCTAGGTCAGTACTTGCAACCCACCTCCAATCATTTGCCTGTCGAGCGCTTCGTCACGCCAGAGGAGTTCGAGCGCTACCGTGAGTGGGGCCTCGAGAGGGGCTTTAAAGAAGTCGTATCGGGTGTATTTGTGCGATCAAGTTATCGCGCAGAACGCGTTCTCGAGTTTAATAACGTTGGTTTGCAGGAAACCTAAGGATTAGTGGGTGTCCAGTAGGACAGACCTACCGCTACTATCCGATGCCACGCTCTGGAGAGCCTTGAGTGAGCGATCGCAACGAATCGGATCGGCATTTTTGGCGTATCATTAGGTGGCACACTCGATGCGCCGTTTTTTGGTGCAGCTTGAGTCCTGATAACGCTTGCTGAGAGAGATTCGAAACAGTGACTGAATTTAAGCGCGTCGGGCTATTGGGTCGACGGGAGCATCCTGGGGTTGCGCATGTTGTGGCTGACCTATTAGACCTACTCGATAGCCGAAGCATTGATGTGGTCCTGGAGGACCGTTTGGCGACCTTGGCGCACTTTGAAACTCGAGCTATGCAGCCTCGCGATGCGATTGGTGCAAATGTTGACTTGGCGGTTGTAATTGGTGGTGACGGTAGTTTGTTGAGTGCCGCAAGGACACTGGTTAGACACGACTGCCCGGTTATTGGCATTAATCGCGGAAGGCTTGGATTTTTAACGGATGTCAGTCCGGACGACGAGCTGGTTGCTCACGTGACGAGTGTGTTGGATGGTAATTACTCGACTGACAAGCGCTTTCTGCTGGATGTGGCGGTTTACAGTGATGGCGCGCAGACCGGACAGGCCGAGGCACTCAACGACGTGGTAGTCAACTCTGGCACCTCGGCACAGATGATTGAATTTCAGCTACAGGTCGATGACGAGTTCGTGTATCGAATGAACGCTGACGGCTTGATTATCGCGACACCGACAGGCTCTACCGCTTATTCCATGTCCGCAGGCGGCCCTATTATGAATCCAAAGCTTGACGCCATTGCGCTGGTACCGATGTTCCCTCATTCGCTTACCAGTCGGCCGATGGTGGTTCACGGCGAGAGTGAAATACGGATTGATACTCTCGAGCGAAATAAGAACAACCCGTTAGTGACCTGTGATGGTCAGGTATCGCTCACGTTGAAGCCCGGTGACTCTGTGATGGTGTGCAAAAAGTCCAGGGCACTGCGTCTGCTTCACCCGCCGGGCTACAGTTTTTACGCAAGTTGTCGAGATAAACTCAGATGGTCTGATGCACTCACGTCCTGACATAACAAAGCAGTGGCGTCAGGCACCCGTAACCATCTCGATTCTCGCCATTTCCACATTAGTTTTCGCCCTGATGAGCCTCTTTGGCGACGCCATCATCTTGGATTGGTTGGCGTTTAATAAAGTCGAGTTCAATGGCCGTCGTTTTGAGCTGGTGAGTCCGGGCAGTGAGTACTGGCGATACGTGACCCCGGCACTAATCCACTTTGGCCTACTTCATATCCTATTCAATGGTCTTTGGATTTGGGAGTTCGGAAGTCGCCTGGAGCTGAGACTGGGCTCGATTTTCACGCTCAACTTATTTCTTGCGGGGTCTATTGGTGGCAACTTGCTTCAAAGTTGGTGGAGCGGCCCATCAATTTTTGGTGGTCTGTCGGGTGTCGTCTACGCCTATATGGGCTGTCTTTGGGTCATGTGGCGACTGCGACCGGGGTTGGTGCCGATTGATGTGCCTGCGGTTTTTACGTTTATGTGGATTTGGTTGTTCATCGGTTTCACCGGAATTCTAAAAACACTAGGGTTGGGATCGATCGCCAATGGCGCGCATCTCGGCGGGTTGTTGGTGGGCATAGTGACGGGCGTCATTATTACCCGATTGTTCCCAAGGGGAGGTTGATACGTTGTCCAAGAATTATGAAGAAGCGATAAAGGCTATGCCGGTCGACCTATACCACCGAATGGTTGATGCTCTGTCCGTGGGAAAGTGGCCAGATGGCAGGGAGCTGACCGCGGCGCAGCGCGAGCAAACGATGGATGCTGTCATCTTGTGGGGTAAATTACACCTGCCGGAAGAACAGCGTATTGGATTTATTGACAAGGGTTCGAAAGCGGGTAGTAGCTGTGATGACCCCGTACCCTTAAAGTGGCAGTGAGGCGTTGTAAATCTGCATGACAATGAGTGGAAACCTTCGAAAAATGGTCACCGAACTTGCGAGTGACGTGCAGTACCACCTTCCAATTGGTGATGAACGAGTTCATCTGAATCCCTTGATAGGTAGCCATCTGTCGTTGTCATATACCGGTACGATCAACTGTATCGAATGCGATCGGAAGTCGAATAAAAGTTTCAGCCAGGGTTATTGCTTTCCCTGCTTCAGGCGTCTAGCGGCATGCGATAGCTGCATCATGAGTCCGGAGAAATGTCATTACGACGCCGGCACCTGTCGGGAGCCCGATTGGGCGCAGACACACTGCTTTGTAGATCACATCGTGTATCTGGCAAATACCTCGGGGGTGAAGGTAGGTATTACGCGTCACTCACAGGTGCCAACGCGCTGGATGGACCAGGGGGCCACTCAGGCGCAACCGATAGCACGTGTTCAGCACCGACAGCTCTCTGGGTTGCTTGAAACCGCACTTGCGCAGCACGTGAGGGACAAGACAGCTTGGCAGACCATGCTGAAAGGCAATGGAGAAGCGGTTTCCCTGGAGGAAAAACGGCAGGAGCTCATGCGTCTCTGTGAGGACGATATTCGGGCGTTGCAAGACCGATTTGGGCTGCAAGCACTGCAGCTACTAGAAGATGAACCCTCCGTGAGCATCAACTATCCGGTCGTCGAATTTCCCACTAAAGTCAGCGCGCACAATTTTGATAAGAATCCGCAGGTCGAGGGCAAGTTGATGGGGATCAAAGGACAGTATCTCTTGCTCGATACAGGGGTGTTAAATATCCGCAAATTTGGTGGCTACCACATAGAACTGGAGACGAGGTAATGATGCGAGAGGGTGCACCAAAAACGATTTATCGGAAGGACTACACAGCCCCTGATTTTCTCATAAGCCATGTGGAACTTGCCTTCGAGATTGAAGATGGCAACACACGGGTAACCAGCGCTCTGCGCATTCAGCGAAACGGTACGCACGATAGGCCGCTGATCCTCGATGGGGAGGGTCTAGGTCTTATCACTGTCTCGATTGATGGCAGCACTCTTGATGAGAGTGCCTTCAAATATGTCGGTGGGAAACTCACGGTAGACAGCGTCCCCAATGAGTTTGCCTTTGGCGCTGTCGTTGATATTCAGCCAGAGACCAACACCTCACTCGAGGGACTTTATCGTTCGCGCACCATGTACTGCACACAGTGTGAGGCGGAGGGTTACCGAAAGATCGCCTTTGGTCTAGATCGCCCGGATGTCTTATCAACCTACACCGTGACCTTATCAGCCGATAAGCGCACCTGTCCCATCCTGCTGAGCAATGGTAACGAGGTATCACGTACAGACTTGGCTAACGGACGCCATCAGGTCGTTTGGCATGATCCACATCCCAAACCCAGTTACCTATTTGCCATTGTCGCGGGTGATCTTGAGCTTGTCTCCGACACCTTTACCACCGAATCAGGAAAAGTAGTGGATCTGCGGATTTGGGTTGAAGCGAAGGACACGGGCTACTGTGCTCACGCGATGGATTCGCTAAAAGCATCCATGCGGTGGGACGAAGAGCGCTACGGACTCGAGTATGACCTAGACCTCTTTAACATAGTGGCGGTGGATGACTTCAACATGGGCGCGATGGAGAACAAGAGCCTGAATATCTTCAATACCTCCTGTGTATTGGCGCACCCTGACATAACGACCGACCTCGGTTATCAGCGCGTTGAGTCGGTCGTCGCTCACGAATATTTCCACAATTATTCTGGGAATCGCGTGACCTGCCGTGACTGGTTTCAGCTCAGTCTCAAGGAAGGCTTTACGGTCTTCAGGGATGCAGAGTTCTCAGCTGATATGAATTCGCGTGGTGTGAAACGGATAGAAGATGTCTCGTTCCTACAAACACATCAGTTTGCTGAGGATTCAGGTCCTATGGCGCATCCTGTCCGGCCTGATTCTTTCATAGAAATTTCCAACTTCTACACCATGACCGTGTACGAGAAGGGGGCTGAAGTTGTCAGGATGCTCAATACCCTACTGGGTGATGACGCGTTTTATGCGGGAGCCAAACTGTACTTCGATCGATTCGACGGTATGGCGGTGACCTGTGATGACTTTGTCGACGCCATGCAGGAAACCTCGGGCAAGGATCTCAGTCAATTCCGTCGCTGGTATGAGCAGGCAGGCACGCCGGTGGTCTCGATTGAGAAAGTATTCGACGAGACCTCAGGCAGGCTCGATTTGACCTTCACGCAGGCAAATCCGCCGACCCCGGGTCAATATGACAAACCGCCACTGCATATTCCGTTGACGCTGGCCTTGATGGAGAACGGCCAGCATGTGGACATGGGGAATGGCGAGGCGTCTCGCGTGGTCGAGTTAACGGAATCGACACAGACGCTCTCGTTTGAAGGTTTTTCTAGCGAGCCCGTCATTTCGGCCTTACGCGACTTTTCCGCGCCTGTTCGACTCAACATGGAGCAATCCCAAGACGATTTGATTGCGTTGATGGGCTCTGATAGCGATCCGTTTATAAAATGGGATGCGTCTCAGCGCTTGGCATATGCCGCAATCGACAGCGGCGCCAAAGCATTGGAGCGAGACTATGCAGACGCGCTAAAGGAGGTACTTTCGAGTGATATCGAAGATGCGATGAAGGCGCAGTTACTCAGTCTGCCGACAGAGGCGTCGCTGGCTGATAGGGCAGCGCAAACAGGCCTCGTCAACGTGCACGATATCCACGACGCCAAAACCAATGTGGCTGCTGCTGTAGGACATGCGCTATCGAGCGAACTGGAAGCGATCGTGATGTCTAACCTTGCGTTGACTGACGCCTACCAGCCAAGTGCTGAGCAGATTGGTCGGCGTTCACTGCTACACACCGCGTTGTCATTGCTCGTGGAGAGTGATTCCAAGTGGCTGATAACGGCGAGAAACATGTATTACGCGGCGACCAATTTGTCTGATCGTTTATGTGCCGCGCGCTTAGTCGTTCACCAAGGTGACGAGGTGCATCGAGCCGAGGTGCTGGAGCACTTCTTTGATCGGTGGCAGTCCGAGAATCTCGTCGTCAATCAGTGGTTTGTGATGCAGGCGACACGCCCCTCGGCCGATTGCGTTTCAGATGTGACGGCGCTGACATATCATGCGGCGTTTGACTGGCGTAATCCGAATAAGGTGCGCTCCCTCATCAGCGCTTTCGCTGGTGCAAATCCCACAGCGTTCCATGCGTTGGATGGCGGAGGTTACCGGCTCCTAGGCGATGCTGTGCGTCGTCTTCAGTCGGATAACCCGCAAATTGCGGCGCGCATGCTGGCGCCTATGACTCGCTGGCGTCGATACGATCACGGGCAGGCTATTATGCGTGGCGAACTGGAGTCTATTGAGGCTATAGATGGGCTGTCACAGGATGTTTATGAGGTGGTTAACCGATCACTAAGCGGCAGTTAAAGCGTTTCGGGTAAATCCTATGTCTAGCTCAGCGCGAAGCTGTTCTCGGCGAGTCCAAAATCAGTTCAGATCGTTTCACGCGGTTGGATAGAGTGATCGGTAATCGGTCTGTTCGGTAGCCCCTCGCTTGGGTTCGTCTCGGACCGCTCGATAGAGCGCCGCACCGCGAGTCCAGGCTTCATCCGTCTGACTGTAGATGGATGTTTCCAGGGTGCTGACCTCGTCTGCTAACGACGAGCGACAGACCCCTTTGAGTTGATCCAGAGTTCTCACAGGCTGCTGGTAGTGGAGCGTTGCCCAGCGCAATAAAAGCTGACGCGTTGCTGGAGCGTCATTCTGGCTCGTGCTCGCTTTCATGGCTGTCAGCAGAGGTCGCAAGGTTTCCTCGGTATTGTCGACCGAGACATCACTGACTGTTCGATTGCGCGAGCGCCACAGCATGTAGGCAAATACCAATGCCAAAAGCCACCCGAGACCGGCCACCGCATTGAGCCAAATCGGTGCCGCTGTCGTTTGTGGCTCTGCTGAGTCGGTGATGGGTTGAAGCGGGCTTTGTACGACCGGGCTGCCCACCGAAACAGTGGTCGAGGGCAGTACCGCAAACTGTAGGGCGTCGGTCTCAGTATTCCACCACGGGACCCTCACCTCGGGTAAAGTCCATGAGCCACTGCCGCTCGCTACCAGAGCCTCACTGCGCGTTCGTTGACCCAGAAAGCCCTGCGTACGTTCGATCTGGTCACTGGATTCCTGATCTGGATAAACTCTAATCCCGGTTATCTTTCTGCTATCCGACATGCTTGTAATCGACGGTAATTGGCTGCTCAGCAAACCTTCCGCGGCCAGTGTCAGCGTGCGGGTAGTGGAATCGCCAATTTCCATTGACTCGGGCGGCGTTGACCACGACTGTCCAAGCTCAAGTGAGGTGGCTGGAAGCCAGACGTCGCCAGGAAAATCCTCAGGGACCGGCTTCACATTAATGGTAAGGGCGTCCTCGGAAAGCCTAAATCGTTTGCCCAGGCGTGCACCCAAAAGCGATCGACCCGGTAATACCTCGCGCGCCGTGAGCGACAATGAAGGTATCTCGAGAATCCCTCGCTGCTGCGGGTAGATGGCGTATCGGAGTTGGGTCACACGCCACAAACGGCCATTGATTTGGCGTTGGAAATTCCGGCGAGTCAGTTCTTCGACAATAGCGCCCGTGAGTTCGAGCTGAGTGACCTCGGCACCATCAAGATTGATCGCCTGCTCAATCGTGACGGTGAGAATCATTTGCTCCTGAATGTAGACATCGCGCTTGTCGATCTCGATAGAGAACCGAACCGAATCATCGCCGCCAGCACTGACGGTTTGCGGGTTCACTGTAATCGCAATGGGCGTTGTTCGATTTCCGCCCGTGCTGAGCGAGGGGATAGAGAGAATGCCGTCGCGTAGAGGCAGGAGGTCCAAGGAGAGGGTGCGCGTGGTCGAGCGCGCCCCGTTGATGAACGAGGTATTGGTTGAGCTACTGCTGCTGAGGATTTCCCAGTCAAATTGAAGCGCGGCGAGATCGAGTTGGTCGAGTCGCTCGCTGGCGTCACCGGTAATGGTTAGCCGGAGTGATTCCCCCATGCTAATGGTCTCGCGATCAACATCAGAGCGTATTTCCGCCAACGTGACGGTGGAAAAAACCATCAAGCTCAGCCATGTTAAGACTCGCATAAGGCTACCAGCGAACGTCTTCATCGGGTTCTTCTCCGTTTCGTAGGCGTTGAATAGTTTGATATCTGAATTTGCGGCGCAGAAGGCCACCCGGATCGTCTGGAACACGCCGCAACCATTGTTCGAGGGCCTGTTGCTCCTCGAGTGCCTCGTTGAAGCGTGCCAACTGTTCCTCTGTTGCTTGCTCTAACTCAGACGGGTTCATGTCCTCGCTCATCTCACCATCAGCGGCTGGCTGGGACTCCTGGTCGCTGGGCTGTTGGTCTGAAGGATCCGAGCTTCCTTCCTGGGATTCACTGCTACTTTCCTGCTCCTGTTGAGACGAATCGCTTTCAGAGTCCTGTGATTCACCTTCTTGATCTGATTGGTCGCTGTTGCTGTCCTGGTCGTTACCCTGCTGTTCCTGCTGTTGCTGTTCCAGTAAAGACTTCACCAGCTCTCGGTTGTCGATGGCGTCTTGCTGGTCAGGTTCTACCTCAAGCGACTTGTCATAACTATCGATGGCGCCCTGAAAATCACCCGAGAGCGCGAGCGCGTTGCCGCGGTTGTAGAGGGCATCGGCTGAATCAAGCTTACCGAACTCTGCCGATGATGAGCGGAAATCACCCGCTTCGTAGTGGGCTGTGCCTCGCCAGTCGGGTGCTTCAAAGAGTGTTGCGGCACGCGCCGCATCGCCTTCGAGGAGTGCCTTTGCTCCCTTTTGGTCAGGTGTGGACCAGAAGTTTTCCAGTGTGTTGGCGTGACTGGGCGCGGCATCGGTCATCAGGACCGTGACTAGGAGAGCGCTGAGTGCACCGCGTCTGAACAAGGGAAGCATGAGCAGCGCGGCTGCGATGGCGAGCCAGTAGCCGAGATCGATCCACGTATCGGTTTTGCGTTCCAGCGAATCATCACTGGTAATGCTCGATTGAGCTCCCGACAGTAGCGATTGAATATCACTGTTATCAACCGATACATCGGTGCGCTTGGCCCCCAGTGCTGTAGCAATTCGTTGAATGTCCTGTCGGTCCACGGCCGGTATTACGATTTGGTCGTTGTCGTCCCTCAGAAAACCGCCATCGGGCAGCGGGATCGGGGCGCCGGTATCGGTTCCCATGACCAAAATACCCAAATCGGCCCCTACTGAGCCCAATAAACCCTCGACACGGGAAGTATCGAATTTGGGTAAACCATCGGTAATCAGGAGCAGACTGCCATTGGTCAGACCTGAGGTTTCCAATAATCCTGAGGCGAGTGCTATGGCCTCAGTGGCATTAGAGCCTTGTAACGGCATGATGTCGGGTGCAAGGGCACTCAGTAGGTTTTCAATCGTACGGGTATCGTCGGTCAGTGGTGTGACCACGTGTGCATCGCCGGCAAACACCACCATGCCTGTGACGCCCTCAGTACGTGCATCCAAAATATCCATCACTTTCTGTCGTGCTCGACGAATGCGACTTGGCTGCGTATCGGTCGCCCACATCGATCGACTGAGATCCAGCACAATGACCAGAGCATCCGACTTCTCAAATACGGGTAGTTCTGCCCGTTCCAGCGAGGGGCCCGAGGCGCCGATTAACAGGAGGGGGAGGCTCAGCCACCACAATTGCCGCAGGCGACTACTACCGCCACCTTCGCTCGTAATGAGGTGTGGTAGCAAGTTAGGGTCGATCGCTTTTGCCCAGTCACCCCCCTGGACTTGTTTGCGCCACGCAAGCAGTAACAGTGGGATGATCACTGGTAGCAGCCACAGTAGTTCGGGGCGAATGAAATGCAGATCCATCATGCATTCACCGCCTGACGAGATCTGGATAAGCCCGGAATGAGTCCACCCGTGAGCAGTACAAGGCTGCCAATCACCAGAGCACCCAGCATGGCCCAATACCCCAGAGACCGACGAGGCCTGAACGTGCTGGCGTCCTGTTCAACGGGCTCCAGCTGATCAATGATGCCGTAAATGGCCTGTAGCTCCCGTGGATCGCGAGCACGGAAGTATTCGCCGCCCGTCGCCTCAGCGATGGCGCGGAGTAAAGCTTCATCGACTTCACCACCGCGGGCGCTTGTGGTTCCCAAGTTACGGCTAATGCCGATGGTGTACACCTTGACGTTTTGTTGCGCTGCCCGCGCCGCAGCCTCCATGGGCTCGACGCTACTTGCAGTGTCCTGACCGTCGGTCAGCAGAATCAACACGCGTGAGGCGGCAGGTCGATCCCGAAGTCGCTTGATGGCAAGACCCAGAGAATCACCGATAGCCGTGTCTTCACCCGCAAAGCCCAGCTGAGCCTCGCGGATAAACTGTGTCACGGTTGTAGTATCAAAGGTGAGCGGTGCCTGAACGTATGCTTTGGAGCCAAACAGGATAAGTCCCACGCGATCACCCACGCGGCGCTCGGTGAAGTCCGAGGCTATCGCTTTTACCGCCTCAACACGAGAAATCGTGCGGTTGCCTACCTGCATGTCCCGTATTTGCATGCTGCCCGACAAATCGAGACTGAGCATCAAATCCCGACCTGTGTTGGGTAGTTCGATGGGCTCACCTACCCACTGCGGGCGTGCAATGGCCACTACGACCAGCACCCAGGCTAAAAACAGACCTAACACACGTACGGAGCTCACGCTTGAGGCAAGCCGTCCCTGACTTTCGAGCCGCTGCCAGCGCGCACTAAAGGGCGCTCGAATGGCGGCGCCTAGTGACTCGGAGGCCGGTGGTAACAAGCGCACCAATAGGGGCACCACAATCAGCGCGAAGGCCCAGGGCCACAGAAAATCAAGCACGTGGCACCTCGTGATGTTTCACCCAGAGCGCGGCATCGCGCCAATCCAGCGCACTGAGCGATTCAGGGTTGGGTGCATGCGCCCGTGATAGTATATCTAAGGCGTCACTGCTCAGCTTGGAGCATGAGTCGCGAAGGAAATTCGGCCAGGATTCGTCGGATAAGCTCGCTACCGATGTCGCTTCGTACGCGTTAAGTGCAGTGGCCTTCAGTGCGCCGCTTAGGGCGTGCACATCGGAGTTCGCCTCCTGCAGTTCAGACAGCCACTTTAGCGCTTCGCGCCGGTAGGTGTTTCGCTGATAGCGCTTTAGCCACTGAAAGCACAGGAAGCCTAAGGCGATAACAAGGAGACCCATCACCACCCACCAAACCGGCGCGAGCGGCCAGAACCCAATGGGGTCTGGTGTTCGCAAAGGGGCCAGTTGCTGTATGAGGTCTTCGGGATTCATCGCTTGGGGAAAACCTGCTGCAACAGTTCGTTGGGGTTCTCGTCGGTATCGACGGTAACCAGCGGTACTTGGTAGCGGCGGAGGTAGTCGATCACGTCTTGTTGGGAGCGCTCAAAATCTACCTGGTACCGCTGACGGATCGCCTGTTGCGAGGTATCCATTTTAATCTGACGACTCCCATCCGAAATCGCGTAGCGTCCAGCCGGTGGCAGGGTTGCATCGAGTGGGTCCGTTACCTTGAAGCATACGACCTGGCGGTGCCCCACAATATCGCGCAATGTTTTTTCAACATTTGGCTCGGACAGGAAATCGCTGAAATCACTGATTAGCATCAGTCGGGCGCCGGGTCGCGACAGATTTTTTAACTGATTCAGAGCGGTAGACCACGAGATGGCGGGATTCTGGTGGTTAGCCGCAGCATCGGGGGAGGGCGCAGACTCCATTAGGCGGAGCAGTCGCAGGACCGAACGCTTTGAGCGCTGCGGTTTAATTTCGAAAATGCCGGCATCGGTCATGGCAATGCCACCGACGCGCTCACCCGCCTCCAAGCCGGCCCAGGCCAGCACGGATGCTACGTGTGAGGCGAGAACGGATTTAAAACAGTTCTTTGAGCCAAACCACATGGGAGACCTAAGATCGACCATCAACACGATGGGTTGCTCACGATCTTCCTGAAACAGTTTGGTGTGAGGGTCGCCAGATCGGGCAGTCACCCGCCAATCGATGGTTCGAATATCGTCCCCGGGTGCATATAGCCGTACTTCCTCAAAATCGACGCCTCTGCCTCGCTGGCGAATACGCCGGCGGCCGGCGAGGAGTGCCAATGCCTTCGACTGAGCATTGATATTAATCATCCGGGCCACATGGCGCCCCTCGATTAACCGCTCAGCCAATACTTGGTGGCCTTTTGGCAAGAAATCGGTCATACGGCAGTGTTAGGCCACAGGAACGAGGTCTAACAACTTATCAATGACCTCATCAGCCGTAACGCCGGCTATTTCGCCGTCATAGCTGACAACCAGTCGATGCCGTAACACGTCGTAGGCCATGGCTTTCACATCGTCAGGGGTGACAAAGTCTTTGCCGAGCAACCACGCATGCGCTCTAGCGCAGCGGTCAAGGCCAATGGTGGCCCGCGGTGACCCACCGTACTCTATCCAGCTTGCGAGTTCCTCGCTGTAAGCCGCCGGCTGGCGTGTCGCCATAATGAGTTGAACAATGTACTCCTCAACCGCATCGGACATGTGGAGCTTCAGTACTTCTTCGCGCGCTGCGAAAATGACAGCCTCGGAAACTTCGGGTTGATCCGCTTGCTCGCCGGTGGAGGCTTCACGTCTGGCTAGTCTGAGAATGTCCCGCTCAGCCGCCGAGTTGGGGTAATCCACTTTGACGTGCATGAGAAAACGATCGAGCTGCGCCTCCGGTAGGGGGTAGGTACCTTCCTGCTCAATGGGGTTTTGTGTAGCCATCACCAGGAACAGCGCTGGGAGCGGATAGGTTGTCCCACCAACACTGACCTGACGCTCGGCCATGGCCTCAAGCAGCGCCGACTGAACTTTCGCAGGTGCGCGGTTGATTTCATCGGCCAGAATCAGATTGTGAAAGATAGGACCTGCCTGAAATTCGAACGTGCCTAACTGGGGTCGGAAAACGTCAGTACCGGTGATATCGCCGGGCAGCAGATCGGGGGTGAACTGTACTCTGTGAAAATCACCCTCAACGCCCTCGGCCATCATTTTAATGGCGCGCGTTTTCGCGAGACCCGGGGCACCCTCAACCAGGAGATGACCATCGGCAAGAATGGCAATGAGGAGTTTTTTAACGAGATCAGCCTGGCCAATAATTTGCTGACTCAGCCAGGTTTCAAGACCGGCGATGGCGGTGTGGTTCATGAATCGTTTACCTACAGCGATGTCATCTAGTGACATGGGGTTTTGTTGAGACAAACTCAAGCGTTCCAAGTTTCAATCAACAGCGAATTTCCGTGATTATCGGGTAAATTCGTTCGTCACGTCGACAAAGATCAGTTTGAGTCTCTTATTACGTCAGCGATGGTCCGCGCAAACGTCTCTCGGCGCAAGAGTGCGTCAGCTGTTCGTCGCGACATTGAGACCTTGAGGGCCCACCGCCTGCTCCTCTTGTGATGGCTTGTTAACGGGTCGATGCTGCCACGCCTCGCCGAGGTAGCGTCGCTTTTTCTTGGGAAGTAATCGGGTCAGATCAGCGATGACAAAGGCATCCACACAATCGCCAAATGCGGGATCCACGTTAAACGCAGAGAACGACACTCCATCTATACTGGTGGCTTGCGAGTAATGCTTAAAGAGCAGGGGAATGGTTAGGTCCTGTGCCTTAAGTGCAGACTGCAGTGTCGTGAGATCGGTTTGAGAGTCGTCGCCCGGCATTTCGTTCATCAGCTGCTTTTCCAATGACTCGGAAACACCAAAAGGCGTCCTGGGAGTTACCGCAACAGACAGTCGATTCACATGGGTTTGGTAGAAATGGGCGATGCGTGCAATGGCTTCGTTTCCGTAGCGAGATGAGATAGAGGCGGAACCAAAGAGATACCGAATGTGCGGGTGTGCCTGCACATAAGCTCCAATACCGCACCAGAGGTAGTCCAGTGCATATCGGTTTTGATATTGGGGCTGAACGAAGCTTCGACCCAACTCAAGCCCATGCTGAAAGTATGAACACATCGTTGGGGCAAAATGAAAAAGGGTATGTGTGTACAGGCCCTCCAAACCCGATCGCTCCATTAGCTTTCTCGCATCTCCGAGACGATAGGCTCCGACAATCTCTCGGTCCTCGTAGCTCCAGATGAACAGGTGATGATAGTGCGCATCGAATTCATCGGTGTCACGCTCGTATCCCGACCCCTCGCCAATGGGACGGAAAGTGGCTTCTCGCAGACGTGCTATCTCTCGCACAATCGCGGGCGATTGGGTTTGGGTAGTCAGAAACAGACCTTTGCCGTCTGGCGTGGTTCCTAGCGATTGGCATTGCTTCAGATCTTCTTCCAGACTTTCGCGTGATTCTGGATCAGCAATGGGTTGAGGATGTGACGAGGGCAGGTCGCAGGCTTCGGATAAGGAATAAACCTGCGTTTTTATGTCGTCTGCAATGAGCTCTGCTGGTTCTTCCCTCTCGGCCAAGGCGGGGTAAGAAATGGGGCTTCCGACATGCACAGAAATACGGGCATTACGGTGCTTAAACAATTCCCTAATGAGCCACGCCGTCGAGAGTGGTTTTATTAAGAAACTTAAGCCATAAAAAAAACGAGAGTTCCTTCCTCCAACTAAGACCGGCACGATGGGTGCCCGGTAGCGGAGGGCGAGACGTACAAAGCTACTGTTCCATTGCCGATCTTGAATGCCCGAAAGACGCCATCGGGAGACCTCACCGGCGGGGAACATAATTAAGGCGCCGCCGTTGGCTAGGTGAGATTGGATGGCGCGCAACTGCTGTCGTGACGTCTGGTTGCTCATGTTATCGACGGGCAGGGCAAAGGGTTGAAGCTGTTCTATGTGCATCAGCAGTTGATTAACCACAATTTTGGCATCAGGTCGGATCGCAAGAACGGCATCTAGCAGGCCGATGCCATCGAGTGATCCCAGAGGGTGATTGGCAACAATGATGACTCGACCCTGCACTGGAATGCGTGACAGCTCGGCCTGATCAATCTCAAGTTTAAAATTAAAAAACCTCAGCACGGCCGCCGGAAAAGGCAGCCCCTCTGACTCGGGATGCGTCCGCTCGAACTGCTCAAAGATTTTTTGACCAAATACGAACCCTAAAAGCGACCCTAGCAGTCTCGCAGACATCGGCCATTTCGAGGTAAATGCGGGTTTGTAACGTTTCAAGATGTGTTGGAAGTCCAACATAAAAACCTATCCGAAGCGCTCGCTTAATAGGCGCCCTTCATAGTGGGCGCCCCCCATGAATCAAGCGCCGAACATAAATGATAAGAGGTAAAAGAAGACAATCGCCAAGCCAGCGCCCGCGGGCAACGTGACCAACCAGGAGGCAAAAATCTTTCCTATTGTTGGAAGAGAGACGGCCTCAACCCCTCTCGCTAAACCGACACCCAGTACAGCGCCCACGAGCGTATGGGTGGTTGATATGGGTAAGCCAGTGGCAGAGGCCAGAACAACGGTAGATGCGGCGGCAAGCTCTGCGGCGAATCCTCGGCTCGGTGTCAGTTCGGTAATCTTTTGCCCAATGGTCTGAATGACACGCCAACCATAGGTGGCCAGTCCGATGACAATGCCAACAGCACCAATACCCAATACCCACCACGGCATAATAGCTTCCGCGCCAATTACACCACCTGATTGAACCGTACTCACTACTGCCGCAACCGGGCCTACTGCGTTGGCAACGTCATTTGAGCCGTGGGCAAAGGCCATACCACAGGCTGTGAAGATCATGAGAATGCCGAACACGCGCTCAATATTCGCGTCGCTATTGAGATCGCCAGAAGGTGTTATCTTGCCCAGAATCAGGGCGCCGATTGCTGCGACGATGAGTCCGATGACCGCAGAGATCACCATGGCGTCAGCAAATGCGGAGCCCATACCCAACGTGAGATCAAGGCCAATATGTTTCAGGCCTTTGACAAGGGTCACCATACTGATCATAAACCCTACCATCCACATGTAGACGGGGACGTAGCGACGCGCACGTTCGAAGGTATTGTCGTGGTCAAAGATTAATTTTTTGACCGAGATAAACAGAAGGAAAGCCAGTGTGCCTGCCAGCACAGGGGAGACCACCCAGCTTCCAGCGATCTCACCGACCTTGCCCCAGTCGACGGCATCGACCGAGATGCCGACGGCGGCGAAGCCGACAATACCGCCGACAATTGAGTGCGTTGTTGAGACAGGCCAGCCCCCGATGCTGGCAATTAACAGCCATGTCGCTGCGGCTAGCAGGGCTGAAAGCATGCCGAATACGAGCAGTTCGGGCGAGTCCGATAGTACCGAAGGGTCAATGATGCCTTTGCGTATCGTTGATGTGACTTCCCCCCCGGCTAAATACGCGCCTGCAAACTCAAAGATAGCTGCGATGATGATTGCCTGTTTGAGCGTGAGCGCTCTGGCGCCAACCGAAGTCCCCATCGCATTGGCCACGTCGTTTGCACCGATGCCCCAGGCCATGAACAGACCGAAGACGCAGGCAAGCGCTAAAAACAAAAAGCCGTTTGACGCGATAATTTCCATTCGAGACGCTCCTGCTGGCGACAGAGTATTTCTAGTTAATGTCGGATTGTTGACCGAAAGATTTAAGACGTGTGACAGACCCTAAAAGGCAGCATCTTCTCCCAGTTGGAGATTGGTGTCTTGCGTATCGCGGTACTTCGGGCGCTAGTTTTTGATGGTTCACCTGACATGTCAACTCCGCCTTCTAATAAAACGCTCGCGCACCTTCCTTAGCGCGGGTGGCCTGTGACTGGGAGCCGGAGCTCAGTGCTCTACTCGCTCTGCTGGGGGTTATAAGTAACCAGAAAACTTAACTCCACCAGGTTTTGGTGGTTAGCGAGCTCGAACCGCTATTGAGAGAATTCATCGGTTGCGTCGACGAAAATCATGTCTTTCACTGAAGTCGGGTGAGATATTCCTTTGTATAAGCGGATTTGACCATCGTTGAGTTCGATCAGCGCTGAGCAATTCTCGACCCAGTCGCCGTCGTTTAGATAGCGCACTCCATCGACTTCACGGATGGTGGGGTAGTGAAGGTGTCCGCAGATGATGCCGTCAAAACCTTTGTCCTTGGCCATTGCAATGGCCGCGCGTTGGTACGCATCTATCGCTTCCTCAGCCTTAGCTGAATTTCGTTTGATCCACTTTGCCAGAGACCAGTAGGGCAATCCCAAACGCTCGCGGAGCTGATCCGTTTTCGTGTTACTCCACATCATCACTTCGTAGGCAATGTCCCCGATAATGCGGTTTACTCTGGAGAAGCGGACGGCATAGTCCAACTCATCGCCGTGCGTTACTAGCATTTTTTTTCCGTCGACGGTTTCGTGCACGAAGGTACGATGCACTGCGATTTTTCCAAGGTCGTTCTTGACCATACTCCGAAAGGCAAAATCATGATTGCCGGGGATGTAGATAACCCTTGAGCGTTTTCTGCGCGCCAGCTTCATGAACCGGCTGATGACCCTATTGTGAGCTGTTGGCCAGTGCACCCTTCGCCTCATAGCCAACAGGTCGACAATATCGCCTACAAGGTAGAGCTGCTCAAATTCGATTCGATCAAGAAATTCCAGTAGTTGTTTTGCCTTGCAGTACTTACTGCCGAGGTGTACATCCGAGATCCAAATGGTGCGGCATTTCAAAACGTCATTCGGCTTGATTTCTAACATGTATCTATCCCCGCAGAGAGCGCTCTTGACTCACTCTTCACCCTTGAAACTTAAAATCGTTCGTCGCTTAGGAACAGCGCTAACCTCTCGCTCAGCATTAAAGAGGGTAAGTGTTAAAGAATTATGTAGCTGGAACAGGGATAGGCCCGGCCGAATGAGCTTCATTCGCATGCAGCTGAGTAGTGCGTCGGAGTTCTGTTCACCACTAAATCTAGTGGACTAAACGTTTTTTTATTTTTTTTAAAATTTTACTTTTTAGCGTGGCTAATGAAAACAATGACTTATCGATGCTAGCTAACGTCAGTTTTTAATTGGGTGTCCAGTGTCATCATTTTGTAATTTTTCGGCAAGCCGTCTGTAACCTTAGATTTTTAATGTGCCCGCATGACGAGCTCGCGCATCGCGAGTGTTTGGTTATGAGGCTGCAATGAAATTAGTTCCAAGCGCGTTATTTCGAGTGTTACTTCCAGGGTTTGTATTATTTGGCTCGGCGGTGAACGCTGCGGACGAGCTGGTAGTTTACGTGTTTTCCAACGGGACCCCCGTTGCAGGTGCTGAAATTACGGTTGATGGAGACGTTGTCGGTCGCACTCGGTCAGACGGTTCAATCACGGCTGACCTGTCATCAGGCGGGCATGCAGTTTCTGTTGATAGTCAGTCTGGAGTTACCGACGTAGTTCGGTTTGGCTCAAATTCAGGGCAGCTGGCGGACGTCATTTTCGATCTCGGGAGTGGAGATGCCCTCGTCGAGGTGCACAGTGTCACAGAGGCTGCAGGCGATCGCCGCGACGCGAAGCAAGGCACGCTTGCAGTACGTGTCATCCGGGACGGGCAGCCGCAGGCGGGCATAATCGTAAACGTATCGGGAGAGGGCGTTGCGGCTACTGATGCGGATGGCATTATTCAAAAGACGGTTCCCCGTGGGTTATACACTATCTCCGCGGAAGGCGTGGCACGAAGCGAAAGAGCAGTAGCGGGCACGACACGAGCGGTCACCCTGGTACTTGAGAGCCAGCAGACCAGCATGGAGGCACCGTCGCCTCAACTGGAAGAAGTCTTTGTAACGGGCACAGTGGACCCGTCGGGTCTCGCGAGTA
>ERZ802830.1860-NODE-1860-length-19716-cov-12.4306_pt1 | contig 19716 bp, 14 predicted proteins | sample MGYA00345654_ERZ802830 | MGnify/ENA primary metagenome ERZ802830 (study PRJEB30503, sample SAMEA104212375) | marine metagenome | biome: Westerlies Biome; feature: [SRF] surface water layer (ENVO:00010504) within the epipelagic zone...; material: water...
TTCCTGCTTCCATCACCGCATCCCAAATTTCTGCAGCCTTGCTTGGATGACAAAAGATTTCATAACCTAATTCACCAGTATAACCTGTTCTTGATACCATGATCGGTATTCCATCAAGAGTATGGAGACGACCGATAGTAAATCTAAACCATTCTAAATCTTCTAAAGTAGTTTGATGAGGCGGTGTCCAAACAATCTTTTTAAGAATTTCTCTACTCTTGGGGCCCTGGACAGAAACATTATGGAGATTATCTGTAGAAGATTTAATCCAGACTTTTAAACCCATTTCTTTTGCTTTATTTCTCAACCACTCACCGCAATACTCATCACCACAAATCCATCTAAAATTATCATGGGTCATTTTAAAAACAGTACCATCGTCCAACATGCCACCATGGTCATAACACATCGCGGTATAAACAACCTGCCCCACAGATAACTTTCTTATATTTCGAGTACAAGTTCTTTGAAGCAACTCTTCTGCATCAGGACCTCTCACTTCAAATTTTCGAAGTGCCGATAAATCCATAATGATAGCTCTTTCACGGCAGGCCTCATACTCTTGTAAAGCACCGTAATTATTAAAGTTAGAAGCAAGCCAATAACCTTTATACTCAACAATGTTTTCAGTTAATGCAGCTACCCTCGGGTGAAACCCAGTCTCTTTGGTTAATTTTGGTTCTGAATCTGCTTTCATTCTGTACGCTACTCCTTTACTAAAAGGCTTATTGGGCCTGTAAACTCTAACAAATATGTCTGTTGGATTCCATCCGTTTGCAGCATCCACATCATCAGGACATGCTGAAGATACGCAAACTAAGTTTTTTAATGCCTTAAACATTACATAGTCACCTGGTCTGGACCAGGGCTCATCAAAAATTAAAGAGTTATTGGCATCAATTGCTGTGTTATAAAATAAATTGATGGCATTCCATCCTAATCTTTTTCTTAAAGTAAATTTATCGAGGACTCTATTAAAATTATCAGAGCAATTCGGATGACCAAAATAACCTAAGTCATCATAAAATTTTGATGTGCAGGCTGTTCCAAAAGTGTCATGTCTTCCTACAGTGTCTCTATAAACTTCCACCATTGGAAATTGATTTTCATCATAATATTTAGAGTGGAGTCCAGGCATTGGAAACGCTGAGCCCATCAGATATCTACTATTAGTAGTATCGATAGCTAATTCTTGCCCTTTATGAAGTTTGTCAGCATCAAAAGCCATAAAATCAGAACACTGTCTTCCATAAATATCTATAATTTGAATGAAGTCACCCTCTTTAACTTCATAAGACATTGCCGTGTAACGGTTTACAAAAATTTCCTCGACAGGATCCATTAAAGGATCAGGTAATAAAAATTCACCCTCTTCTCTTTTTCTAGATCTTTGAACGATAACTCTTAATTCCGAAGCAGGAATATTTTCATGAGTAATTTCAGTTTCTCCAGGCGCTGAAATAATACAAATTGATGAGTCATTGGACTCAAATTCCTCAATACTATTTGCTTGAGCTTCTTTTGAAAAGACGAGAACAGATTGATTGATAGAGTTAACTTCATGTCCTAGTCTTTTTAATTTAGAAAAAGCTATTTGGGCGGACTCATCATTACTTGTTAAAATTTTTTTTGTAAGTTCACCATTATGCTCGCTTTTCAGACTTAAGGGCGACAAGCTACACTCACCCATCGAATTAAATACAACAAGCTCAGCCTGCTGAAGGCCTTCTAAATTAATAATTTTGAATTTATCATCTGGTTCTAATTTAAGAGTGACTGAACCACCAGCAGTTACTAAATAATTTTCTAAATCATCGCCTAACGCTGGTAATCCTGGTTCGTATGGCTTTGTTATTCTGGGTATGATCATGATTAATGTGACATTTTTGAAAATAAGTTTAATACCACTGCGCCTGTTACAATTAATGATATTCCAATAATTCCTGCTAAATCAACTACGTTCTTAAAAAATACTACGCCTAATAAAGTAATTAAAACTATACCTAGTCCTGCCCAAATTGCATAAACATATCCAATAGAGGCAAATTCATTCAAACACTTTGATAAAAAATAAAAGCAAATTATATAAGAAATAGCCATACTAACTGTAGGGATGATTTGGGTATAGCCTTTTGATAATGTTAGAGAAATAGTTCCAACTACTTCAAATATTATTGCAAGAGACAAATAAAAAAATTTAAGCATTAATTTAAACCTAATGCTTTTTTTCTATCCTCTGCCCATTTCCTAACTATTACATCAACGGATATTGCAATCAGAGCTACAAATATTCCTAAAGTTATCGCCACACCCGGACCATCTTTTGGTCTGGATAATGCTCCAAAGATAAGTTGACCTAAATCCTCAGTGCCGATTAGGGCCCCTAAAATTACCATTTGAAGTGTGAAGACCACTGTTTGATTTACTCCAAGCATAATCGTTGGAAATGCAATTGGTATTTCAATATTAGTCCATCTTTGCATTCTTGAAACACCAGACATAGTACCTGCTTCATGTAAAGAAAGCGGAACGCTTTTTAGACCCCAGACAGTATATCGAGTAGCAGGAACAGTAGCATAAACAATAGCTGCAATTAAAACTGAAGTATCTGTAATATTAAATAAGAAAATAACAGGAATTAAATAAACAAACGATGGGAATGTTTCAAAGAAATCACAAACAGAAAGAATAAATTTTGATCCTCTCTCAGTTTGAGCAAAGATTGAACCAACTATAATTCCATTAAGAGAGGCCATGATTACGGCAAATGTTGCCATGTACATCGTGATTAATGCTCTATCCCAATATTCAGACATTGCAATAAATAACAACATACCTCCAACTAGTAAGCCTGTTCTAATTCCACCGACAATATAGGCAACTCCCATAGCAAGAGTAAAAGTTGCTGCTACAGGCATTCCCAAATAAGCCCTCTTCATAGGCACCAAAACTTGTGTTATTAAGAACTTATTAAATGAATTTAATGAATAAAAAAAAGTTTCCCAAACCCAATCAACCAATGCATCAATATGATGAGCAAAAGAAAAACCTTTTTCAATAGGAATGACATAAAGGTAATTGATTTTATCAAAATAACCATTAGCTATAAATGCAACGATAGAAAATATTAAGATTGAAACTCCAAAGATAATTAAAAGCTTATGCTTTTCAAAGAAAGTTAAATTTTCAAAATAATCAACTTGCTTGTTAGCCCACGCTTTAGTAAATCGATCAAGAATAACCGCAATTAAAACTATACAAAATCCAGCTTCAGCAGCTTTGCCAATTTTTAAGCTATTTAGGGCAACCTTTAAATTTAGACCAAGTCCTTTAGCTCCAACAAAAGATGCTATCACAACCATTGCTAGGCATTGCATGATAACTGTATTAACACCATTTAATATGTCTCTTCTTGCAGTTGGTATCAAAACTCTAAATAAAAGTTGGCGCTTAGTGCAGCCACTCATAAGACCTGCCTCTACTACCTCAGGTGAAATTCGTTTTAATCCTAATATGGTATTTCTAATCATTGGAGGGGTAGCAATAACTATTGTTGCAATTGAACCTGCATGATCTCCTAATCCAAATAAAGCAATAATAGGAACAAGATATGCAAACTGAGGCATAGTTTGCATAACATTGAGAACAGGCTGTAAAGCAGTTTCAACTTTTTTGTCTAAATAACCCCATATTCCAAAAGACAAACCCAAAACAAAACAAATTGGGGTTGTAATCAAAACAAAAGAAAGTGTTTGAATCGATGGAACCCAATTTCCAAAAATAGATACATATAAAGAGCCTATTCCGCCTAATAAAGCTAATCGAATACCGCCTAATTGGTATCCTAATAATGCAGCGCCAACTGTTGCTGCTGTCCATGGTAGAGCCGGCCATGTCATCCAATCGTTCTCTTTAAGCCAAGAGTCACTTACAAAAACGTCAATTATTTTATCCCCTCCAAGGAGAAGTTCTCTTACAAAAGTAATTAAGAATAAGAGCCCCTGTGATACTGATTTTGTAAATTCACGAAAGGCAGCTTTTTCTTCATACATTTCAAAAACTGGATCCCAAACTTTGAGTGGAAACCAATCATATAAAGCAGCATAGATAATTTCATTTAACTTTATTGGAATAAAACTTAATAATGAAGGGAGTCTCCAAAAATAATTTCCCTCATTTTGTGGAATAAGATTATATAAAAGTAAAAATACAATTAAAAGTATACCAAACTGAGCTGGCTTTGAATTTCGAATGATATCTAAGTAGTTCTTATCCACCGAATAGAACTTTGATTACTTTTGTAGGGTTTATCGATCCAACAATTGAATTATTATCATCTATTACATTAATAATTTCTTTATTATTGAGAATTTTTTCGGCAACTGTTTCTATAATATCATTTTTATTCACAGCTATATGACTAGATGCATTTGGATCTGACGCATCCATAATCGATTCAATCTTTAAAACCTTCTCTCTTGGAACGTCTTGAGTAAATTTTTTAACATAATCAGTAGCAGGATTTAAAACTATATTATCTGGTTTATCCAACTGTTCGATTATGCCATCTTTCATGATAGCTATTCTATCAGCTAGCCTTAAAGCCTCATCAAAGTCATGTGTTACAAACATAATTGTTTTGTTCAAAACTGATTGAAGTCTTAGAAATTCATCCTGCATTTCTTTTCTAATGAGAGGATCAAGGGCCGAGAAAGGTTCATCTAAAAACCAAATATCAGGCTCTACAGCTAGTGATCGAGCTATGCCAACTCGTTGTTGTTGACCACCAGATAGTTCTCTTGGAAAATAATTTTCTCTTCCTTTTAAGCCAACTAGCTCAACCATTTCCAATGCTTTATGAATACTATTGTCAGTTGTTACACCTTTTACTTGTAAGGGAAAAGCTATATTTTCTAAAACTGTTTTATGAGGAAGAAGCGCAAAGTTTTGAAAAACCATTCCCATTTTTTCTCTTCTAAGTTCAATTAACTGCTTATTATTCATTAAGCAAATATCTTCACCATCTATTAAAATTTTGCCTGCAGTTGCATCTGTTAATCTTGAAATGCATCTTAAAAGAGTTGATTTTCCTGACCCTGAGAGGCCCATGACAACGAGCATCTCACCTTGATTTACATCAAAAGAAGCATCATTGACGCCAACTATGCATCCTGCTTCTTGAAATTTTTTTGCATCAACATTACCCCCACTCTCAGACAAAAGTTTTTGTGCGTTATTACCAAATATTTTATAAACAGAAGAGCAACTGATTGTTGGCGACATTTAATTTTTTCTCCTTGAGAGTGTAAAGAAATCCTCCCTCAAAAGAGGGAGGATTTAGAATGATATTACTTCATAAATAGATCGATTTGATCTCTATGGTTAGCAATGTAAGCGGTAGCCGCTTCAGCATGAGTCATACCCATGTTGTCAACGTAGTTGGCCATTTCACCGATGTTAGGTGCTGTAAATTCCATTTTTGTATAGAACTTATATGCAGATGTATGAGTAATCGGGAACTTAATGTGAGCAGCTTTTTTAAGCCATCCTTTTGGAGAACCACAACCAGTAGTCTCTAAAGTTCCACCATTTTCAATTCTGCAACCCTCAAAGTAAGGAGGGAAATCAATGAAAGTAAATCCAGCTGCATCAGTAAAGTTTGGAGACCAGTTAAAGATAACTGTACCTCTTCCCTCTTTTTTAGCTGCTTCTAATTCAGCCCATAATGCATCTGCAGTACCTGCAAATTTAACCATCCACAAATCATCGATACCTAGACCTTTAAGTCTATTAGGCATAACTTCTGTGTGCCATTCATAAGGACCTTCTAACCATCTACCTTTGCCATCAGAGTCAGGTGTAGCAAAGTTAGCTGCACACTCAGGTGACTTTAAAGCTTCCCAACTAGGAAGACCAGGACATAGCCCCTCTTCAATAACCCAGTTTGGAACACCCATTTCTTCAAAAGTTATAAGATCATGACTTCCAGCATCGATTAATCCACCTTTATCCATTGCTGAATAAAAAGGAAGAGCCATAGTAGATTCCCAAGTTTCATGAGCGACGTGTAATTCACCAACACGAACTGCTTCATATCTAGTTGCTGACTCAGCAGGAACTAATTCAGCTTCGTATCCTAGCTCTTCAAAAGCTTGGGCCATAACGTTTGCCATAACAATTTGGCTTGACCAGTTTAAAACTGGAATTCTAATTGGATCAGCTGCTTTAGCTACAGTAGATAAACCAGCTAATAAAACTAGAGTGTAAAATAATGAAAGTAGTTTTTTCATTTTTCCTCCATTTCCTATTATAATAGTTAAGATATATTATGATAATAATTCATAACGTTGAAGTGAAAAAATTCATATAGTGAAACATAATTTTCTACAAAAAATGGATAATATTGATAACAAAATTACTTTTATTCACAAAAAGAACTTAATACATAATTACAAAACCATAAAAAAGAGAGTTGAAAAATCAAAGGTAATGTCTGTCATAAAGGGAGATGCTTATGGGCATGGCATATTAGAGTGTTCAAAAATTTTAAAAAATAATGGTTGTAATCATTTTTATGTTGCCCGACTCGATGACGCAATTAGTCTGAGGAAAGAGCATAAAAACTATACAAATATATATCTACTATCAGGACCAATCTCAAAAGAAATTTGCAACTATTTAAAAAGATATAAAATAATTCCAATAATTAATAATTTAAGTCAATTAGAAGTTCTCAATAGATATAAATCAGAATTAGATTGTATTTTACATTTTGATACAGGAATGAACAGACTAGGATTTAAGTTCCATGAAATAAATCAAATAAAAGAAAAAATAAACTTTAAAAAAATAAAATTTTTAATGACTCATTTATCTTCAGCTGATGAAAAAAATATTAATGAGTGCCAATATCAATTAAGTCAATTAAAAAAAATAAATCACTTTTTTAACAAACAGTTAAGTATTGCAAACTCATCAGGTATTTTTTTAGGAAAATCTTTTCACTTGAATTATGTAAGACCTGGGAAAAGTCTTTATGGGATTAATCCTTTTTTGAAAAAGTCATTTGGCCTAAAAGGTGTTATGAAAATCTATGCTCCTATTTTGCAAATATCATCAATTCCAAGAGATCAAACTATTGGATACAGCAAAACATTTAAAACAAAAAAAAATATGAAAGTTGCAACAATAGATTTTGGATATTCAGACGGTTACCTAAGATCAGGTAGCAATAGAGCAAAAGTTTATATCAATGGAAAAACTTGTAATATTTTAGGGCGAGTCTCTATGGATTTAATAACGATTGATGTTTCTCATATTAACGAAAATGAATTGTATCTTGGAAAGCCCGTTGAGATTTTAGGAGATAATCAATCATGCGAAAACTTAGCTCTGCAAACAGATACAAATGAACATGAAATTTTGATTTCTTTAGGTAGGAATTCTAAAAAAGTATATATTTAAAAAAATGTATGAAGCTCCCGTAAAAGATTTAAACTTTGTTATTAAAAATCTAATTAATTTAGATGAACTATCTAATATTCCAGATTATCAAGAATTCTCAGATGACTTAATAGATGCCATCTTAGAAGAGGCTGGAAAAATAGGATCAGAAGTCTTAGATCCTTGTAACTTATCTGGAGATCATGAGGGATCAAAAAGGCTAGATAATGGAGAAGTTAAAACACCCGCAGGATATAAAGAGGCTTATGAGAGCTTAAGAGATGGTGGTTGGTTTGGCTTAGAAGCAAAGGAGCAATTTGGTGGACAGCAAATTCCCGTAACGTTATCAGCAGCTGTTAATGAAATTTGGCATAGCTCGAACATGTCTCTAGCGTTATGTCACTTACTCACCCAAGGGTTAATTTATGCTTTACAAAAATCAGCTTCGGACGATCAAAAGAGCTTCTTTATTCCTAAGCTTGCTTCTGGTGAGTGGACCGGGACTATGAATTTAACAGAACCTCAAGCTGGTACTGATTTGTCCTCTATAAAAACAAAGGCAGTTAAAGAAAATGGTCATTATAAAATTTCAGGTCAAAAGATATATATTACTTACGGAGAGCACGATCTTTCAGAAAATATTATTCATTTAGTTCTTGCTAGAACACCAGATGCCCCTGAGGGCAATAAAGGTATATCAGTTTTTATAGTTCCAAAATTTATTCCAAATGATGATGGCAGCATAGGTCAAAAAAACGATGTTACTTGTCTTTCAATTGAAAAAAAACTTGGTGTAAAAGGTTCTCCTACTGCTGTTCTTCAATTTGGTGAAAATGGGGGTGCAATTGGCTATCTTGTTGGTGAGGAAAACCAAGGTTTAAATATTATGTTTGAAATGATGAACCATGCAAGATTTTCTGTTGGAGTTCAAGGCCTTGCTGTTTCAGAAAGAGCTTATCAACAATCTAAAATGTATGCTTTTGATCGAGTTCAAGGGATACCTATTGATGGTAAAAAAGGAGATCCCATTATTGAACACCCTGATGTGTTAAGATTAGCTTCTACGATGAAATCTGAAGTTGAAGCTATGCGTGCACTTGCAATTTATGGCGGCTTTGCATTGGACATGACCAAATCTTCTCAAAGCAAATATTGGGATACTAAATCCTCATTGATGATTCCAATTATAAAAGGATGGTTAACAGAAAGATCTCTTGAGATCACTTCAAATGCTATTCAAATCCATGGTGGAATGGGATTCATTGAAGAAACTGGAATTGCTCAACATTATAGAGATGCAAGAATTCTACCTATTTATGAGGGTACTACAGCTATTCAGGCAAACGACTTAGTATTTAGAAAAACATTAAGAGATAACGGCAAAGCCATAACTGACCTTATTAATGAAATAAATACAGAGGTAAATGAAATTTCAAAATCAGATGACAAAAATCTTCAGAGTATCTGCCATAAAATGAGGGCATCAATTGAGACCACTAATAAAGTGATTAATCATATTGTTTCAATTTCAAATAATAAAAAGAGACCTGCCGTATCTGGAGTAAATTATTTGATGATGCTCGGCTATGTTTTTGGTGGATGGATGATGATGAAAACTGCATCTAAATCAATTGATTTAAAAAATAAAAATGAAATGGATGAAGAATTTTTAAATGCCAAAATCTCCAGCTCCATGATTTATTTCTCTAGTATTCTTCCAAAAATTGAAAGCCTTTCTTCTATTATCCTACAAGGTGATGAGGATGTTCTTTCTATGAATAAAAATTGGCTTTAACTAAGTACCAGAATACATCGGACCACCCCCACCTTCAGGCGTAACCCACTCGATATTTTGTGATGGTTCTTTAATATCACAGGTTTTACAGTGAATGCAATTTTGTGAATTAATTTTGAGATATTGTTTTTTTGTTTCTGCGTCTAGCTCAACCTCGTAAACACCTGCTGGGCAATATCTTTGTGCAGGCTCATCATATTGCTCAAGAGTAAATGTGGTTGTAAGATCAGGGTCTTTAAGCAACAAATGGCATGGCTGATCATCGGCATGATAAGTGCCAGACAGATAGACGGAACTGGGTTTATCAAAAGTAAATTCATTATCATATCTGGGATATTCTATTTTTTTAGAATTTTTTGCTAATTCTAAACTTTCATGATCTGCGTGATTATGTTGAAGAGTTAAAGGTAGCCTTCCTCCAAATAACTTCTGATCAATTCCAGTAAATATCATTCCAGGTATCAGTCCCCATTTGAAACTAGGTTTCACATTTCTTGCCTGGTGAAGCTCTTTATATAACCAGGAACTTTTAAAATCACTTTCATAAATAGATAGATTAGCTCCCTCTTTTATATGTTTATCAATTACTTGAGCAGCTATAATTCCACTTTTCATAGCGGTATGTGAGCCTTTAATTTTTGGCATGTTCAATGTTCCTGCATCGCAACCAATTAGTAGAGCCCCTGGCATATGCATTTGAGGGAGACTTTGAATTCCTCCTTCAATAAGAGCTCTTGCTCCATATGAAATTCTTTTTCCACCAGTTAATATTTTTCTTAACTCTGGATGAGTTTTAAATTGTTGAAATTCATCGTAAGGAGATAAATAAGGATTTTTATAATCAAGGCCAATGACGTAACCTAAATAAAGTTGATTATTTTCTGCGTGATAACAAAAACTTCCTCCGTAAGTATCATTTTCTAATGGCCAACCAACACTATGCATAATTTTCCCCAATTGGTGATTTTCTGAATTAATCTCCCATATTTCTTTAAATCCGATACCATATTGTTGGGGTGATTTATTGTTTGCTTCTAAATTAAATTTTTTAATGACTTCTTTTCCTAAATGGCCTCTACAACCCTCAGATAATACGGTTACTTTTCCTTTGATGTTTATACCAGGTTCAAAATTATCTTTTGGATTTCCATTTTGATCCAGTCCCATGTCTCCAGTTTGAACTCCAGCAACCTCCCCCTCTTCATTATAAATTATTTTACTTGCAGCAAATCCAGGAAAAATTTCAACACCTAAATTTTCAGCAAACTCTCCTAGCCACTTACATAAATTAGATAAACTAATGATATAGTTATTGTGATTTTGTAGTGACTGGGGAAGAATAAAATTAGGAAGCTTAAAACTTTTTTCTTTAGTTAAAAATAAAAAATCTTCTGATTTTACTTTTGTATTAATTGGTGCATTAAGTTCTTTCCAATTAGGTATTAATTCATCAAGAGCTTTTGTCTCAAATACATTACCGCTTAAAATATGAGCACCTACTTCAGCAGATTTTTCTAACAAGCAAACAGATAATTCATTATTTAATTGTTTAAGTTTAATGGCTGTAGAAAGTCCAGCAGGCCCGGCCCCAACTATCACCACATCATAAGTCATTTCCTCTCTTTGGATTTCGCTCATAAATTTAATTATATACTAAAAGTTAAGATTCTATCTTATTAAGTAGGTCCAACTCTTTTATGATTTCAGGAATTGCTTGGAATAAATCAGTTGAAAGTCCATAATCTGCTATTCCAAATATAGGAGCTTCGGCATCTTTATTAATAGCGACTATCACTTTACTATCTTTCATACCGGCCAAATGTTGAATCGCCCCTGAAATACCTACCGCTATATATAATTCTGGTGCAACCATTTTTCCTGTTTGTCCTACTTGGTATTCATTTCCAATATAACCTGAGTCCACTGCAGCTCTTGACGCCCCTACTGCAGCGTTCAATTTATCAGCCAAGTCATAAAGTAATTTAAAATTATCAGAGTTTTCCATACCTCTTCCACCTGAGACGACAACTCTGGCATTGCCTAAATCAGGTCGGTCACTTTTGGAAACCTCTCTACCAATAAATTTTGTGTGAGTTTCATTATCTAAAAATTGGACTTCTTCAGTGGAAGCATTGCCCCCGCTTTCTTCACATTTATCAAAGGCAGTTGGGCGAATAGTAAGCAAATTAATTGGTTGATTTGTTTCAACTGTTGATATGGCATTACCTGCATAGATAGGTCTGACGAAAGTATTATTATTTTTGATTTCTGTAACATCACTGATCTGAGTGACATCTAATAGCGCTGATAATCTCGGGAGGAGGTTCTTTCCAAAAGTTGAAGCTGGGGCTAAGATATGACTGTAGTTTTTTGAAATATTGGCAATTATTGGTGCCATGATTTCAGGAATTGGATTTTCTAATTTTTCATGATCACATTTTAAAATTTTTGATACTTCTTGTAGAGATTGACAATTGTTAATCAAATTATCAATACTGTTACCTAAAATTATAAGATGTATCTCATCATTAAATTTTGTAGCTGCCGTAATAGTATTTAATGTTGAACTTTTTAAATTATTATTATCGTGTTCGGCTATTACTAAAACTGTCATTTAAATAACTTTTGCCTCATATTTTAATTTTTGCACTAATTCTCTAACATCGCTGACCATTATACCTGCCTCACGCTTAGGTGGTTCGACTACATTTAAAACTTTAATTTTTGATTCAGTATCAATACCAAGTGTATCTATTTCAATAATATCAAGAGGTTTCTTTTTAGCCTTCATAATGTTTGGTAAGGATGCAAATCGAGGCGTATTCAATCTTAGATCGCATGTTAAAACAGCTGGTAAACTAGTTTCAAGTTTTTCAATTCCCTCATCTATCTCTCTTGATATGAGTAATTTATTATCTTCTATTTTTAGTTCAGAAATAAAGCATCCTTGTGGCCAATTCATTAAAGCAGATAAAATTTGACCAGTTTGATTAGAATCATCATCAATAGCTTGTTTGCCCAATAAAACTAAATCAGGATTTTCTTTTTCAATTATTTTAACTAGAGTTTTCGCTACAGCCAGAGGTTCTAAAGTGTTTGAGCTCTTAACTAAAATTGAGCGATCAATACCCATAGCCATAGAAGTTCTGAGCACATCTTGAGATTTATCATCACCTATGGTAACTGCGACAGTCTCAGTCGCTGACCCCTGTTCTTTTAGTTTAACCGCCTCCTCAATAGCATTTTCATCCGGTGGATTAACAGACATTTTTACATTCTGTGTTTCAACTCCAGAGTTATCACTTTTAACTCGAATTTGAACTTTGTAATCAACTACTCTTTTGACGGCAACTAAAACTTTCATTTGGAATTGAATAAAATAAACTATGTAAAATAAGTTACAAGATCCAAACGAGTATGAATAAAATAAAAAAAAAGAAAATTTATAAAAATATTTATGAGCTAGAGATAAATTTTGATCAAAAAGATAAGTCTAAAAAAATTAAAGAAAACTACATTTTTAACGGAAGAAGCGTCTCAGCAATCTGTTTTAATAGAAAAATAAAAGTATTTTATTTTATCAGGCAATTTAGACCTAATTACTTTTTTAATAACACTAAAAGATATCCCTTAGAAATAGTAGCAGGTGGGATTAAAAAAAAAGAGACCAGTAGACAGGCGGTCCTAAGAGAAATTCATGAAGAACTAGGTGTTCAAGCTTTATCGGTCAAAAAGATAGATACACTTATCATCGCCCCAGATTGCCTAGAAGAAATTACTGATATTTATTTGGCTGAGGTGCCTATAATTAAAAAATTTAAGATTATTAATACTGAAGAAGGGGAGTATATAGATATATTGCCTCTTAAAAAAAAAGAAATTCTGGACCTTATTGATAGTAAAAAAACACAAAATATAGTTACTAAATTTGCTTTATTAAAAATAAAAGAACTTAAGCTTTAATATTCTTCATTTCAGGATCGTAAAGAGCTTTTAAATGCACCTTGCAAGGCACCATCTCAGTTGCAATTTCTAATTCATATTCACCATCTAAAATAAATTGGTTATCTATAAATTCTGAGCTTCTAATATACCCATATCCAACAGATTGTTTGATAGTATAGCCATATCCCCCGCTTGAAAGCCAACCAACCTGTTTCCCATTTCGGTAAATAGTCTCTCTCCCAAGAAGTATTTGTTTTGGATCATCGACAGTAAAAGCTGCAAAAATCTTCTTAACGCCATTTTTCTTTTGATCAAGTAATGCTGATTTACCAATAAAATCTTTATTACTTTTTAATTTAACTGCCCACCCCAATCCTGCTTCCAATGGGGTGTGATCGGGACCAATATCTGAACCCCAGGCTCTATAGCCTTTTTCCAATCGGCAAGCCTCAATACATCTATATCCTGCGTTAACTAGACCGAATTCTTCACCTGCTTCAAATAATTTATCATATACATAATTCGCATCTTCTATTGGAAAATGAAGTTCCCATCCTAATTCACCCATATAGGTTATGCGAATGGCTCTAACTATTTTATCGCCAATATTAACTGATTGAGCTGTAGCAAAAGGAAATTTTTCATTTGAAAGATCATTCGATGAAACCTTTTCTAAGATTTGTCGTGAATTGGGTCCCATAAGTGAAAAAACAGATTTTTGATAAGTCACATTTTCAATTTTTACATCAGGAAATTCTGTGAGATTACTTTTTATCCAATCAAAGTCGTGGGTCATAAAGCCAGTTCCTGTTACTAAATAAAAACAATCATCTTCAATACGAGTAATGGTGACATCACACTCAATGCCCCCATGGTTATTTAACATTTGAGTATAAATAGTTGAGCCGATCCCTTTATTGATATTATTTGCACAAAGATACTCCAGAGCATCTAAGGCTTGAGGCCCTGATATTTCAAACTTAGCAAATGATGTTTGATCAATTAATACAGCTTTTTCCCTAGTTGCTTTTACTTCTTCGCCAACTATCTCAAACCAATTTTGACGATCATATGTGTAATGATCAACTGATTCCATTGATTTAGGAGCAAACCAATTCGGTCTCTCCCACCCTAGTTTTTCACCAAAACAAGCATTTGCATTTTTTAAATTCTCATAAATTGGAGATTGTTGAAAAGGCCTTCCTGAAGAATGCTCTTCGAATGGCCAAGCCATGGTATAATGTTTTGCATATGCTTCATAAGTTCTTTTTCTCACCCATTCAAGATCTTGGTGCGGTTTACCAAAACGTCTAATATCTACAGGCCATAAATCATAAGGTGGTTGACCATTGGCTATCCATTCGGCTAATGCCATGCCTGCGCCGCCACCAGCAGCTATCCCATAAGCATTAAAACCTGCGCCCACATAAAAATTCTTTAATTCTGGACTCTCCCCTAAAATAAAATTTCCATCTGGAGTAAAACTTTCTGGACCATTAATTAAATCTTTAATTCCTGCTGTTTCTAATTTTGGAACTCTACCCAGGGCATTATTCATTATAAGTTCAAAGTGATCATAATCAGAGTCTAACAAAGAAAAATGAAAATCCTCAGGAACAGATTTTTCTGCCCACGAGATAGGATTGGGCTCATATCCTCCCATGACAAGACCACCTACTTCTTCTTTAAAATAAATTAAACGATCAGGATCTCTTAAAGTTGGGAGATTAGATGCAACTCCCTCGATTGGTTCTGTTACCATGTATTGATGTTGAAATGAAACTAAAGGAATATTTACTCCAACTGTTTCAGCAAATTGTCTAGACCATTGTCCACAGCAACAAATTAATTTTTCACAATTTATAATCCCTCTATCGGTTTCGACACCAGTAATAATGCCATCATCTAAAATAATTTTTCTAACTGTTGTCTCCTCTAAAATTTGAGCTCCATTATTTTTTGCACCTTTGGCTAGAGCTTGTGAAATATCGGTAGGATTAGCTTGACCATCTGTAGGCAAAAATGCTGCGCCATGAACATCCTCGATATCCATTATTGGCCAGAGATCTTGAGCTTCTTTTGGAGATAATAATTCCATTTGCAATCCAAAAGAATGAGCGGTCGTTGTTTGTCTAAGCACTTCCTGCCAGCGTTCTTTATTACAAGCAAGACGTAAACCACCATTCATCTTCCACCCTGTGCTAAGTCCCGTTTCCTTCTCTAAGCGGTTATATAAATCAACGGAATATCCTAAAAGTTGTGTGATATTAGCATTAGTTCTAAGTTGTCCAACTAAGCCAGCAGCATGCCAGGTGCTACCTGAGGTGAGTTTTCCACTCTCAATTAAACAAACTTCTAACCCAAGATGAGCCAAGTGGTAAGCAGTTGAGCATCCGACGATGCCGCCTCCAACAATAATAATTTTAGAATTAGTAATCATTTATAAACTATCAAACGCATCATTAAATTTACTCAAATTTTCTTGAGTGTATTCTCCGTAATCAAAATCTAACTTAGATGTTATTTCTGAAACCATACTCCACATTGTCTCTCTGAGCAAACTAGCTGTTTTCATTGAGTCATATTTTAATAAAAAGTCATTTGATATAGATTTTTCATAATACATCTCTAAAGCCTCTTTCTCTAAATCTTGTTTAAAATCATTATTTGAAGCTAATCCACCAATATCAAATAAAGGATCATTAAAACCTCCGTATTCCCAATCAACAACCCATATCTTAGACCCATCATCCAAAAAATTTGCTGCTAGAAAATCATTATGTCCAAAAACTATTTCTCTGGGAGAAGATAATTTTTCTAATTTGGATGCTTTGAGCAACAGATCATCAATCTTATTTTGATGAATACTATGATTTGATCTCAAAAAATTGGCATAATATTTGATTACGTGAAAAACCCAAAAAATAGCTGGTTGCCCAGATAAAAAATTAGGAATTTCATTATGAATTTTTTTTATTACGGGAATGATCTTCTCTAAGTTTTTTTGAACTCCTTTAGGATCCAGGGTTTCACTTTCGATAAATTCTAAAACTAGTACCCCTTGTTCACTATGAATTAACTTTGGAGATACCCCAATTTCATGTGCTGCTTTACTGACATTGATTTCATTGGATCTATAAACTAAGTGTTCAGGTATATCCTGCCCTAATCGAACAACTAATTTTTCATTGCCGTGATTTACTAGAAAATTTAAATTAGTGATACCTCCCTCTAAAGGATTTATAGTCAAGTCATTTTTCCAAATAGATAAAGTTTTTATCTTCTCTATAGCATCCATAAAATTAACCTAATAGAATCTAGATTGATTACTACCCATTAAAATATATTTATCTTTGTGAATCTTTCCAGTTGGGATGATAAAAAGATTCTAAATTTGAAGGTGATAATTGGTCTCTACCTAAAATGTAATCAGATGCTTTTTCTCCTGTCATAATAGAAGGTGCATTCAAATTACCATTAGTAATACGAGGAAAAATAGAAGAGTCAGCTAAATACAAATTTGATACCCCTTTTACTCTGCAGTTATTTTCTACAACTGCAGATGGATCATCTTTTTGGCCTATTTTACATGTGCCACAAGGATGATAAGCAGACTCACAATTATTTTTTATAAATTCATCCAAGCCTTCATCAGAGATGACTTCATCTCCAGGCTGAATTTCTGGACCTTTGAAAGGTTTTAATGCATTTTGGCTTAAAATCTCTCTACTTAATTTCAATGCTTTACGAAATGTAGGGAAATCATTTTCATGGCTCATGTAATTGAATTTAATCTTGGGTGCTATTTTAGGGTCAGAAGATTGTATTCGCACATAACCTCTAGAATCAGAGCGCATGGGCCCAACATGTAACTGGAAACCATGTCCTTCACTTGGAGCCTTTCCATCATAACGAATGGCGACTGGAAGAAAATGAAATTGAATATCGGGATATGGAATATTTTTATCAGAGCGAATAAATCCAAGAGTTTCAAATTGATTAGATGCGCCAGGTCCACTTTTAAAAAATGTCCATTGCATTCCAATTAATAATTTAGATATAGGATTTAAATATTTATAAAGTGTGATGGGCTGTAAACATTTAACCTGAAAGTAAACCTCTAAATGATCTTGTAAATTTTCTCCTACTCCAGGGCTATGGCATACAACAGGAATTCCTAAATCGTTTAGTTGTTCTGCACTTCCTATACCAGATCGTTGTAAAATTGCAGGACTGTTAATAGATCCTGCTGATAAAACTATATCTTTTTTAACTTTAATTATTTTACTTTGACCTTGATGAGAAAACTGAACTCCTACGGCTTTTTTATTTTCAAAAATAATTTTTTCTACTAATGCTCCTGTAAGCAGTTGTACATTTTTCTTTTTTAAAGCAGGTCTCAAATATGCTTTAGCAGCAGAAAACCTAGAGCCTTTCCAAACAGTCATATCCGCTGGACCAAATCCCTCTTGTCGATGACCATTATAATCCTCTGTTGACTTGTAACCTGCCTCTTCAGAGGCTTTAACAATTGCAGAGTGCAATGGGTTGTCCCTTTTACCTCGAGAAACTTGCAAAGGGCCATTATCTCCTCGAAATGCTGATTGAAAACCATGACTTGTTTCCATTCTTTGAAAGTAAGGAAGGACATTTCTATAATCCCATTCGGTTGCTCCATTTTGTGCCCAGTAATGATAATCCCCAGGATTGCCTCTAACATAAATCATTCCATTAATTGAAGAAGATCCGCCGATTACTTTACCTCTAGGACATACGATAGATCGATTATTTAAATTGGGTTCAGGTTCGGCTTTATAACCCCAATCATACCGAGACATATTCATAGGGTAAGATAGAGCTGCAGGCATTTGAATAAATGGTCCGATATCAGTTCCACCAAATTCCAAAACAAGAACCTGATTGGTTCCGTTTTCTCCCAGTCTATAAGCTATAGCTGATCCAGCAGAGCCCGAACCAATGACTATGTAATCTGGATTGGAGAAATGTGACATTGCCCATTAATATATTTGATTATCAATAGAGTGAAAGATTTATGTAAATTTTAAATAGATATTATTTTCTCAAAAGCTTATAAATATTATCCTGACATGTATAAACAGTTTGCACATAGAAACGAAGGCGCTCTAAAAGATAATAATAAAGCCGATGAATGGCTTAAATAAACTATTTTGAAGTTAAAACTTTATACCAACTCGCATAGTGTTTCATGCTCAAAAGTAGAGTTTGCCCTAGATTTCAAATCAATTGAAATAGATAAAATTGAGGCCATAAACAATTATGGTGCTTTTTCACCAACTGCCACTGTGCCATGTTTATCTATTGATGGTTTGATGATTTCAGACTCTGGCGCAATTTTGGAATTTCTTGAAGAGAAATATCCGAAACCTACTCTTTTGTCAAACGAGGCCCATATTAACTCTAGAATTAGATTCATAGCAAAATTAGTAGATGAAAAGTTAGTTGGGAGCATAAGAAAGCTTTTTAGTCTAGTTAAGGCCACTTCACATCCATCAGATAGTTTGATGATCGAAAATATTTTCAAAGAAATAGAAAATCATCTTCAGTTGATTAATGAGATCAGAAAAAAAAATAGATATTTAGCCTCTGACTCAATTAGCTTATCAGATTGTAATACCCCAGCATTTTTTGCAATGCTTAAAGAATTTGAAATCCATTTTAATAGACAGGCAATGAGACCAGAAGAAATAAAGAATTATGAAAGCATCATTGAAGATCATAAAAATCTTTTTAAAGAATATAAACGTTATGGCTTTGAAATCAGAACATGGATAGCTAACAAATTATTAACATGAGTATTTGGGGAAAACTACTAGCTGGTACTTTTGGATTTGCTCTTGGTGGACCTATTGGTGCTCTTTTGGGTGTTATTGCTGGCCACAGCGTTGATAAAATAAGAAGTCAATCTGATACTTATCAAGAAGGTATTCAATCAACTCAAGAGGTTATTACGGTTGGTGTTATCATTCTTGCTGCAAAACTAGCGAAGGCAGATGGTCAGGTTACTGCGGATGAAGTTTCAGCATTTAAAGAAAAATTTCAAATACCTCCAAACTTTCAAAGTGATGTTGGAAAAATTTTTAATGAAGCAAAAAAATCATCTGAAGACTATCATCAATACGCCCAACAGCTTGGAATGATTTTTAGAAATCAAACTCAAGTCTTAGAGCAAATTATTAATCTCTTATTTTACATTGCAGAAGCAGATGGAGAAATTAGTAAACCAGAAATTCAATTTATTGAAGGTTGTGCTAAATATTTTGGCTTACAAAGAAATCAATATGAAAGCATTCAATCTCTATGGCTAGATAAACAAGTTAATCCTTACAAAATCCTAGGAGTTGAAAAAGAGGCTTCAGATGAGGAAATTCGAAAAAAATGGATACAATTGAGTAAAGAGTTACACCCTGATCAATTAAGAGCCCAGGGTGTACCTCAAGAATTAATCATTAAATCTGAAGACAGACTATCCGAGATAAATCAAGCCTACGATA
>ERZ802830.1864-NODE-1864-length-19698-cov-10.515_pt1 | contig 19698 bp, 12 predicted proteins | sample MGYA00345654_ERZ802830 | MGnify/ENA primary metagenome ERZ802830 (study PRJEB30503, sample SAMEA104212375) | marine metagenome | biome: Westerlies Biome; feature: [SRF] surface water layer (ENVO:00010504) within the epipelagic zone...; material: water...
AGAAGTTCTAGTCGACGGTGCCTCGGGTGTCGTCGTGATGAAAAATTTAGATGTTGCTGAAATAGTTATCTCTGCCGACACTGATATAACGACATCAACATCGCTTGAGTATGCTGAACCTATTTCGGGAAACCCTCTTACTTCAGATACCGTTCTCACGAACACAGTATACGAGTATGAGGGTACACACCATTATGAAAACGATTCGGGGGACTGGGTTAGTATAATACTTGACCCGCCATCAAAAACAATCAACGCTATCCCTAAAACCAATCTGGACTTCTTCGTCGACGAAAACGACAAATCAAAAAGAATACGAGTTATTAAGAAACAAAATATTCAGTCAGTTGTTGCTGAGTATAAACGATTGGTGGAAATTAATTAATGAGAATCAATTCGCCATTTTCGATCATATCTGCAACCTTAATAGTATCTTCTATATCAGAAGAAAACCTTTCAGTAGAGGTCAAAAATAATATCATAGAACTGCGGTTCTATCAAAATCTCTTCAAACCTTATGTTGATGCGAAACTCGTCCTCTTGGATGATTTTGGATTAAGAAACTCTCTTTCAATACAGGGTACTGAGAGGTTGGTGATCACGATCGGGTCTTCAGAAACCGATCCTCTTTTTAAGAAAACATTTTTTCTGTCAAAAATTATCGACACTTCAAGGTCTAACGAGAGGTCGGAAATCCTTTCGCTAGAATTGATTGAAGAACATGTTTATGTGAACTCTGTAAAACAAATAAGTCGTTCATTTACCTCTACCTTAGAAGAGATGGCGGAAAATATCTGCCGAAGCGAATTAAAAAAAGATATAATTAAAGGGTTGTTTTCCGGATCTGCACAAGGAATAAGAAAAGTTTTGATTCCTTACTTGAACCCACTTCAAGCAATTAACTGGGTTATTAATCGATCCACTACCAAAACAGGTTCGCCCATATTTCTTTCTGGCGATTTGTACAGTGATGAATTGTATCTCAGCGATTTAGACAATCTATTAAACGAACCTATAATAAATGAGAAGTTACCATATCGATTTGGTGCGTCAAGCAAGGTTGCTAATGATCAATCCGCACTCCTTGGTCCATATTATGATATCAAAGGGTTCAAAGAAACTGATATGGAAAATACTTTACACCTATTCGAAACTGGTGCGGTTGGATCATTTCATGAAAACTTGGACGCTGGTACAGGTCAGCAAAGTTCATCGCATCTATCAGTACGTGATATCCTAACTGAAATGTACACCAACGGATTGATAGACGACGCAACCACGCAGTCGATCTTTGATCCTTCTCTATTAATAGATGGAAAATTATCAGACGAATACAACTCACAACATATTCATCAAGTAACCTCAACAGGTACATATAATCAATATCTAAGTTATCACGACGAAACCAGAACGCTGCTCGACGAGCAGGGAAATGCAATAGAATCCAAATTGAAGATGAAAAATAAAATCATTAGACACCTCTTAAAGAAAAATACGATTGATGTAAGTTTAGACGGAATTTCCCTTTTTACTCAAAAAACCTCAGTAGGGGAGAAAGTTAGAATTTTATTCTTGAACTCAAACGTCAAATCTCAGGGTGACAATATTGCTGACCAAATTGATTTTAGAAAGTCTGGAGATTATCTAATTCTAGCTATAGGACACAAATTAATCGAGCAACAACACGATTCATCAATGCGCGTTACCAAGTTGGGCGATTTACCAAAGAATTTTAAGATATGAATATTTTAAGACCAATACAACAAGAATTCTATGGTGACGATTATCGTTGGTTCTTTGCTACGGTGATCAATGCTGTTCCTCCGGCAGGTCTAGAGGGTCGAGTCAAGGTTCGTATCAATGGCGTACATAATCCCTCTACAGGTGAGATACCTGAACGCGACCTACCTTGGGCGCAGGTTTTGATTCCGGCGACTGAAGGTGGTATATCAGGTATCGGTCGTATTCCTCAACTCGTTGCGGGTGCGTTTGTTTTCGGTGTATTCATCGACGGTAAGTCTTCTCAGATTCCTCTCATACTCGGGAGTCTCCCGCGCGTAGAGCAACCATCTAAAGTTCAAACTGCTTCTTCAGTTATGACATTTAAAGATGACGATGTATCTGACGCTCCGCTTGACCTTCGTCGTTTACAGTCTATGAAATTTTTTATAGATAATAATTACTCTCCGATACATGCAGCAGCAATTACTGGAGGATTGATCGGAGTATCGTCGTTAGTCACTTATTTCGAGAAAGATCCCAACAGCAACTTCGTTGGTATTGCTAACTGGGAACGAACCGTATCTGTGGGAAGTCGGTATAATGGATTACTTCGGTTTGCTGCTCAACAAAAACCCAGTGTTAACTGGAAGTTGTACTCGACTCAGTTAAAATATGTGTTGTATGAATTGAATAATCGATTCAATCAGGTAAACAGTAAGTTGCTCGCAACCACTGATATGAAAGAAGCAAGTAGGATATTTAATCGTGAGTATCTTTTCATTACTTCTGACACTGAGGCATTGGCAGAGTATGCATATAATGAGGTCTTAGTATAATGTCAGTAAAAGAAACAGTTAAAAACGCATCGAGTTCGGTAGATACTAAACCTGTAGAAAACCTCGCGGATAAGGCAGGAACTGACCTTAGCAATTCTGTCGAAACTGTTACAGGAAATATTGCTGGACAGATTGAGGGTGGTATTCAATCGCTAACTCAGGAGAAAGATAAGTTCCTAGCAGATGTCGATAGACTATCGACCAAAGAAGGTTTGCTCGATGCTGGAGCAGAGACATTCGAAAACCTCAAGACTGATATCATAAACAGTGCTGCTGCTGCGCTCTCATCGAAGTTTGGCGCAACGGTATCTGTAGAATTTTCTGAACCAGACTCCAATGGTTTCGTATATCCTATCTCGTCCTCTCTCGAAGAGCAGGGCGGCATTGACGGAACGATTGCGGCAGTCCTAAAGTTGATTACGGGGTTGACAGGTATTGATGGAGGCGCATTACAGAAGGCAGTAGTCGATGGATCGCCAGAAGGTTTATTGTCTGCCGGAAAAGATTTGAACATCGAAGGTAGTATCGGAGCGTTCACCGCAGACACAATTAACTCTCTCGCCAATAGCGCAGTACAAAGTGTGACTGATGAGTTGACCGCTTTGGTAGGAACACCAATCGACTTGAATCGAACTATATCATATGTCACAGGAGTGGATTCTGATGGGTCAGGAAACCTTGTTATTACAGAGAGCACTGCGACAAGTACAGGACCAACTGCTGACTCAGAGTTTAGTTCTGCAATAAGCAATCTCAAAAATTCAACTGCTGCTGACTTGGCGACTCTCGTAACCAAAGATAAACAAATCAAGAAGAACGATAAAGATAACTCTGACGTCAAGAATCTATCTGGTGGTAAAGATCCGAACGAAGTTAAGTCTTCGGTTGACGCAGCACCACTCAGTCGACAAAAACTGTCAAAATCAATCGATCAAACGAATTCATTAATACAGACTCGTATCGCAAAGGGCGGCGAGGTTGGCGTGATTCAATCCCTCAGCGCAGAAACGCTGACTGACGTGAATAAAAGGATCAAGGACTTTGCTCCAAAACTATCTGATCAAGAGGTGCAGCGTGTCATTCGTCTTTCCCAAGGAGACGCGCAGGATGTTTCTGATGCTATAAAATTATTGAGCGATAAAACGGGGAAACCATACCAAGTAATCAGAACATTCGTAAAGACCATTGATACCACAATCAGTTCTGCAACAAAGCCGATTCCCTCTGAGTTCGTGTTCGAAGAACCTTATGTCATCGGTTCATTTGAAAAGGGTTGGAAAAAAGGTCAAGGCGATCCAGTTTTTCCATACATCTCATCAACCGAAGAACTACAGGCAGAGTTTAAAAATGTCAATCGAGAGGTTACTGAGATTGTCGTTCATTGGACAGAGACGCCAACCAATAAAAACATTGGGTCAGAAGAAATAAACAAAATACACCTTGAGTCAGGATTGAATGGTATCGGATATCATTATGTGATTCGTCGTGACGGTTCGCTACAACGCGGTCGCCCTATTAATATACAAGGTGAACATGCGCCAGTGAATAAACATAATGAACGAAGCATAGGCATTGTATTCGTCGGAGGTATCAATGTACCGAGCGGAACGTCGAACCTTGAGAACTTTATCTCAGTTCAATCGTTAACTCGTAGTCAGTTCAACACATTCGATCACCTCTGTCGTGCGTTCTTCGCACGTTTTCCTGGTGGACAAGCAGTCGGTCATAATGACATTGATCCGATTGAAGATGATCCTGGTTTTAATGTTCGAGAATATGTTTTGGCAAACTTCGGTAAAGTGTCGAAGTTTACTGATCCGCTGAAGCAATCACCATTTACTATTGATGAGATAAACAATGACGAATAAGAAAGACAATTATAATTCTCGTGTAGAGAAGTTGGGAATCGGTTTAGAAGAAACCGAAGGCGTCCCGTCAGATGGTTTCTCTGATCCGAACGGAGAATATCCATCGAGCGAATACTTTTACAGCACAAGTGTCAACAAAGCAGCGAAGGGCGAGAAGGTAAACAACCTAAGTTTGGGCGGTGGAGATTATGATGTTTCTTTGGGCATCCCAGATCAGAAACCTTCACTGTTTCCACACAATCAAGTTCAAGAAACAACATCAGGGCATTCATTTGAAATGGATGATACTCCTGGCGGAGAAAGAGTCCTCATTAAACACCGCACAGGGGCAGGTATAGAGTTACGGTCTGACGGAACGGTAGTTATCTCTTCTCGTAATCAGCGTGTAGAGGTCACAGGAGGCGACCACACAACGATTGTTGAGGGTGAAGGTAAGTTAATATACAAGGGTAATCTCACACTTGATGTATCTGGAGACCTCAACATGAATGTTGGCGGGAACTATAATCTAAATGTTGCTGGTGATAAAAAAGAAGATATAAAAGGCAGGCACACCAAGTTGGTCAACCTTGATCAGAATTATACGATTCGCGGTGCTCGTGGCGCAAAGGTCATTGGTAACAACACCGAAACCTTGTTGGGTGATCAACATCAGATCGTTGCTGGAAATAGCAATATGTTGACGCAGGGCAGCATTGAATTGCTGGCAGGGAAAAGTTTAACCACAACCGCAGTGGAAGAATGGGTTGTTGCTGCATCAACTGCAAGTTTAGCAGCAAGGCATATTAGTATGTTCGGTCATAAGGGTACGATTGGTGGACCAACCGTCGATTATTACGGTAAGACATATGGTGGGTTCCCAGCAGCAGTCACCAATATGTCAACATTCTATGGGACGCTCATCGGTAAGGCAACAGAATCTTTACACGCTGACTATGCGATGTATTCTTCAACATCAGGGTTTGCTCAGGGCGCGATTCGTGCGCAGACTGCAGTTACAGCGAAAGACAGTAAACCAGGATTGCCGCCAACTCCTGTGCCGGTCAAGCCAGGGATCATGCCTTACACTCCGATTCCACCGACTGCCCCATTACCAAATCCAGCAACCGTAGAACTTCAACTTGCTTCTTCGACATACGGTGTCCGTAACGTCAAGGTTGATCCGAAACTCAAACAGAAGTTAAGTCGAGACGACGAGTACAAAGGTTTGTTTAATCACAATCCATCTATACATGAGATCCGATCTAAGTTACGCGACCCTGCGAATTTAAATAATGGTGGGTTCACAAGTTATCTTGTATCTGAAGGAAAACTCAATAAACAGTTCAAGAAAAATATCCCTAAGAATATTGGACGCTCGGCGAACAAAAAGGGAACGCTTCGTTTCGGTATTAATACGCTTGGTAACAACCCAACTGATAATCGTAGTAAAAGATTCAAGGTGAATACAAAATGAAGATACTCGTTGACTCAAAATATAATCCTGAGTTTGAATCAAGTATAACCTCTGCGACTAAACTTGCTCCAGGAATTACGTGTGCAAAGTTTCTTGGTGCCAGAGGTTCTCGCACACAGTTTGAAAAATTATATCGACAAGACTTTTTTGGGTCAGCAGATCGTAAACAGATTGCGCGCAACCTAGTATTACATGCGCATGCGATGAACATGATTGTCGGAAACACCGACTTCGCTCAACATCGACTTATTATTTCTGATGGTATCTATGAACCAAATCCCAAGTTCGAGATGACAGAACTAAATGCCGGTGGTGAAAAGGCAGCAGAAAAATTAGCAGCGCAATTTCCAAGAGGATCATATGGTAAGGGTCCAGATGGTTGGGTCGCAAGAATTCCTCTTTATGTTGGAGAGAAACCTTCCGATGGTAGCATTAATGATTTAAGAAGATCAGGTCGTGCTATTGGTTACCAACTAATTGACAAAAACGGTAAGACTGATCCTCGCAAGTCGTTTGACCTTGCAGTGTTTTGGAAAGACTATCTAGATTATGATAAACTTACATTAGACTATGACACGTTTGATCCTAGCGGTGCTCTTACTTGCTCAATTGTTTTGGAAATGCCGGAGGTTCCTACCTCTTGGGATGTTTCTTATCTCTACGATCTTGAGACGACATATAACGGTGCATTACAAACAGTCAACGAATTATTGGAAATCTTGCCAGAAGATGGATAAATAAAAGTGGTCAGGGAATAAAACGATATGGCAAAAGTATTTTCAAACGAAGACGCTAACTTATCTAACAGCATTCGTGTTGTAAGAGAGCGTGCATATTCAGATATTGATTTGACATTGAACGCTAATATCATAAGCGAAAGCGACAAAGGAGACATCTATAAAAAGTTGGATGCTGCTTCAGTCAAGCAATCGCTGAAGAATTTAATCTTGACAAACAGATTCGAAAAACCATATCGCCCAGCATTCGGCGCTAACTTGGGATCAAAATTATTTGAATTGATTGATGAAACTTCAGGTAATGAAGTAATTGATTCAATTAAAAAATCAATAGAACGATATGAACCAAGAGCAAAAATACTAAATATAAAAGTATTCGCGAATCCTAACAGTAACTCTTTGTCTGTCACCCTAGAATTCAGAATTATAAATACAAGTGTATCAGAATCATTTAACGTCAATCTGAAAGAACCATTTACTCTTGACAGGGTTTTAGTACAGACACCTACTCCGGAACCATTGGGTGTTTTGCTTGGAAAAGTTGACGAATCTAGGGTTCTCATTAGTAGGGCGAATTCCTCAGAGGAACCTTTAGAACAAATTGTCGAAACATACGGCAAAATAATGACTTCTGGTGGGCGCTTTATAGCATTCGATGATGGACTCAGATCTGATATATCAAAAGTTCTTGTTCGGGAAAATAATGACGATATCATTACTACTGAAACTGGTTTGCCTATAAATATATGATGTAATACAATAATCTTGATTAAATTTCGGCGACAGTCGTTATCTCCATATCATAAAAACAAAAAAAAGTAATTTTTTGGAGAAAAAAGATGCCAAGAATCAGTAATCTTGTAGTAGACGGAAATGTCTCTCTAAACCGTGTAGGTCAGTTAGTTAGTGGTCGTATTCAAAACGTCACGACTGCCGGAAGAGGAATCCTACAAGAACAACTAAGACAATTAGAAGACTCCACGGGAATATCTCGTGCGGGTAATATCATCTTTGATATTGAAACCGGCGGAGGAACATTATTCGTCTATAGTTCAATATCAAGACAATACGAGCCAGTTTCGTTCGACCTTGAAGGTGACGTTTCCTATCAAGGCGAAATCAACCCAACAAACGCAGATACGGCAGATGTTGTTGCGGCGAAGGGTTATCAGTATGTTGTAACATCGAGCGGTGTTCTTTCTAAGACAGGCGTTACGTTCCAACCAAATGCTACTGTAGAAATTGGTGACATCGTTCTTTTCTGGGACGAAACCCTCGCATACGTTTTACAGACTAACTTCGGTCCTGCTACAACAGAAAAGAAAGGTCATGTAGAGTACGCAAGTCAGACTGATTTCGATAACGGAAACGGTGATGGTGTTGTCTCACCAGAAGTGTTTGCTTCATCTCAGTATGCTTCTGACATTCAAGCGAACACTACGGATCACGCTTCAAACAAGGATGAGTTAACATCCCTTAAAAGTTTCGCTGGATCAGCGACGCCTTTACAAACTGAGAGTCTCAACCTTGCAGATGCGGTCAATGAGTTAAAAGGTCGTGCCGATAGTGCTTCGGGCGAGATCTCTGATCTACGTTCGTTCCTTGACGAAGGTGTTTCTTTATCGACAATCGCACAAGTTCTTGCTGATGCTGTTAACGAGTTGGTACTTGCTGACTCTGCTGCTGGTGCACGTTCTACTGCTATTGAAGGTAATGTTTCAACACTTCAAACAGATGCCGGAGATGTCTCTACTCTCGAAACCGAAGATATATCTTCTCTCGTTGCTGCAATCAATGAGTTACATTCTCAAATTAATACCCTCGACTCTACTTCGACTCAAGGTGCAACAGACCTCAATAACTACGATACCGAGAATGTCAACGCCGATAATAGTATTTCAAGCAATTCGCTTACTATTCTAGGATTAAAGTTCAGACAAGACGATATTGAATCTGATCTCTCAGTATTCAATACAACTCTTGATGATCTACAAGTTCAGGTCACTGGTAATGACAACGACATTATCAACCTTCAATCTCAAATTACATCAAATGATGGAGATATTTCTCTTCTTCAAACAGAGATGGGTATTGTTGAAGGTAGAATGCAATCTCTGGAAGATCGCTCAACTGTTCTTGAAACAGAAATGGATTCGGCGGAGGTACGCCTCACTGCTGTTGAAGGTCGTCTGACTGTAAACGAAGGTGACATTGATACTCTAGAATTATCGGTCGGAAGTATTGCTTCTCTGAATACTGTCGATTCTGATCTCGTCGGTGCAATCAACGAAGTACATGCAGAACTGGATCTAATTGCCGGCAGAATGACTCAGGGTGAAACTGATATCAGCAACCTCCAAACTGCTGCGGGAACTGATACTTTAACTACTTCTTCCCAGACTCTATCTGGTGCATTAAATGAGTTAAAAACTGCATTCGACAATAATGATTCTGATTTCGGAGCAGTTGATACACGTATCGCTTTCCGTGAACAGTCACCAGAAATTAAAGCATATAATCAAGAGAATATTACTTTACCGAAAGATACTGCGGTTAGAATTACTCACAATCTAAACCTTCCAAATCCTGCAGGATTCACTATCGGGATCATGGAGCAGTCAGGCGATCTTCTCGAAGTTGACGTTGATGTTGTTGACGCAAATAATGTTGATCTTACTGCATACGAAGATGTATCAGGTGCGAGTATCTTTATCCTTGGACTTGCAACAGAGTTAGATATTTCGGGTAATCACCCTGCTGGCGTTGATCGTGTTGTAAATGGGGTTATCGTACCTGCTAATGCTCTCTACATGCAAGGTAGTTTAGAAGAGTATGTGATCACTCAGAGCGGTGTGGTTATCGTGACTAACCCATAATACCAAACAATTATGAAATAAAGGGGACTTCGGTCCCCTTTTTTGTATATAAATAACCTTATTATGAATTTGGAGAAGTCAAATGGCAACCACTATTCGATCTGCAGATCTAGACTTTAATCAGATCAAAAACGAGTTAAAGATATATTTCCAGCAACAAGGTGAATTTTCTGACTACAACTTTGAAGCATCTGGATTGTCAAACTTACTGGACGTTCTTGCTTACAATACACACCAGAATGCGCTGTTAGCAAACTTTGCGTTGAACGAATCTTTCTTATCTACTGCGCAGTTACGGTCATCTCTCGTTGGTCTTGCGGGAAGTCTAGGGTACACTGTAAGTTCTAGGTCAGCATCGATTGCAGTTGTCAATTTATCTGTCACTGATCCAAGCGGTCTATCAAGCAAAACACTTCCTGCCGGATTCTCATTTACCTCTACCATCAATAACAAATCATACACGTTTCGCACTCGAGACACATTGACAGCGAACAAAGATGATGCAAACAATTACGACTTCACACTAGACGGAAGTGTCAACATTCCTATCTATGAAGGTACAACAAAGAGTAAGAACTTCATTGCAGGATTATCCGGAGAAAACGATACATACATTGTTCCGGTAAATAACCTAGATTTGGAAACGGTTGAAGTTAGAGTATTCGATAATACCTCAACATCAGTGTATGACCTTTATACAAACATAAATGATGCGACTAACATTACTGGTGACTCTAAAATATTCGTTGTCAAAGAAACACCGAACGGGTTTTATGAAGTCTCTTTTGGGAATGGTATCATAACAAATCAAATCCCTCAGCCTGGGAATAGAATTCAAATAATCTATGATGTTGTAACTGGACCAGAAGCTAACGGAGCGTTTACATTTTCTCCCACCTCAGAGTTAAACGGACTTGATGTTATTGTGACGACAGTTGCTCGTTCTTCTGCAGGTTCGCTAAAAGAAGAAATCGAATCAATACGAAAGAACGCGCCATATCTTTATGCCTCACAAAATAGAATGGTCACTGCCGAGGATTATTCCTCTCTTATTTTAAGGAATTTCCCTAATCAAATATCAGATATAAAATCTTGGGGCGGTGAAGATAACATACCACCAAAGTATGGGTCGGTATTCGTTTCTATCGATTTTTCATCAGAAAATACTGCAATACAAGAAACCATCAAGGGCGATATATCCAATCTGGCAAAAGACCTTTCGGTGGCATCGTTCAACATAGAATTTGTTGAACCGAACAGAACCTTCTTGGAAGTTGATTGTGTGTTTCAATTCAATCCTTATCTGACTTCTTCATCCAAAACTGCCGTAGAATCGGCAGTAAAACAAACTATGAAGAACTATTTTGATCAGAATCTAGGTAAATTTGATCAGTCGTTTAGGCGATCAAATATGTTAACAGAGATTGACGAGACAGATCCTTCTGTACTGTCAAGTCGCGCTTCGATTAAAATGCAAAATAGATTTACTCCACAAACAGGTATTGATAGTTATACAATCACGTTCCCTTCTTCTATATCGAGAGCGGAAGAAGATGTTTATACGATCGAGTCATCAACTTTTTACTTCAATGGTAAGGTATGTTTCTTAAGAAACAGACTTGATACAACCATAATTGAAATTATTGACAGCTCTACCGGAAGTCCTGAGGTTGACAATGTTGGTAGTTATAATCCGGCGGAAGGAACGATAATTCTTTCTGGGTTTACAGGAACATTAATTTCTGGTTCGTATTTTAAGATCAGCGCTCTACCAGCGAATCAAGCAACCATTAATCCGTTGAGGAATAATATACTTGTCTACGATGAGGCGGAAGCGACTGCTGTGGGAATTATCACAGACACCGTATAAATAACTTCATAATTCTGAGAGAATAAATTATGTCTGCATCAGTTACAAACGACCTTCGAACCTTTTTGCTTGATCAACTCAAATCTGATGTTGAGGGCGGGAGCGGAAGATACTATGTCGCCATTTCTAGGTCTGATGACTACACGCCCAGCACGAACATCGATTCAAGGGCGGAGCAATTCAGGTTTAGAAATGCAATGCAAGCAGTCAAGGTATTGGGTAGTGTTTCATTTGTGATTCCTACAGTAACGTGGCAAACCAATGATGTATATGAGGCATATAACGATACAAATCCAAATCAAACAAGGTTTTATGTCATTAACTCGGATAATGAAGTTTTCATCTGTATCGATTCTCCTAACACACCTTCTACTGTTGAACCAACATCAACACTAGCAAATTTTAAAGCGCGCACCTTCGCTACATCGGACGGTTACCTTTGGCGATATATGTACAAAATGAGTAACCTCGCTTACGGTAATTTTAGAACTTCGAAGTTCACGCCTGTGAAAAAAGTAACAGGAACGCCAACCATCGCTCAAGAAGAACAGCAACTTGCGCTTCAAGATAGCGCGGTTGACGGGGAAATACTTAGACTACAGATTGACTCAGCAGGAACAGGGTATCCTGGTATTGCTCCAATTATGATTAGCGGTAATGGTACAGGTGCTTCATTTACTGCCAATGTATCTAATGGTTCGATCGCTTCAATCTCCATTGATTCCGATGCGTTCGGAGAGTTCTTGCATGGATCTGGATATGATTATGCTGCAGCAGATCCAATCGGCGGAGACGGTGTATTAACTCCAGTATTTGCACCGAAAGGCGGATTGAACGCTGATCCGGTCGTTTCGTTAAAGTCAAACTCTTTGATGTTACAGGTTGATATGCAAGGAAGCGAGAACGATACAATTTTAGTCGAGAACGATTTCCGACAAATCGCTCTCATTCGAAATCCGCTGAAGAGTAAAGACCCTTCGCTTTCCTTACCAGATTCAGACTTTACAGGGAATACTGGGGTAGCAGCGAAAAGTCTCAATTTAACTCCGTTATCAGTAACAGGCACATTTACTGAAGATGCTGTATTTTCAACAAGCATTGGATCAGCAACTGCGAAAGTTTTATTTCATGACACGATAAATCAAATATTATACTACTACCAAGATTTTGAAACTGAATTCGAATTTTTCACAAACGGTCTAACAATAAGCGATGGAACGGTCAGCGCTTCAATTCAATCTCAGAATCTGCCAGACGTTGATGCATATTCTGGTGATATCCTGTACCTAAATAATATCTTAGCAGTTGACAGATCAGAAGATCAAACCGAAGACATTCGCATAGTAATTGAATTAGGATAAAAAATGGCAACGACATTTACATCAAGCACTCTCCCTAGCATTTATCATGATGATTTTAATGAGAATGATAATTATCATCAGATACTGTTTAACTCTGGTCGAGCACTTCAAGCGAGGGAACTGACACAATTACAAACTCTGATCTATGAAGAGATGGGTCGTTTTGGGCGTAATGTTTTCAAGGAAGGTGCTGCGGTCTCATCAGGTGGTTCGGCGATTAATGCTGAACTTCAATTCATCAAAGTTGCCTCTGTAAATTCTGGTGGTGATTTCGCCGAGATTCCGGTCGGTACTGTATTTCAAAACCCCACAACTGGTGTAAAGGCAAAGGTTATTCGTGTCGAACCGTTGGGTGGAGATTTTACATACAACACCTTATATGTCCAATACATTAACAGTGGTGGCGCGGCGATATCAGGCGAACCATCTACCTTCGGTGATGAAGAAACGATCGAATCAATTAACCTCGATGACAGTTATGAACTCATTACAGAAAATCCAAACGCGACAGGAAAGGCAGTTCGGTTCGATGTGTTTGATGGTGATTTCTTTGTCATGGGTCGTTTCGTACACGCCAATGCTCAATCAATCCTTCTTGCTCCATATTCCAATGTCGTCGATGCATCCGTTGGATTTAAGGTTGATCAAGAAGTCATTACTGTAAATGACACAGAAGCACTTTATGATAATGCTGGAGGATTGATTAATACTTCATCTCCTGGCGCAGATCGTTATCGAATTAAACTGACACTTACAACCGAAGATCAAACAACCTCCGACGACATATTTGTTTTCCTCGCTCGAGTAGAGAACTCTAAAATTGTCGAAGAGATTCAGGAGTCAGACGCTTACAATAAGATAAATGATTTGCTTGCCCTTCGAACTAATGAAGAGTCGGGAGACTACATTGTCAACCCATTTACTATTCATTTTGAAGACGGAACTGTCGGGGACTCTAACCTTGATTTAGTTGTATCCGCAGGAACCGCATACGTCAATGGTTATCGTGTCGACAACGCATCACCAATTAAACTGAATATTCCTAAGTCGTTAGAAACCGAAACGATTGAAAACGATTTCATTCCAGTTTCTTACGGAAATTATTTCTTAGTTGATGAATGCCGTGGACTTCCAGACCTTGACTTTGCTGAAATTAATTTGTATAATTCTGTTGGTGGAACAGGGGGAACTATAGGTTCTGCTAGAATTCGTGCAGTTGAGAAAGATGGAGCATTACATAAAGTATTTGTTTTTGATGTACACGTAGATTCAGATCAAGATTTAAGTTCTGCTCGTAGTATAGGTACTTCAACTAGCGATTACTTCAATTTAGTTCTTCAGGGTTCCAGTGCAACACTCAATCAAACAACAGACAATGATCTGTTATTCCCAACTGCAAGACCTCGTCCTGAATCGTTCTCTGACATCACGATGACCGTACAGTCTAGGCAGTCTCAGGTTGCAACTGGTGGCACCATTACTATGTCGCAGTTACCAGTCGGAGAAGCATATACTGATACATCGCTTTGGGTGGTTGCTGCTGCTGATGAATCATTCCAGACAATCAGTCCAACAACATCTAACGGTGGTCGAGATGCTCAGATTGCAGGTCTTACTTCTGGAAAAACATATGAAGTCGTTTACTATTACTCAAAGACGGCAACACGTAAATCCAAAACTCTGACAAGTACAACTAACACCATTTCGCTACAAACCGCAACCGATACCGAAGGAAACACATACAATTTTTATGACCTTGGCGATCCAGACATCTATCAAGTCGACTCTGTCCGCGATACAAATAGCGCAGGAATTGATATGCTTGGTCGAGTCACATTAGATGACGGTCAGCGCGATAATTTTTACGCAGATGGACGCTTGATATTGAACACACAGGATGATGCTCCAAGTCAAATTTATGTGAACTACCAGCGCTTCTTGCGCGGGTCAGGTGATTTCTACGACGCAACCTCCTATAGTATAGACTACAAAAACATTCCTACACACTCATTACAGGACGGTACAGAGATTCGTCTATTCAACTATCTTGATTTCCGACCAGATAAGAATGATGGCACTTTCTCTAATATTCATGAGTTACCGCGCAACGGAACAAATATTACAGCAGATATAAGTTACTATCTACCACGTGCCGATAAATTGATCGTGACTCAAGAAGGTGACATTCAGTTACTTATGGGTCAACAGGCAGAACGTCCTCAGTTTAAACCAACACCAGATAATGCGCTCGAACTCTACAAAGTTGTACTCAATGCGAATACGCTTGACGAGAATGACCTACAGTCAACGCCAATCGAGCATAAGCGTTATACGATGGCGGACATTGGCAAGATCGAAGCGAAGCTTGATCAACTTGAAGAATACACTACGCTTTCGCTTCTCGAACTCGAACAACGTATGCGCCCATCATTGGACAGCGACGGTAATGAGCGACTCGAGAGCGGTGCTCAGGTAGATGACTTCTCAGATCAAACTGGTGCTGACACTAACAACCCTGACTATGCTGCATCAGTTGATCCAGAGAGTCGTCTGGTTCGTCCATCAGTTGACGAAGATAATATTCGTTTAATCTGGGACGATGCTTTAAACCCTGTAGGGAATAATGTAGTTAAAAACGGTGATCAAGTATACCTTGACTATACTTCAACTCAATGGACATACCAATCACTTGCCTCAAGATTCGTTAACATTAACCCATTCGGATTAGTCGACAATGTGGGTACAATGAAGTTGTCACCGTCTTCTGACGAATGGAAAGAATCAATCGAAGAAGCAGAAACTGCTCTTGGTGGCGCGAATAAAGTTGATCGCAAGCAAGCGTTCCTATGGAATAACTGGATGTGGAACTGGTGTGGACGCAGTATTGAAGATCTGCAGTTAGACTATCGCGCTCGTCCACGCAATGCGCGCGAGGCACGTCAACGTCAGGCGTTGTTCCGTAATGAGAAGTATAACTCAACTTTCAGTACTGTGCCTTCTGATACAGCGAACGGTAAGTATGTCTCTCGCGTCATCTCTTCTGACACGCTACGCTCAGTTGTAAATGGTCGAGTTGTTGACCTTGCTCTTGTCCCTTGGATGCGCTCACGAAAAGTGTATTTTCATGCGAAGGGGTTAAAACCGAACACTAAGTTCACACCATTCTTCGATGGACAGAACGTCACACCTTGGTGCCGAGAAGAAGCATCGTTTGTTCGTTGGGCAGATCGAAGTGATGATATCGGTAATCAGTATCGTTATTCTTCGCTGACTGCTCACCCTGACGGATCATCTGAATTGACCGCTGACGAGAACGGCGAAGTGATTGGGTCGTTCTTCATACCGAATATCAAACCAGAATACTATGTTACTCGATATGGTAGAGGAAGAAAGAAGAAGCGTACTTATATTCGTTTCCGTTCTGGTGTTCGTGAGTTCAAGTTGCTCGATATTAATGTGAACGATTGGTCTTCGGCAGATAGCAAGTGTTTCGCGTACTACTCGGCGCTCGGTGCATATCACAAGCGTTATAATAACATTCTGTCAAATCGCGCACGCCAGCAAGTTCTACCTTGGAACAATTTACCAACCCGCGTTCAGGCATATTCTGCCAAAGAGTCGCGCGATTTGTTGAATCAAATTACAGCGTCTCAGGTAAGCATCGTTGATCCAAAACTAGCAGGACAGTATGGACCAGCGACTTCGCCACTCACTCCGGCAGCACTCGCTGGACTGGATGCCTCAGGGCAGATGTCTCAAGTTCTTTCTGATTATGTTAATGTAAATACAAATCAATTTGCCGGAACACAGATCAATACGCTATCACTACCTCAAAACCCGTTGTCACAAACATTCTATGTTGACAATCAGTTCGGCGTAGTATTGACAGAACTTGATTTGTTCTTCCGCGCGAAGGACACAACCAATCTTCCTGTGTCGATTCACCTTCGTCCAGTAGAGAACGGCAAACCTTCTACAAGCAATATCGTTCCAGACTCTCACGTTTACCTGAACCCTTCTCAGGTAACTGCAATCGGAGAAGAACCTCAGTTATCAACAATTCAAGCAAGTCCAACGACGTTTACATTCGAAGAACCAGTATATCTACAACCTTGGACCGAATATGCGATTGTCGTTACATCACAGTCGACAGAATATGAGTTATTCAGCGCCAAGACTAAAGAGTCGGTGTATGGTTCAACATCAAGAATCGTTACAACTCAACCTGCTCCTGGATCACTATACCTGCCACAGAATGGCGTTGTTTGGGTGGAGTCCAAAGATCAGGATCTAATGTACAGGTTTAATCGTGCACGTTTTGACTTGGGTGGCGGTAGTTTGATTCTTCGTAACACTGCACTTCCTGCTTCAATGCTGGATGAGAACCCTATTCGTACCACTTCAGGTTCCTCGCGCGTGTACGTGACGCATGAGAGTCATGGATTAGAACCAGGAGATACTGCGTTTATTGATAGTTGTGGTGACGTGAACGGTATTCTTGCCACAAATATTAATGGATCTCACACGATTGATTCGGCAGATCTACATGGATACACCATTGACGTTGGTTCTAATGCTACTGAATCTGGATTCGGTGGCGGAGATCGTACTCTCGCTCGCAAGAACAAAGTATTCAATATCGCAAACCCTTATGTTGAAACAATCATTCCAAACTTTACTTCGATTGATGTTTCTGCCAAGTTTACTTCTGGTAAGTTTATTTCAGAAACGGCAACCAGATATACTCAGGACGCGCAATACGCACGAGTGACTCCGAAACAAAATGTCGACTTTGTCAAGACTAAAGCAATTTACAATGCTGCCGCCGAAACTTCTCAGTTGGGTGCGGGTGTTTATTCTTCTTATGTAAAAGTCGACTTGAAGACTTCGAACGATTACGTTTCGCCGATTATTGATCTGCAGCGTGCGTCACTTATTCTGGCAGGTTATCGTTTGGATAATCCGGCGGTTACACCGCATATCTATCCAGTAGATGAAACACAACCATATGGCGGTACTACAGGTTCAAGGCACATTACAACTCCGGTTACGTTAGACGAAGCGGCAGTCGGCATTGATGCAAGGTTGAATGTAAATCTTCCTGAAGGCGCAGACCTTACTTTGTACTATCGTACTGCAGCATCTGATGAAAACATTATGGATCAACGGTGGGTCGAGCAGAATATTGAGTCTCAGATTCCTAGAGATAACGATATGACATTCCGCGAAGCACGATTCTTAGCTGGCGGTCAAGGTGGATCTTTACGACCATTTAATCAAGTACAGTTAAAGTATGTAATGACTGGCGGCGGTATGGCACCAACAGTGAAGGATGCTGCTGTTAAATACTTGGCAGTATAATGATGAGTCGATATGTTCCGGTTAAAGGGCACTCGGGTCTTGTTAGAGATACAGAATCAAACGCATTGATCAATGTGGATAAGTCTGCTATTCAACATGCCCGAGAAAAGAAAGAGTTAAGAAGAAAGAAACGGCAAGAAGAACAAGAATTACATCAACGAGTCGAATCTATGGAGTCGGATATATCTGAAATCAAGAAGATGCTTCAATCAATCTTGGCACAATCCGATTAATTTTTTCTTATAAATAGTGTCAATGAATCATATTAATTGGAAGCGGTTATGGCACGTTACGAAGATTTTACATTCGATCAGGGTTCCGACATCGGAATGGAACTCAGATTAATCAACGAAGATAAAACTCCTAAAAACCTCACTGGGTATTCAGTCGCGGCGAAATTAAGTCCTAACTATGCTGCAACGGATTCAGACAAAACCAATTTCTCTGCCTTTGTTGCTTCTCCGGCAACAGATGGCATCGTCACACTCACACTTACGAACGAACAAACTGACGCATTAAAACCCCGTAGAAGATACGTCTATGATGTTGAAATATTTTTCCAAGATGAGGAAACAGACGATTTCATAATCGAGCGTGTATTAGAAGGAATCATTACAGTTGCGCCATCGGTAACAAAATAAAGGTATAACATGACAACGAATAAATTTTCAAAGTACGTTATTGATAACATTGTAGTCGGCACGCCAATAAGCAGTATCATTGCAGCAGGTGCTACAATAGGATTAGATTCTGCTGCTGTGATCGACCTGATTGATTCAGATTATATACAGCAACGAGAATCGTCTGGACTTGACAGCGCGGAAGTTATTGCATTAATTGACTCAGATTATGTTGCAGCGAGAACTCCTGCAAGTAATGGCGCAGGACTTGACTCGGCAGCAACACTTGACCTTTTGAGCTATGGTATTCAGAATGTAGGATCAAATCAGAAACAAGTTGCTATATCACTCAATACGTTCGTCGATCCTTTCGATCAGACGGGAACTGCTGATAGGTCATTTAATCTCAATTACACTTCAACAACCGGAATGTTTGTTCGCGAAACAGGTGGTCGAACAGAAATACATGCCGATGCTTCCGGAACAGGTCAAAGTACAGGGTTGTTGCTTACTGGTGCCTCTTTTGGTAACAATGGTACTGAGATTGCAGGCAATTTAAAACTGTCTAGTCTACCAACATCTGATCCTTCCGAATCAGGATTACTTTGGAATGACGGCGGAATCCCAGTATTTTCTGGATCAACTGCCCCGATAGTTTCTGAGAGTTTAGATAGCGCGGATGTGGCGGGCATTGTCGACTCTGCATACGTTCAAGCGCGTCAGACACCGCAAGACTTCGCATACTCTTCACTGACAGGCGCGCCAACTGCGCTCAGTTCATTTACCAATGACACTAACTACATTACTGCTGCGGATATTCCAGCAACAGTTGATTCAGACTATGTTGCGGCACGAGCACCCGCTGCCGCTGGCGGTCTAGATTCTGCTGGTGTTACTGCATTAATCAACGAACCATATCTCAGGGATACATTGTACGATGTTGCGACAGCTCAAACAAATATCGGATTAGACGCTGGTTTCGCATCAACTT
>ERZ802830.1865-NODE-1865-length-19689-cov-9.49684_pt1 | contig 19689 bp, 23 predicted proteins | sample MGYA00345654_ERZ802830 | MGnify/ENA primary metagenome ERZ802830 (study PRJEB30503, sample SAMEA104212375) | marine metagenome | biome: Westerlies Biome; feature: [SRF] surface water layer (ENVO:00010504) within the epipelagic zone...; material: water...
GCTCATATTGTTCCAGAGTGGTATTTTTTACCTTTCTACGCAATATTGAGGGCAGTCCCGGACAAGCTTATGGGCGTACTTTTAATGTTTGCTGCAGTTCTAGTACTCTTCTTCCTACCATGGTTAGATAGACATAAAGTAAGAAGTGCTAATTTTAGACCATTCTATAGACAATTCTACTGGTTATTCGCAATCGACTGTATAATTTTAGGTTGGGTTGGAGCTATGCCTGCTGAAGGTGTCTACGTTCTAATAGCAAGAATAGCAACAGTTTATTATTTTTCTTTCTTTTTAATAATAATGCCGTTGCTGTCAAGATTCGAAAAAGTATCAGATGACCTACCTTCAAGTATTTCATCAGCTGTGTTATCAAAGAAATTTGATAATAATACTAAAGAGAGTTATGTTAAATAAACTTACAATTAAGGTTATATTAATATTTTTGCTTTTAGGAGTGAATAAAACTCACTCTGCCTCAGAAAAAACCGAGCTGATCAATCAAAATTGGCCGTTCAATGGTGTATTTGGTAGGTTTGATAAATCGTCACTTCAAAGAGGTTATCTCGTTTATAAAGAAGTTTGTGCATCTTGCCACGGACTTAAACATGTCTCATATAGAGATCTTACAGGCATTGGCCTAACCAATGATGAAATAAAATCTATCGCTGGCGAATATTTTGTTATGGATGGACCTAATGATGAGGGCGAAATGTTTGAGAGGGAAGCAAAGTTAAGTGATAAATTTGTTAATCCTTACGAAAATGATAGTCAAGCTAGATTAGCTAACAATGGGGCATACCCACCTGACTTATCGCTTATGGTAAAAGCTAGAGCCGGTGGAGCAGATTATTTATACAGTTTGCTAAACGGGTACAAAGAATTTCCCGAAGGTTTTGAAGCAAGTGAGGGAATGTATTATAATGAGTATTATCCAGGAAAACAAATTGCAATGCCATCACCAATTATGGATGATATTGTTGAGTATAATGACGGAACAGATGCGACTCACGTACAAATAGCAAGAGATGTAACATCTTTTCTAGCTTGGACAGCCGAACCAGAATTGGAGGAGAGAAAAAGTCTTGGTGTAAAAACTATGTTTTTTTTAATACTCCTTACCATTATGCTCCTAGGAGTCAAAAGAAAAGTCTGGAAAGACGTAAATTAAAAATGAGCTCCATAAAGATCGCATTTATTGGGGGTAGCGGTCTTTACAAAGCCGACGGCCTTTCAGATACTAAATGGATCACAGTAAAATCATCATTTGGATTGCCATCATCGGAGGTTTGTGTTGGGAATATGAATGGTAATAAAGTAGCCTTTTTACCAAGACATGGTAAAAATCATAATATTTCACCATCGAAAGTAAATTATAGAGCTAACATCGAGGTGTTAAAGAAATTAAATGTTGAAAATATTATATCATTATCGGCTGTTGGAAGTTTGAGAAAAGATTTTAAACCTGGTGATTTTGTAGTAGTCGATCAGTTTATAGATAGGACTACCAAAAGAGAAAATACTTTTTTTGATGAGGATCTTGTTGTACATATCCCGTTTAAGGATCCAGTATGTAAGGAGTTAAGTCAACTGGTATTCAAGAAACTGAAAAATTTAAAAATTAGGGCCCATCAATTTGGTACGTATATTTGTATAGAAGGCCCACAGTTTTCTTCTCTAGCCGAATCTGAATTATATAGATCATGGGGTTGTGATGTGATAGGTATGACAAACTTACCAGAGGCGAGGCTATCAATGGAGGCAGGAATATGTTATTCTAGCATAGCAATGGTAACAGATTTTGATTGTTGGCATCCAGATCACGATAATGTGTCAGTTGATCAGATAATAAATACATTAAAAAAAAATACTAATAAAGCTAACTCGTTAATAAATGCAATTACAAAGGAAAAAATGTTAACTTGTAGTGAAAAGATCAAAGAAGTTTCAAGAAAATCAATGATTTCTGATTACTCTTATGTTAAGAAATCCACAAAAACAAAACTAAAATATATTTTGAATCTTTAATGAAGGTAAATAAAAAAAATTACTCATCCATATGGGAAGAGGATGGTACTGTTAAAATAATTGATCAAACAAAACTTCCCTTTAAATTTGAAGTTATACAACTTAAAAATTTAAAAGATTTTATAGATGCTATAAAAAAAATGAAGGTTAGAGGTGCTCCACTAATTGGAGTATCTGCGGCATATGCTCTAGCTGTGCTTACAAACAAAAACACCTCAGATAAATATTTAAGAAAGATCTACAACTCATTAATCAAAACAAGACCAACGGCGGTAAACTTGAAATGGGCACTAAATTTTTGCTTAAAGAAGATTAAAAAAGGAAAACAATCAGAGAGAAAAAACATTGCTTTTTCGGTAGCTAGAACAATTAGAAATAATGATATAATAAATTGTAAAAAGATTGCCTTTAATGGATATAAGATAATTGAAAAGATTTATAGAAAAAAAAAAAAAGCAATAAATATTCTAACTCATTGTAATGCCGGGTGGTTAGCTACAGTAGATTGGGGCACCGCACTGGCACCTATTTTTCTAGCTAATAGAAACAAGATTCCAATTCATATTTGGGTAGATGAAACTAGACCTAGAAATCAAGGAGCATTATTAACTGCATGGGAACTTAAAAATGAAGACGTACCTTACACTATAATAACCGACAATGCTGGTGGTCATTTAATGAGCAACGGAGAAGTTGATCTATGTATTGTGGGTAGTGATAGAATTACAAGGAATGGAGATGTATGTAATAAAATTGGGACATATTTAAAGGCATTAGCTTCAAAAGCTCATAATATACCTTTTTATGTTGCCGCACCAACCTCAACAATCGACTTATCAATTAATAAAGGAGAAGAAGTTCCAATTGAGATTCGAAGTGGAACAGAACTTTCAAGAATAAAAATAAAAAAAGGTGGGAGTGTTTTAGAGGGTGATGCATATTTCCGTCAGTCTAAGACTTTTAATCCAGCTTTTGATGTTACTCCATCAAAGTTAGTTAGTAAGATTATAACGGAATTTGGAACTATAGATTGTAATAGAAAGTCAATTGATAAGTTAATGAAGAAATGAAATTAAAAAAAAAAATAATTGATGCATCAAAATATCTCCTTCAATTACAATTTAATATTGGATCTGAGGGAAATATAAGTTGTAGAAAAAAAAATGAAATTTATATTACACCATCAGGAATTAAAACATCGAATTTAAAACAAAATGATATTTCTAAAGTAGATTTAGATGGAAAGATCTTAAATAAAAAAAAACCATCAAGTGAAATCTTACTTCATTCATGGATTTACAGAAATCATAAAGATATAGGGGCTGTAGTTCATAGTCATTCAAAATGGGCTTCAATTTTATCTTGCATGAGAATCAATATCCCAGCATTTCATTATATGGTTGCAGAATTTGGTGGTAGTGACATTAAATGCTCAAAATATGCAACATTTGGAGCTGAACAATTATCTAAATATGTAAATAAAGTACTTCATAATAGGAAAGGGTGTCTCATTGCTAATCATGGTCAGGTTACATTTGCTGACACTCTTGAGGAAGCAATTGATTTATCTATCGCCTTGGAGAAGCTTAGTGAGCAATATTATTTTCTAATGATCTCTAGGAAAGCCAAGTTGTTATCAGATAAAGAAATGTGCAAGATTGTTAAATTATTTAAAGATTATAAAGTTAAACATTAAACCTAAAAGTTATAACATCACCATCGTTTACGATATATTCTTTCCCTTCAAGTTTTAATCTACCGTTCTCCTTACATTTAACTTCACCATTAAATTTAACGAAATCTTCGTATGAAATGACCTCGGCTTTAATAAAACCGGTTTTAAAATCTGTATGAATTTTTGCACCGGCATCAGGTGCAAATGTTCCTTTTTTTATTGACCATGCTTTTGATTCTTTGGGACCTGATGTGAAAAAGGTTATTAGATCAAGAATCTCGTAGCCCTTTGAAATTAATCTTGATAGGGATGTTTCTCGTAGACCTAAAGATTCTAAGAATTCTGTCTTTTCGGATTCTAATTTAAAGCTGGATATTTCAGATTCAATTTTTGCAGAAATCTTCATGCAATCTAAATTTTTTTCATTTGAATATGTTTCAACTTGTTTACTATGTTGGTTCCCATTAATTAGAGAATCTTCGTCAACGTTACAAACATAAATTATAGGTTTGTAACTAAGAAGATTAATTGTTTTTATCACCTCTTCTTGGGATTCGGAAAAACTACTATTTCTGAGTAAGATTCCATTTTCTAAGGTATCCCTACTATTTTCTAAGGTGGTGATAAAATTTTGATCAACTTTTTTACCCTTATTTTTTTTCAGGTAGCCATCAATCATTCTTTCAACCTTCTCAAGGTCTGATAATAAAAGTTCTGTTTCAATCACTTTAATATCTTCAATAGGGGATACTTTATTATTAACATGAGTTATATCATTATCTTCAAAACACCTTATTAAGTGTATCATTGCATCAACGTTAGATATATTACCTAGAAATTTGTTTCCTAATCCCTCGCCTTTACTCGCACCTTTTACTAGACCAGCAATATCAACAAATTCAAGTTGATTGTAGATTTTATTTTGTGAATTAGAAATTTTTGATAAGTTATCTAACCTTAAATCTTTCACTGCTACTTTCCCGACATTAGGTTCAATTGTACAAAAGGGGTAATTTTTCGATTCAGCTTGTTGCGTTGAAGTTAAAGCATTAAATAAAGTAGACTTTCCAATATTTGGTAATCCTAGTATGCCACAATTAAAACCCATAATGATTTATATATTGAGATTATTTATAAATAAAGAAAAGTTTCTATTTAAAATCAGATCGATGTGATCCTGAAGTTTTTTTTTAAATTTAGTTATATTCTTTTTTTCAGAAGAAGAAAATTTATTTAACACAAAATCACTTGATGAAATTTTATTCTCTATAAGAAGGTTATTTTTAATACCAACTTTTACTCTACAAAATTCATTACCAACATTATTTATTATATCTTTAATTCCGTTATGTCCTCCATGCCCACCTGACTCTTTTATTCTGATTTTTAGGAAGGCAAGGTCTAAGTCATCGTGAAAAACATAGAGATTTTTTTTGCAATTAACTTTAAAAAATTGTGATATAGTTCTAATTGGCTTTCCTGATAAATTCATGAACCTTTCAGGCTTGAACATTACCACTTCACGTCCTAATATTTCATACTTTGAAAATAATCCGTCAAATTTTTTTTTAAATTCCGGAAAGTTATAGTGTTTATGCAAGCTATTTATCAAATCGAAACCCAAATTATGACGGGTTCCTTTGTATTCTCTTCCAGGATTACCTAAACCAGACAGTATTATCATTCATTAAATAAGTTATTTACTCTTATCCTCTGAGCTATCCTCTTTCTTTTCAGCCTCTATATCATCTCCTTTTTCAGGTGAACTATCTGAAGCTTCATCTGTGGCTGCTTCTTCAGTAACTGTTTCCTCAACCTTCATTACCGTTGGTGGTGCCACTGTAGCAATAGTAAAATCCCTATCTGTGATTGTAGGAGAGACTCCTTCTTCGAGTTTTATAGAGCTAATATGAATACTATCACCAATTTCTAGACCATCTAAGTCAGCCTCCAGAAACTCAGGTATCTTTGAAACAAGTGTTTTAATTTCTACTTCGTGTCTAACAATATTGAGAACACCACCTTGTTTAACGCCTTCACAAGAGTTTTCATTAATAAATTTCACTGGAACAAAAAGAGTAACGGTTGTATTCTGACCAACTCTTAAAAAATCAACATGAAGTATTTTTTCATTAACAGGGTGTAACTGAATATCTTTTGGTAATACTTTATAAACACTTTCCTCGACTTTGATCTCACATTGCTTAGAAAAAAAACCAGCATCATTTATTTGTACCCTAAGTTTTTTTTCATCAACTTGTATTGGAACTGGATCTTTTTTATCACCATAAATTATACAAGGAATCATTTTTTTTCCTCTTAAGTCTCTGGAAATTCCCGTTCCAACTAAATCTCTCTTTTTTGCCTCGATCTGGACTACTTCACTCACATTAATCTCCTCATTTATGCAAATAAACTTGATACTGACCTATTATCAGTAATTCTTTCTATTGCCTCACCTATTAGAGGGGCTATAGATAGAATATCAATTTTATTAGATTTTATTACATCATCTCTCGCCAGAATACTATCAGTAATTATCATTTTATCAATAGGCGAATTTTCTATTCTTTCAATTGCAGGATCTGATAGTACACCATGAGTTATATATGCAAAGACTGATTTAGCTTTATCATTTTTGAGAGCAGTTGCTGCATTTGTTAATGTTCCAGCTGTATCACAAATATCATCAATTAAAATGCAATTTTTACCTTCAACCTCACCTATAATATTTACAACCTCAGAGACACTTGCTCTTTCTCGTCTTTTATCAATTATTGCTAGGTCACAATCAACTCTTTTGGCAATTGCTCTTGCTCTAACTACACCTCCTACATCTGGGGATACTATTATTGTATTTTTTGATTTAAATTTCTTCTTTATGTCTGAAATAAAAACAGGAGCAGCAAAAAGATTATCTGTAGGAATATCAAAAAACCCTTGGATTTGCCCTGCATGAAGGTCGACCATGAGTGCCCTATTTGCGCCTGCAATACTTATTAAATTAGCCACTAATTTGGCAGAAATTGGGGTTCTAGGTCCTGACTTCCTGTCTTGTCTTGCATAACCATAATAAGGTACAATAGCTGCGATTCTTTTAGCAGAGCCTCGTTTTAATGCATCAATTGTAATTAAAAGCTCCATAACATGATCGTTAGCAGGAAATGAAGTTGATTGAATAACAAAAACATCTTCTCCTCTTACATTCTCTTTAATCTCAACAAAAATTTCTTTATCCGGGAATTTTTTTATTGTTGCATCAACCAAAGGAACACCGAGATGTGCTGAGATTCTTTTTGCTAATGGTAAATTACTATTACCTGATACAATCTTCATTTTTTATAACCTACTAAACTTATCTGTCTACCACAGTCTTTTAATTCATTTTTCATAGAATATCTATGACTAAAAAACTTTTTTGGGTTTGAATAAGTATCAAATTCAGAAGTTTTATAACTATCAATACCTAATTCTTTAATCTTATCCTCTATTAGTTTTGTATAATTAAAGAATATCCTATTTTTGTTTTCTTTTAAATAAATACTAAAATTTTTTAGTAACTTAACGTTTTCTAAAAAATCACTTTGAACTTCAAAAGATTTTGGTTTTAAATGCGGTCCTATAAAAAATTTAATATCTTCTTTTTTTTCACCTCTTTTTATAAAAAAATTCACAGCATTTAAAATTATATTATTTAATAACCCTCTCCAACCTACATGTAAGATTCCGAAATATTCCTTACCTAATAAAATGACAGGTGCACAATCGGCAGTTAAAATACCTAATAAGACGTTTTTATTTTTGGTAATTATACCATCAGCTTTTATATCATAGGGTCGGGTCTTATCATAAAAGAAAATTCTTGAAGAATGAATCTGGTTTACAAAGATGATTTTTTTATTGTTAAATAATTTAGATACTAGCTTTCTATTACTCCTTACTCTAAAGTTTGAATCGCCTTTACCAAATGCACAATTCAAAAATTGAGAACTGTTATTATTGAGTAGATTTTGTTTGCCAAGAAAACTAAAAACATAATTTTTATACTGGATTATTTTCATTATCACAATTTTTTGAAATAAGATAAGTTTAAATCATTCTTACTTATAAATACAAACTTAAATAATTCTCCCATACCTTTGGGATCTGTTAGTCTATGAAACTGCTTAGAAAGTTTGATTTTGACATTATTATCTTGTGTATGATTTATCAATGAATTTATTCTCTCATTAATTCCATTAAAATATAAAAACTGCCTCTGATTTATTGGTCCATGAAACTTTAAATTAAATTTTTCCGAGTGTTTTTTGAGGTTCAAAAAATCAAAATGATAGGTAATATCAGAAAAAAAAGGATAATCAAATATATTGCATTTTTTTGATTTATAAATTGCCTGAATAGTTGATATTTTTTTCTTTATGTAAGGCCCATAATCAATTACTAAAAAACCACCACCAAATTCTTTTATATGATTTAAGATCTTTTTAATATATAAGTTGGTTAATGGTGAATACTCCCAAGTTTCACCATTTGATAAAAAGGAAAGATTTTTATTTTTAATTAAATATTTTTTCCATTGAAATTTACCATCCTTATATTGAACTCTTTTTTCAAAAAGAAGATTATCATTTTTTTCAATTTGATTTATTGGTAAAGCATCAAAAAATTCATTACAGAAAAATAGATAGGGTTGTTTTTTAAGCTTTAAATTTTGAAGACTTAAAATTTTAATTTTCTTAGACTCATATCTAGTTAAAGTTTTTAATTGTATTTGTTTAAGAAAACTAGATTTTTCATAAAGAGAAAAAACAAACTCTTTTTTTGATAGTTTTGATAATGTTCTAATTACATCAGACATTAATGTTCCATTACCTGGCCCTAATTCTAAAAACTTACTTATACCTAATTCAGATGAAATTTTGAAAAGGAATATCGCCACACACTCTCCAAAAGCCTGACTTATTTCAGGTGAAGTAGTAAAATGAGAGCCAATTTTATTATTTTGATAAAATCCTAGCTCTTTATCATATAAACACTTATTTATAAATCTTGATAAAGAAATTGAGTCACTCTTAAAAATTTGGTTTGTTTTTTTTTCTTCCATATTTAATAATTGAAAATCCTAAGATAACTATTGGAACGGAAAGTATTTGTCCCATACTTAAATTATAAAAAACAAGGCCAATATGATTATCTGGTTCTCTAAAATACTCAACTGCAAATCTGAACAAACCGTAAAATACTAAAAAAATCGCACATAAATTAACTTTTTTATAAAATCCTCTCTTAATTAAAAATATTATGATCAGGAATAATACCAAACCCTCAAAAAATGCTTCGTAAAGTTGACTAGGGTGCCTTAAAAGATCCTCGTTATAATATTTAACACCCCAGTCAGAAAAAGTAGGTTTACCGACTAATTCTGCATTTATAAAATTGGCTATCCTTCCTAAAAAAATTCCAAAAGGAGCACTACATGCTATTAAATTAGACAAATCAATAAACTTTATTTTGTTTAACCTTGAAAAAATATACATACTTATTGTCAAACCTATCAACCCACCATGAAATGACATTCCACCTTTCCATATTTTAAAAATTTCAATTATATTTTGAATATAAAACTCAAAATTGTAAAAGATAACGTAGCCTAATCTTCCTCCAAAAATTACACCGATGATTGCCCAACTAAAAAAATTATCAACTATATCAGTTTTAAGATCTATAACACCCTTCTTTATAATAAGTTTGGAATAATAAACACTAAAAATAAATCCTAAAAGATAAGCAAGTGAATACCAATAAACTTTTAAACCAAAAAACTCTAAAGCTACAGGGTTGAGATTGTGGATATACATATATTTATAATTTTAAATAGTTATTAATATAATCATTTATACCATCTTCAAGAGAAAAGAATTTATCTTTAAACCCAACTTTCCTTAACTTAGAAATTTCTGCTTTTGTGTAGTATTGATACTGATTTCTAATATTTGTTGGTGTATCAATATAAGTTATTTTTTTTGGATAATTAAAATTCCTGAATACTGCATTAGTTACGTCTTTGAATGATCTAGGTAGACCACTTCCGACATTAAATAATCCACTCTTTTTTGGATTATTAACAAACCAATTTATTACTTTAATAACATCCTTAACATAAATGAAGTCTCTTAATTGTTCTCCATTTTTATAGTTTTTATTATGAGACTTGAAAAGTTTTATTGACTTTTTACTCTGAACTTTTTCGTAAATCTTGAGTACTACACTTCTCATTTCATCTTTATGGAACTCATTTGGACCGTATACATTAAAAAATTTGAGTCCTACTAATTGTTTTTTATTATTCTTATTTGAAAAAAAGTTTAAATCTACAATTTGTTTAGACCAACCATAAAGATTCAAAGGCATAAGTTTTGATAAATATTCAAACCTTGAACTATCTAGAAAACCATTATTACCATCCCCATAAGTTGCTGCTGATGATGCATATATAAATCTTTTAAGATTCTTATCACACCATTCTTTTAATCTGATAGATAACCTTATATTATTTTTTATGATTAAGTTAGGATCATTGCATGTTGTTGATGATATTGCTCCAAGATGAACTATTAATTTCACCTCTTTTTTAAATTTTCTAAGAAATGATTCTAAATGGGTAGGATCTACCATTGAAATATTTGCGGAAATAAAATAATTTTTATTTGCCCCATTTAGATAATCTACCGAAACAATCTTTTGGTCAGTATTCGTAGACAAATAATTAACGAGATTTGACCCAATAAACCCTGCTCCTCCTGTTACAATAATCATTTAAGACCTCTAAGCTAAAACCTTTAGAATTATAAAACTTACAAGGTATGTTATAATTGTAAATCCCGAAATATTAATAAGACAGATCTTTTTTTTATTGTTAGGATTCTTTTTTAAAGACTTGTAAAACCAATAAATCCAAACAAAAAATGAAAAAATATAACTAATTAGTAATAAAATAGCCAACGAATTTCTTAACATAATATCAATATCTTGTGTATAAAAAAATAAAACATACTAATTGTTGTTGTTAAAATTATATTTCTATATTATTATCATAATGTGAGTTTTGACAACCAAAATAAAATTATAAGGCAAAATAATCCAATAGATTATATTGAGGAGTATTTCTCAAGATTTTTCGATAATATCTTAAGAGATTCAGAGAATAAAATCACGATCAATGCTAAAGGATTATGGAACACTTATAAAATTTCAATTATCTGGAGTGAGACTAAAAAAATATTTGAAATTAGCTCTTATCTAGATAATTCAAGAAAGACCAGGAATGATAATTCTGTGTATCTTCTTATTTCAAAAGTAAACGAAAAGACGGGATTAGGCTATTTCAATTTTAATCCAAAATTAAACACAATTTTCTTTAACCATAAAGCCTCAGTCAAAGGTCAGGAATCGATTACAATAGAGCAAGTTGAGCACTTTGTAGATATAGCAGTTGAAGAATGTGACAGATTTTTTCCAGTCTTTTACGTTTTTTTTAATAAAAAGAAGAGTCCAAAAAATGCAATTGATATTGCCATCCTGGAAACCTGTGGAGAAGCGTGAAAAACATATTACTGGTTGGTTGCGGTAACCTTGGAAAGATAATTCTTGATGGACTGCTACTAGAAAATAAAAAAATTTACCTTCTTGAAAAAAATCAAAATATAACAAGAAAAATAAATCACAAAAGATGTATTATTATTAGGGAGATTGATGAAGAAGTACTTGAGAAGGTATCGATCATACTTTTATGTGTTAAACCAAATCAACTAAAAGAAATTCTTCTTAAATTCAATAAAAAAACTAAGAACAAAATATTTATTTCTTTCATTGCTGGAATGAAAATTTCATCAATATTAACTTTTTTAGGAAATAAGAAACAAAAAATTATTAGAATAATGCCTAATATATTCATTAAATTTAATAAAAGTTCAAGTGCATTATTTTCAAAAAACCTATCTTCAGCCGAAAAATATAAACTTGAAAAATTATTTTCGTTTTTTGGATATTTTGTTTGGTTAAAGAACGAAGATGATTTTAATTTTTTTACAGCTATGTTCGGTGGTGGGCCTGCATATTTTCTTTATATTCTTAATTGTTTTAACGAAATATCAAAAAAAAGTAAAATTAAAGAGAAAGATTCGATTAATCTTTTATTAAAATTATTAGAAGGAACAACTGAAGTACTTAAAAAATATCCAAAGGATTTAGATCTATTTATCAAAAAAGTTACAAGTAAAGGCGGTACAACAGAGGAGGCTATGAAAGTTTTAAAAAACAAAAACATAATCCTTAATAGTTTTGATATGGCCCTAAAAAACGCAACAAAAAAATCAATATTATTAGCAAAAAAATACTAGTTTTAATATTTTACCGGAATTCTAATTAAGAATATTGCTCCATTGCTTTTATTCGGTCTCAATGAAATTTTTGCCTTAATCTTTTTAGAAAGTTCGCTTGCTATACTTAATCCAAGCCCAGAACCACCCTTATCAAGATTTCTAGAGTCATCAATTTTAAAAAAAGGTTTAAATATCTGGCCTCTTTGCTGATAGGGTATTCCAGGGCCATTATCTTTTATGAGGATCATATAATAATTTGATTCTTTGATTACGTTAATTTTAACTAAATTCCCGAATTTTAGTGCATTCTCATAGAGGTTAAAAATTATTCTGTACAAACAACTTTTATCAGTGTTTATGAAATAATTTTTTGGACATTTTACTTGAATTTTTTTATTCTCAACGTTTGAGGATTTAATAACTTCGTTTATTAATAATGAAAGATTTATTCTTACTATCTTGGATAAATCAACTTTCTCAGCAAAATCTAAATACTCTTTTAAAAAGTTCTGCATTATTTCAACATCACTTTTTATTTGTTTAATATTTTCTGTTTTTTCAACTAATTCTAACCTAAGTTTTATTCTAGTTATTATTGTTCCAAGATCATGTGATATTCCTGCTAAAAAACTAGTTCTTTGACTTATATAAGTATTTATTCTTCTTCTCATTTTTAGGAATGCATTACCAGCCTGTCTAATTTCCATAGCACCAGATGGTTTAAATATTTTGATTTCTTTACCTTTACCAAATTCTTCAGCTGAAACTGCCAGTTTTTGAATAGCTCGCATCTGATTTCTTAAGAATAAAAAAGCAATTAAAGATAATATTAAAGATATTGAAATCATCCATAAGAATAAAATTATAGGCGTTTGACTTAGGAGATATTTTTTTGGAAAACTAATTATGAAAACTTGATTATTTATATAATACTTAAACAAAACCTCTTCTTTTAAAAAAATAACTTCCTCAGTGTTTTCAACTCTATTCTTAATAATTTCTTTAATCTTTCTTTCAAAGATTCCGATACGATTATTCTTTTGTTCTATTATATTTTCCTCATAAATAATTAGGTTAAGATTTGCTGCAATTTTTTTTGCATTATCTATTCTATTTTTATCAAGTTCATTTATTATAAAAGTAATCTCATTTGCAGCAATATTAGCAAATCTATTAATTATTTTTTCCCAGTGTCTTTCATAAAAAAAGTAAATCGTAGATATCTGGGTAACAATAAGTGGGATTAAAAATATTAGAATTAATCTATGAAATAACCTTTTAGGAGAGAGTTTTTTAAGAAAAAAATTACTCATATTCACTTACTAACATATAACCTTTACCTCTGATAGTTCTTAGAATTGAATCATTATTAGTTGCTATTAACTTTTTTCTGAGTCGAGTAATGGTTACATCAATTGATCGTAAATTTATATTTTCTCCAAGAGTTTGAGCTATTTCCTCTCTTGATACTTCTACATTTATATTTTTTACAAGAAACTCAATGATAGTGATTTCTGTAGAAGTGAGATTAATAACATTATCCTTATTTTTTAAAACTTTTGTAGCGGCATCAAAAATATATTCACCAAAATATGCCACTTTATTCACCTTATTCTTATTGAGCCTTGGGTTTAAAAGCTTTTTTATCCTCATGAGTAGTTCATCAGGTTCAAAAGGTTTTATCAAATAGTCATCACAACCACTATCATATGAGTCACCTTTTTTTGTAATTTGACTATTAGCCGTAAGCATTAAAACTGGAGTATTCTTATCTTTTATTCTGAAATCTCTCAGAAAATCAATTCCTGAAACATTAGGCATCATTATATCTAAAATAATTAAGTCATAGAGAAATAAACTTGTAAGCTCTGATGCTTCACTTGCGCTTGGGCATGTGGTTACCTCAAATCCTTTAGCTTCAAGATAAATATTTAGTAGTTCAATAATTTTGACATCATCATCAACACATAAAAGGTGAGATTTTTTTGACATATTTTTGTAGTTATCTTTGTTTTAATTTATTGTTTAATGATATAATATTTCAATTTACTTTAAAATATTAATTGATATTTTTTAAATTACGTTATGATTTCTTTTGCAAACAGAGATGGTTTTATATGGTTCAATGGTTCTTACAAGAAATGGACAGATTCAAATATTCATATTCTTAATCATGGATTGCATTATGCGAGTTGTGTTTTCGAAGGTATAAGAGTTTATGAGACAAAGATATTTAAATTAGGTGAGCATATTCATAGACTTTTTAAATCTGCAGCAATCTTAGATTTAAAGATACCATATAGTATTGATGAAATTATTAGCAAGACTGTCGAGTTGGTTGACAAGGAAAAGATCACTAATGGTTATATTAGACCTGTAGTTTGGCGTGGAAGTGAGAAAATGGCAATATCTGCTATAAAAGCTAGCACCAATATTGCTATTGCAGCATGGACATGGCCTTCCTACTTTTCTCCTGATTTGATTGACAAAGGAATTAAACTAACTGTTTCTAAATGGAAAAGACCATCACCAGAGTCAGCACCAACGGATAGTAAAGCCGCAGGTTTATATATGATTTGCTCTTTAAGTAAACATGAGGCAGAGAAGGATGGTTTTGATGATGCATTGATGATGGATTATAGAAATTATATAGCTGAAGCAACAGGAGCAAATATTTTTTTTGTAAAGGATAAAAAGTTATATACTCCAATACCTGACTGTTTTTTGAATGGGATAACACGGCAGAGCGTAATAAAAATTGCAAAAGATAATAAAATTCAGGTCATAGAGGATCACTTTAATCTTGATTTCTTAAAGGATTGTGAAGAAGTTTTTTTGACAGGCACAGCTGTTGAAATTACACCAGTAGCCTCAATTGATAACTATAACTTTCGAGTTGGTGAAACAACTAAGTTTCTAATTGAAAATTTTAAGAAGTTAGTAATACTTTAATTCTATTTTTGAGATTTTAACCAAGCAGAACTATTAAGATAAAATTCTTTTTTCCAAAATGTAATCTTAGATTTAAACCATTTAATTAAATCTTCAATAAAAAAAAAACCTTCTTTTCTATGTTGACTGGCGACAAGTATAAGAACGATATTATCGGAAGGAAGTAATTTTCCAAACCTATGTATGACTTGATAATCTATAATGCCACCCTTTGAAATTAGAATATCTATAATTTTATTAGTTTGGTGAAGTGCCATTTTTTTATAACAATCAATTTCCATAAATTTCAGTTTATTATTGTTATTAACAGGCCGAACCTTGCCTACAAAGGATATTATTGAACCCACATTCTTATTTTTTTTAGAAAAATTATTTAGTTCCTTGCCAATATTAAAATCCTTTTTTTGAAAATAGATTTTCATTATCCTCCTGTGACTGGGGGAAATATTGCTAATTCATCATTATCAGTTATATAGTCGTTTTTTGTCGCATATTCACAATTAATAGCAAATTTAATATTAGATATTTTTTTGAAAACTAAATTATATTTTTCATTTTTCTTTTTTAAAATATTTACCACATCAATTATTCTCAGTTTATCCTTGATCAATAAAAGATCTTCATTTTTACCTAATTCTTCGGAGATTTTTGCAAAATATAAAATCCTCAATTTAATAAATCCTGGTATCTATAAAACTTTAATATATTCCCTCTATTAATCTTTTCCACTTCTTCATCTATTTGAATAATACCATTTGATTTACTTAAGGAACTTATGATACCTGATCCAGTTGTATGAAATTTTCTTACGATCTTTTTTTTATTCTTACTTATGAAGTTTCCCCTAAGCCATTCAACTCTATTTTTTTTCTTTTTCATTGAAAAATCGCATTTAAGGTAATCAGGTTCATTCCTATAATTAACGTTTCCTGATAACTTTTTAATAAATGTAGTTACTAACATTAAAAAAGTAACAACTGCTGCCACTGGGTTTCCCGGAAAACCAATGAAAAAAGAACCTTTAATTTTTCCAAACGCAAAAGGTCGCCCAGGTTTTATCTTTATTCTCCAAAATAAAAGGTCCCCATAGGTTAGCATAATTTTACTAACATTATCAGTTGAACTTTTTGAAATACCTCCACTTGTAACAAGTAAATCATATTTTTTACTTTTTAAAATTAATTTTTTTGTTTTCTCTAGATCATCCTCAATAATTCCTAAGTCAATAACTTCGCAACCAACCTTCGAGAATAATGATATTAAAAGATATTTATTCACGTCGTAAATTTGGAATTTCTTTTTTTTGGTGTAGAGTTTTGCTATTTCATCTCCAGTTGAAAATAAACCAACTATAGGTTTTTTATAAACTTTAATTTTTGTGATCCCCAATGAGAGTATTTGGGCAATATCAGAAATCCTTAACTTTCTTCCTTTTTTGAATATAATTGGATTACTTTTTATATCCTCTCCTTTAAGCCTTATATTTGAACCCGTTTTAATTTTTTTTTTAAATTTAATAAATTTATTTTTCTCAATACAATCTTCTTCCATATAAACTGTGTTCAGATTATTTAGAGTTAATAAATAGGCACCGGTAAAAATCCTTATTGCCTGATTTTTTCCTACTTTTTTTAAGAAAGGTTTCCCAGGTTTTGACTCTCCAATAATTTTAATTTTATTATTATTGTTTAAATTATTATTAAGTGCATAACCATCAACTGCAGAATTATTTTCTTCGGGAATATTAATTTTAGTATAAATATTCTCACCTAAAATTCTACCTTCTGAATCTTTAATATGAATATTTATTAACCCCGGTACTCTTGAAATAGATCTAAGCATCTTATTTTCAGCATATTTAAGACTAACATATTCTGGTATTTTTTTTTTTTTTTTTTTAATTTAAAATAATTTTTTATAAAATTCTCAATTTTTTTTTTTTCTTTAAACATAAAATTTTGTTTTTTTATTTTTTCTTATTCATTAATTTTTTGGTCATAAACAATTGCCTTGATATTCTTATCATTTTTAAAAAGTAGTGGTTTATTTAAAGTAGACCTAACCACTTCAATTTTAGGAAAATTACTATATTTCAAGCCTTCAATTAAAACTATATCTGTTTTGGGATTAAACTTATCAAGAATCTCTTCAATTTTAATTTCTTGTTCATACAATTTACTAACCATTGCCCATTTTTTTTTACTGAATATAATCACTTCGCTTGATCCTGCATGAATGTGTTTAAAGCTATCTTTCCCCTTCTTATCTATCTCAAATTCATGATGAGTATGTTTGACTGATGAAACAACTATAGAGTTTAATACGAAAAAATTTATTAATCTGGAAACTAAATCAGTTTTTCCTGAACCACTCCAACCAACAATGCCAATAATATTCTTCATTAAAAAAGTTTCAGATTTTTCTTGAAATAGTAGTAACCCGTATGGATAGTAATTATAGAGGAGATAGTAAGACCAATTAGGCCAGTATATAATATCAAAACCGTTTCAAAATTATCTGAAACAATCAAGAATCCTAAAGAAAACATTTGAATAAGAGTTTTCCATTTCGATAAATTAGTTACAACTAAATTCTCTGACGAATGAGAAAAAAAATCTCGCAAGCCCGATACTAATATTTCTCTTAAAACTATTATTAATGCAGCATAAACAAATAATCCATTAATTTTTGTTTGTGCTATTAATATAAAAATGATTGAAACAATAAGTATTTTATCTGCTATTGGGTCAAGAAATCTTCCAAAATTTGACTCGATCTCAAACTTTCTTGCTAAATATCCGTCAAAAAAGTCGGAAATACAAGCTATAAAATATAGCAATAAGGACAACCATCTATACAATTGTTCGTCTATTTCCATAAATAAAATAATTACCGGAATTAGAAGAATCCTTATCAAAGTCAAGAAGTTGGGTATATTTTTAAGTTTAAACATTTCTATTAAACTCATAATATAATTTTCTTGCCATTTTGGTACCAATATTAGGAACTTTTTTTAAATCACCAATACTTGCTGTTTTTATATTATCAATAGAGCCGAAATAAGAAAGAAGATTTGACTTAGTTTTTGTCCCCAATCCCTCAATTTTATCAAATACGGAAGTTTTTAATGATTTTGTATGTCTTAATTTTGTAGATGAAATTGCAAATCTATGAGCTTCATCTCTTAATCTTTGAAGGAAAAAAAGATTTTCACTTCTTCTGTCAAATTTAATACTTTTTTCATTAGTATGAACTGATTCTTCTCCTTTATTTCGATTAACCCCTTTTGAAATAGCAATGATATCTAGATCATGAATTTTTAGCTTTTCTAAAATTTTTTTGACTGTGTTAAGGTGTCCTCTACCTCCATCGATAATAATCAAGTCGGGAATTTTCCTTTTCCAATCTTTATCAAATTTAAATCTTCTTTCAAAAACTTGTCTCATCATAAAATAATCATCATTAACCTTTCCTTTTGTAGTCTTTATATTGAATTTTCTGTATGAGTTTTTTTGAAATAATAAATCTTCATAAGTTACCATTGCACCAGTAGGATTTGTACCATTGAGGTGACTATTATCATAAATTTCAATTCTATTTGGATCTTTACTAAGATTGAGTGTATTTTTAATTTCATATAAGATAGATTCCTCTTTTTTTTTTGCTGAAACTCTTTTGTTCAGAACTACATCAACATTATTTTCAACCATTTCCATTAATTCCTTCTTTTTACCTTTAAGAGGAAGTTTGATCCTTACTTTATAATTAGTATTTTTGCTGAGTAAATTCTTGAATAGATCAATATTTTTTAATTTTTCATTTAGAAAAATTTCTTTTGGAACAGTATTTTGGGAATAAAAGAACATTATGAACTGTTCTAGAATCTCGTATGCTTTATCAAATATAAGGTCGGAAAATAAGAAACTTTTATTTCCAAGGTTTTTACCTTTTCGAAAAGAAAAAACTTGGATTGCAACCATCTCATATTTGTCCTTAATAAAAATTATGTCAAAGTCTTCATCTGAGTTGATATCAGAATATCTTTCGTTTGTAATCTTACTAAGCGCTTTTATCCTATCTCTGAGACTAGCAGCCTTCTCATAATTTTGTAACTTACTTTCGATTTCCATTTCTTTAATTAAATTTTTTTTATAATCAATATTTTTACCTTTTAAAAAATTTACAGCTTCTTTAACAAGTCCTTCGTATTTTTCTTTTGATATTAAACCTACACATGGTGCACTACATCTTTTTATTTGATATTTTATACAAGGTCTTTTTCTAAGTGAGAACATTCTATCAGAACAATTCCTAAGCAAAAAGGCCGCTTCAATCTGCTTTAAAATATTATCAACTGAGTTTGCACTGGAAAATGGGCCAAAGAAACTATTCTTTTTGTTTATCTTTCCTCTATATTTTCTTATTTGAGGCCAATCTTTTGATGTTGAAATAAGAATATATGGATAACTTTTGTCGTCAATTAGTCGAATATTGAATCTTGGTTTAAACTTTTTAATCAAATTATTCTCTAGAATAAGAGAATCTGACTCTGTATGAGTTTTAATAAAATCAATTTTTTTTACTGAACTTATTAGTAGTTTAATTCTATTTGAATGTTTTGAAAGATTAGTATAAGAGGATACTCTTTTTTTTTGT
>ERZ802830.1868-NODE-1868-length-19654-cov-32.5692_pt1 | contig 19654 bp, 24 predicted proteins | sample MGYA00345654_ERZ802830 | MGnify/ENA primary metagenome ERZ802830 (study PRJEB30503, sample SAMEA104212375) | marine metagenome | biome: Westerlies Biome; feature: [SRF] surface water layer (ENVO:00010504) within the epipelagic zone...; material: water...
CCATCAGAAGCGGCACTATGTGTGTGGAAGTCGATCACGGCAATCTCTACACTGCTACCCGGACTGGGTGGTTCGCCACCACAATGGCAGGAAAAAGAGGCGACGGCGTGGGCAGATTGTCTACCATTCACAGGTCAATAGCGAGCCAAGGCCCCTAACCGAACGCGACTATGAAGCAGTTCCTCGAATTCATACCAGTAGCCCTGTTCATCGGCGTCTATTTCTTTTTGAACGGTGAAACGGTCAGCATGGGTGGGTGGTTTCACACCTTTGATGGCATCTACAGTGCGACCGCCGTGCTGATGATGAGCACGGCCGCTTGTTGGGTCATCGCCTCAATAATCCAGAGAGGAAATGATCGGCGCCTGATGTGGATGACCCTGCTGATTGTCCCTTTGGGTGCGGCAACGCTGATTCTCAGAGATCCAGTCTTCATCCAATGGAAGCCCACCGTCTTCAACTGGGGGCTGGCCGTGATCGTACTCGGCTTTCTGGTGCTCGGTAAGCGCACATCAATTGAGCGGATAATGGGCAATCAGATCACACTGCCACGCAAAATATGGGTCCGTATGAATCTGGTGTGGTTTGCCAACTTCACGATTGTCGGTGCGGCCAATCTCTACGTTGCGTTCAACTACGACGAGGCTTTCTGGATGCTTTACAAATTGTACTCTGGTTTCGGCTTCGCACTGATTGCAGGCGTGCTGACCTGCGTGATCGCACTGCCTTATTTGAAGACCGATGCCCTAGACGGAGACTCCCGGCCGACGGGAGGTTCACTATGAAGTCCGATACCAAACCAACTACTTACAATATGTCCCGCGGCATGGCGCTGGTAATACTGCTGTCGCTAACTGTCGGCGACGTTTTTGCGCAAGAGACGCAATACATCAGCGATATGGTATTGGTGCCGGTTCGCAGCGGCGCGGGATCACAGTTTCGCATCGTCAATCGCGGACTGCCATCGGGCACCGCGCTGCTTGTATATGCACAAAGCGACGACGGCGAGTGGACGGAAGTCGAAACCCGTGGCGGGACGCGTGGCTGGATTCCGACACAGTATTTGCAAGAGGAGCCACCGGCTGGATTATTGATCAACGATATGCGGCTGGAGCTCGAGCAGGTGCGGGGCGAGCGTGATCGCGTTGTCAGCCAGCTAAATCAAAGCTCGAGCGAGGTGAATGAAGCCGACGAGACCATTGTCAGTTTGACCACACGACTGGAAAGCACCGAAGCAGAGCTGACAGAGGTCAAACGCGTCTCTGCTGCGGCACTGGATCTCGACCTGATGAATCAGCAACTGGTCGCCGAGCTCGAGTCCGAGAGGTCGGATGCGGATCTGCTACGGTTGGAAAACGTGAGGCTGCGAGAACGCATCGCCAATAACCAAATCATGGATGGGGCCCTTGCCGTGCTGTTGGGCGTCATTCTGGCTGTGGTTGCACCCAGACTGTGGCCAAAGAAGAAACGCCAGGACGGCTGGTCATGACGGAGATGAACATGAGAAACATGACAAACCTTTTACCCGGACTAATCGGCTGCGTGCTAACGGCAATCCTGAGCGCCTCCATAAGCGCGGTGCACGCTGAGTCGGCTGACTCAGCGGAGAATCCCCGGGTACTCATGAAAACCACCGATGGCGATATCACGATCGAGTTATATGCAGATAAGTCACCGGTTACCGTAGAGAACTTCCTGCGCTACGCGGACGATGGTCACTACGACGGTACAGTTTTTCACCGCGTGATCTCCAACTTCATGATCCAAGGAGGCGGTTTCGACGCCGAGCTCAAGGAAAAAGAGACTCGGAGCCCCATCGTGAATGAATCTAAAAACAAACTGCACAACACGCGCGGCACGCTGGCAATGGCGCGCACCAGCGACCCGGACTCCGCTGCCGCACAGTTTTTTATTAATCAACGCAGCAATCTGCGGCTGGACTGGTCAGGTGGTAAAGACGGCTACACCGTTTTCGGAGAGGTGATCGACGGGATGCAGGTTGTTGACATCATCTCGCTGGCCGACACCGGTTCGGCACAGGCGCAAACAACGCGTGGCCCCACCGTTTTCCAGGACGTGCCGGTGCAGCCCATCGTGATTCTATCCGTCACACGAGTGACCCAGTGATTCAACTCAGCATCAATCTCAACAAGATTGCGCTGATACGGAACGCTCGAGACACCCGGCATCCGGACCCCAGCGAGTTCGCAGCCGACGTTATTCGCGCCGGCGCCCACGGGGTGACGGTTCACCCACGGCCGGATCAGCGCCATATTCGCGCCGATGACTGTGTGGCGCTGGGTGAGACCTCACTCGGGTTCAATCCGGACAAGGCCTCTGGGCAAAGCGCCCCCGCCGGCGTCGAATTCAATATAGAGGGCAACCCATTCGCTGCGGCGCAGCCCTCAAGCCGCGCAGGCGTCAGCGCTTATCCGGGCTTTCTGCAACTCATTGAGGCCGTGCGGCCAGATCAAGTGACGCTGGTGCCCGATGCGGATGATCAGCTGACCTCGGACCACGGTTTCGATATCGCCCGCGACGGGGAGCGCCTCGCCCCGGTGATTGAAAAACTGAAGTCACTGGGATGCCGCGTCAGTCTCTTCATGGACCCCGAGCCCTCGCAGATTGAGCGTATCCCGGCGCTGGGCGCCGACCGGATCGAGCTCTATACCGAAAGCTATGCCCGAGCCCACGAGCGAGGCGAGTATGAAGCCGTACTCGCGCAGTTTCAGGAGGCGGCTGCTGCAGCTGTCGCCAGCGGACTGGGTATTAATGCGGGGCATGATCTGAATTTGAATAATCTGCGGGATTTCCGGATCCCCAACCTGCTCGAAGTCTCGATCGGCCATGCTTTTACTATTGATGCGTTGCGTTGGGGCATTCCGGAGACCGTGCGTCGCTATCTTGAGACGCTGAGCGCGCTATAGCGCCGAGACGCCTTTGGCCGCAGTCAATTCATCTGCTGACGACACACCGCCCTATCAGGTGCCTCACTCGCAGGAGTCGATCAAGCTGCTATTTCGCGACCCTCACCTGCTCATTGTCGACAAACCGACCTTACTGCTGAGCGTACCCGGTCGCCATCCACTGAACCACGACTGCCTGCTCAATCGACTCAGCATCCGCTATCCGGGCGTCTCCGCCGTCCATCGCCTGGACCTCGATACCTCGGGTGTGATGGTCATTCCGCGTCACCGCGAGGCACTGTCGCGGCTCGCGCGCCAGTTTCAGGAACGGCGGATTGATAAAACCTACATCGCGCGCGTCGCAGGTCACGTTGCCGAGGACGTCGGTGAATGCGATCTGCCACTCATCGCCGACTGGCACAACAGACCGAGACAAAAAGTTTGTTTTGAAACAGGAAAACAGGCGTTAACGCGCTGGAGAGTACTGAGTCGCGATCACGACAGCTCGCTGTTGGCGCTCACCCCCGTGACCGGTCGATCGCATCAGCTGCGGATCCATATGAGAGAGATAGGACACCCTATTTTGGGCTGCGATTTCTATGCGCCCGAGGCGGTACTGAGTGCGGCCCCTCGACTGTTATTGCACGCAACATCGCTGCGATTCACTCATCCGCTATCCGGAGAGGTGCTGACCGCCCACTCGCCGGAACCTACCGCCTTCTACCAACTTTAAGTTCCCATTCCGAGGTTTTGGCGAGATGCATTACCATGCGCTCTCGCGTTATCCGGAGAGCGACGTGGTCCTTGTCAACCAAGCGGGTCAGGAAAAAGTCATCGTGGTCAAACCTAACCACTCTGCGACCTGGCGCCATAACCTGTGGCTGCTCGCCGCGCTGGCTGTGCCGTCGCTGGGCGCGGGTATTGCCTTCGCGCTTCTGGGCGCCTGGCCCATATTGCCGCTGGCAGGCCTTGAGCTGACCGCACTGGGGGGCGCCTTGTACTGGGTCAACTGGAAGCTCGAGTATCGGCATGTGATACGCCTGACAGATGAACTCATCACAATTGATAAAGGTTATTTCGTGCCAAAACGCAGCTGGCGCTTTGCCCGAGACGAGTCGTCCCTGCGCGTGGTACCTGAGGCTCATCATTGGCAGGGTCCAGAACTGTCGGTGCACGACCGTCTCTCCGAAACCCGGATCGGTGACTTCCTCAACCGCGAGGAAACCCTGCAATTATTGAGTCTGCTGCGGACAGAGCTGCGTATTCGCACCCACAGCAGCGATAGTTCGATCAAGGCGTGAAACGATGACGCATTCCGATGCAGGCAGTGCAACCACCGAGGGCGGCGAAAAAGTCGGCTTCATTTCGTTGGGTTGTCCCAAAGCGCTGGTCGACTCCGAACGCATCCTGACCCAACTTCGGATAGAGGGATACGAAATCACCCCTCACTACGAAGACGCGGGGGTAGTCATCGTCAACACCTGCGGGTTTATCGATGCCGCCAAGGAGGAGAGCCTGGAGGCGATTGGCGAAGCGATCAGCGAGAATGGTCGGGTGCTGGTCACTGGCTGCATGGGTCGCGGCGAAGACGCTAAAACCATTCGCGCCCGGCACCCCAAGGTGCTGGGCATCAGCGGACCGGCCGCCTATGAGGAAGTGTTGGGGACGGTGCGAGAAGTGTTGCCGCACCGTCATCAGCCCGACCCGCTGGTTGATCTTATTCCGGCACAGGGCGTCAAACTGACACCGAGGCACTATGCCTATCTCAAGATCAGCGAGGGCTGTAACCACCGCTGCCGCTTCTGCATCATCCCCAGCATCCGCGGAGACCTAGTCAGTCGTCCCATTGGCTCGGTGATGGATGAGGCCGAAGGCTTAGCACGGGCTGGCGTGCGCGAGCTGCTGGTCGTATCCCAGGATACAAGCGCTTACGGCGTGGACCTCAAATATCAGACCGACTTTTGGCAGGGCCGGCCACTGAAATCGAATCTGGAGAGCCTGGCCTCCGGGCTGTCAGAGCTAGGAATCTGGGTTCGTCTGCACTACGTGTATCCCTACCCCCATGTTGATGCGCTGATTCCCATGATGGCCGAGGGCAAGCTGCTCCCCTATATCGATATGCCGCTCCAGCACGGCGCTCAAAGCGTGTTGCAACGCATGAAGCGGCCCGCGGCCACAGAAAAAACCCTCGATCGCATCGCGCGTTGGCGCGATCTATGCCCGGATCTGACAATCCGCTCCACTTTTATCGTCGGTTACCCCGGGGAGACCGAGGCAGAGTTCGAGACACTTCTACAATTTATCGAAACTGCGCAGCTGGATCGCGTTGGCTGCTTCCAATACTCGGCCGTTAAAGGCGCCGCGGCGAACGAGCTGCCCGACCCCGTGCCTGAGGAAATTAAAGCGGATCGCTGGGAGCAGTTCATGGCGCTACAGCAGTCGATCAGCGCCAGCAAGCTCCAGCGGAAAGTGGGTACGACGCAACAGATTCTGATCGACACGGTATCGGACGAGGGATCAACGGGTCGGACGCGAGCTGACGCACCCGAGATCGATGGCGTGGTGCATCTGCCGGGTGTGACCGAATTTCAGCCGGGCGAGCTGGTGGAGGCTGAGATTACCGATGCCGATGAATACGACCTATGGGTGTCATGAACGTCGCTAGTCATCCATGAATATTATTTTGCTCGCGCCCGAGGATTGGCTCGACGAAAACACAGTGTGCCTAGACGACCGTCGTCACGAGCACATCCGCGGCATCCTCAAGGCGCAGATGGGTGACTCCTTGCGAGTGGGATTGCTGGGTGGACTCAGGGGCAGCGGCACGGTGGTCAAACTGTCTGACGAGCACACCCACCTTCAGGTTGACCTCGTCGATCCTCCCCTGCCCCGGCACCCCTGTGACCTCATCCTGGCTCTCCCCCGGCCGAAAATGCTGCGTAGAGTATTCCGGACGGCAGCTGAAATGGGGGTCGCTCACCTTTACTTGATCAACAGCGCTCGCGTGGAGAAAAGTTACTGGCAGAGTCCACTCTTGCGACCTGATCGCGTCGACGCGGCACTGACCGCCGGGCTGCAGCGCGCAGGGGATACCGTATTGCCGCAGGTTCATCTGCACCCGCGCTTCAAACCGTTTATTGAGGATCAGCTACCGGAACTCATCGGATCGAGAGGGTGTTGGATCGCGCACCCCGGTGCACCCGAGGCGCTGGCAACTCAGTCAGGTGAGGGGCTGATCATGCTGGGTCCGGAGGGCGGTTTTATTCCTTACGAGGTCGAACTGGCGCAGTCTATAGGAGCCCAAGCTGTGCGTTTAAGCGACCGGATACTGAGCGTTGATACGGCGGTCACCGCTGCGCTGAGCCAATCTGCTCCCGCCCGCTAGTGCCCTGCTTGTGACGCGACGCCCGTGGCGATCGGACACACGACACCGGTCCCACCCATGCCGCAATATCCGGCGGGATTTTTATGCAGATACTGCTGATGGTAGTCCTCTGCAAAATAAAACGTCGGGGCGGGCAGAATTTCTGTGGTGATGTCGCCGTAGCCCGCTGAAGTCAACGCGGGCTGATAGGTGTCGAGGCTGGCCCGCGCTGCGGTCTCCTGTTCGTCGCCGCAGCAATAAATACCCGAACGATACTGGGTACCCCAGTCATTGCCCTGACGCATACCCTGGGTGGGATCGTGGTTTTCCCAAAAAACCCCGAGGAGCGTTTCGTACCTGACGTCTGCAGGATCGAAAACCACCAGCACGACCTCATTGTGTCCGGTCTGGCCGCTACACACTTCTTTGTAAGTCGGGTTTGGTGTCTGACCTCCGGCGTAGCCGACCGCAGTGGTAACGACCCCGGGAATCTGCCAAAACAGACGCTCTACTCCCCAAAAGCAGCCCATACCAAACAGCGCCTGCTCGAGGTGCGCCGCGTAAGGCGGTAGCACCGGCACCTCCAATACGGCATGCCGATCTGTGATCGGCATCGCCTCGGCCCGGCCCGGCAAGGCGCTATCTGCATCTGGTAGCGCGTGCTTCCTGCGAATATCCATCCAATTCATGTGTTTACCTCAATAATCCAGCCAGTGGCGGGTGCTGCCGTATTTTTGTCATAATAACCGGCTATTTTGACGACTGACAGACAATCCCGCCCGGGGAATGAGGCTACACCAGTGGTAGCCGCCCGACAGGAAAACCTGCACACGCAGGTGGCGGTAGAGGAAAACATGATGACACAGACAAAACGTGAACCCTTCAATGCCGGCGACTTCTCGAGCCGCAAACTCATGGAGTTGGTCAGCGGCGATCGTGACGGTAACCGCCTGACACTCGACCAGGAGGCGCTCGACGCAGTGGTCTCCGAGCTGGCAAGCCGACGCCACTATCTTCGCGAGCTCCGTGATCGCGGGCTACTCGCGCCCCGCGCGTCCTAGGGCACTCTCATTCCAAAAGATCTTGACCGCCTCCGCTCGGGCGACGTAGCGACGTTCTTAAGACAAACCCGGGCCATTCAGGCGGTCACACAGCGCCAGGCCCGCCTGATCTTTGCCCTCGACGCCACCGCAAGCCGCGAGCCAACCTGGGCGCAGGCAAAGGCACTGCATAGCGAACTGTTTAGCGCCGCCGCAGAAGCCACCTCGTTGGCGGTTCAGCTCTGCTATTACCGGGGCATGGGCCAGTTCCAGTCTAGCCACTGGCTCACCGAACCGGGCGCGTTACTCGACCAGATGAGCGGCGTGACCTGCGAAGCGGGCATCACGCAGATCAGCACAGTGCTAGAACATGCGCTGGCAGCGGGGTCTGCGTCGCAGCCCATTCGCGCGCTCATCTTCGTCGGTGATGCCTGCGAGGAGGCACCGGAACCTCTATTGTCGCTTGCTGGGCAGTGCGGCATCAAAAAACTGCCGCTATTTCTATTTCAGGAAGGCAACGACGCCACCACCTGCGCCGTCTTCCAGCGCATGGCTCAGATCAGTGGCGGCGCCACCGTGCCGTTTGATGCCAGCAGTGCGGACCATTTGCGACAACTTTTGGGTGCCGTGGCGCGTTTCGCGCGCGGCGGACTGAAAGCACTACGGGACAGCGGCTCTGCAGGCGATCGTCTGCTACTGGAACAGTTGGAAAAAGGACCGTAGCGCTGCATCAAAACCGATATCATTACGCATACGTTGCCTAGTAGACCCACCACACAGGAACCCTCAGTCACGTGCCAAGAATGATTTTGCTTCTCGCCGTCGCCCTGACCCTGATCATTTTGATCCGGCGTGCCCAGCGGCAACCGCCACACAAACGGCGCGGCGCGTACCTACAGATTATCCTCGGCAGCGCCGTTGTCGGGGTCATCATTCTGACCCTCATGGGCAAGATGCACTGGATCGGTGCCGCACTGACCGGAGCCCTAGTGCTTGCCCGTCAAATGCTGCCCCTGCTCATCCGCATTCTGCCTATGCTGGGAGGCTTGCGTGGTCAAAACGCCAATGCCGCGGGAAAACAATCCGAGGTGTCATCGCGCATCCTGAGAATGACGCTCGATCATGACAGCGGTGATCTAAGTGGCGTGGTACTCGAGGGCACCTATCGGGACTGGCTGCTGGAAGAACTCGACCGCGAGCAACTCGATGACTTGATGGCGTTTTGCCAAAGAGAAGATGCCGACTCCGCACAGCTATTGGCCAGCTACCTTGAGCAGAGATTCCCCGATGACGCGGGTCATACTGAGCACAATAGTCATGGCGGCACTGCCAACGCTGCGGGCGTGACACGGGCAGAGGCTCTCGCCGTGCTCGGCCTTGAAGAAGGGGCCAGCGAGGAAGATATCGTTGCGGCACATCGCACACTGATTCAGAAGCTGCACCCGGATCGTGGGGGGAACGACTATCTGGCGGCGAAAATAAACGAAGCCAAGGATTTTTTAATCGATTGAGCGGCCATAGATTGCCGAGGTGGGTATTCGGCGGGCCCAAAGTGACGCATAAAGGAGCAAGACCATGAGCGGTGCGTTTGTCATACGCAACCAGTTGGGCCACTACTGGGGCAAGTCGGGCATTTGGGTCAAGGGAGCACGGGCTGGGCAGGTAGCCTGCTGGACTCACAGGGACGAAGCCGTGAATACCCTGTTCGAGCTGGGCTCTCAAAACACGGATCTTCGCGGCGAAGTGATGCTGACCGAAACCGAGGACCAGCTCCCCAAAAATCTGGAAATTAGCCAGCACCCTGTGCCCAAACCCGATGAGGGCGGCGACCTTGAAAACGATGAGGAAAACCCCATAGATGAATGAACGTGCAGTGTCTTTTCTGGAGAGAACACGATGAGAATTCTGTTATTTCTTGCGACCAATCTGGCGGTGCTGGTGCTGGTCAGCGTTATTTTCAACCTCTTGGGGCTCGAGGGCATCCTCGCCAATAACGGCGTTGACCTGAATCTGGTTAGCCTGCTGATCTTCTGTGGGTTGTTTGGCATGAGCGGCTCCCTGATCTCATTGCTGCTATCCAAGTTCATGGCCAAACGAGGTACAGGCACCCAGCTCATCGAAACCCCCCGTAATCAGGAGGAACAGTGGCTGCTAGACACGGTAAAAGCACTGGCGGACGACGCTGGGATCGGGATGCCGGAGGTCGGCATCTTCCCTTCGGATGCAGCCAATGCCTTTGCAACCGGCTGGAATCGCAATAATGCGTTAGTGGCGGTCAGTAGCGGTTTGTTAAGACGTTTCGAGGAACGAGAAGCGCGCGCGGTGCTCGCCCACGAAATCGGCCATGTCGCCAATGGAGACATGATTACACTGTCTTTGGTTCAGGGCGTGGTCAATACCTTCGTCATGTTCTTTGCCCGCATCATTGGACACACCGTAGACCGTGTGGTTTTCAAGACCGAGCGCGGCTATGGCATGGGTTACTTTGTGGTGACGATTGTCGCCGAAATTGTATTGGGCATTCTCGCCAGCATGATCGTCATGTGGTTTTCCCGTTACCGGGAATATCGCGCCGACGCGGCAGGGGCGCGACTCGCTGACCGCGAGGGTATGATCGCTGCCCTGCAGCGGCTGAAAGCAGAGCAAGGTCTGCCCGGGGATTTACCCGGCGAACTGACCGCCTTCGGCATCCGATCCCACACCGGCTCTGGACTATCTGCACTACTGCGCTCACACCCGCCGCTTGATGATCGCATTCTCGCGCTACAAAACGCATGAAGCGAGGCTCGCTCTGGATAGCGTGCCTTGCAGCCGCCCTCCTGCCGTGGCAGTTCGGGCCGCTGTCAGCTCAGGAAGCGCCGGACTATCTGAGCTTTTCGACTGATGACGAGGCCAATACCACCGAGGTCTTTCAACGCGCGAGTCCGGCAGTGGTTTTTGTGACATCCAGTGAGCTCCGGCGGCAACGCTTTACCCGCAACGTCATGGAAATTCCAAGGGGCGCAGGCTCCGGCTTCGTCTGGGACGCCAAAGCCGGACTGGTTGTCACGAACTACCATGTGGTGGCGGGGGCGGATCGTCTCGCCATCACGCTCGCAGACGAGCAATCTTTTCAAGCGGAAGTCGTGGGCCTGGCGCCCGAGAGAGATCTGGCAGTGCTCCGCTTGATAGATCCACCCGCCGACCTGACCGAGCTGCCTCTGGGCAATTCATCTGAGCTATCGGTCGGGCGGAAGGTCATGGCCATCGGCAATCCGTTCGGACTGGACACCACCCTCACCGTCGGCGTGGTCAGTGCCCTAGACCGGGAAATACAGTCTCCCAGCAGCCGCAGCATCCACGGGGTCATTCAGACGGACGCGGCGATCAATCCCGGTAACTCGGGGGGGCCGCTGCTGAATTCTCTCGGACAATTGGTCGGTGTGAATACCGCCATCTACTCACCGAGTGGCGGCAGTGCGGGGATCGGGTTTGCCATACCCGTCAACACGGTGATCGAGGTTGTGCCGCAATTGATCGCGTTCGGCAAGATCATGCGCCCCGTGCTCGGTGTCGAGCTCGCCTCTGATCGCTGGCTGCGTCGCTACCGCGTTGAAGGGGTGCCGATCGTCAGAACCTACCGGGGTTTCCCGGCCGAGAGCGCTGGAATGGTCGGTGCAAGGCGAGGTTCACGGGGAGAAATCATTCTCGGTGACGTCATCACGGAAATCGATGGCGAGCAGGTCGCCAACAACGATGAGTTTCTCTCGGCTATGGAACAGCATCGAGTGGGCGACACCATTGATATTGTCACTACGCGCGACGGCGAGGAGAAACGCTTCAGCGTGGAGTTATCCGAGGTCCAGTAATCGCACAATTAGTCGCTAAGGTGCTGCGGCCAACTGGCGGGGTCCAGCGTCTCGTTCGGCAGTTGATCACGGCTAAACCGCGGCACCTGCCCTGCGTCCAATTGCGACTCAAAATGAGCGAGCAGCGACTGCGCAACGGGATATAGCGCCCACAGCGCCAGCAAGTTGGTTAGCGCCAATAGCGCCATGGTGAGATCGGCGAAGCCAAACACCGTGCCGAGATCCTGAACCGATGCCCACGCGATCATAGTCAACACAGCCAGTCGGAATACCAGAATGGCTCTAGGTCCCAATCGCTCAAAGTACGCGATACTGTTCTCACCCAAGAAACTGTTATAGGCGATGGTTGTAGTGGCAAATAGCACCAACGCGAGGCTCACCAGGGGCTCTCCCCAGGGGCCGATGTGTTCCGCCACCGCCATCTGAGTCATGACCACGCCCTGCATCTGCGCTGACTCGGCACCATAAGTGGAAGACATGAGGATGATCAGCGCTGTCGCGGTGCACAAGATGATCGTATCGATAAACACGCTCAATGATTGCACCAACCCTTGAGACATGGGATGGGGTACGTCTGCGGCGGCGGCGACATTGGGCACGGTACCGAGCCCCGCCTCATTGGAGAACAAACCTCGACGCGCGCCTTGCGCGATAGCGGCGGCGACGCCACCGCCTACCGCCTGTTCCAGACCAAAGGCCGATGAGATGATCAACCACAGCGCGCTCGGGATCTCCGCGATATTCAACGCCAAGATCAGTAGGGCCAGCATGAGGTAACCCGCCACCATAGCGGGCACAATAATTTCGGAAACCAGCGCGAGGCGTCGAATACCGCCGAACAGAATGACCGCCATGACCCCGGTCATCACCAGTCCGCTGGCGAGGGCGGGGACACCGAAAGCCGATTCGATAGAGGTTGTGACGACGTAGCTCTGTACCGCATTGAAGCCAAAGCCGAGCGTGACCAATAGCAACGCACTGTAGATCACCGGGAGCACACGCCACCCCAACCCATATCGCATGACATAGGCGGGGCCGCCGCGAAACGTCTCCTCACCGTGCCGTCGCTTATACAGTTGTGCCAGCGCACATTCGAACAAACTGGTCGACATGCCCAATAAGGCGATCAGCCACATCCAGAACAGGGCACCGGGCCCGCCAAGCGTAATCGCAACCGCGACGCCCGCAATATTGCCGCCGCCAACCCGGCCAGCAACGCTCACTGCCAGGGCTTGAAAGCTGGAGATACCCCGCACCGAACCCCGCCACTCGATATCTGATAACACTGCAAGGGTGCGGCGGAACAGTCGGATCTGCACATACCGGGAGCCAATCGTGAACCGCACCCCCACGATCAACAGAGCACCGATCAACACATAGGACCAGAGCCAGTCCGTGATAGTCATGAGCATAAGGGTCAGATCAATCCGGTGACGAGAATAACTGCCACCGCTGGCACGACAACGAACCGGGTAAGCCCCCGCCAAGGTCCATGCCATTGGGGTTCGTCCCGCAGTTCATGGGAGCTGTGATCCGGATGCATGAACCAGCCTGTGAACAGGGCGACCAATAAACCTGCCATCGGCAGGAAAAGCTTGTCATAGAGCGCTTCAGTGAGCTCGTTGAAGTTCATACCGAGCAAGCGATAGTCCTCCCAGATGTTGTAGCTGAGCACTGAGATCACACTCAGACAGGTTACTGAGCCCACTACTAAAATTGTGCTGCGTTGCCGCGAGACACCGAGTTTTTCTTTGGTCCAGCTGGTCACGCTCTCTAAAAGGCCGACCATCGAAGTGACGCCGGCCACCCCCAACATCACAAAGAACAGCACGGCAAAAACCCCACCACCGGGCATTTGCGCAAATGCCACAGGCAAAGTCTGAAAGATGAGGCCGGGGCCGCTCGCCATATCGAGGCCGAAATGGAACACCGCGGGGAAAACAACAAAACCAGCCAGCAGCGCGATAAACGTATCCGCCAGCACAATCATGCCGGCCCCGCGGGCGATGGAAAAATCCCTCGGCAAGTAAGCGCCATAGGTCATCATGCCGCCCATGCCCACGCCAATGGAAAAAAAAGCCTGTCCTACTGCCGCGAGAAAAGTGGCGCCGGTGACCTTGCTGAAATCCGGAGTAAACAACCACTGCAATGTCTCGACAAAGCCGCCGGCAAAATAGTTGTAGATACTCAGCCCCACCAGCAGCGTGAACATCAGCGGCATCATAATTGTCACGGCGCGCTCAATACCGGAGGTTACACCCGCATAGATAATCGTACCGACGATCACATTCCCGATAAGAGTCCAAATCACCATCGACTGATTGTCCGCCAACAGACCGGCGAACGTAGTCTCAGCTACCCCTGCATCAAAATCAGCGAACCCTGTGAGTAAGGCACGCCCGAGGTACCAGAGCACCCAACCCACGACCACTGCATAGGTAATCGCAATGGTATAAGCAGTGACCACTCCCAAGCCGCCCACTACCTTCCAACGGTCGCTCCGCCCCGACTCGGTGGCCACCGCGGCCATGGAGGTGGGTGGGCTACCGCCTCCACGCCTGCCGACCAACAGCTCGGCCATCAGGCAGGGGATGCCAATAGCGACGGCGCACAGCAAGTAGATCACTACAAAGGCGCTGCCTCCGTTTTCGCCTGTCACATACGGGAAACGCCAGATATTGCCCAAACCCACAGCGAAACCCACCGACGCCATAATGAAAGCGAATCGGCTGGACCACACCGCGTTTCCCGTTGCCGTCATTAAGATCTCCTACCTACTCTTGCCTCGCCAACAGCTGTCGCCTTGGCCAATTTATGTGTCACGCGTCGCCAGTGAAACTCTGTAAGGACTCACCCAATGACAACCTTACAACTGCCCCTGCAACACGATGTCGAAGCCCTCGGCGGTGGGCGTCGCCAACATTGATACCGCGCGTCGAAAACCGTCGTCTCTCGCCACCGGACCACTGGCACTGAGTTTGATCCCATAGCCATCGGCATAAAGGTTCAGGTCGCCGGCCAGCAGGAGCGCACCGTTCTCTGTGACGACGGAGCCCACAATCCCGTCGACTGACTCTGCGGCGCCCGTCACATCAATACGATAATCACCCAAGGGTATGTTGCCACTCTTCGCGGTCCAGGCCGCGTTTTGAAGATACACGGTGCCTCGAGCCTGCCGCAGGCCTGCCTGCTCCACTTCAATGTGCTCAAAGCTCCCCGATAATGTGCCGCCCAAATACAGTGGAAAGATTGCACGCAAGGCCATCGTATCGAGGCTTACGCTGACATTACGGAGCACAGTGAGGCCCGATAGCCCGATACCCACCTGACTAGTAAATACCTGATCGCCCCACTCGCTGGTGAGGGTCAACGGTGTACCCCAACCGAGTCGCCACGGCTGAAGCTGCCACTGCACCCGTCCCAGCATGAGTGGCTGACCATCGATCGTGGCCCATGCCCTGACGGCCCGCCCCGACCATACCGTCCCCGAGAGACCAGTGAGCGTGAGCGTAGGGGGCAAAAATGCGGCAAGTACTCGCGCCGGAATTTGCGACAGCATGAGCAGCGACAAGAGTGCGGCTGCTACGAGGCGATGGTGTTGCGCGAGCCAATTCACCTCAGGTCCCCGCCACCCTAAAAGTGGCATTCACACCGCCACTGCGGCCCGCGCTACTGACCGAAGCATCCAGCACTGCTAGGCCCGATACGCCCTCTATCTGCTCAAGAAATCGCAACAGATTGTCGAACGCCACGCCTTCGAAACGGATTTGCACCTCGCCTCGGCTGTTGGGTTGTAACCGCTTGACAGAGAGGCCATTGGCTTCGCTGGCTTGACTGAGAGTGCGAGTAAGGTTGATTTTCTGATCGCCACCGCCGGCGCGCAACGCAGCGAGTTGCTCTACCCTCACGTCGACGCGCATCAGCTTTTCGGCCAGCGCCTGATTACCTTCAGTCAAACGCGCCCGGCGCCCATCAAGTTCAATAAAAATCAGCTGCACAAAGAGCCACAACCCCAAGGCCGCGACGAGCGCCATGAGCGCAATCTGATCCCGACTGGGAAGGGACTCAAACCACTGACGCATGATCAGATCTCCACCCGTAGTCTCGCCACGACGCCGTCCCCGCGGGCGTTTGAGCTCTCGAGGCTCGCCGGCAACGAGCGCTGGCCCAGCTGTTCCCGAACCTGCTCTACAGACTGGAAGTTCGGCGCTGACAAATTGACACGAATCTCGCGTCCACCGCTATAGTTGACTGAAGTCAGAGTAATATTAGGGACCTCACCCGCTGCACTGAGCAGCGCCACCAATACTGGGGTGAATGCTCGGTGCTGCGCACCGGCGCCCAACTCTGCCAACTGACGATTGAGCTGCTTCTCCACGTCCACGACTGCGCCTGTGGGGTTTATGCGGCGATAACTATCCTGAATTGCCTGTCTGAGCTGTAGGTCCTCTGCCTTGAGGGTCTGATAATCGGCAACAGACAAGGCAGTCTTCAAGATCAATGCCACGCCTAAGGCGATGACAACCTGTTGCCAGACTCCCCACCAACGCCTTAGCGGCAGTTGCGGTGCAAACTCTCCCTGCCGCAGATCCGGGCCAGCCGGGACAGGCTCTGCCAACAACAGGGCCTCGGACAGCCCCCCCTGACGCCATTGCATCCGATCGTGAAACTGCGTCGGGATACACGCCTTGGCAGCCGCTTCATCCTCTCCGTAGGCCACCATAAGGTCCTGCTCTGAATCGAGACTATCCAGCAGTGCGGGTAACAACGCCGTCTCGATTCGCGCTCCCTCGGCCTCTCCCCAACGCACCAACACAGATTCGGATTCGAACAACAGTGTCCACTGATCCGCTGCCCAAGGCAGACACAGCGCCTCTGTCACCCAGGGCAATTCCTTGAGGGGTTCGGGCATTTCCTCCATCCAATGATTAATAGTGGCGCGCTTTACAACACCCACCGCCTGCAAGCCATCGCGCATGGGGGCGTGGGCGAAGTGGAGTTCGGAAACGTCTTCGAGCAGCGACTCCTCCAGCATAAACGGGAGCGCGCGTCGCAGGTGTTTCACCTCCTCTGGGGCCACCGGCACCGTGAGATTGCGGACCCTGTCAGACGGTAATGCCAGGCAGGTATTTTCGGGCAGGCGCATTTCCCCAGCACCCAGAGACTGGGGCGCATGGCCGGGTCGCAGCAGAAATGCTTGTCCCTGCTGCCAACGCACCACATTGAGGTTCTCTCGGTTCATCAGTGGGGGATTCGCAACGCCAGTGAAGAAGTATGAACTGGCAGTGGCCGCATCATAGCTCGCCCTCTGACCGAAAAACAGCGACAGTGGCATCGGGTAGGCGATGCAGCACACTGAACAAGTGGCGCTCGCGCTCTACTAACTCCACCGTCGCATCCAGCAAGAACCAATCACTTCTGATATCCAGAAGCGGTTCAAGCTGCCCCATGGATTGGCCCTCAAACGCCGGATCTGCCAGCAGATCCGCGACGGTGCCAATCTCCCCCTCGCGTCGCAATTCGTCTAGCCGCTGGGCCTCCATTTCGGCCAGAGGAAAGAGCTGATCGTCGCCGTTTACGCTGCGCAACACGGGCAAAGGGCAAGTGAGAATATTCAGACGGCTACTCGTCTCCGGCCACACGGTGACCAGCGGGGCCAGCGCTCGATATACCGGCTCGGTCATGCCTCGCACAGCGCGCAGTTCGCTCACGCTGGCCAGTGCTCGGTTAGCGGGCAGGTAGGGGTAATCAGCGTAGCGGTACTCCCCCTCTTCAGCACCATTCAGTCTGCGCTCGGCATCGCGATCAATAAAGTCCGTGACCGCATCGGTCAGGGCCATCGCATCTTCCAGAGGCAGCGACGCCTCCCCCAGTGCCTGCAGCAGTCTGATAAACATCTTCTGTGCGGTGTTCCAGCGATTTGTGGAGTCATCGGACAAGGCCGTCGCAGTCTGCTGCGGCTGATTACCCGTGCCAAGATCCTCTTCCACATCTTCAGCATCACCCTTATCGTTGGCATTAGGGGTCGCTTGTCCGACGGACTGCGTCTCTGCCAGCAAATTGAGATTCAGCCGCCCCTGCAGGTCTTCAATTCGCCCACTCATCCAGCCGCCGGCGTCCAGTGGATAAGGTGTCGGAGGCTGCGCCCAAACTTCTCCTAGGTGGTCCGCGGCGACCTCGGCTCTGGCATCGGCGCGACTATCCGCCTGCAGTGCCATCGCCGCCAGCCCTTCTGCACCCATCAGATAGGCCCACGCTTGCTCGGAAAACAGCTGATGCGTTCCCCGTTGCAGGGTGAGCGTAAAATCGCGCTGCAACCCGACCATCAGCGCCGCCACCAGGGCAAACACCAGCATAGCGACGACCAACGCAGCGCCTCCCTCTGCCTGGTGGGATTTATGGCGAAGGTAAGACATAGGTCCTCCGCAGCTCACCCAATCCGGTCACCTCCATGAGCACCTCCACGGCAGCCGGCGGTGACGGCATTTGCCCGGGTTGAGACAAATCAGCGATCCAGTTGTCCTGCCAATTGCGACGGTCAATGACGTCATTGCGGTCACTCTCAACAGCTGATAACACCGAAAGAAACCTGAGTTCAAAACGCTCAACCCCTTCCAGGATCGCGGTTTCAACGGGTTCCGTTCCCGCAGTGCGATCGAGCACAGGAAAATAGGCGCGCCAGAGGCGCTCGTCTTCAAGCCACCAGCGGACCCGCTGCAGCGTACTGCGGGGCGCAGCGCTCGAGTTGTGCCAACCGGCGCGGGTGAGCGCCAGCGGCTCACGCGCCATTTCACCACCCATGAGCGCTGGCACTACCTGGCCAAATTCATCGACGACGGGTCGGTTTACCACCTGCCGGAGATCTCTCGACAACAGTGCCCACGTCTGATTGATATCGTAGGCACGCCCGCCTGCGCTACGCAGGCTTTCCGCACCGGAGAGCGCGGAAGACAAACCGGTATAGGCCACCACCGAAATCAAGGCGGTGATCGCCATAGCAATCAGCACCTCTACCAGCGTAAAGCCGGCAACAGACGAGCTACCGCGCCCCATTGGATTGCTCCTGGGCGAGATAACCATCGAGGGTATGAATGGGTGACGCCTCTCCGTCTTCCTGATCAGACACCACAATTTGGTAACGGAAAAAACCGGGGATCGCGGTCTCCTCCCCTTCGCTCCACCAATACCAGCTGCGTCCCGCCAGCTCCTCAGTGCCCGACACCCGGCCGCTTTGCAGCGAGCCCCTTGCGCCCAAAACCAAGCGCAGCTCGGCTAGGCGATTGGCCGCGACCCATTGTGCATGAGTGCGGTCCTCTAGGTAGCGTAATCCGTCTAACTGCTGTGACAGCGTGACCAGCAGCGCGGGCAGGGCGACCGCCACCACCGCCAGCGCCACCATTACCTCAACTAGGGTAAAGCCGAGCAGCGCACGGGTTGCGAGTGAGTGAGTGGTTTCGCCACGCAAGAGGTCAGTCCTCTGCATCGATCCTGCCTCGGGGCATGAGGGTCATGCGACCCAACAGATCCCACTCCAGCCGGTACAGCAATTCGCCAGTCCGCGAATCGAACCAACCCAATGATCCGGGTGTCATCTCGCCACCCGCCCAGGCAACGATCTGTGGCGAGGGATTGAGGTCGGGCTCATGGGGCAGTAGCTCGACCTCAGGTTGGCCCGACAGATCAAGGCGGAGCTCGAAGCCTGCCGCCAGTTTCAGCGGCTTGAAGACCTCGGCACTGCCGCGGGGTGCCGCCCAGCCCTGATCAAACCGTCTCAACCAGATACCCTCATAACCGGGTGAGCCCATGTCACTGACCCGGGCAATAAACAGTCCGTGGTCGGAAGCAGATAAGCCCGCCTCAGCGCTTGCGAAGGCCAACAAGCCGGAGAGATGCCGCACTTCGCCCTCTAGCTCCAGCTCGGCGCCACCCCGGCCCACGTTGAGACTCACTACGCCGGTCAGCAACACAATCACGAATACCGCGACGAGAAGCTCAATCAGGCTGAAGCCGCGCACCCTACCGTTGAGCCTCATCGAACCCTACTTTTTCGAGCGGCCGGGGCTCAGCCGCTTGTCTGATTCCAGTTGCCAATATCGGTGTTCTGACCTTCCCCGCCCGGCAAGCCATCGGCGCCCATCGAATAAATGTCTACCTCCCGGTACTCGCCGGGGGACAGGTAAAGGTAAGATCGACCCCACGGGTCCATCGGCAGTTCGGACAGATAGCCGCCCTGCTTGAAATTGCGCGGCTCGGGCTCCAGCGAACTGGGCGTCACCAGGGCCTCGAGCCCCTGCTCGGTGGTCGGATACACGTAATTGTCCAAACGGTAGATCTTCAACGCCGTCTCAATAGACTTGAAGTCAGCCTGCACTTTTTGGATGCGGGCGTCATCGGCACTGTTGAGTACGGTCGGTGCGACAACGCTGATCAACAGTCCCATTATGACCAGCACCACCAAAATTTCGATCAATGAAAAACCGCTCTGTTTCGTCATGG
>ERZ802830.1869-NODE-1869-length-19642-cov-15.8468_pt1 | contig 19642 bp, 20 predicted proteins | sample MGYA00345654_ERZ802830 | MGnify/ENA primary metagenome ERZ802830 (study PRJEB30503, sample SAMEA104212375) | marine metagenome | biome: Westerlies Biome; feature: [SRF] surface water layer (ENVO:00010504) within the epipelagic zone...; material: water...
CCTTTAGCTAAGTTTTATAATAAAGATGTTATTGCTTGCAAAGCATTTTCTGAAATTCCATCTGATAATATCCCTAATGAGAGAAAGCAAGAGTGGCTAAAAAAGATTATGTTGCAAGAGCAAGTAATGTTGCCTGATATGGTGAAGGATTGGAAAAAAAGCATAATGGAGGAATTATTCTTATTTAAAAGCAACACTATAATATTTAGTCATTTTATGGTCATAAATACCATTATTTCCTCTATTTTAAATAATCAAAAACTGCTTCATTTTTATCCTGATTACACCTCTTCTACTCGACTAATTCTAAAAGATAATGAAATAAAAGAAATTATCCTTGGAGATAATAAAAAAACATTAATAAATCTTTAAATTACTATTGAGCATTTTTTAATCAACTGTAAACTTATGAGTTCTGTTTGATAAATAACTAAGTTTGGCAAAAAAAAATAAATCATTCGATAATTACTCCAAGAAGCCTCTCAAGGAAGAGGTAAGAAAGGCTATGAAACGATACTATGGTCAGCTTGAATCAAATATGCCAATTGATGTATACAAATTAGTTCTTGATGAAATTGAGCCGCCTTTATTAATAGCAACTATGAAGTTTGTTAATCAAAACCAAAGTAAAGCTTCAAGAATTTTAGGAATTAATAGGGCTACCTTAAGAACTAAATTAAAAAAATACGATCTTTTAAAATGAATGCGCTGAAACCAAAAACAGCTTTAATAAGTTTATCTAATAAAGAAGGTTTGGATACTCTAGTTAATTTTCTTGTTTCGCAAAATGTAAAAATCCTTTCTACAGGAGGAACTTATAAGGCTATTAAAGAGATAACAACTAATGTTATTGAAGTATCAGACTTTACTGGATTTGAGGAGATGATGGATGGAAGAGTAAAAACACTACATCCAAAAATACATGCAGGTATTCTTGCTAGACGCGATCAAGATATGGAAGTTCTCTCAGAGCGTGGTTATGAGACTATCGATTTGGTAGTAGTAAATCTTTACCCATTTAAAGAAACGATTGCTTCAGGTTGTTCTTTTGATGAAGCAATTGAAAAAATTGATATAGGCGGTCCTACTATGATTAGATCTGCTGCAAAAAACTTTAAAGATGTTGCTGTTGTATCTGATCCTTCAGATTATTCTAGATTGATTGATGAATGGGAAAGTAAAGAAGGTATTTCTTATGATTTTAGAAAGGAGCTTTCATTAAAAGTCTTTACACTGATGGCTGATTATAATGCTGCCATATCAAATTACCTTGCTGGAGAAACCCAAACTAATTTACCAGATTACTCTTTTAGTAAACAAAGCTCACTTAGATATGGAGAAAATCCACATCAGGCTGCAAGTCTTTTAACATTTGCTAATTTAGAACATAAAAATATTGCTAATGCTGAAATTATCCAAGGTAAGGAGCTTTCTTACAATAATATTGTTGATGCAGATGCGGCATGGGAATGTGTTCGAGAATTTAGTGAGCCTGCATGCGTGATTGTTAAACATGCTAACCCTTGTGGTGTTGCTGAGTCTGACTCTATTTTTAATGCATATGATTTGGCTTTTAAAACAGACCCAACTTCTGCTTTTGGTGGGATTATTGCTTTGAATAAAGCTCTTGATGCTAAAACAGCTAATGAAATAGATAACAGACAGTTTGTTGAAGTTGTTATTGCGCCTGACTATGAGAAAGCTGCTCTTGAAATTTTTGCACAGAAAAAAAATATAAGAGTCCTTAAAGTCGATCTTGTTCAAGACGATCCTTATCCTGGGGTTATTAAAAAAGTATCTGGTGGGATATTAATTCAAAGTGATGATACTTTTATGATTCCACAGGAAGATTTGAAGTGTGTTACTAAAAGACAGCCAAGTGATAATGAAATAAATGATCTAATGTTCGCATGGAGAGTTGCAAAATTTGTGAAATCAAATGCAATTGTTTATGTTAAAAATAAACAGACAATTGGTATTGGAGCTGGACAAATGAGCAGAGTAATTAGTGCAGATATCGCAAACCTAAAGGCAAAAGAAGAAGGCTTAGAAGTTCAAGGGGCTGTAATGGCATCAGATGCATTTTTTCCATTTAGAGATGGAATTGACAAAGCTGCATCAAGCGGAATAGCGGCTATTATTCAACCTGGTGGATCTATTAGAGATGAAGAAGTTATTGCTGCTGCTGATGAGAATAACATAGCTATGGTATATACAAGTACCAGACACTTTAGGCACTAATGCAAGTATTAGTAATAGGTTCAGGCGGCAGAGAGCATGCTTTAGCATGGAAATCAGCACAAGATAACTCAGTTACCAAAGTATTTGTATGTCCAGGAAATGCAGGCACAGCCCTAGAACAAAAATTGAGTAATATCTCAATTGATGCAAATGATTTTCAAGCTATAGAGAATTTTTGTACAAAAGAAAATATTGGGCTCGTAATTATTGGTCCTGAGCAGCCTCTAGTGAATGGTTTAACTGACTATTTGCAAAGTAAAGATATAAAAACTTTTGGTCCCTCTCAAGCTGCTGCTCAATTGGAAGGCTCAAAAACCTTCTCTAAAGACTTCTTCATTAAATATGGAATCCCAACAGCTGCCTATGCTTCTTTTGACAATTATAGTGCTGCTAAAGATTACATTAATGATATTGATTATCCTACAGTTGTTAAAGCTGATGGTCTTGCTGCTGGAAAAGGTGTCATTATTTGCAATAACAAAGAAGAGACAGTTGAAGCATTGGGCAGTATTTTTAAAGATCAGGCTTTCGGTGAAGCTGGAAGCAGAGTAGTTATTGAAGATTTTCTAGAGGGTGAGGAAGCAAGTTTTATAGCAGTAGTAAGCAAAGATAAGATAGTTTCACTTGCAACAAGCCAAGATCATAAAGCTGTTGGCGATGGTGATGTGGGTTTGAATACTGGAGGTATGGGCGCTTATTCTCCTGCGCCTATTGTTGATGAGCGTATGCATCAAAAAATTCTTAATGAAGTTATGAAACCGACTATGAATGGCTTAATAGCTGAAGGCTCGCCCTATTTAGGTTTTCTTTATGCTGGAATAATGATTAGTAAAGGTGAATTAAAAGTTCTTGAGTTCAACTGTCGGTTTGGAGATCCAGAAACACAGCCTATCTTGCTTAGATTGAAATCTAGCCTTGTGCAATTGTGCCTGGCTGCTATTGATAATCAATTAGATTCATATGAAATAGATTGGACTGATAAACATGCTTGTGGAGTTGTTATAGCTAGTGAGGGTTATCCGGAAAGTTATGCTTCTGGTCATAAAGTTACCATTACAAGCTCGGATGATTTAGATATGAAATTATTTCATGCTGGAACCAAGCTTAATGGAGATCAAATAATGACTGCTGGTGGAAGAGTATTCTGTGCTACAGCTTTGGGAGATAATTTGAAAGCTGCTCAGGCAAAAGCTTATAATTTAGTAGATACAGTTTCTTTTGAAGGAGCTTTTTTTAGAAAAGATATTGGTTTTAAAGGGATTAAATGAGCATCATAGATAATATTATTAATGAATTTGATATTGCGCTAAAAACATTATCAAATAAGAAATCTGGGACTGGCAGAACTTATCCGCCTGAGCCTTCTCAAAAGAATTCAGAAGAACTCACTCAGCAAGAAAAAAAATTGTCTATTCAAATGATGCGAGTAAATTTAGCAGGTGAAGTTGCAGCTCAGGCTCTCTATCGAGGTCAGGCATTAGTATGCAAGGATCCTGAAATAAAAAAACATCTCATTGAAGCTGGAGAAGAAGAAACAGATCATCTAGTTTGGTGTAAAAAACGTTTAGATGAATTAGAAGGAAGAGGTTCAATTCTAAATCCAATATGGTATGCAGGATCTTTTGCTATAGGTGCTGTTTTTGGTAATTTTGGTGAAAAAGTTAGTTTAGGTTTTGTCGAAGAAACTGAAAAACAAGTAGTAGCTCATATAGACAAGCACTTAAATAAAATTTCGCCTAAAGACAAAGAGACAATAGAAATTCTAAAAACAATGCGTGAAGATGAAGACCTTCATGCACAACAAGCCCTTGATAATGGTGGTGAGGAGCTTAAAATTCCGACAAAAAAAATAATGTCAGCCACAGCAAAAGTTATGACATCAACGAGCGCTTATATTTAGAAGCTTCCCCTCATAAGACTCTCACCAATTAAAAAGGCACTAATGCCTTTTTCTTTTAAATAGTTCATATCCTCTTTATTTTTAATGCCAGATTCAGCGATAAAAATATTATCACCCGAGAAAGAATTTTTTAAATTGACCGAATTATTAATATCAACTTCAAATGTTTTGAGGTTTCTATTATTAACTCCTATTAATGCATTATTAAAATGCTCAACCCTTTGAAGCTCTTCTGCATCATGAACTTCAATCAAGTAATCTAATTCAAGAACTTCAGCTAAGGCTACAAAATCAGTTATTTCTATATCTGACAGAATGCTGGCGATGAGTAAAATACAGTCTGCTCCTATTAATTTAGCTTCATAGATTTGATATTCATCAACCATAAAATCTTTTCTTAAAATAGGTAGTGATGTTATTGCTTTAACGTCTTTTAAGTATTGATTGCTGCCTAAAAAGAAGTCTTCTTCTGTAAGAATAGATAAGGCTGCAGCTCCAAATTCTTGATATTCTTGAGCTTTTTGGATTGGATCAAAGTTCTCGCTAATAATCCCTGCACTTGGTGAGGCTTTCTTTATTTCTGCAATAACGGCCTCTGCTTTTCCAGCAAGACTCGCCTTAAATTTTCCCTTTGGAAGATCTAATCTGCTCAGCTGTAATTTAATTTCATCTAAAGATACTGCTGCCTTTTTTTCAACTAATTTAGCTTTAGTATTTTTTACAATGTCATTTAAAATTGTCATTAGCTATTTGATACTCTTACATAAGCTGCTAGTTTGTCAGCTGCTTTGCCACTATTCATTAAATCAAAAGCTAGCTCTACTCCATCAGCAATAGACTCAGTTTTTCTTGCAACATAAAGGCCAGCCCCTGCATTTAAAGCAATCATGTCCTGAATTGCTGATTGTTTTCCAGCAAAGGCCTCACGGACTAAAAGCAAACTTTCTTCAGGAGTTTGAGCAGATATCTCACTGAAGTCTGCGGTTGAAAGCCCAAAATCTTTTGGTGATATTTTGTACTGATTAATTTTATAGTTCTTAAGTTCAGAAATTGTGGTTGAGCCCGTAATAGTTATTTCATCCAGGCCATCATCTCCATGAACAATTAAGACATGCTCCATATGTAAATTTTTTGACACTTCTGAAAAGGTCTCAAGTAGTTTTTTATCATAAACACCTAGAACCTGTCTTTTAGCTCCGCAAGGATTCGTATGAGGACCTAATAAGTTAAAAATAGTTTTTTGACCTATACGTTGTCGTGCTGGCATGACATATTTCATAGATTGATGATGTAAAGGCGCAAATAAGAATACAAATCCAACCTTTGCAAAAACTTTTTCAAGTTTTTCTCTGTCATGCCCAATATCAGCACCTGCAGCTGTTAAAAAGTCTGCGCTGCCTGACTTGCTAGAGATAGCCTTGTTGCCATGTTTAGTAATTTGAGCACCCCCAGCTGCAGCAACAAAGGATGATGCGGTAGAACAATTAAATGTATGAAGGCCTGTGCCGCCCGTCCCGCAAGTATCAATATGACTCCCATCTCCTAAATTAAATCTTAAAGATTTTTCTTTCATAACTTGTGCAGCAGCAGTTATTTCTACTTCTTTAATACCCTTTTCATTTAAAGCTAAAAGAAATTTCTCAATATCGCTATCATCAACCACACCGGTCATTATGCTTTCAACTGCAAACTGCATCTCTTCAGATTGTAAGTGTTTCTTGGCTTCTAATTTTTTTAGAATATTGTCAATCATAATGTTAAGAAATTTTGAATGAGTTTTTTACCGAAATCTGTCTCTATAGATTCAGGATGGAATTGTACTCCGTAAATTGGTCTCTCTTTGTGCTGGACTGCCATGATAATGTCAGGATTATCTTTGAGTACTGAGGTTATTTGTAATTCATCTGGTAAAGAGTTTTTCTCAATAATTAAGCTGTGATATCTAACTACTGAATAAGGATTATCGATACCTTTAAATAGGCCTTTATTGTTATGAGTAATTTCTGAGAGTTTTCCATGAAATATTTCTGGAGCTTTTATAATCGTGCCACCAAATGCTGCTCCTATAGACTGGTGTCCTAAACAAACTCCTAGTATTGGAACTGATGAAGCTTTTATTAAGTCAATTGAGATGCCAGCTTCTTTTGGGGTGCAAGGTCCTGGAGAAATTACAATTTTATTAGGATTAAGTGCAGCTATATCTTCAAGGCTTACTTCATCATTTCTTTTTACAATAACCTCATTACCAAGCTCTCCAATATAATGAACTAAGTTGTAGGTAAAAGAATCATAGTTATCTATAACTAAAATCATGAGATCATCTCCATAGCGTCAATAAATGCCTTAGATTTTTGTTTACACTCTAGCCATTCATTTTCTGGCACAGAGTCTGCAACTATTCCAGCTCCTGCTCCGACATGAATAATATTGTCTTTAATAACTGCAGTTCTTATTGCTATAGCTGTATCAATATTGCCATTCCAAGAAATATACCCAATAGCGCCACCATAGATACCTCTAGAACTTGGCTCAAGTTCATGAATAATCTCCATAGCCCTTATTTTTGGTGCTCCAGATAAAGTCCCAGCTGGTAAAGATGCTTTAAGTGCATCAATATAATTAAGATCATCATCAATACTGCCAATTACATTTGAGACGATATGCATTACATGAGAATATTTCTCAATAATCATCTTATCGGTTACCTTTACTGAACCAATTTTTGAAACTTTACCAACATCATTTCTGCCTAAATCAATTAGCATTAAATGTTCAGCTATTTCCTTGGGATCATTTAATAAATCTTGTTCATTAATGTTATCTTCTTCTGGGTTTTTGCCTCTTTTCCTAGTTCCTGCAAGAGGCCTTAAAGTTAAATTTTCATCCTCTAATCGAATAAGGATCTCTGGTGATGATCCTACTACCTGAAACCCTTCAAAATCTAAGAAATACATGTATGGAGAAGGGTTTAGTTTTCGAATTGCTCTATACAAAATAAAGGGATCCCCATGAAAGTTTGAAGAATAATCTTGTGCAAGAACCACCTGCATAACATCACCCTCTTTAATATAATTTTTAATCGTATTAACTGCATCGAGATATTCTGCTTTTGTAAAGTTTGATTTAAACTCAAGACTTCCAGTAGGTTTTTTAAAGTTATCATTGGTGATGGTTATTGGATGCTTAATTAATTTCTCAATTTTATCTAATTCTTTTTGGGATTCTGTATATGAGAATTTTTTTGAGTTTGCATTAAAAATAATCTTAGTTGTGCTGGCAAAATTATCAAAAATGATTAATTTTTCTGCCTTAATTAAATAAATCTCTGGCATATGATCTTTAAACTTAGAATTCTTAGAAGCTAGCTTCGCTATTTTAGTTTCTGCATATTGAGCACTTTCATAAGCAAAGAATCCTACATAGCCTCCATAAAATCTTGGCATTCCCTCCAGCTGAGGAGCTTTATCTTGAGAAGTAATCTTCTGAATGCTGCTCAATGGATCATCTGAATGAAATGATTTTGAAACACCATCTAAACAAGTTTCAATCTGATTTCCTGAAACCTTTATATAATCTTGGCAGTCAAATCCAATAATAGAAAACTGAGCCCATCTATTGCCACCCTCAACAGATTCGAGCAAAAAAGTATTTTGTTGATCTGAGATTTTTGAATATAAAGAAATGGGAGTATCTCCAGCATTATCAATCTCCCTTGTTAAAGGAATGATTGAATAAGCTGAATCAGCATACTTTATATACTCTTCTTTAGTGATCATGTTTAAAAATCTAATATATGTCCTTTAGAGATATTATGCTCTTTGAACCAGCCTCTATTTACCTCTAAAGCGAAAGCAGCCTTTTTTTCTGAGCATATACTCGTTTCGGACATGGGAACCATATCATAAATTTCTAAAATTTCTTTCTCTTCTGACATAAAAGCTATACTTAGAGGCACTTTCGTATTCTTCATCCACATACATCTTGTAGAGTAGTCTTCCCAGATAAAAAGCATTCCTGTATTTGCTTGTAATGAAGATCGATACATTAGGCCACGTTTTCTTGCGTAAAAATTATCAGCAATCTCAATATTAGGAAGGATTGATTTTAGATTAATAGTATCTTTATTTTTGGTATGCAGTTCACCAGATAAAAATAAACTGCTGACAAAAAATAATTTAAGATATCTGTGCGCGAAGTTTTGAGATGGTATCTTCATAATTATCAGTACCAAAAATAGCTGACCCAGCTACAAAGGTATCAGCACCTGCTGCAGCAACATCACCAATGGTATTTAAATTCACACCGCCATCTACTTCTAGTCTGATATCTTTTCCACTGGCATCAATCATCTGACGAACTTTTTCAATTTTATTTAGAGTCCCGCTTATAAAGCTTTGGCCACCAAATCCGGGATTAACACTCATTAACAAAACTAAATCTAACTCTTCGATAACGTCATCGAGCACATTTAATGATGTGCCTGGATTAATAGCTAGCCCTGCCTTGCAGCCAGCATCTTTAATAGCATTTATAGATCTATGAACATGCTTTGTAGCCTCTGGATGGAAGCTTATAAGATCTGCTCCTGCATTAATAAAGTCAGCAGCTAGCTCATCTACCGGCTCAATCATAAGATGCACATCTATAAAATTCTTTATTCCATAATCTCTTAGTGATTTACATACCATAGGGCCAATTGTCAGGTTAGGAACATAATGATTATCCATTACATCAAAATGTACCCAGTCGGCTCCAGATGCCATAACATCCTCAACCTCTTTACCAAGAGTTGCAAAGTTTGCAGACAATATTGAAGGTGCGATTATGTATTTATTTTCACTCATAGTTTAATTTTCTTCTTTATCAGCATTAATGGCAAGAGAAAGTCGCTCTGGAGAACCAACATCTATCCATAATTTATCTGCTTTCTCGCCAGTGACTTTATTTTGTATGATCAAATCTTTTAAAACATAATTCCAAATATCAAAAGGCGCTTTTGGTAGATTAGCTTGTTTAAAAATGCATGGATTTATTATAGATATCCCTGCAAATGTTAATGCGTTAGTGCTTTCAGAAATAATTACTCTTTTATTTTCTATAGAAAAATCGCCTTCAATATTGTGATCAGGATTACTTACTCCTATGAGATGTGCAAACTGAGTATTATTTGGCAATATAGTAAGCGGTATTTCATGATAAGTATCTGCATTAATTAATAGGAAGGGTTCATCATCAAAATGTTCAATAGCATTGAGTATTCCTCCGCCCGTCCCTAAAATACATTTTTCTTTGATTATAGTAATATTTGCATCCTTATAATGTTGAGCTAAATGCTTTTCAATCATGTCGCCAAGGTAGGATACATTAATAACAATATCTAATATTCCAGCATCAAAGATTTTCTTGATGTTTCTATCTAGTAAAGTTTCGGCTCCAACTTTAATAAGAGGTTTAGGCATATCTTTTGTAAAAGGCAATAACCTCTTTCCTATACCGGCAGCAAGAACCATCGCCTTCATATCATTGCTAACTTTTGTTTTAATTTAGGTTTTATTGTATCAATCATATAGCTTTTACAAGTCCAATCATTTGGGATAATACTTATTAAGTTATCTAATATCATCGGCAAATCATTAAGCCTAAATGCTCTATCATTTTCTAAATATAATCTTGATAATGTTCCAAGTATTCGCATATTTCTTTGAATACCTCCCCATCTAAAACATTCAAATAATTCATTATTATTTAATGCTAGTGAAGATCTATTTTTATAAAATTCTAAAGAATCTTTTACAAATACTTTGTCAAATGGCAGGTAATGATCTAGAAGTATGCCAGCCAAATCAATACCAATTGGACCGATACAAAGGTCTTGAAAATCAATAACGCTTATAGTTTTATCTTCAGATACGATGAGATTTCTTCTTTCAAAGTCAAAATGACAATTAAAATAAGGTTGTTTTATAAGATTTTCTATAGCGGCAAAAGATAAGTCATTTACACATTGATCAGGATTAATATCTAAAAAATTATTACAAAATATTTCATTAAAAAGATTCGATTGATCTGTTAAATCTATTTCTGATAACTTTTTTATCTTAAGACTTTTAATTTCCTGGACTTGGACTAAAAGTTCTAAACTTTTATTAATCAATTCATTTTTATTGGATTCATTTAAAATTTCTAGCAGATCATCATCGCCAAGGTCTTCTTGAATAGTAACCCCAAGTTTTTGATTGTGCATTAATACTTTTGGAGCATTAATACTATGTGTTTTAAAACAGTCAGCTAAATAACAAAACTGATTATGGTCACCCAAAGATACTTCTAAGTAACAAAATATTAAATTATTTGGCTTATAGCTTAATCTCCAGTATTCACGACCACTTGCTTCTAATTTTAAAGCTATAGCTCTTTCGCACTCATAGCCACATTGAGCAGCTAAATCTATTACTTCTGATTCTTTCAAAGCTAACTATTCTTCACCTCATCTGGAAGCGGAGTATTATCTGGAACAAAGAAATCAGGCATTAACTCACCAAATGGTACATTCGCATATTTGGTAAAGTCAGTTACACCAGACTCATATAAAACTATGTCATCAATACAAAAATTGCCACTAAAGGTTTTAGAGTCTTTAGTTAAAATTGTATATGCTGCATCAGCCATAATGTCTACATTTCTAGATAAGCGCATTATTTCATCTCCACCAAGATGATTCTGCACTGCTGCTGTGGCTATAGCTGTTCTTGGCCACAATGCATTAACGGCAACTCCTTGCTCTTTAAATTCAGCTGCCATACCTAAAACACACATACTCATGGTGTATTTAGCCATAGTGTAGCCAACATGACCTCCAAACCATTTTGGGTCCATATCTAATGGTGGAGCAAGATTTAAGATATGAGGATTATCTGATTTTAGTAAATGAGGTAAGCAATATTTACTAACCATATAGGTTCCTCTTCCATTAATTTGATGCATCAAGTCATATCGTTTCATTGAAGTATCAAGAGTATTAGTTAATTGAATTGCCGAAGCATTATTAATACAAATATCTATTCCACCAAAATGCTCGACTGCTTTATTGATAGCATCACGAACATTATCCTCATTCCTTATATCACATACCATAGGTAATGCATCGCCGCCGGCATCAATGATTTCATCTGCTGCGGTAAAAATAGTTCCTGGAAGTTTAGGGTGTGGCTCTGCTGTTTTTGCTGCAACTACAATCTTAGCTCCATCTTCTGCAGCTTTCTTTGCCATTGCTAATCCAATACCCCTGCTTCCACCTGATATAAATATTACTTTGTCTTTTAAATTCATAATTTCTTCCTCTTAAAATTTTTCCATATAAGGTCTTAGATCTAATTCTTGTGTCCATGCAGTTCTATCTTGTAAATGAACATTCCAATAAGTTTCTGCAATTTTTTCAGGACTTAGGATACCGTCTTTTTCCTTCAGTGCATATGCATCAGGAAAATTTTCTTTTATCCAAGGAGTATCAATAGCTCCATCTATAATTATGTGTGCAACATGTATACCCTGGGGTCCAAGTTCTCTTGCCATGCTTTGAGACAAAGCTCTTAATGCAAACTTAGCTCCTGCAAAGGCTGAAAATCCTGCACCTCCTCTAATAGAAGCTGTAGCTCCTGTAAACAAAATAGACCCGTGTCCTCGAGGCTTCATATATTTTGTAGCTTCTCTACCAGTAAGAAAGCCCGCAAATGTAGCCATTTCCCAGACCTTTCTGTAAACCCTAGCAGTTGTCTCTTCAATTGGAAAAAAAACATTAGCTCCTGGATTAAAAATTACTACATCAATTGGAGCTACTTCTTCTTCTACTTCTTTAAAAAGTTTTTTAATTGCATCTTCATCTCTCGCATCTACTTCAAATCCTTGAGCCCATCCACCATCTTGCTTAATTTCTTCTTCCAAATCCTTTAAATCAGATGCATTTGTCCCTCTCCGAACTGGGCAAACCTTATAGCCTTCTTTGGCAAATTTCTTTGTTAATGCACTTCCAGTTGCAACACCTGCACCAATAATAATTGCTGAATATTCTGAGTTATTTTTCATATTTAGTTATAAACTTGTATAGTATTTGATCACTTGCTATTAAACTTTAACAAAATATTTAATAAAAATGAAAATAGACTTTATATTTGATGTTGCTAGTCCTAATGCTTACTTGTGTCATAAGGTGATTCCAGGTATTGAGAATAGGACTGGTAAAACCTTTAATTACATTCCTTGTTTGCTAGGAGGAATCTTTAAAATAACTAATAATCAAGCTCCTATGCTGGCTTTCAGCGGAATAACAAATAAGCTTGAGTATCAGAATATTGAAATAGCAAGATTTGTCCAAAAGCATAATTTAGACAAATTTACCATGAACTCATTCTTTCCAATAATGACGCTTCAACTGCAAAGAGGAGCTATTGCAGCAATCTCATTGAATGTTTTCGATCAATATATTGAGGCTATCTTTAAAGGCATGTGGGAAGAAAGTCTTAACCTTGGAGATCAGGATATTCTTATCAATTTACTTACTAATGAAACTGATATTGATATAGAAATACTTGTAGAAAAAATGCAGAGCCAAGAGATTAAAGATGAACTCATTGAAAATACTAATTTAGCAGTTGAAAAAGGTGCTTTTGGTATTCCAACTTTTTTTGTTGATGATAAAGAAATTTTCTTTGGTAAAGATAGTCTTATTGACTTAGAAGAATATATTGCTAATTAAGTATTGAAGGAAAAATAGAACTTTCCGAAAAATGCGCTTTCTAAGCTAACAGGTATAAAATAAATACAATGAACACTATACGATTTACTGCTTTGTCAGTATTGCTATCTTTTGGAACATTCCTTGAAGCTAATAATTCTGGCCTGATAAGTATGAGTAAAGATTATAGTGCAGATTCTTGTATGGTATATAACCTTGACATTGCTCTTATACAAAATAAAGACATAAACGTAGAAGCTGACTTATTAAGTTTTGATGAAAATAATGCTGTTAGTTTGAATAATAATGTTCTCATTAATTTTCCAGGAGGTTCCTTAAGCTCATCAGAAGCATTAATATCAGAAAATAAGGATCTAATTCAATTTGAAAAAGATACAAAGCTATCGTTAGAAAACTTTTTTCTTCAAGGCCAAAAGGGATCTTTAATGAGATCAAATAATAATATTGAAATTCAAGATGGCAGCATCTTTTTACCCTATAGAGGTTTAAAGGTTGATTTTAGCCAATTAAATGGCTCTTTAGACAATGATCTAAGTTTCAATGATGCAATAATATCATCATGTATGAATCCTTCTGATGGTTGGCTCATTGGAGCAAATGAAGTTGGTTTGAATAATGAAACCTATAGAGGTTATGCTAAAAATATAACCCTTAAAATAAAAGGTGTTAGTGTTTTTAAGGCCCCTTACATGCCTTTTGCAACTACTAATGAAAGATTATCTGGCTTTTTAGAGCCTACACTATCATCATCATCTGATGGTGTTGATTTTTCAGTTCCATATTTTGCAATATTGTCTGATCATTCAGACATTACTCTAGCATTAAGAAATATTGCTGAAAGAGGTTCAGGCATAGAACTAAATTATCGTTATATTAAAGAGCATACTAAAAACAATATCGATGCTTTCTTCTTTAATAGTGATAAAGAAATGCAGAAAAACTTTCCTGAACAAACAAACTCCAGGTGGGCATATAAAATACAGGACTCTTTGATGCTCAATGATGGCTCAGGAATGAATTGGGGTGAAATAGTTATTAATTGGGGTGAGGCCTCTGATGCAATGGCCCTTCGAGATATACCAGGAGAAATTACTTCAGTTGGAATGCAACGTGATCATTATTTAAATCAAAATGTAAAAATATATTCATCTTTTAAAAATTTTCAAATTAGTTTTGAGCATGAAGGTTATCAAGCTCTCAATCCATTACTTACAAATGGTTATAAAAAATCACCCTCAATAAATGTGAATTTTAGTAAAAGAATTAACTTAGTAAATATAAAACATAAACTTAATATTACAAACTTTGAGGCTAATAATTTACATGAGTTTTTTGGGACATCAAGCTCAATGGGTAAGTATCTAGCAATTATTGAAGATCCTGTAGAAGGAAGAAGAACATATTCTGATCTTACATTTTCTAAGCAGTTTATAAAAAATATATTTACTATTGATGCCTCTATAGGGTTAAAAAGTTTAAGTTATGATTTAAATAATCATAAATTAGCTAATAATAATATTCATAGTCCAAACGCAACAATTAATGTGAGCAGTGTCTTTCTAAAAAATAATAAAAACGGCTTTTCATCAATTCAACCAAGATTGTTAGTCGGCTTTTCCCAATACAAAGATCAAGCAGGAAATCCTGTATTTGATAGTGATTTGATAAGTTATAACAATCAAGTCTTTGAAAACAGCCGTTTTTCAGGCATGGATAGAATATCTGATGAAGCAAATCACAGTATTGGCTTTGCTTATAAAGTCAATAAATTTAATAGGGATGTATTAAAGTTTACTTTTGCAAAAAAATATACCCATTCAGATAACAAAGTTTATCTATCTAATCCCAATATGGTAAATCCGCATAAAAAGAAATTTATAATGTCCTCGATGTGGATGCCTAATATGAATAATTCATTAAAAATATATGGCGGTTTTGATAATAAAGATAACAAATTACATATTGGTGGTATCAATTTTTTAACAAAATCGTCTATAGGAACTTTGGGTGTTGCGAAGAGATATAGAAGAATGGCTGGAAATTTCAGACAAACCCTAAACTATTCAGAAATATATACCTCTATAAATATTAGAGATGGGTTCAAAATTATTGGGAAGTTCCAACATGACAATGAATATGACGTAAAAATTCAAAGTATGATTGGGCTTGAATATGAAAACTGTTGTATTGCATTGAGAATAATAGGTAGTGATAAGAATCTTACAAGATATAATGATCTTTATAATTCAAGCTATACATACATAAATGATGCATGGGACAATATGATAAATATTGAAAATAAAAGTAGAATCAATTTTGAATTTGAATTAAAAGGCTTTAGTGCATCAGTAAATAAGGTAGATAGAATGCTTCAAGATTCTTTACTTAATTATTAGGGAACTTTTTATTATGAAAAAATTAACAATATTCTCATTATTAATGACTATGCCTGCATTGATATTTGCAAGGGTAGAAATCTTAGATAGGGTCGCAATTATTGTTGATGATGGTCTTATTATGGAATCCCAGATTACTGAAAGTATTTTAGAAATAAAAATGAATATGCAGATGCAAAATATAACTATTCCACCTAGAGAAGAATTGCGAGAACAAGTAATAGAAAGATTAATTATAGAAGAGCTGCAACTCCAACTTGGTAATCTTTATGGTATTAGAATAAGTGATGGTGAACTTAATCAAACTCTTAATACAATTGCTGCTAATAACAATCTTTCTCTTGAAAACTTTATAACGACTATAGAAGAAGCCGGCCAATCATATGAAGCTGTTCGAGAAAAAATTAGAAAAGATATGATCATCCAAAGAGTACAAAGAGGTAAAGTTGGAAATGAGATAAATATTACTGAACAAGAGTTTGTAAGTTTCTTAAAAACTGATGCATCGGTAGCACAAATTAGACCTGAATTATTGGTAAGACAGATATTGGTAAAAACGAAAAGTAAAGCCGATTCTATCTTAACTAGGCTAGACTCTGATGAAAGCTTCGATATTATTGCTCAACAAGAATCTCTTGCAGGAAATGCTTCTAATGGCGGCTTAATGCCATGGAGAAAAATTGCTGATATGCCTGAAATATTTGGAACAGCTTTAAAAGAAGAGGTAGTTGGAACTATTTCAAAGCCTTTAGAAACAGGATCAGGATTTCATATCTTGAAAATAGAAGAAAAAAGAGGTCCTTATGTTAAATATGAAGATCAGTGGAATGTCAGACATGTCCTTTTAATGCCTACAGCTATAAGAAATTTAGATGAAACATTTATAGAAATAGAAGATATTCGAAATAGAATTATAGCTGGTGAGGATTTTGGTGAGCTTGCTAAAGAGTTTTCTGAGGACGAAGGGTCTGCCTTAAAAGGTGGTGACTTAGATTGGTTTACTAAGGGCACAATGGTAAAACAATTTGAAGATATGATGCTCCAGTCTGAATTAAACGAAGTCTCAGAAGTGTTCAAAACAGATTATGGATATCATTTTCTTGAAGTTTTAGGCACAAGAAATTTTGATAGAACCTCTGAACTTATTGAAGATAGAGCATATTCTGCACTTTACTCAAGAAAGTTTGATGAAGAATTAGAGAATACTTTAAGGTCTATGAGAGCAGAGGCATTTGTTGAAATCAAAGACCTAGATTGAAAAAAATTATTTATTCCCCTGGTGAACCTTCTGGAATAGGCATAGATCTAATTATTCAATTATCTACTTCAAATTATTGGAGTAATTTTAAAAATTCAATTATTGTTCTTGGAGATCCAAGATTGTTTGAAAAGAGAGCTGCTCTTCTAAATAAAAAAATTCACATAACATCTATAAAAAGTATAGATGCATCAAAAAAAAATAAAAAAAGTAATCTACAAGTTTTAGAAACTGTTAAGTGTAGGAGCCTTGCTGCAGGAAAATTAAATTCTAAAAATGCATCTTATGTTATTGAAAATCTAAATCTGGGTATTGCCCTAGCTCAAAATAATAATGCGCTAGTTACAGGCCCAGTTAGTAAAGAAAATATAATTAATGCTGGAATAAAATTCTCAGGGCATACTGAATGGATTCAAAAAACTACAAAAAGTCCTGATGTACTTATGCTCTTGATGGCAAACAAATTACGAATTGCATTAGCGACTACACATATACCTCTTCATAAAGTTACAAAAGTAATTACTAAAGAATTAATTATCAATAAAGCCAAGATCTTAGATGAAGATCTAAAGTTAAAGTTAAAAATAAAACAGCCTAAAATTGTAATGCTTGGACTTAATCCTCATGCTGGTGAGGGAGGAACAATTGGATCTGAGGAGATAAATATTTTAAAGCCAGCTGCAAATAATCTCAGAAAATTGGGAATTGATATAACTGATCCAATCTCAGCTGATACAGCTTTTACAAAAAAAATATTAAATAAGACAGATGCATATCTTGCTATGTATCATGATCAAGCTTTACCTGTCCTTAAAGCCTTGAGTTTTGGAGATGGAATAAATATTACTCTTGGAGTTCCTATTATCAGAACATCGGTCGATCATGGTGTGGCGCTTGATATTGCTGGGACTGGAAAAGCCGATTACTCCTCGCTTAAAAATGCTTTAGATATTGCAAAAAAAATTATTTAATGAATCAAAGAGATAAGAGAAGAAAATTTGGACAAAACTACCTCAAAGATCCCGCCATTCTTTTTGAAATAGAACAATCAATTAGCCCTCAGCCTAATGATAAATTTTTTGAAATAGGTCCTGGCATGGGAGCTCTTACTAGTATTCTTAATAAAGAAAATATTTCTATTACAGCAATCGATATTGATGAATTTAATATATCTTACCTAAAAAAAGAATTTTCTGGCCCTGCTACCTTTAATTTTATTCAAGATAATATTTTAGATAACGATCTTAATATTCTGGGCAAGGGATTGCATAGAATTGCGGGAAATTTACCATACAATATATCTACTCAAATTATCCTTAAGATGATTAAGTACAATAAACGAATTAAAGATATGCATTTTTTAGTTCAAAAAGAAGTTGCAGAAAAAATAGCAGGAGCTCCTGGAACAAAAGATTGGGGGAAAATGGGCATTAAGCTTGCAGCATTTTTTACAACAGAAATACTATTTGATGTACCTCCAGAAGCTTTTGATATAAAGCCAAAAGTGAATTCTAGTTTTATTAGAATGACGCCTTTGAAGGATAAACTGTTAGAAGATGAAAAAATAAAAGACTTCTTCGAGATTATTGATTTATCTTTTACTTCTCGAAGGAAAAATATCAAAAATAATCTAAAAAATAAAAATATTGAATGGTCTAAAATAGGTATAAATGAAAAAAGTAGGCCTGAAGAGCTTAATCTAGAATCTTTTTTAAAGATTGTTAAAGAAGTTAATAAAAGCTAACTATGGCTACTTACGTAATAGGCGATGTTCAAGGTTGTTTTAAAGAACTTATAAAACTAACCAAGAAAATAAAATTTAATCCATTAAATGATACCTTGGTATTTGCTGGAGATTTAGTTAACAGAGGGCCTCAATCTCGCGAGGTCTTAGATTTTTGTCTAAAAAATAAAAGTTCTATAAAGGCTGTTCTAGGAAATCATGATTTATATCTTTTAAGCTTAATTCAAAATAAGCAAAAAAAAGCTAAAACTCTAACTCCTATTCTAAAGTCAAATAATACTAAAAAATATTTTGACTGGCTTATAAGAAAACCCTTAATACTTAAAATTAAAATCAAAGAAAATGGTGAGACATTTTGGATATCTCATGCCGGGATTCCATTTTTTTGGAGTTTGTCAAAGGCCATGAAATTAAGTAAAGAGCTTTCATCAAATCTAAAAACTAGACCAAATTTCGTATTAAAAAATATGTGGGGGGACAGGCCTGTTAAATGGAATGATAGTTTGAAAGGTAAAAAACGTTACAGGTTTATTATCAACTGTTTTACTCGAATGCGATACTTAGATAAGGGTGGTAATCTGAATTTAAAAGCAAAAGACATGAGACATAAAAAAGATTTAGTTCCATGGTTTATTGAGTCTGTAAATATTTTAAAAGATTCTAATAAGAATTTAGTATTTGGACATTGGGCAGCACTTGAAGGAAAGACTAAAATAAAAAATATAATTGGCTTAGATACTGGCTGTGTATATGGCGGCAAGTTAACAGCCATCCGCTTAGAGGATAAAAAAATATTTGCAGTTAAAAAATCATGAGGATATATCAAGTAGGTGGTTCAATACGTGATGAGCTTTTAGGACAAACGCCTAAAGATAAAGACTGGTTAGTTGTTGGCTCTTCTCCTGAAGAAATGATAAACAATGGTTTTAAACCTATTGGTAAAGATTTCCCAGTTTTCATCCATCCTGATTCGAAAGAAGAATATGCTCTCGCAAGAACTGAAAAAAAGAGTGGCTATGGCTATAAAGGTTTTACTTTTTATTTTGGTGAAGATGTCACTTTGGAAGAAGATCTGTCTCGAAGAGATTTTACAATCAATGCTATTGCAAAAGATGAAGATAATAATCTGATAGATCCTTTTGATGGGATTAAAGACATAGAATCTAAAATATTTAGACATGTATCAGATGCTTTCTTAGAAGACCCTCTCAGAGCAATAAGAATTGCAAGATTTAAGACCTACCCCCACTTGAAAGATTTTTTAATAGCTGAGCCTACTAAAGAAATGTTAACAATGATTAGTAAATCAAATGAACTGGGTAAATTATCTAAAGATAGAATTTGGATTGAG
>ERZ802830.1872-NODE-1872-length-19626-cov-10.4902_pt1 | contig 19626 bp, 15 predicted proteins | sample MGYA00345654_ERZ802830 | MGnify/ENA primary metagenome ERZ802830 (study PRJEB30503, sample SAMEA104212375) | marine metagenome | biome: Westerlies Biome; feature: [SRF] surface water layer (ENVO:00010504) within the epipelagic zone...; material: water...
TCACTGAGGTTCTGAAGGGTGAGCTGTTGCATGATCGGTTCTCCTATATTGCGAGACATCGACTGTGATGATGGGCCTCGCTAAGGCCTCGCCTGCGTGACCAGAAATCGAGTGTGACTGCCCATGACAAACCTAGGGCCTTAGCGTCGCCTCCGCTTTCATGCAGCAATAGCCTTCATGGTCTTCAGACCAGAGAATCAATTGGTTCCCACTGCGTCTGCCGCAGAGTCTGATGGGGTGGCTGTCGAATGTCGGTCTCACCGCGCGAAACGAGAACGTCTCAATTCGTGCGTTGGGTAGGTTTTCATAGGCCAGGTTGAGTAGCAGAGTAGCCAGCAGGGGCCCATGGACCACCAGTGCCGGGTACAACTCTTCATTGATTGCGTATTCCCGGTCGTAGTGAATGCGGTGGGCGTTGTAGGTCAGCGCCGAAAAGCGAAATAGCAAAATGGGATCAGGCGTGATCTCACAGATGAATTCTGGCTTGCCATCCGCAGTGCTTCCTGCGGGTAGTGCGGTTCTCTCCAGCGGCGCCTCCCGATAAACCAGATTTTGCTCCTCGGTAATGCAGAGGCTGCCGGCCTGCCTGAATTCGTGCCGCAAGCTGACGAAAATCAATGGCCCGGTGCGTCCGTCTTTGGCGTCGACCGAGGTGATGACCGATACCTTTTCGGCAGCCACCCCGAGGGTTAAGGGTTGCGTCACCTCCAGCTTGCCCGCCGCCCACATTCGGCGTGGCAGCGACACGGGGGGCAGAAAACCGCCCTTAATGGGGTGGCCATCTTCGCCGGTACCGTCCCGGCGAACTGGGTCTAGAAAATACAGCCAGTGCCAGGGCAGGGGCAGCGAATCGCCCATTTTGGGCGTCGCGGTCGCGTCAATGGCACCTGCCAGTGCTCCTGCCTGAAAAAGGGGTAGGTTGCTATGGGTGGTGTGCGATTTTCCCACCCAGGCCTGCAGGTCAGCTGTCGCGCTCTCACTCACCCGATGAATCCTTGAAAAAGTCGGGGTCTCTTTTTTGTTGGAGCGCGCTCAGGCCTTCTTCAAATTCCTCGCTCAGAAAGCAGGCCGTCTGGTCGTCTTCTTCTGCTGACAACGCGGTCTCGATGTCTTGAGTCGAGCGCCTCGTCGCTTCTTTGAACTGTTGCAAGGCCAGTTGGGGAAGGCGGGAAAATTCCAGCGCCTTATCCGTAGCGACATCCATCACACAGTCGTCTTCCACGACTTGCTCCACCAGGCCCAGATCGAGCAATGCCCTGCCCTTGAGGGAGGCGCGGTCCAGTACAAGGCGCTTGGCGTTGCCCCATCCTGCTTTGCGGATCAGCGACTGGGTAGCGCCCCAGTCTGGTACCAGCCCGAGCTGGAGGAAAGGAAAACTCATCCGCGCATTCTCTCCGGCCACAATATAGTCCGCAACAAGGGCCAGACCTGCGCCTGCGCCGATGGCGAATCTCTCCATTGCAACGACGACGGGGATGTTGGCGTACCAGAGCAGCTTGATGAGTTGGTGACCGCTCTGCATTCGGGTGCGCGCTGCCTGCTCTGTCATATCGCGCATGCTGGCAAGATCGCCGCCGGCGCAAAAGATGCCGTGGGTGCCACACAGCAGCAGAGCGCGGACGTCCGTGTCGTTTAATCCTGTGGCAATGGCGTGAATGAGCGCGTGCCGAGTCTGTTCATCGATGGCATTTTTTGCTTCGGGTCGGTTGATGGCCACCTGTAGCACGTGCGGTGAAGGGCTGCTGATAACAACGGAGGTCTCGCTCATGTCAGTGCCTGCTCGTCTCAGGGGTTAGCAGTGATTCGCCCAATAAAGCGCGCCGCCGCAGCCACTGGCTGGGACGGTAGCGAGGGTCTCCTGTCACGCGCTGCAGGCCTTCCAATATTGCCATCACTTTTTTGGGACCGATGCTATCGCCGAGGGAAAGCGGACCGTGGGGATAGCCAAGGCCAATGCGCACGGCGTCGTCGATGTCGTCTGGAGACGCGATACCTCGCTGCGCGATATTGGTACCGATATTCACAATCGTTGCCACAATACGTTGGACGACGAAGCCGGGACTGTCGTTGATGACGGTAACCGGCGCATCACCATTTGAGAGTAAAGCCAGCGCGTCGTCTCTCGCCTGAATGCTGGTGATCGGGCTCAGCATGAGGGTGCGTCGCTGATTCAGAGTCGGCAGTGGGTCCAATGCCACGCACAGGCGGGCGTCCAGCTTCAGGTCTGCGCAGGCCTGTGAAACGTCGATTCCCCAAGGCTGTAACAATAATAGCGTGGCGTTGTCTGCAGTTTGTTCCACAGTGGCGCCAGCCTGTACCACCAGTTCAATCAGTTCGTTATAACGGTCAGCGGTCGGGTCGATCCATATTCTGTTGTTCGCAGTAAGGGACGGAAGACTCCGCTTGTCTTGGCCCCCAAGTGCCTGCGCGTCAGGTCCGTATTGGTACCAGCCTTCGTTGGTCTTGCGGCCAAATAGCCCAGCGGCGACCCGCGGGGGAATGAGAGAAGAGGGCCGAAAGCGAGGCTCCTGCTGGAACTGGTCGTAGATCGACTGCATCACCTTGGAGGAGACGTCCAAGCCTGTTAGGTCCAGCAACTCAAAGGGGCCCATCCGAAATCCTGCCGCCTCACGCATGAGCCTGTCGATGTCATCGTGACTGGCAGCCTGTTCTTCAAGAATCCGCAATCCTTCTGTGTACAGTCCTCGGCCCGCATGGTTGACCAGAAAACCGGGTTGGTCCTGAGCCAGCACCGCACGATGTGTTGTGGTGTCGATCAACGTTCTCAATTTTTCTACGGTGGCATCTGCAGTTCTTACGGCAGAGATTATTTCCACCAACCGCATGGCCGGCACCGGGTTGAAAAAGTGCAGGCCAGCGACCCGTTCCGGGTGTTGACAGTGCGCAGCAATCTCGGTGACCAGCAGCGATGAGGTGTTGCTGGCGAGGATGGCAGAGGAGGAAACGACCTCTTCCAACTGAGCGAACAGGCTTTGCTTTACCTCAAGATCCTCCAGTACCGCCTCAACCACGATGTTGCAGTCGGCGATATCGCCTAGCGCCTCACAGGGCACCAGGTTGGCAATGGCCTGATCCACATCCGTCTGACTCATGCGGCCTTTGTCGACCTTACTGTGCAGCATGTCGCTGACAAAGGCGTGAGCGTCGGCCACTGCGGCTTCTGATGCGTCAAAAAACTTTACGGTGTGTCCGGATTGAGCAAATAATTGAATGATGCCCCGGCCCATGGCTCCGGCGCCGATAACAGCAACAGTGTGGTTTGCGTCGCGATCCATATTGGGTCCTGAATCAGTTGCCGGTGAATGTCGGCCTGCGCTTTTCCAAAAATGCGGTCATACCCTCTTTTTGGTCGGCAGTGTCGAAAAGTTTCAGAAATTCAGCCTGTTCTAGCTTTAGCGCCTCTGGCAAAGGTAGGTCGCTTCCGCCAAGCAGGGATCGTTTAATCGCACGCATAGCGAGTGGCGGCATTCGCGCTATCTTGCGGGCGAGCTCTGTGGCCCGGTTAAGAGACTGCCCCCTCTCGGTCACTTCGCTAACGAGTCCCAGTTGATAGGCTCTTTCGCCACTCAAGGTTTCGCCGCACATCAGCATCAAGCTTGCCACGGGCTTGCCGACAGATCTGACGAGTCGCTGGGTTCCTCCAGCGCCCGGCATGATGCCCACCTTCGCTTCGGGCTGGCCAATATTGGCGCAGGTGTCTGCCACGATGATGTCGCACATTTGCATCAGCTCGGACCCTGCCCCAAGGCAATGGCCGCTGACCGCCGCTATGACGGGTTTCTCGCAGGTGGCGACGGATTGCCAGTAGGAAGCCAGCTTGAGCTCTGCGACCTCGCGGGCATTTTTGTCGACCAGCAGCTTCAGATCAGCACCTGCTGCGAAGACCTCGTTGCCGCCGGTGACGACGATGACCGCCGTGTCTGGATCTTCAGAGAGCGCCAGAAAAGCGTCGGCGATCGCTCGACGCATTTCGAGATTCAGGGCGTTGAGCTTGTCTGGCCTGTCCATGATGACCACGCCAATGCCCTGATCTCGCTCTATTCGGACAGGAAGATCATTCATGGGAGGGTCTTTGAGCCCCTCGGTTTCAGCTATCGATTGATCTGACATGGTGCAGTTTACCCCGCTAATTGGGCCCGGCTTACAAGCGCTCGATGATCATGCTGGGAGCCAGGCCGCCTGCGGCGCAGAGGGTGACGAGGCCGCGCTCCTGATTCCGTCGCTCCAGCTCATCCAGCAGTGTGCCGATCAGAATCGCCCCGGTAGCCCCAATGGGGTGCCCCAGGGCGATCGCCCCACCATTGACGTTCAGCTTACTGTGATCGACATCCATACGCTTCATGAAGCGCAGTGGTACGACCGCAAAGGCTTCGTTCACCTCAAAGAGATCCATGTCGGCAACATTAAGGCCGCACTGGGCGAGCGCTTTTCGAGCGGAGGGCACCGGTTCATTGAGATTGTATTCCGGGCTGCCGGCTACGGAGGCACTCGCAAGGATCCTGGCGCGAGGTTGCAGGCCGTGGGCTCTCGCGTAGTCCGGTGATGAGAGAATCAAAGCGGCGGCGCCATCAACGATGCCCGACGAATTGCCAGCATGATGGACATGGTCAATCTCAAGATCAGGCCACTTCATTCGGGCAACCTCTCCGAAGGTATGGGTATCGTCCATCGGATAGTTCAGAAAATCGGCGAAAACGGGCTTTAACTGACCAAGGCTGTCAGTCGTTGTCCCGGCCCTTGGATATTCGTCTTCGCTCAGTGCGATCGAGCCATCCTCATGGTAGATCGGTATGATGCTTTGCGTGAAGTAGCCACTGCTGATGGCGCTCACCGCTCGCTTCTGGCTTTCGGCGGCAAAGGCGTCCACATCGTCTCGGCCGAATCCCTCCTCAGTGGCAATGACATCGGCAGAAATACCGACGGCGGTGATGGGGTGCTTTTCTCGCAGGTGCAGGTTGTGCTGGTCAGTGGCGAAATTGGGCTTGTCAGGCAGTGACATCATTTCTATGCCACCGGTAACCACGAGGTCGTGCTGACCCGTTGCAATGCAGTTGGCGCCAAACTGGGTGGCCATCAGGCTTGACCCGCAGAAGTGGTCCACTGTTGTGCCGCTGCTATGTAGCCACCCGGCGTCGAGCGCTGACATGCGCGCGATGTCGCCACGCTGGGTCCCTGCAGGATTACCGCAGCCGACGATCACATGTTCAATATGTTCTGTCGTCAAATGGTTGCGCTCTTTCAGAGCGACCAAAATCTGCGACAACAATCGCTGGGGATGCAGTGTTGCCAGGCTGCCTTTGTCCGCGCGGCCCAGTCCACGGGGACTCCGAGCGGTATCGATAATCCAGACTTCTTGCATAACGTTCTTTTTCCAGCCGGGAGGAAATGGAGTCGGCCGAAGTCCAGATGCAACGACGCCAGCTTGTTGTTACTTTACAGTGGTGATAACATAAATGCAATTTTGGAGGTGGCGCAAACTGTGAATTTTGATTTCTCTGATGAACAGAGGGCGTTGCAGAGCGAGGTGCAGCGCTTTTTGTCAGATCGCGCGGATCTGTCTGTGGCACGCGCGGTTCTGGATGATGATGGCGCGCACTTTGCTGAGCCGGTTTGGCGTGAGATGTTGGAGTTAGGGTGGGCTGGTATGGCTATCCCAGATCAGTATGGAGGAGTTGGGCTTGGCTATCTTGAGCTCTGCGTGCTGGCTGAGGAGCTGGGCCGCTCACTGGCGCCCGTGCCTTTCTCATCAACCATCTACCTTTTCACAGAGGCGATTCTGCGCGTCGCTAACGAAAACGTTAGGGCACAAACGCTACCGGCGGTCGCGGCGGGAGAAATTATCGGGACCTTGGCCTTCGCCGAGGGCATAGGCTTTCCAAGGCCTAATAGAATTAAACTACGCTTTGAGAATGGCAGGCTGCACGGGGAAAAGTGGCCCGTCGCTGACGCTATGATTGCTAACCACGCTGTGGTCCTCGCTGCGGATGAAAACGATGAACCCTGTCTTTGCCTTTTGAGCCTCACGCAGGAAGGCGTGGAGCGGCGTCCGTTGCAATCGGTTGATCCAACGAGAGGGCAGGGAGCCCTGGTATTCAATGGAGCCGAGGCGCAGCGCTTGGGTGAGGCAGGTGAAAGCGCCTGGAAAGTATTCCAGCAAATACTGGATGCCGCCGCTGTGTTGTTTGCCTTTGAGCAGGTAGGTGGTGCGGCGTCCTGCCTTGAACAGGCTATTGAGTTTGCCAGCGAGCGCACTGCCTTTGGTCGCACTATCGGATCATTTCAGGCGATCAAGCACAAACTGGCCGACATTTACGTTGGCAACCAGCTCGCGGTGAGTAACGCCTACTACGGCGCATGGGCATTGGCTTCTGGATCTGAGGAGCTCTCCCTGGCGGCTAGCGTGGCTCGCGTCAGTGCCATCCAGGCCTTCGAAGCTGCGGCATCGGAGAACATTCAAGTGCACGGCGGTATGGGCTTTACTTGGGAAGCGGATTGCCACCTCTATCTGCGACGTTCTCGCGCTCTGGCATTGGTAATCGGTGATGCCAGTCTATGGAAATCACAGGTGGCGAATGAATTTGAACGACGGGTTGCGTGAAAATGGCCTCGCCTGAAAACGGTTCACGTTGGAAAGATTATGGATTTTGAAGACACCCCCGAAGAAGCCGCCTTCCGGCACGAGGTGACTGCTTGGCTGGCTGAGCAGGCTGCTGAGTATGATTTATCGAGGCATGGCGATATTACTATGGAGCAGCAGCTGGCGCTGGGGCGCGCGTTTCAAGCCCGGAAGGCGGAACGTGGATACGCCAAGGTGACGTGGCCAAAAAAGCTGGGTGGTATGGGCGGGACCCCTATGCAGGCGGTGATTTATGATCAGGAAGAAGAACAATATGACCTGCCCACTGTTTTTTTCGCCATAAGCCTGGGCATGCCGATACCTGTTATGCGGCGTTTCGCAACGGAAGAACAGCAACAGCGCTATCTCGCGCCCGCTCTGCGCGGCGAGGAAATTTGGTGTCAGCTTTTTTCTGAGCCTTCGGCAGGATCTGACCTGGGTGGTATTCGTTTGCGCGCCACTCGCGATGGTGAGGACTGGGTACTTAATGGACAAAAAATCTGGACGTCCTGGGCCCATATTTCTGATTTTGGCGTGATCATTACCCGCACTGATCCCTCGGTACCGAAACATCGGGGAATGACTTATTTCTTTGTCGATATGAAATCTCCCGGTGTTGAGGTGCGCCCGATAAAACAGGCGGCGGGTGGCGGAGAGTTCTGTGAGGTTTTTTTCACCGACGTGCGCATTCCAGACACAGCACGTCTGGGCGAAGTCAATGGTGGTTGGCAGGTGGCAATTGCCACGCTGATGGAAGAGCGATTTGCGGTGACGGAAGCGGCTGGCGGTGGTGCCTCACTTGAAGACACGGTGCGCTTTCTGCGGAGTGAGTTCGACGATGGCGAATCGGCCATGAATGACCCCAGAGTGCGGGACAAGATCGCCGATTGGTATGTGGCTGAATCAGGCATCAACAATTTCTACGCGCGTTTATTGACGGGGCTTTCGCAAGGTCAGCTGCCCGGGCCGGAGGCGGCGTTAAGCAAGCTCGTCATCGCGAGTAAACTGCAGCAGCAATCCTCGAGCCTTATGGATATTTGCGGTCCGGCCGGAGCCGTCTATCCCGACCACTCTGTGTCGCGCGCAACAGATCACCGTATGGCTTGGCTGGAAGCGGCGGGCTACCGAATTGCCGGTGGCACCGATGAGATACTGAGGAACACCATTGCTGAGCGGGTGCTGGGCTTACCCGGGGATATCCGGGTCGATAAGGATGTTCCCTTTGAAAAATTGGCTTAGCGACTAATGGACGAGAGTAGTCACGCAATCTTTGCCCGCTTTTTCGGCGGTTTCCCGGATATTGTTCGGCAGGCGAGCACGACACTGGCGAAGGCTTGCGCGGTCGATGGCAGACTCGACAATGCGCGCCTGGATGAGCACCAAGTGAGTGCCTATGAGCTGGCACTGTCCTACGCCGAGTATCGTGCCGCACTCGTTGCCTGGGAGAGCATGGCTGGGCCAGCCTCCGATTTGCAGAGGGCGCTCAGCGCCGTTTATGTGGCGACGGCGATTCAGTCGATACGTGTCCGATTAGAGCCGCTGCTGCTGGCTCTTGGTATCGAGCCGCTTGACTTTGACCACATCCTCGGCGGCAAGGAACTGCGATCCGTACTTCAGTTTTGTCTGGACCCGAATCGACTGGCTGACATCGGTCGCAGGGTCATCGAGGTTCAGGCAGATGTTGGTGAAATTGAGCTCGACGACGATAAAACAATGATGCAAACCGCTTTCCGGCGTCTGGCAGACGACATCGTCGCTCCCCGTGCCGAGAGCATTCACCGACAAGATCTCACTGTACCCGAGGAGATCCTGCAGCCCATGCGTGAAATGGGCGTCTTCGGTATCTCTGTCCCTCAGCAATACGGCGGCACCGCACCTGATGATTGTGCAGACAACCTGTCGATGATCGTCGTGACCGAGGCACTCTCTGAGGCGTCTCTGGCGGCGGCTGGCAGCCTGATCACTCGCCCTGAAATTCTCACGCGGGCCTTGCTCACAGGAGGGTCGGAGTCGCAAAGGCTGGAGTGGTTGCCGCGAATTGCCTCCGGTGATGTGCTCTGCAGTATCGCCATTACCGAGCCAGACTATGGTTCCGATGTCGCGGGTCTCTCGCTCAGGGCCTCGCCAGTAGAGGACGGCTGGCTGCTGAACGGCGCCAAGACTTGGTGCACTTTCGCCGGTAAGGCCCAGGTCCTGTTCGTGATTGCCCGGACGGACCCGGACCGAGCCTTGGGCCACAGGGGGCTTAGTGCGCTGCTGGTAGAGAAGCCGAGTACGGAGGCGCACGAGTTTTCTTTTGAGCAGGAATCGGGTGGGTGCGTAACGGGTAAGGCGATCCCAACGATCGGTTACCGAGGTATGCATTCCTATGATCTCGTTTTCGAGGACTACTTCGTACCCGCGACACATCTGATCGGTGGTGAGGAGGGCGAGGGCAAAGGTTTCTACCTCGCCATGGCCGGTCTTACAGGCGGTAGGATTCAAACAGCCGCTAGAGCATCAGGGATCATGCGAGCAGCCCTCAAAGCCGCCACCCGATACGCCCAGGATCGCAAAGTATTTGGTGCGCCACTTGGTGAATACCAGCTGACGCAGGCGAAGCTGGCGAAAATGGCGGCGCAGGTCGCGATCAGCCGCTGTTTCGCGTACCGGGTGGGTAGCTTGCTCGACAGTGGCGAGGGGCAAATGGAATCCAGTCTTGTGAAGTTGTTCGCGTGCCGATCGGCAGAGTGGATAACGCGGGAAGCGTTGCAGATACATGGTGGCATGGGCTACGCGGAGGAAACCCCAGTCAGTCGTTACTTTGTCGATGCGCGGGTGCTGTCCATTTTCGAGGGCGCGGAGGAAACGCTTGCATTGAAAGTGATCGCGCGGCAGTTACTTGAGCAGGCATTGAACGCGACGCCGAGTAGCCCCTGATGGGGATTCTGGCTGGGCTGCGCCTAGTAGAAGTCTCAGCTTTTGTCGCGGCACCCTCGGCCGGATTGGCGATGGCCCAGATGGGCGCTGAGGTGATTCGCATCGACGACATTCGGGGTGGCCTAGATTCCCGTCGCTGGCCTGTTACTCAGGACAACGTCAGCCTTTTCTGGCAGGGCCTGAACAAGAACAAGCGCTCGGTAGCGATCGATATTCGCAAGCCCGAGGGACAGGAGCTCGCGCGCGAGATCATTTGTGCACCAGGGGATGATGCGGGTCTGCTGCTGACGAATTTCCCGCCCAGCAACTGGTTGAGTTACGAAAGTCTGTGTGAGTTCCGTAAGGACCTGATTCAGCTAACCGTTATGGGTGACCGACAAGGCGGCAGCGCTGTCGACTACACCGTGAACCCTACCGTGGGTGTGCCTTTCTTCACAGGACCTGAGGAGCATGATGTGCCGGTGAACAACGTCCTGCCTGCGTGGGACTGTGTTACGGGACAAATGGCCGTATCAGGGCTGTTGGCTGCCGAGCGGCACCGAAGCAGGACTGGGGAGGGTCAGCACATCAAGCTCGCCTTGGAAGACGTGGCGATGGCGACGATGGGTTCGCTGGGGTTTCTCGCTGAGGCCGAATTGGGCGTAGAACGAGAGCGCAGCGGCAATTACCTTTACGGTGCATTCGGACGCGATTTTATCTCTGCTGATGGTGTGCGCTTCATGGTTGTTGGTCTGACGCCCAAGCAGTGGCGAGGGCTTTGCGAGGCCACTGGACTGACAGAGGAGTTGCAGCACTTGGCGACTGCCAAAGGCCTCGATTTTTCAAGGGAGGGCGACAGATATATGGCGCGGCGGGAGATCGCCGCACTCATTGAGTCGTGGGCGACTCAGCGATCGATAGAGGATATTGAGATCGCTTTTGCGCGGGAGAGAGTCTGCTGGAGTCGCTATCGTAGTGTGACCGATATGGTCCAAAGTGACCCCAATTGTTCCCCGAATAATCCCATGTTTGTGCGTCAGGAACAGCCTGCCGTGGGTGAATTTCTGATGGCTGGGAGCCCTCTGGAGTTCGGGCGGCTAGACCGTGAAGACACCGATATCGCGCCGCGACTGGGCGAACATACCGAGGAAGTGCTGTCGCAAGTGCTGCACTTGTCCTCGGGTGAGATAGGGCGGCTGAGCGAGCGTGATGTAGTGCTCGTCAGATAACAACGACATAGCTTCAATACGAAATGAGGACAGGGCAATGAGATTTGAAGGAAAGGTAGCGATCGTAACGGGCGGTGGTCAGGGTATTGGCGAAACCTACGCCAAGAGTTTTGCAGCGGAGGGGGCGTGTGTGGTGATCGCTGAACTCAATAAGGAGGGCGGCGAACGAGTGGCCAATGAGATCACTGAAGCGGGCCAATCGGCGGTGTTCGTAGAGACGGATGTTTCGTCAGAGCAGGATGCGGCCGCTGCCGTAGCGGCGGCGCAGGACCAATTTGGAGGCGTCGATATTTTGGTCAACAACGCGGCGATATTCCATGGCATGCGCTACGAGACGCTGCTCGACGTAGACATGGACTATTACTATCAGATTATGAAGGTCAACATGCACAGCCCGCTGGTCATGACGCGCGCTGTGGCAGCGTCGATGGTTCAGCGAGGCGGTGGCAGTGTGATCAACCAGTCCTCGACGGCGGCCTGGAAGGCGCAGGGCGGATATTACGGCGTGGCAAAACTCGGTGTACAGGGGCTGACGATGTGCCTCGCGAGTGAGCTGGGTGATCGCAATATCCGGGTCAATGCAATTGCGCCGGGGCCGACCGATACCGAGGCTACCAGACAGGTCCCTGCGGAGATTCTCGACCATGTGGTGAACGGCCTGGCGCTCAAACGCTTGGGGGAGACTGTGGATGTCGTTAATTTGGCCAAGTTTTTGGCCTCTGACGAGGCGGCGTGGATCACCGGGCAAACCTTCCGAGTGGACGGTGGTGACACTCTGTTACCCGCCTGAGTGGGTGGCCGGATCGGAATCCAAGAGGTGACAGTATGAAAATCCGAGAAGCCTTTGTTTGCGAACCTCTGAGAACACCCGTCGGCAGATTTGGCGGTACTTTCAAGGAAGTTGATGCCCCGTTTCTCGGTGCTGCAGTCATTAGGGGGCTGATGGAGCGGTCGAGATTGCCCGCCGAAGCGGTGGACGACGTTTTGTTCGCGCAGTGTTATGCCAGTATGGAAGCGCCTGCGCTAGGTCGTGTGGTGGCATTGGATGCGGGCCTGCCCGTCACAGTTGGTGGGCTGCAGCTGGATCGACGCTGTGGTTCCGGACTACAAGCACTGATCTATGCCTACCTTCAGGTGGCGACAGGCGGATCTGATGTTGTGATTGCGGGTGGCGCGGAGTCTATGAGTAACGCGCCGTTTTTCACGCATGGTGCGCGCTGGGGCGTCAAGGACTCGGCGTTGACGTTACAGGATGCGCTGGTGCGGGGTCGTGTTACGGCAGGTGGTCGAAACTTCCCGGTTTCTGGGGGTATGTTGGAAACAGCCGAAAATCTGCGGCGCGATTACCAGATAACCCGTCAGGAGCAAGACGAATTCGCTGTCGAGTCGCAGCAGCGCGCCTTGGCAGCCCAGGAGCAAGGCCGACTGGAGGAGGAGATCGTTCCAGTAATGGTGCCAGGCCGGAAGGGCGATACGCTGGTTTCCCAGGACGAAACGCCGCGGGCAACAACCCTGGAGGCGCTTGCGGCTCTCAAGCCGATCAGGGCGAGCATTGATCCCGAGTCAACGGTGACTGCCGGTAACGCCAGCACCCAGAACGACGGCGCATCCGCCAGTATCGTGGCCAGCAAGGAAGCGGTAGAGCGATACGACTTAAAGCCATTTGCACGAATTATCTCGTGGGCTGTGGTGGGTGTTGAGCCCGCGAGGATGGGCATTGGCCCTGTGCCCGCCGTTGAGAAGGCGCTGCGGGCTGCAGACTTGACCATGGCCGATATCGATCTAATCGAACTGAACGAGGCGTTCGCTGCCCAGGTGCTGGCATGTACCCGGTCGTTGGGTTTCAAAACATCAGATTTCGACAGGCTGAACGTCAATGGCTCGGGTATTTCCCTGGGACACCCGGTAGGAGCGACGGGTGGACGAATACTCGCCACCCTGTTGCGGGAAATGGCGCGACGCGACGCGCGTTACGGGCTTGAAACCATGTGTATAGGAGGGGGGCAAGGATTGGCAGCTGTATTCGAGCGAGCCTAACCCTGCTCTAGTCGAGTTCTGGCGGTGGCGGCCACTCTGCTTTTGCTGTCGAGTTAAAGATGCCCTCGAAAACGAATGTTTTATAGGTCTTTCGGAAGCGCTTCGCCAGGACAGCCCGCTCCTCCACAGAGTTTGTGCTGCTTAGCGTCAGAAACAGCCCCACAAGCGTCGCGCTTGCCGTGATGATGGCGGTCATGTCCGGATCGAGCCCGTCTCGCATGTGCCCGTGCTTTTGGTGCCAACGGAACAGCTTCCGGTAGTGCGCAATCAGCGGATCCTTGCTGGCGCCATCTCGCAGCATTTGCTGAATCCGTATCCGAAGCAGGCTCAGGTCTTCCTCACTCAGGTCCGACACATCATCAAATGACTCGCGCTGGGCAAAAGTGCGATCTAGGGTGTAAATCAGTTCCTTGTCGAGTTTCTCTTCGACTGCGGCGATCAAATCTTCCCGCTTTTTAAAGTGGTAGTAGGCGCCAGGACGCGTTACGCCTGCCCTCCGGGCGACTTCGGACACCGACACAGCCTGCTCACCCACTTCTGCCATTAGGCGCACAACCGCCTTCATTAGCAGCTCTCTGGTTTCTAGTGATTTAGCCTTTCTACCGTCCTGTTCCTCGGGAGCCTGTGTTGTGGGTGCGACATTCTGTGTCTTTCCCGCAGCAGAATAGCGAGGCAGTGTTGGCCAGCTGCTAAGCTTGTCAGGCAGCAGGGCGCCGTCGTAGAGCAATGCGTAGTTGGTTCTGCCGAAGATCTTTGCCTGCTTGTGACGTCGACTGTTTTGTTTGAATTCTGAAACAGCTAGAAATGACGAGATTAACGAAGCCCCTGTGATCATGGCAGCGATTTCGGGGTCAACGCCTGAGCGCAGGAGGTTTTCCCGCTCGACTCGCTTAATGCCCCGCACTCGGGACCGGATGATCACATCGTCTGGGCCTTGTTCCAGCATGCGCTGAATGCGTAAGTAGATGGCATCCTGGTCTTCGGCGGCAAATTCTGCGGCCTGAGAGTAGAGATATTTGTCGTCCTTGCTGCCGGCGACGGTGCGAACCAACTGATGGTCAGTTTCGCTCCGTACGGCGTCCAGCAGAGCCTAGCGGGTCTTGAGGTGATAGTAGGCGCCGGGGCGGGTGACACCCGCAGCCTTGGCAACGGCGACAACAGAGACGGAATTGATGCCTTTTTCTACGATTAGCCTGGATGTCGCCGAGATCAGTTTCTGCCTGGTGGCCCGACTTCGAGCGGACCAGCCATTTTCTTTCTCGGGTGAAGTTGAGTTGTCAGGGTCCATGATTTTAATTACGTCTTGTGTGTTTCAGGGAGCCTGATTTCAAAGGCAGAACACTTTTCTGAGAATAGCAGATGGCACCTCGGACCTGCAAAAAACACTCATGAAGCTGACCTCTTGGATTCAGAGCACTTTGTCCCCGCCGCCTTGTGAAATACTTTACACATCTGATAAGCTAAAAGCCAATCACGTCGCGATGATTTCGCCTATTTTTGTCAGCGTCGAGGGAGCCGATGACTTTTGCTGAGAGGATGGCGTCAATGAACAATCCCGCCTGGAACACTGAACACAGACGGACCATTCCAGAGCTGTGGAAAGAGACGGTGTCTGAGGCTCCAGATACCGCGTTCCTGCACTTCTTGGAGACGGACGAGAAGTACACCTACGCAGAGTTCGATGTGTTATCCAACCGACTCGCTCATGGTTTGGTAGACCATGGCGTCCAGCACGGTGATCGCATTGCCACGCTCTTAGACAGCCATGCAGACTCGGTGGCCTTATTGATCGCCGCTTCTAAAATCAATGCGATTTACGTGCCTATTAATACGGCCAACAAAGGGGAGTTCCTGAAGAATCCTTTGGGCAATTCCGGCGCGAGCGTGCTGATTACGGAGGATAAGTTTGTAGAGCGGGTCGAAGCGATTCGAGCTGGGCTGCCTGATCTGCGCGACATCTTCATTCGCTGCGGTGCTGGCGCCGACTCGGGTCATGGCGACACGTTCGCCAGTCTTTATTCTGACAATAGTGCAGATACCGGTATCAATCCGGCACCTAGTGATGTCGCCGGGATTATTTATACCGGGGGCACTACCGGGCCCTCCAAGGGCTGCATCCTTACTCAGAATTATATCGCCAATCAGGCAATCAGGACCCGCGAAATGTGCGATCCGAGGCCAGGTGAAGTGAATTGGACTTGCCTGCCGCTGTTTCACATGAATGCGATTGTTGTGACTATCCTCTACTCGGTCGTCAGCCAGACTACCGCCGCCATCACGCCGCGCTTTTCTCTCTCTGCTTTTTGGGCTGACATCGAGAAGAGTGGCGCGTCGGTGGCCTCCGTGCTGGGCTCGATGATCCCGCTGATTGCCAATATGCCTGACAACGATGAAATGCTCCGTTGCAAGGGCCAGCTCCGGATGGCGAGAGGCGCGCCCTTCCCCGGTGAATTGCAGGCAATCTGGCATGATCGGTTCGGTGCCGAAATTGTCGGCGCCCATGTTTACGGTTTAACGGAATCCAGTTTCATCTCCATGTTGTCATACGATGAGGCTGGCAATGCCCCTCCGGGCTCCTCCGGAAAACTCAACTATCGTGATTTTGAAGTCATGATTGTGAATGACGACTTTAAAGAAATGCCTCGCGGGCAAACCGGGGAGATTGTGGTCAGGCCTAAACGACCCAATGTCATGTTTGAAGGCTACTGGGGCAGGCCCCAAGAGACCCTCGATGTGTTCGGCGGGATGTGGTTCCACACGGGCGATATCGGCCTGTTCGATGACAATGATTTCTTTTATTTCGTGGACAGGAAAAAGGATTACCTGCGTCGCCGAGGCGAGAACATCTCCAGCTATGAAATGGAGACCACCTTCGCTTTGCATCCACAGGTGAATGAGGTCGCGGTGCACGCTGTGCCATCCGAACTGACCGAGGATGACATAAAGATCACGGCGGTGAAGGAAGCGGGTTCAGCGTTGACGGAATATGAGTTGGCCTTGTGGGCAATTGATCACGTGCCGTATTACGCCGTCCCGCGTTACATCGAGTTCAGGGAGCAGCTACCCAAGAGCCCGGTGGGCAGAGTCTTAAAGAACCAGCTACGAGATGAGGGCTGCACGGATTCCACCTGGGATCTGGAGCAGTCAGACATCACCTACAAAAAGAGTTGAAGCAACAGCCTTCATCAGGCGAACAGGTTTTGAAATAGATATGGATTACCCGCATTTTTTTATTGACGGCGCGTGGCGTGAACCTAAATCAGACAGACGGATCGCGGTCGAGTGCCCAGCCAATCGTGAGATCGTTGGCTCGTGCCCTGAAGCGGTGCAGGAGGATGTAGACGCGGCTGTGAGCGCCGCCAGCGCGGCCCTTGGCCGCGACGATTGGGCAGGCACCTCTGGCGCTGACAGGGCGGGCTATATCGATGCGCTCTCAGACGCGATGAAGTCCAGAGCCATGGATCTCGCGAACTGTGCCGTAGCGGAGATTGCAGCGCCTATCAGCTTTTCAAAGGGTCAGGTGGCGATGGCGCGCATGACGCTCAAGTTCTACGCCCAGTTGGCCAGAGACTTCGCCTTTGAAGAGCAACGCAAGGGCTACTTCGGTAGAGTGATCGTGCGCAAAGAGCCCGTTGGTGTGGTGGCGGCAATCGTGCCTTTTAATGGCCCGCTGTTCGCCGCCATGCTCAAGCTAGGTCCGGCGCTGGCGTCGGGGTCGACGGTCGTGCTTAAAGTGCCGATGGAAACACCTCTCTTTTCTTACGTGCTGGCAGAGTGCATTGTGGCGGCGGGTTTTCCGGCGGGCGTGATCAACATTCTTCCGGCGGATCGCGAGGCCAGTGAATACCTGGTGGACCATGCTGACGTCAGCATGGTCAGTATTACCGGCAGCGTCGTGGCCGGTCGCAGCGTGGCGAAGGCCTGTGGGTCGCAAATCAAGCGGTCGGCGCTGGAGCTGGGTGGTAAGTCGGCGGCGATTGTCTGTGAAGACGCGGACCCCGCCCAAATCGTGCCTGCGCTCGCGAATGCCTCTGTTATCAATAGCGGGCAGGCTTGCGCGGCGCAGACCCGAATTCTCATTCCACAAAGTCGCTATGAAGAATATGTCGCGGCACTGGCGACGGCATATGAGTCAATGAACATGGGTGACCCCGCTGACCCGGTAACGGAGCTGGGCCCCATGATTCACGAGCGCCACTTCCAGCGCGTCAAGGCCTATATTCAGACGGGTCTGGATGAGGGGGCTCGGCTTGTCACGGGAGGTCAAACGCCTGCCGAATTGGAGCCAGGGTATTTCATCCAGCCGACTCTACTCGCGGACGTGAGCAATGATATGCGGGTCGCGCGCGAAGAAATTTTTGGCCCAGTGGTCTGCGCGATACCCTACGATGATATCGACGATGCGATTCGTATCGCCAATGATTCCGACATGGGCTTGTCTGGATCAGTTTGGACCTCGGATGTCGAAGCTGGTTTGGAAATTGGCCGCCGGATTCACGCCGGTAACTTCAGTATTAACGGCTTCACGATGGACGTGGCCGCGCCGTTTGGCGGTTACAAGCGTTCGGGTCTCGGGCGAGAACTGGGTGAGGAAGGTCTACACGACTACCTTGAATTCAAGACGATTAATTTGCCTTCGGCCTGACAAATGGACTTCAGTGACACGCGCGAGGAGGCCGAATTTCGAAAAGAAGTTCGATCCTGGCTTGCCGCCAATGGCAGCGACTTGCAATCGACTGCCCCGGATGACCTCTACAGAGACAGTGATATTGAGCGGGGCCGCCAGTGGCAGCGTAAAAAGGCGGAGGCGGGTTATGCCCACATTGTCTGGCCGCAAGAGTATGGCGGCAGAGGCGGAACTTGGATGCAGTCGGCCATCTTCGAACAGGAGGAGAGGCGGCTGCCACGACCTTTCAATTACTTCTCCGTCGGGATCGGCCAATGCCTCCCACCAATCATGCACTTCGGTACCGAGGAGCAAAAGCAGCTGATCCCGCGGACCTTGCAGGGGGATCTACTCTGGTGCCAGCTATTCTCAGAGCCTAGCGCCGGTATTGATCTGGCGGCGGTAAGAACCCGCGCCGTCAGAGAGGGTGACCAGTGGGTCATCAAGGGCCAAAAAGTGTGGACTTCCGGTGCGCAGGTGGCTGACTACGGCATCTTGCTGGCGCGAACTGATCCGGATCTTCCCAAGCATCAAGGGTTAACCTTTTTTCTACTGGACATGCGTCTCCCTGGTGTCGACGTGCGGCCAATCAAGCAGATTTCGGGGCACAGTGAATTCAACGAAGTGTTTTTTGACGATGTGGTTCTGAATGACACCTGTCGTCTGGGCGAAATCAATCAAGGCTGGTCAGTGGCCATGCACGCGCTGACCGCCGAGCGTTTCAAGCGCCTAAATACCCGCATGCCGTCGATGCAGTCGGTGCTGCAGTTAGCAGAAGACTGCGCGTTGGAGGGTGTCAAAGCGATCGACGTTGACAGTGTGCGCCAGCAACTCGCAGGCAGCCTCGCGAATAAATGCGCGCTGGAGCACTTTATGTCGCGAATGCTCACGCAGCTATCCAAAGGCGAGGAGCTGGGGAGTGAGGCCTCCATCTTGAAGCTGATGTCCTGCCAATTGAATCAGGACTTGAGCGCCTATGCGATGGACCTGCTCGAGGAAAGCGGCACGGTCGTGGATGCGGCGACTCATCCGCTGTTAGCGGAGCTCTACGACGCGTATCTCTGGACTCCCGGACTGCGCATCGCCGGGGGTGCTGATGAAATCCTGTTGAATATCATCGCTGAGCGATCCCTCGGATTGCCGGGAGAACCGCGCTCGGACAAGGGAAAGGCTTTTAAGGACCTGTAATGCTGCTATCTGTTGAGTGGAGAACATGACCGAGCGGAGTTTTGGCCAAATTATGCGCAGTAACTGCGACATAGACCCCCAGGCGAATGCGATGGAGTTTGCGGGGCACTGGCATGATTGGGCGTTTGTCGCTGAGACCATTGATGGAGTTGCTGAAATACTGAAGCAGCAAGGGGTGCCGGAAGGCGCGCAGGTTGCGCTGATATGCCGTAACCAACCCCATTCCGTCGCGGCTTTCTGCGCGGTGATTTGTGCCGGATGCTGTGTGGTACCGATCAACCCCTTTTCCTCCCCTGAAAAAATGGTGACGGATCTAGCCGAGTTGCAAGCTTCTATTGTCATCGCCACTGAAACAGACTGGCAGTCTCCGGCGCTGCAGGACTATGCCAGCAGTCGTGCGGTGCTGTGTATCAGCCTCGACGAATCGTGCAGCGCCGGGCATCTGTCTTTGGCGCACCCTTGCGTGTTCGATGATTCGACTTCGCCCCCGCAGCAGAGTCCGGGAGTGGCCGTGCTGATCCAAAGTAGCGGCACGACGGGTAAGCCGAAACGTATCCCTATTTATGCTGCCAAGCTGAGCGCGGCTTATAGCAATATTCCCGCTGGCAGGGGAGAGAGCGGGCAGGCAAAGCTTAAGGGAAAGCCGGCACTGATTACTCAGCCGCTCGTGCACATTGGTGGGTTGTTCTGGATCGTACACTCGCTATTGGAGGCGCGGCCGATCAGCCTATTGGATAAGTTCAATGTGGAGCAATGGGCGAATGCTGTAGAACGTCACCAGATTCGCGTTTGTTCACTGGTTCCAACCATGATCAATATGGTGCTGGATTCTGACCTGCCCACCGGCAAGCTGGAGAGCCTGCTATGCATTCGCTCGGGTACCGCGCCCCTTGCCGCCGAGACCCAGCAGACCTCCGCGGAACGGGCGGACGAGCCGACAGTGCCCACCTACGGTGGGGCCCGACGCGCAG
>ERZ802830.1873-NODE-1873-length-19625-cov-11.3394_pt1 | contig 19625 bp, 21 predicted proteins | sample MGYA00345654_ERZ802830 | MGnify/ENA primary metagenome ERZ802830 (study PRJEB30503, sample SAMEA104212375) | marine metagenome | biome: Westerlies Biome; feature: [SRF] surface water layer (ENVO:00010504) within the epipelagic zone...; material: water...
AAATTAACGGTTACAATATTGGATTGTATAAAAATACTTTCTATATCTTGAGAAAATTGAAATAGTTTAAGAGCTAATTGCGCGCTCACTTCATCATGTAGAGATGCATCAGCAATATTATGATAAGTTACACCATCTTGTCCAGATAATGATCTATTTAGATCAAAAATTATATTTTTATTAAAAGAAGTTGTTTTTAATTTTATCTTTTGTCCCATTATTCACCTATTTTCATAACTCTTATCAAATTAGTTGCAGCCTCTTCATTTGGAGGTGTTCCTGCAACAATAACAACTTTATCATTTTTCTTGAAGTTTTTGTTTGTTTGTAGCCAAGAATCTGCAATTTGAAACATTTCTTCAGTTGTGTCGAATCTATCTATTTTCGTTTGTTCTACACCCCATAGAATATTCATTTGTCTTAAGGTAAGGTCTTTAGGACTAAAAGTTATTATTGGAGCACTTGGCCTGAAGTTTGATATTAAAAGGGGTGTTTTGCCGGTTTCAGTATATGCAACAATAGCCTTTGCCTCGATATCGTTCGCAACCTGAACGGCAGCTTTAGCTAGAGATGTTGCAAAGGTATCTACCGAGGAAAGTGTCTTGTATCTCATAGCAGAATAATGAGTATTAGAATCTGCTTCCTCACAAATTGAAGCCATTACTTTTACAACAATATTTGGATGGTCTCCAATAGAAGTTTCCGCAGACAACATAATTGCATCGGTACCATCTAATATCGCGTTTGTGATATCTGTAACTTCAGCTCTTGTTGGGCGAAATGAAGTTTTCATAGATTGCAACATTTCAGTTGCTGTAATAGAGATTTTCCCTTTATAGTTTGCAGTATCTAAGATTTTCTTTTGTGCAAATGGAACTTGTTCAAGTGGCAACTGTACACCTAAATCACCTCTGGCAACCATTACTCCATCAGATTCTTCAATAATAGAATCTAGGTTTTTCATTCCTTCCTTGAGTTCAATTTTTGCAATTATTTTTATATCTTTTTTTACTAAAGCTTTCACTTCACTTATGTCAGAAGCTTTTCTTACAAAGGAAACAGCAACAAGATCTACACCAATTTCTTCACCATAGGAAAGGTCATCTTTATCTTTAGGGGTTATTGAAGAAACAGAAAGTTGAGAATCAGGAAATGCAACTCCTTGATTATCTCTAAGTTCACCTCCAATTTCAATACTTGCAGTTATCTTTTTTTCGTTTATTTCGGTTACCCTCATAACAACTTGTCCATCATCAATAAAGACTCTTTCTCCTTCTTTGATGTCCGTGAATAGATTGTCATAATTAATAAAAATACTTTTATCTGAAGATGTATTCTCTATATTTGTTAAATCAACAAAATCACCGGATACAAGAACTGTATTTGGTTCTGATATTCCAGTCCTAATTTTTGGTCCTTGAATGTCTTGCATTATGGCTATTGGATTAGGATATTCTCTGACCCATTCAACTACATTTTTATGGTCTTCATATGTGCCGTGTGAAAAGTTTAAACGTATTACATCAACACCCGAGTCAATTAATTGATGAATTTTGTCTTTGGAATGGACACTTGGGCCAACAGTAGCAATTATTTTTGTTTTTCTATTCATTTCATTTACTAACCTAATAGCATGGTAAAACAAAATTAAGATTATGAAGAAAAGTTTTTTAATTGGTATTCCTGTAAGAGATTTTGAAAATCCTATGTCTAGATTGTCTAATATTATGTCAAAAGATGAACGTGTTAATTTATCTAAGGGTTTGATAATAAATTTAATAAATGTTTTTTCGATGACAAAAACTGATGTCTATGTGATAAGTAACAATAACAAGGTCAAACTATTTTGTGAAGAGAACGGCATCAATATTTTTGAAACTTCTCAAAACGATTTGAATAACGAAATAAAAGAATTTATAAGTAAAAATGATAATTACAAAAATTGGTCAATAGTTCACGGAGATCTTCCATATATAACAAAACATTTTGCAAGGATATGGATAAATCTTTGTGAGTCTAAATCGATACTAATAGCAGCTAGCAAAGATAACGGGACTCCAATATTTGGTGGAAGTAAGAAATATAATAATTTTTTATATGGTAGAAATAGCTTTATCAAACATACAAGCAGTATGGAAAAAGAAAATATTGATTATGAGAGAGTATTTCACAAAGAATTATATTTTGAGCTCGATGATGAAGAAGATTATTCAGAATTTATAAAACACCAGCCTAGATGGTATAGGAAAAATCTAAACATTTAGCAGCCCCGACCGGATTTGAACCGGCGTTTCCGCCTTGAGAGGGCGGCGTCCTAGGCCTCTGGACGACGGGGCCTCTGCTCGGGGAGAAGGACTTGAACCCTCAACGATGGGACCAGAACCCATTGTGTTGCCAATTACACCATCCCCGAAAGATAGCAGCCCCGACCGGATTCGAACCGGCGTTTCTGGGTTGAAAACCCAGCGTCCTAGGCCTCTGGACGACGGGGCCGTATAAGTACTAAGAATATATTAATTTAATTATTAATTGTTATAATTTTTCAATTGTTTCTGCAAGTCTAGCTACAGTGCCTTCTTTACCTAAAGCATAAATTGATTCAAAAAGTGGTGGACTAATCTTAGTACCAGTAATTGAGACTCGTGTTATTTGAAATCCTACTTTTGGTTTAATTTCCATATCTTTAAGTTCTTCCCTCATTAGATTTTCGATATTTTCTAATGAGAACTTCTCTAGATTTTTAAATTTTTCCCTTATTCTAAAAAGGTATTGTTGGCCATCTTCTGAGTTTACATTTTCCCAGTCTGTTTGATCAATTATAAAAGGTTCATCAAGTAAAAATTTAATCTGCGGGGTTAGATCGTTAAGTGTTTCTAATCTCTCTTGGACTGACGGTAAAATTTTGTGGAGTCGTTCTAGTTCACTATCAAATAAGTCCCTAGTAATATCGGTGGTAATTTTTTGTACAGCCAATTTACTAAACTTATCTTCCTCAATATTTCTAATATATTGACCATTCATCCAAAGAAGCTTTGTAGTGTCAAATATTGCCGGGTTAGGTAATACATTGTTTAGATCAAATTTTGAGATGGCAAATTCCCTATCAAATATTTCAATATCATTACCTGGAGCCCATCCAAGAAGACACATGTAATTAAAAAGTGATTCTGGAAGTAATCCCATTTCCTTAAATATATTTACAGATGTATCACCATGTCTTTTACTTAACTTTTTACCATCGGGACCAAACAAAAGAGGGAGATGACAAAATGTGGGAATATCTGCACCCAGTGCCTGCATCAATAGTATGTGTTTTGGTGTTGAAGAGAGAATATCCTCTCCCCTTGCTATTGTTGTTATTTCGTAATCTATATCATCAATTGTTGATGCTAAATGATACGTTGGAGACTTATCAGATCTTAATATAATAAAGTCTTCGACATCATTTAACTCAAATTTCATAGATCCACGAACCATATCTTGAAACGTTATTTCGCTGTCGCTAGGTACTTTAAAACGTATTGCCCCTTCATCCTCATAGGCTAAGTTTTTTGAAAGTAAAGATTCTGCAATTTTTCTGTACCTCTCAAAACGCAAAGACTGTTTGTATTCTCCGTGCGGACCTCCGACTTCTATTCCTTCATCCCAATCAATACCAAGCCATTTAAAATTTTCGACAATATCTTGCATATATTCTTCACTTGATCTTGCAGTATCAGTATCGTCTATTCTTACGAGGAACTTGCCATTATTTGCTCTCGCATAAAGCCAATTAAAAAGAGCCGTACGTGCATTGCCGATATGAAGGTAACCTGTTGGAGATGGTGCAATTCTTAATTTCATTTATTCTACTGTATTTGTTTGAGTGCCAAGAGTTTCAATATCAATCTTGATTTCGTCTCCTCTATCTACTCTGCTAACACCCTCTGGAGTTCCTGTTAAAATCACGTCACCTGGCAACAAAGTCATTATTGATGATACAAATTCTAAGATTTCTCCAATTTTAAACATCATGTCTCTGGTATTTCCATTCTGTTTTAATTCACCATTTACATATGATTTAATTTGAAGCTCAGGTGATTCGATAAAATCTGTTTGGATGTAGGGGCCAAGTGGACAAAAAGTATCAAAACCCTTTGCTCTTGTAAAGTGTCCTGTCTTACCCTGTAAAACACGTTCTGATAAATCGTTAGCAATAGTCAATCCTAAAACATGATCCATCCAATTATTCTTATCAATATTTTTTGAAACTTTTGAAATTACCAAAGCTAGTTCAGCTTCAATGTCTACATGTTCTCCTATGGTGGGATATTTAACCTTTTGTCCAGAACCTATTACTGATGTAGAGGGTTTAATAAATATTACAGGGAAGTCTGGCATGTTTTCACTGTATTCCGGCAAACCCATCTCGGCAGCATGTTTTGCATAGTTTTTAGCTACTGCAACGACCTTGGATGGTAGTACTGGAGCTAGAAGTTCAATTTCATCAAGATCATAAGTTTCTTCAGTATTTTCCCATACGACGAAGGGAGAGCCATCATATCTTGTGACCTTACCTTCATACAAATCTCCATAAAAGATTTCATTTTCGTATTTAGCTCTAACTATTTGCATATTAAATACCTTATTGATGTCATGTTATATGAGGCTATGTTAAAAAATTAAATATTGTACTTAGGTGTAGTCCCTGTATTTTCTCTTTAGAGCAGGTGTCAAGAACGTCATCTGTTAATTCTCCTAAATTATTTTCACTAATTCTGAGTAAGCCAAGAACTAAATGAAAATCATTATTAGTGGGAGCTCTACCGAAGTGAGCTGACCTAAATAATATAAGATTTACTATTACATTACTTATTAATTTTTTTCTAGAGTGAGAAGACCATACTTCACTATATTTGTTAACAATTTTCATTGCGAAACCGCTGTCAGGACCTACATTTCCAAAACTATCAAAATCAGGGTTAATATTTTCTGCTGGTCGAGACGGCATTCTTCTAGGAACAGGGAGGGTTGTTTCAAGACTGCTCTCTTGGGGATTTATATTTATATGAGGTTCTTGTGACATTAAATTAATGTTATATAATGTTTAAAATTATCTTCTTGCCCATTAACTATTTCTAAATACTTACTGCTGATCTTGGATGTTACTTCTCCAACTAAACCTTCGCCGATTTTTTTTGAGTCCACAGAAACAATACCTACAATTTCAGTAGCACTACCTGTAAAGAAAATTTCATCAGATGATAATAAATCTTCGGTAGTAATGTCTTGTTCGCTTATTGGTATATTGAGGTACTTAGCGATCTCAATAACTGTTTTTCTAGTTATTCCACCTAATGCACCCGTTTCAATTGGTGGAGTGAGAAGCTCATTATTCTTATATATAAAAATATTCTGCCCACTTCCTTCTGCAACAGTACCATTGTCGCTCAACATAATTGCATCATCATAACCTTGTTTAACTGCATCTATTTTTGCTAATGTTGAATTCATATATCCACCAACCCCTTTAGCGAAAGGCTTAAAACTTTTAGGACTTATTCTTTGCCAGTCTGAAATACAAACATTAACACCCTTGCTTCCAGCATCGTCCCCTAAATATGCTCCCCACTCCCAAGCAGCTATTGCTACCCTTACAGGAATATCTTGAGGAAGAAGTCCCATTTCTCCATCACCAAAAAAAACTAGCGGTCTAATATAAGCTGACTTAAGTTTGTTGACTTTCACTATCTCTTTAATAGCATTTGTTATTACATTTTTATTAAATGGGATTTCTAGATTATAAGCCTCGGCAGATCTGTACAAACGATCTACATGATCATCTAAGAATTGTATAGCAGTACCTTTGGCAGTATTTCTAGCTCTCATACCTTCAAAAACCCCTGTGCCATAATGCAATGTATGAGTCATAACACTTACATTTGCTTTATCCCATTCAACAAGTTCACCATCTAGCCAAATAAAATCAGATTTTTCCATATTAATTACAAATACTACACCTTTTATCCAATGAAGCCATAAAAAATACTAATATTCAAATATGAAAACTTTTATTGCCTCAGGTTTTGGTGCTGGACTATTGTGGAAATCTTTATTTAAAGATAAAAAAGGAGGCGGTTCTTTTGCATCACTGATTTTTGCATTGTTAATTTTCCTTCTTAAACTAGAAACCATTTGGTTATTGTTAATATTTATGCTTTTAACGATAATATTTTTTATTTCGGTCGATGATGATGTTGCTTCAGATGATCCAAGTTGGATAACCTTAGATGAAATAATTGGGATGAGTCTTGCCTCTTTGGCATCACCATCTGAATTATTACCATTAATTACTGGCTTTATTATATTCAGGGCTTCAGATATTTTAAAGGCACCAAGCATTGTTGCTAAAATGGAGGAGCTTCCAGGAAAAAAAGGTGTTCTCTATGATGATCTAGCTGCTGGTGCTTTTGGCTTACTTGGGGCAACTATAGTTAGTCAATTTATGAATTTAACTCTTTAAGTAAAAGTTCCTTTGCAACTGATGGATTAACTTTCCCTTTTGAAAGTTTTATAATCTGACCAACTAAAAAGCCGATAAGTTTATCTTCACCATTTGAAATACGTTCCAAGACATCTTTATTGTCATCTAAAACATCTTTTACCATCTTGCTAATTTCATCAATATCGTTTTCTTGTATAAGTTTATTATTTACTGCATATTCTTCGGGAACTAATTCTTCTTCAATTAACTTGCCGAGAATTTCTTTTCCGGAGGTGAAAGATATTTTATTTTCTTTAACTAATGTAATTATTTCACTTAAGTTTTTAGCTGTAAGCCAGGAGGGAATGGATTTTAGCTCTAGTTTTCTCAACTGTCCCTGAAGCTCTCCCGTTATCCAATTAAATGATGTTTTCGAATCATTTGTAATACTAGAAACGCTTTTATAAAGATCTCCTATCCAATTTGGACTTTTTACAAGGCTATTTGCATCTTCTATGCTCAAACCACTATCAATAAATACTGTTCTTTTCTGAGAAGGCAAGACTGGAATACTACTTTTGACCTCATTTACGAAATCGTCGCTTAAAATCATATTTGGAATATCAGGATCTGAAAAGTAACGGTAATCTGCACTACCTTCTTTAGATCTCATTGAAGTTGTAACTTCTTTTTTTTCGTCCCAATGTCGCGTTTCTTGAATAATGTTTTCTTCATTTAAAAGCATCTTTGTTTGCCGCGATATCTCATACTCAATAGCTTTTTCTAAGGATCTTAATGAGTTCATATTCTTGATTTCTACTTTTGTTCCTAACTCCTTATCACCATCATGTGCGACTGAAATATTAGCATCAAATCTTAGATTGCCTTTTTCTAATTTTCCCTCTGAGATACCTAGGTCTATAACTAACTGTCTAAGTTCTTCTATATAGGCGACTGCCTCTCTTGAAGATTTTATTAAGGGTTTTGTAACTACCTCAACAAGTGGGATACCAGCTCTATTAAAGTCTAGATGGGTACTAGTTGCTGAGTCTATTCTGCCAGATCCCATGTGGGTGCTTTTACCGGTATCTTCTTCCATGTGGACACGCTCAATTTCTACAGTCCCAAATTCTCCATCTACAACGACCTCCAACGAACCCTCTGTACCTACTGGTAAATCAAATTGAGATATTTGATAGTTTTTAGGTAAGTCTGGATAAAAATAGTTTTTTCTATGAAACATTCCATCATTTGTAATACTGCAGTTAGTACTTAAAGCTAAGAGGGTTATAAACTCAATAGCCTTTTTATTTGGTACAGGTAAAGATCCCGGTAATCCTAAACATGTCGGGCACAAGCTTTCATTGGGGATATCTGTATCAAGGACATGACATCTACAAAACATTTTGGAGTTAGTTTTTAACTCTACGTGTGTTTCCATTCCAATTGTTGGGATAATACTCAATTTGTCACTCCATTGATTGATGGCTTATCAGAGAATGCAACTAATGATTCCAGTGACTGCGAGAAATCTAATAATGTATTATCAGTATTGGCAGGACTCATTAGTTGAACTGATAATGGAAGGCCTTGAGAAGAAAGTCCTGTAGGAATACTTATTGCTGGCATCCCTACGAGATTTGCGGGGATAGTGCATAAATCTGACATATACATTTCAAGCTGATTATCAGTTTTTTCTCCGAACTTAAAAGGATCTGAGGGAGTAGTTGGAGATATGAGATAATCTACATCATTGTAAATATCAGTAAATTCTTTTTTCATCATGGCCCTAGCCTTTAGAGCTTGCCCATAATATGCATCGTAATAACCAGCAGATAGAGCGTACGTTCCTAAGAGTATTCTCTTTTTGACTTCTGGACCAAATCCATTGGCTCTAGTCAACTCCATCATTTCTGAACTAGTGTTACCCGTTACTCTGTTGCCATACCTAACACCATCAAATCTTGAGAGGTTCGCAGAACACTCAGCTGGTGCAATAAGGTAATAGATGCTAATTGACATTTTTGTTAATGGAAGTGAAACTTCTACAACTTCGTGTCCTTCTGATTCCATTAATTTAGCAACTTTATGAACCTCTTGCTGTGCATCTTCAGAGATCCCGTCTCCCATTAACTCTTTTATAATTCCAATTTTTGCATTTTTAAGTTTTGGTTGTTGAGCTTTTGATTCTGTTAACGAAGTTGCATCGAGTGGATCATGCCCATTCATAGAATTAAATATTAATTTGGCATCAGCAACGTTATTAGTAATTGGTCCAATTTGATCTAATGATGAGGCAAATGCAACAAGTCCATATCTGGAAACGGTACCATATGTTGGCTTAAATCCAACAACACCACAAAAGGATGCTGGTTGTCTGATAGAGCCTCCCGTATCACTTCCTAACGAAGCAACAGCTGAACCAGCCGATACCACTGCTGCTGAACCTCCTGAAGATCCACCCGGAACTCTAGAGGAATCCCATGGATTTTTAGTTGGCCCATAAGCTGAGTTCTCTGTTGAGGAACCCATAGCAAACTCATCTAAATTTGTTTTTCCTGTGAATAAAACACCTTCATTTTTGAGTCGCGTAATAACAGTTGCATCATATGGTGAGATATAATTTGATAGCATTTTTGAGGAACAAGTAGTTGCATGACCTGAAATATTAATATTATCTTTTATTGCGATGGGAATCCCATCAAGTGTTCCAATATTGTTACCTTTTTCGTATCGCTTATCTGCATCAAGTGCTTTTTGAATATTTTCTTCTTGAAATAAAGTTAAATGACCATGTATGACAGACTCAGTGTTTGCTGCCCGCTCAAATACTTCTGAATAAAGCTCAGAAGGTTTTAATTCTTTGTTTTTAAATAATTGATTAATCTTGGAGATTGGTAGTTTATGATTATCCATTATTAATCCAATGAGGGTGGGACAACAAACTGACCATCTTTTGATTCAGGAGCATTGCTTAAAGCCTGTTCGTGAGTAAGGAATTTAGATGCGATGTCTTCTGCTAAATTTAAATGCATCCCGAGTGGATGGATGCTTATTTTGTCATCTGGTAAATCCATTTCGCTTAATGCAGCGAAATGATCAATAATCATAGAGAGGTCTTTTTCTAGGTGTTGTTTCTCTTCTTCATTAAGTTTTAGTGATGCCAATTTAGCTACATTTTCGATATCAATTTTATCTGCCATTTTATTAACCTTTTAAGTATTTAACGATTGACTCATATGATTCTACTATTTGACTCGTATTAACAAATTCATCTGGAGAGTGAGCTAAAAGAGGATTGCCGGGCCCAAAATTTACTGCTGGGATATTTTCTTGAGAAAATCTAGCAATATCCGTCCATGCTTGTTTTGGTGTAACTTCAGCACCTGTGATCTTAATAAAATTTTTAACATATTGAGATTGCAGGTTAGGCATTGCACCATTCGAACTATTTTTAATGTCTACATCTCCATATTTTGAAAAAGTATCAGTTATAAAGTCTGCGGCTTCCGATTCATTTTGGGTTGGTAAAAATCTAAAGTTAATATTTAAATTTAAGTGAGAAGGAATAACATTATTAGCAGAACCACCAGAAATTGTTGTTGCCGTTATAACTTGCTTAAATAGTAATCCGTCAATTGTGTGCTCTTCAATTTCATTATCTTGTATAAAATTTATGACTTCAGACATTTTCAATATTGGATTTTCACCCATCCAAGGCCTTGCAGAATGTGCAGATTTTCCATTTATCTGAAGGTCTGCATTTACTGATCCTAAGCAACCTAACTGGACCTCCCCATCCGTTGGCTCTAGTATTATTGCAAATTCTAAGTTAAAATCTCTATTTAATATCGGCATTAATATTTCTAATCCGTTATCGGCCATTGGGCCTTCTTCAGCTGTGTAAAAAACAGCAACAACATCTTTAAAATTATTTGTTAATACTTCTAACATGACTGCGAGCCCGCTTTTCATATCAACAGAGCCTCTCCCGTAAACTTTTGATAAGTCCTCTTGGAAAACCTGATTATTATCAATTGGGACTGTGTCGACATGTCCAACTAACGCCGTACTGGAACTAGATGAAGGGTGGTAAGCTATTATTCCTCCATTGTTTCTAATTATTTCTCCACTAAATTCTGAAGAAGCTAAGTATTGTTCTATATAATCCAATATTTTATTTTCATCACCAGTGACAGATTCTATAGCAATTAACTCGTGTGTTAATTTATCTAATTTCAAACTTGAACTCCAAATGTTCTTAAAGCTTCATTGAGTGATGTTTTTTGATTTGTTGATTCTTTTCTCTTTCCAATTATTAAAGCACAAAGAGTATTGAACTCTCCACTTGGAAAATTCTTAGGACGTGTTCCAGCTATAACTACTGAATTTTCAGGAACTAATCCTTTATATTCTTTTGGCTCTTCACCAGTAACATCAATTATTGGAGTAGTTCCTGTAATGGTTACGTTTGCACCGATAACTGCTCCTTTTTCAATTTTTACACCCTCAACAATTATTGATCTTGACCCAATAAATGCACCATCCTCAATTATTACCGGCATAGCACTAGGTGGTTCAAGAACACCTCCAATTCCTACTCCCCCTGACAAATGAACATTTTTTCCAATTTGTGCACAGGAGCCAACAGTTGCCCATGTATCAACCATTGTTCCAGATCCTACATATGCACCAATATTTACAAAGCCCGGCATTACTACAACTCCAGGTTCACAAAAACCTCCATAGCGAACAACTCCAGGGGGGACAACTCTAATTTTTAATTCTTCATAATTCTTTTTAGGTTCTATTTTGTCATAGTATTCCAGCTCACCTGACTTGATAATTTCTAAATTTTTTATAGAAAAATAATGTAAAATTGCGGTTTTGATCCATTCATTAACAACCCATTCATTTTTAACAGGTTCTGCAACTCTGATTTTTCCAGTATCAAGCAATTGAATAACATTTTCGATAAGTGCCACATCATCCTGTGTTACCTTAGTAATGTCAATAGCTTCTATTTTTTCTTTAAAATTTTCCATAATTTGTATTGGTCTCTTTTTAGTTATTAGATAATATTTTAGTGTATGAAAAAGAACACTTATAGACTTATTTTTCTTTCTTTGTCATTGTTATTGGTACTCACTATCTTTGTAGGAGTAAATTTTTATCAGGATAATGATGAAACTATAGAATTGCCCTCAGTAATTGAGGGGATTTCTCCATTACCTAACTACCAGGTTCCTCAACAAACTTCACTAGAAATTAATTTACCAGTTGATTATGAAATTGTTTTAATTGTAAACAACTACATAATTCCTTCATCTGAAATATTGAATGTTGAAGCTACTGGAGTATTTGTGTGGAAACCCGGTCCTAATAAAACTTTTGAAAACTGGAATCCTGGAGAACAGAACATACGAATCACATGGAACAAAATAGTCGGACTTCCAGATGTTGGTGAATTTTCTTGGAAATTTTATATTAATAATTAAGTTATTAAATCTAATATCTCTTTTTCGGAGATAACTTCTACCTTTAACTCAACAGCTTTTTTTAACTTTGATCCAGGATTTTCTCCCGATATAAGAAAGTCTGTATTTTTTGATATAGAAGTTGTCACAGAACCCCCGTTTTGTTCAATTATGTTTATAAAATCCTGTCTATTTGATTGTTGAAGAGTTCCGGTTATTACAAATGTTTTTCCGCTGATTTTACTACTAGTAACTTTTCTGACCTCTTCAAATACGAATCCTTTTTGTTTTAATACATTAAGGGTGTGTATATTTTTATTCACTGTTTTCCATTTATTTAGAGAATTAATAACACTGGATGAAATACCATGGATATTCTCTAATTGTTCATCTTTTGCTTTCAAAATATCATCAATTGAGCCAAAGTTTTGAATCAATAAGCTTGCTGTTCTTTTACCAACAAAGCGAATTCCTAGTGCCGTTAAAAGTCTTGAAGGCGGAGATTCAATAGATTTCTCAATAGCAGTAATCAAATTTGACGCTTTTCTTTTTTCCCATTGTGGTAATTTGATAAGATCTTCGTATTTAAGGTTAAAAATATCTTCAAGTTCACTTATTAAATTAAATTTCATCAATGACTCAATAGTCTCTTTCCCCATACCATCTATCTCTAGTCCCGTTCTTGAAGCAAAGAATATAATTGATTCTTTTTTAGCAATTTTACATAATGTTCCCCCAGTGCATCGTGGTACTTTTTCATCCTCTGGAAAATTAATTTTAAATTCACCACACGGACACAAAGTAGGCATTTTCCATTTTGTTTGAGAACCATCGCGTCTTTTTGCTAAAGAACTTACAACTTCTGGGATTACGTCACCAGCTCGACGAACTACAACATAGTCATTGATCCTCAAATCTTTTCTACTTATTTCATCTGGATTGTGTAGTGAAGCAAAAGAAACAAGAGCTCCACCTACATTTATTGGTTTAAGAACGGCGACAGGTGTAACTGCACCAGTCCTCCCAGTTTGTAATTTTATATCTATAAGCTTTGTTGTCTGTTCTTCCGCTTGAAATTTATAAGCGATTGCCCATCTTGGCGACTTTGCTGTAAACCCTAGTTCGTCCTGAATATGGGTAGAATTAATTTTCATCACTACCCCATCAATTTGATAAGCATAATTATTCCTCTGTTTTTCAATTATTAATAATGTATTTTGAATTTCTTCAATAGAGTTCATCAAATATATTTCATTAGTTTCGAAGCCATACTCTTTTAAGGAAGTAATTTGTTCATCATGAGATGAGAATGTATCAGCGTTACTATGGTCAATTAATTGGTATGCCAATAATCTAATATCTCTTTTAGAAGTTATGGAAGAATCTTTTTGTCTCAATGATCCTGCTGCAGCATTTCGGGAATTAATAAACGTTGAAAATCCTTCACTTCTTATTTGAGCAATCAATGATTTCTCTTCTTGTGTAGGAGTTTCTAAAGATTTAAGATTTTCAAGAGTTTCCTCATCTTTTTTTCGTTTTTTGTTTAGATTATTAAAACTTTCTGTAGGCATGTAAACTTCACCCCTAATCTCCAGAACACCTTTTTTTAAAACGTTTAATCTTAAGGGTATGTTCATTATGGTTTTTACATTGTGAGTCACATCCTCGCCGATTACACCGTCACCACGAGTAAGGCCTTGTTGCAAAATTCCATCCTTATATGTAATAGAAATTGCTAGTCCATCTATTTTTGGCTCTAAAGATATTGGGTAGAGTTTTTGATCTGTAATTTTTTCAAGTCTTTCGAACCATTTTGTAATATCATTGGTATTTTCAGCATTATCTAAGCTATACATTCTCTGTTTATGTTCAATTTGATCAAAAGCATTATCTGGTGTTCCAGTTACTCTTTGGGTTGGTGAATAAGTTTTTACTTGAGATGGATTAGCAATTTCATATTGTTTGAGTTCATTAAACAACTTGTCATATTCTCCATCAGACATGATTGGACTATTTAGTACATAATATGCATGTTCTGCTTTGGTTAGTTCTTTGATGACGTTATCTATATTTTTAGGATTCATATTGTTACTTTTTCAACAAGTTTTGAAGTTATTCTCCCTCCCCCAATAAGTTTTGTTCCCGTGTACAAAACTCCAAACTGACCTGGCGCTACTCCGTATGTTGGTTGTAATAAGGTAACTTTAAGCCTACTTTCAGAAATTTGTTCTATTTCACAAGGTAAATCTTCAGAGTTATATCTTGTTTGAATTGCAAGCTTTGTATTTTGAATCCCGTTTACAAAGGTAACATCTTCAAGATAAAAGTCTGAAATTAATAAATCTTGCTTTTCACCAACGAATACTTTTTTATTTTGTACGTCAATTTTAGTTACATATTTCGGAGCTCCTTGACCACCCGGAATTCCTTTACGTTGGCCTACAGTAAATTCATGGACACCATCATGCTGACCCATAGTGGAACCATCGCTATTAACTATGTCTCCTGAAGTAGAAATATCAATTCTTTTATCTACGAAGTTTCTATAGTTCTTTTTTCCTACAAAACATATATCTTGACTATCTTTTTTAAATGCAGTTTTTAATCCTAAGTCAGCTGCAATTTGCCTTACTTCGGGTTTCGATATTGTTCCAAGAGGAAACATGACATGTTCCAATGTTGACGAACTAAGCATGTGTAGTACATAAGATTGATCTTTATCTAAATAATCAGCTTTATGTAATTCATAATTATCTTCTTTTTTTATTACTTTTGCATAATGTCCTGTGGCTACTTTGTCACAATTTAGATTTTTAGCCTGCTTTAAAAAATGATCAAATTTTACAGATCTATTACATTCAACACATGGGTTTGGTGTTAGACCTTGTGCATACATATCAATAAAATTATCGACAACCTTTTCGGAAAAAGATTCTGTGTAATCTAAAACATAATAAGGAATATCAAGTGTTGCTGCAACTTTTCGAGCATCTTCACTATCTGACGCTGTACAGCATCCAGTCTCAGGCATTTCGCCATTAGGCCCCTCCCATAATTTCATAGTGACACCAATGACATCATGACCCTGCGACTTCAAAAGACCAGCTACTACGGAGGAGTCAACTCCCCCACTCATTGCTACAAGAATTCTCATTTCATCCCTTCAATGGAAGATAAAACTATTTTAGCTGCTTTAATACCATCACCTACTTGAGTATTCCAGCCAAAACTAAATCTAAGGTGGCTATTGATTTTATCATTTGATACTTTCATTGCTTGTAAAACATGCGAAGGACGTTGAGCACCGCTCGCACAGGCAGATCCTCGAGATACTCCTAATCCCTGGAGGTCCAGTGCAACCATAAGAGTTTCTGAATGAATATTTTTAAATTGAATGTTAGATATGTGCTCTAATCGCTTAACGCTATCTCCAACAACCATTACATCTAAAGAGTGTTTTATCATCTCTTCAAAGTCCGTTCTTTCTTTTAGAATATTTTGGTTTTGTTTAGTTATATTTTTTTGCTGCTCGTCTAAAGCTGCAGATAAGCTGGCAACACCTGAGACATTTACAGTACCCGCTCTTCTCTCTAATTCCTGCTTGCCGCCATGAAAAAAACTAGGAACTTTAACCTCAGAACTAAGGAACATGAAACCAATTCCTTTTGGACCTCCAATTTTGTGCCCTGATAGGGCTGCACTCTGTACTCCTAAATTATGAAAATCTATCTTTGTAGTTGCAACTGCCTGTACTACATCAGAATGAAATATCAATCCAGACTCTAAGGATTTGAGGCCATATGAAATTTCTTTAATTGGTTGGACAACACCAGTTTCATTATTAGCCAACATAATCGATACAATTTTAGTATTTGGATTTACTTGCTCTAGAACGTCATCTGTCTTAATAAGGCTGTTGTTGTCACAGGGTATAAAATTTACTTTGTAACCTAATGATTCAACCCATTCTGCAGAACCAAGGACTGCTTCATGTTCAATTGCTGAGGTGACTAGCTCTGCATTTTTATTTTTATTATTGATAAAAGGCATTTTGATTATCCAATTGTCCGCCTCAGTTCCACCACTTGTAAAAGTGATTTCCTTTGGTGCAGCACCAAAGTGGCTTGCGATGCTATCGCGTGACTCTTCTAGAATATTCTTTGCTTTCCTGGAAAGTGCATGTCCTCCTGCTGAGTTGGCGAATGCTTCAGATTCAGTTTTCTTATATGCTTCAAATGCAACATCTCTCATTGGAGTACTTGCCGCATGGTCAAGATATAGATATTCATTTTTTTTCATATTTATTTATTCTACTTATGAAGTAATATTGTTTAACAGACAATGAGTAAAACAATTAGCGTAAAAACAATTATAGATAAACCTCTAAATGACGTCTGGAATGAAGTTTCAGTCCTAAAAAATCATACAAACTGGATGCAAGATGCAGTAAGTATTGAATTTTTAAATGAAAAAACACAGGGCTTAGGTGCAGAAATGAAGGTATTAACAAAAGTTGGTCCAATTAAATTATTTGATTATATGAAAGTAACCGAATGGATTGATAAAAAATCTATAGGTGTAGATCATGTCGGTATTGTTACAGGTAAAGGTAAGTTTACATTAACTGAAATCTCTCAAGATCAAACTGAATTTCAATGGGAAGAAACATTAAAATTCCCAATTTATTTAGCTGGACCAATAGGAGAGTTTTTTGGCTCTCCAATTTTAAAATTAATCTGGAGAAATAATTTAAAAGGACTTAAGGAGCTATTTAAAGATGAAAGTTAACATTTCAAAAATATTAATATTTGTCTTGGTTTTTATTGGATGCTTCTCAGACGATGAATCAAGTGATGAAGATACGACAAATAGTGAAGTAGACAGTGATCTATCTATCTCAAAAGGTTTAGGTAAAACTTCAGAAATATACGTTTCAAATTGGAACCAATTGGTTGCAGCTATTTCAGAAGATGAACAAACAAGTACATTCTTTTCTATAAATCCAGATGAAGTGAAATGGACAAGTCTTGAAAAAGATACTCTATACTACGAATTCGGAAACCTTGAGAATCCTCAAACAGTTTTTGTAATAAATTTGAATATCAACAAAGAAGATAACACTGTTTCAGATGTTGAATTTTTTGCACCTGCATCAAAGGATGAAGTTAACTCCCAGCAATCAAAACTTTTTTTTCTAATAGTAATTGCACTATCTGATGAAACATTAGATAAAAATGATAGAGAAAATATTCTTAGCAATCTTGGGCTTTATGAAGAATTATCAAACCCTAGACAATTGGCGGGTAGTGTAACAAAAAATAATGTTAGATATATTCTTGAACCACTAATTGAAAATAACTTGCTGTTTGGTTTGAATTTATATACTAGCCTTCTTGAAACAACAAATGCCTAAGTAGCAATAACTTCCTCTACACCTGGTACTTTATCTTTAAGGATTCTCTCAATTCCGCTTTTCAGTGTTGCTATAGATAAAGGGCAGCCTACACAGGCTCCGAGCATTTCTATATTGACAACACCATTGTCAACAGAAGCTAATTTAATATCTCCTCCGTCGGCTTGAACAGCTGGACGAATATATTCAATTGTTTCATTTAATATATCTAAATCGATGTCTACCTGCTCTTCTCTTTTTTTAGGAGAAGGAAAGTTTATGCTTTCAGAATTTTCCATAATCTAATTATATTCTATTACTGCACCAAGTGAGTCTAATGATGAAACTATATCCTCATAACCACGCTCAATATGGTCTATACCTGTAATCTGGGAATTCCCATCTGCTTGAAGGGCCGCAATAATCAAGCTGGCTCCAGTTCGTATATCATTTGAATTAACAGGTGCACCAGAGAGGTTTTTTACACCTTTAATCATTGCATGCTGCCATCCTGTTTGAATATTTGAACCCATTCGTTGGACTTCAGGTATCCATTGAAATCGTTGATCATATACATTTTCAGTTATTATTGATGTTCCCTCTGCTTTTAGTAATGCTGTACCAAATATTGGCTGCAAATCTGTTGCAACTCCAGGAAATGGCAGTGTTGATAATTCGATTGCTTCATATTTATCAGTAGATTCAATAATCAATGTATTATCACTAGCAGTAATATTTACTCCTATCTCATTAAACTTTTTGATTTCCATTGGAAGAGTATTTGGGTCGATACCAATTATTGTTCCATTACCACGAGTTGATGCAATTGCAGCAATATATGTACCAGCCACAACTCTATCTCCAATAACTTTATGATTTGTTGGCTTTAAAGATTTAACTCCTTCGATAGTGATTTCACTGGTTCCCTCTCCTTTTATTTGAGCTCCCATATTTTTTAGCATATTAACAATATCTACTATCTCAGGTTCACGTGCTGCATTTTCAATAACAGTTTTACCATCTGCAAGTACTGCTGCCAATAAAGTATTTTCTGTTGCTCCAACAGAAGCATAAGGTAGGTTAATTTCCACACCCTTGAGCCCATCAGTTTCTCCGATTAGAACACCGTGCTCTAGGTTAAATTTTGCACCCATTTTTTCTAATGCGTCTAGATGCATCTGTACAGGTCGTGGCCCAAGTTGATCACCACCTGGAAAGGCGATTTTTGCCTTGCCCTTTCTAGCTAATAGTGGTCCTAAAATAATAATTGATGCTCTCATTTTCTGAACAAGCTCATAAGGTGTTTCAATACCTATATCTTCTGGAGAGTCTATCGTCAGAGTACTATCTTCAAATGATGATTTTATTCCAAGATAACTCAGAACTTCCTGCATATATTTAACATCTGCGATATTAGGCACATTACTTATCTCATAGGTGCCAGAGGCAAGAATAGGCAAAACCATATGCTTCAACACAGCATTTTTTGCACCTTTTACTTCTACATCACCATTTAATTGGTGATTACCTTCAATTACTATATGTTTTTCCACTATCATTGATACTACTTAAAGATTTAAGTGTAACAATAAATTTATGTCAGAATCACTAATTGTTTATAAAGCTAACGACCATCTTGAGGCGTCTTCATGTCTCTCCAATCTAGTAATTAATGACATTGACAGTAGTAAAAAAGAATCTTACTCAATAGGTCTTTCAGGTGGGAATACTCCAAAAATAGCTTATTCAATGCTAAGTAGTGATATCAAAGACTTATCAAAAATTATTTTCTGGACGGTTGATGATAGATGGCTTCCAAAAAAAGATGATAACTCTAACCAAAAGTTGATTAACTCATTCTTTTTTAACAGTCCTGCAAAAGTTCTAGAATTTGAATACTCATCATCAACATCATCTAAGGATGCCAAAGACTACACAAATAAACTAGAAGAGAATATAAAAGATTTTGACACCGTAATTTTGGGAATTGGAGAAGACGGTCATATTGCCTCACTATTTCCTGGAACTGCAGCGGTTCACAATAATACTGATTTGTATGTCTCAAATGAAGTAAACATAATTACAAAATGGAGAGTTACGGCAACATACAAACTGTTAACTCAAGTTGAAAAGGTTTACTTTTTAGTGACTGGTGAAAATAAAAAAGAAATACTGTCGACAATCTTGGATGATGGAAAGACCCCGGCAAATAAACTAATTAACGATAGAAGTGAAACTATTCTCATAACTGATCAAGCAATTTAAAATCATCCTCTATATGTCTTAAATTAGT
>ERZ802830.1874-NODE-1874-length-19618-cov-16.5874_pt1 | contig 19618 bp, 20 predicted proteins | sample MGYA00345654_ERZ802830 | MGnify/ENA primary metagenome ERZ802830 (study PRJEB30503, sample SAMEA104212375) | marine metagenome | biome: Westerlies Biome; feature: [SRF] surface water layer (ENVO:00010504) within the epipelagic zone...; material: water...
ATAAAGCCCAATCCAGCTAGTGTAGATATAAATCGATTTAATCTTAGACGTTTTCGTAAAATATCAATCTGCTTGAGGTATCTGGATGCAGACTGAGACTGCTCCTGCTTCCAATCAGCATCCATAAGCTCATCATGTATCTTTCTAATTAGAGCTGCTAAGGTTGTATATCTATTACCAAAATTAATCATCATTAATGGCATGGCAGGAAATAAAGCTGCAGTAATTAAAAAATAAGAGTTCATAGTTATTCTCCTTGAATATTAGTCACAGTTCAATCAGTCAAATTTAGACCTACAAAAATGAACAACTATGTTCGCTCTGATAATCCGTCGATGGATAAGTGTTTTGGCTATTTTGTGCCAAAAAAAAGTTCGCACTTCGCCTAGTAAACTAGCAAAAATACGAACCTCTTTGTTAATAAATTTACCCAGCAGTGGGTAAAAATTATTTAATTCTTTTTAAAGCAGATCAGTAAAAACTTTTATTTCTGCATTCTCTCTTAATTGCTTAATAAGTGAGATAAACATTTCATTATTTTCTTGACTTAAATAAAGCGCTGAGATGCCAGTATCTGAATCTCCCTCAGGAACTCTGACTCCAGCTAAATCAATCACCAAAGAAGTTAGTCTATTAGCGCTTTCAGCGCTGTAAGTATGTCTACCCTCTTCAGGCTTAGCAAGAGTGAAAGCCAACGAGCTTAAACCAAAAGGCAGCTCACTTGCCCTTGAGATCCAACCCTCACTAACCCACTCTAAATTATTCTCAGCAATAAGTTGATTAGCGGATTGCTCATCACCACTCGATAGAGCTGAGGCAATATTGTCAGCTATATTATCAATAACCTCTTTAGCTGCAGCTGACTTTAAAGTAGACTCAATTTGACTCTCTACTTCACTCAATTCTCTCTCTCGCTCAGACTGTAAATCAGAGAGCGCTAAAACTACAAATTTTTCTGGGCTCATTTCCATGACCTCAGAATTCTCACCCTCATCAATCACAGCACTACTAAATGCATTGGCAACAAATTTAGGATCGTACTGAGTATCTCTCTCAGAAAAATAATCACTTGTTTGAAGCTCTAAACCAAACTGATCTGCAACCATATCGAGTGACTCTTCATAGGACAAATTCATAAACTCTTCGAGAGATCCAAATAACAATTTTTCCTTAGCATTTTTAATATAAAGAGAAACAAGCTGATCTTCAACCTCTTCAAAAGATTGCATGGTTTCAGGCTCAATATCCGTCAGCTTAATGATATGAAAGTATCCATAATCTGTTGCAACAACTTCACTGACATCTCCAATATTCATGGCAAAGGCAGCTTCATCAAACTCTGCTCCCATGAGCTCTCTTTCAAAAAAGCCAAGATCACCGCCCTCTTCATTTGAGGAGGTATCCTCTGAATTTGCTCTCGCAAGTTCAGCAAAATCTGCGCCCTGATTAATCTGATCCAAAAGATCTTTAGCTAAGTCTTCATTATCAAGAAGAATATGCTGCGCCCTTCTTTTTTCTGGATTGGTATAGAGCTCAGCATTTTCATCATAAAGGCTTTTTAAATCATCATCAGTTGGGCTTTCAGGCTCTTCCATAGAATCTAATGTGAGCTCAACAAAGTCTACTTTGACTTTTCTGCCTTCAATAAAGCTTGATCTATTATCATTAAAGTAGTCAGAGATTTGACTTTGAGACACACTGACTTGATCCACATAGTTTTCAGTATTTAGAGCGATATATGAAACCTCTCTTTGCTGAGCAGCAAGGTCATTCAGTTGCTCAGTTTGAGTCGATGACATAAAGGCTGAACCACTCAAATTTCTCTTTATTTGTTCACGATTGAGCGCTTTAGATTGAGCAATTTCATATCCGGCAGGTGAATAACTATTCAGCCTTAGAAGTTGAGTATAACGATCTTGTGAAAACACTCCATCCACTAAAAATGCTTGGTTCATTTCAATCACTGACTTAACCTCATCATCAAGCGTAACAATGTCCAATGAATTAGCATAATTCTCAATGAGCTTTTCATTAATTAAAGAATCTAGCAAAGTTTGCTTTAAGGTGTTGTCAATTTCTTGCGTGTAAGCTGCCCCAAGCTGCTGCTGAAGGTTGCGCTGCTGAGAATTTAATTCTTGATAATAAATATTAATATCAATGTCCTCACCATCAACTTTAGCAATTGAAGTGTTTGCAGAGCGACTGGCATAATCCTGAATGCCAAATAAAGCAAATGGAACTGTAATTAAACCAACGATAAGATAGGCAACCCAGCCTTTTGATTTGTTTCTAATTGCACCTAACATAATAATTTTTTACCAATATTGTTAAAGTTTTTGCTACACTAAGAATTTAATAAAACTAAATCTCACTAATAGCTTTTGTGAAGCATTATACAAGGCTATGTGACTTATCTTAAGAAGTTTTATACCTGAAATTTTATTGATATTTTTGAGCTAGTTTTTCTAAAAGATTTTCAATATCATCCAACTTTGTATCCCAAGCAGTTACAAACCTAACCGCTTTTCCATCGAGCTCTTCTTCATTGACATCATATCCAGAGTTATTCAAATAATCTATAACGTCTCTAGGTAGATGCACAAAAACCTCATTTGATTGAGTAGGATAGGCTAGTTCAATATTTGAAAAATGATTTAAACCCTCACTTAATATCTTTGCCATCGCATTTGAATGTCTGGCATTTTTAATCCAGACATCATCAGAAACATAAGCATTAAGCTGAGAGGAGATAAAACGCATTTTAGATAGCAGTTGCCCAGACCTCTTATGAAGGAAAGGGAAGTTACCAACCATTTCAGGTTTAAAAAATATAATTGCTTCAGCAGCAAGGCAGCCATTTTTTGTTCCACCTAAAGTGAGGACATCAACGCCTGACTTCCAGGTCATCTCTGCTGGGCTAATGTTAAGAGATACGAGTGCATTAGCAAAGCGGGCTCCATCCATATGAACACTCATTTTATGTTTATGAGCAATTTTTGATATCTCTTGAATCTCTTCTAATGGATAAACTGTTCCTGTTTCACAAGACTGCGTAATACTGACAACTGATGGCTGAGTGACATGCACATTTCCAGAGCCTCTAACAATCTCATCTAGCTCACTTGCAATGATTCTTCCATTACTACTTCTCATTGGATTGAGTTTAGCGCCGCCAGTAAATAACTCTGGTGCGCCGCATTCATCAGTATTGATATGAGAAAGCTCATGACAGTATATTTTTCCGAAGACTGGCGTTAGTGCTGAGAGAGCCAAAGCATTAGATGCAGTCCCTGTGACGGCCAAATAGACCTCGACTTCAGTTTCAAAGATTTTAGATAATGTAGTTTTTAATATTGACGACCATTCATCATCACCATAAGATCCTGCAATTCCTGAGTTCGCTTCAATCAGCGCATCCATAACCTCTGGGCATGCGCTAGTGACGTTATCTGATGCAAATAATGGGTTCATTGAATCTCCTTAACTAAACTGGAACTGCAATGACGCCAAGAAAATCACCATTAACTACATGGCCTGGGAAGTGTTTACCTGTAAATATCCCATCAATCTTTGCATGATATTTATCTGGAGGAGAGCCTGTCCGTTCTATATTATGAACTTTAGCAATAAGCTGTCCAGACTTAACCTCATCTCCAAGATCTACGCAGTGTTCAACCAGCCCTGTTGACTCACTAAAAATATAACAGTTATCATCGGGCATATCAAGATTAAGTGTTTCATCAACTTCCAAATCGCCCTCTGTTATCCCAGCGTGACGAAGAATATTCCTGATACCTTTTTTAGCTATCTCGACTGTGTAAGCAGTTGTTGATCCTCCACCACCTAGCTCAGTACTGATAAAAACTTTTCCCATATTTTCAGCAGCTGTATCGTACATATTGACCGCATCAATTTCTAAAAGCATCACCGAATGAGGTGCATTAAATGCCTTCATAGCTGCAATGCATTTTTCTTGCTGCTCTTTATCATCCAAAACATGTGCGCAGCAAAATGGCAAGAAATCTAACGTCTTACCACCTGAATGAAAGTCCACAACAAAATCAGCCATTGGCAGCAGTGTTCGGTTGAAATAATCCGCAATTTTTTCAGTAAAAGTTCCCTCTGGATTGCCAGGAAAAACTCGATTCATATTTCCACCATCAATTGGCGATGTTCTCTTGCCGGCCTTAAAAGCTGGATAATTCATTCCTGGAATAATGATTACCCTGCCAGATAATTCATCTGCTTTTATCTGGTTCGCTAAATCAAACAATGCAATTGGCCCTTCATACTCATCGCCATGGTTTGCCCCTGTTAGAAGAATTGTTGGACCTTTGCCATTTTTAGCAACTGTAATTGGAATAACGATTGAACCCCAGGCAGAAGCATCATGAGAATGAGGTAGTTTTAGATACCCATGCTGAACCCCATCTTTCTCAAAATCAACTGTAGAGCTAATTGGGTTTTTTTTCATGAATAAGCACGGCAAAAAATAAAGTGCCATTGTACTTCAACACTTTATTTTTTACAATTAAGAATTAATGGCGGAGCGGACGGGATTCGAACCCGCGACCCCCTGCGTGACAGGCAGGTATTCTAACCAGCTGAACTACCACTCCGTTTTTGGTGGGCGCTACAAGACTTGAACTTGTGACCCTCGCCTTGTAAGGGCGATGCTCTCCCAACTGAGCTAAGCGCCCCAAAAAAAATGCCCGAATCTAATCAGGAAACGGGCATATTATACTAACAAAAAATCTGTTTAGTTAACAGATTCCTTTAATAATTTTCCTGCCTTAAAAGCAGGTACATTTGATGCTGAAATTTGAATAGCAGCACCTGTTTGAGGGTTGCGACCGGTGCGCGCAGCACGTGCTCTAACCAAAAAACTACCAAAACCTGTAATGGCTACTGAGTTGCCACTTGCTAGTGCACCAGAGATAGCGCTAGTTGTTGCTTCTAAAGCGCGAGCAGCATCTGCTTTAGAGAGACCTGAGTTATCAGCAATTGCTGAAACTAAATCTGATTTATTCATTATCTTAACTCCTTAAATTTAAACAGAATTTATTTGGAAACTAAAAGAATTAATTCTTAGTTTCAAATCTGATTATCCATTTATAAACCCCTATGTCAATGCACATTAAGGGGATTTAATGAAAAAATTAATGCCTAAAATCTATTAAAAAATTAGCTTCCAGTTGCATCTAAGTGAGGCAAAAAATTTTCAATCCAATCTTTCTCAGTAATCTCACCAATATGCTTATGAATGATTAAGCCCTCTCTATTAATTAGAAAAGTTTCTGGCGTTGCATAAACTCCAAGCTCCATTCCAACTTGGCCTTTCGGATCAAAAATTATCTCATCGAAAGGGTTTCCCATAACCTTAAGATAATTCTCACCCTCATTTCTAGTGTCTTTGTAATTAATCCCAATCAGCTTCAGATCGTTATTTTTTGCAATATTCATAATCATCTGATGCTCTTTTCTACAGGTTACGCACCATGAAGCCCATACGTTAATAAGTGAAAGCTGACCGCCAGTAAGATTATTTAATTTAACAGCTTCATTGGTATAAAAATCAGCACCTTCAATTTCTGGAAAAATCTTTCCAACTAGAGGTGAAGGGAGCTTATTTGGGTTAGAATTTAAACTTAAAAATAAAAAAATACCAATCACCAAAAAAACTAATAGAGGCACTATCTTGTTCATTCTTTTGCCTCTAAGGATTCGAGTGCTGCTGCAACCTCAGGTGGCATGTAGTTCTCATCATGTTTTGCTAGAACTTGAGTTGCATTAAATGTCCTGCTACATTTCATACCTACCCACGCCTTGCTGCATTCTTTATCAATTGATCCACTTGCCACAACCCCTTGTCCTTCTCTAAATAGATCAGGCAATATGCCCTCATAAGAAACCTCAATTGATTCTAAGTTATCAGTTACAGAAAATTTGACGAGCATCCCATCCCTCTCTACGCTGCCATCCTCAACTAGACCTCCAACTCTAAAACTTTTATCTTTAGGGGCTTTTCCAGTCATAATATCTGAGGGTGTATAGAAATATAATAAGTTTTCACTAAAAGCTTTGATTCCTAGATATCCAGCCAAAAAAACTCCAGACACAAGAAGCCCAACTAGCATCATTCGATTATGTCTTTTTGTCATTTAATTCTTGAATATTTATTTGATAGAGACGATAAAGTATTTAAGTGATTGCGCCTTGCAGTAACAAAAAGAGTAATGATTGTTAATGCAGAAACGCCATAAGCAAGCCATACATAGAATGCATATTTACCATAGGGAAGAAAAGAAAAAAACTCTACCATAGTCATGACATTAAACTCCTTACTTCCTCTTCAACCCATCGAGAGTTTTGCTCACGAATGAGCACCTCGGTTCTTGCCTTGATTGAGACCAATAGCGCATAAAGTAAAATTGATGCCACAAACATAAGGGCTAATGCAATCTGCATATTAGGATCTTTGATGCCACCAGTACCAACAGAATAACCTTGGTGAAGTGTATTCCACCACTTCACAGAATAATGAATTATGGGCAGATTAATGAGGCCAACGATAGCAAGAATTGAGCTTGATTTAGCCGCTGTTCTAGGATTATCAAATGCGCTATTCAAGGACATATAGGCCAGGTATAAAAATAGTAAAACAAGTTCCGAGGTCAGCCTTGCATCCCACACCCACCATGCGCCCCACATAGGTTTGCCCCATATTGCACCAGTCGCCAAAGCAATAACTGTAAATCCAGCTCCAATTGGCGCTGAAACTTTTGCAACTACCTCAGCCATCTTGATTTGCCAAATAAGCCCAATACCGCCAGCAATCGCCATCACAGCATAAACCATCATTGAAAGTATGGCGCTTGGAACATGAATAAAAATTATTCTATAGCCATCACCCTGTTGGTAATCCGCAGGCGAGATAACTAGAGACCAATATAAACCAACTATTAGTAAAGTTATAAAAGGCCAAAAAAACCAAGGAACTAGTCTATTGCAAGTCTGATAAAAAACCTTTGGGGAGGCTTGCCTTTGAATCCATTTCCACATAAATATATGCAGTTACAAAAAAGGACTTATTTTAATGATTTTTTGGCCACATTGTTTCGTAAATAGATAGGCTTTGGAAGTTCCAAAGTTCCCTTTAGACCAGTATTCATTGCCCTAAGTGATAATTCTATTAGTGCTGACGATTCTGGTTTGATTGTTAGATCAATGTCACTAATATTCGATGCGAATTTTAATTTTTCACTGTACGCTCTCCAGCCACTTCCAACCCCAACAAAACTAGGATCTAAATGATCAGCCTCTTCAGGGCAACATATTTTCATATTACCTACCAATCCATCAACAAAAGTTGCCCAATAAACCTCGCCCATTCTGGCATCTAATGCAATAGCTATTTTGTTTGATTTTAGAATTTGTGAGGCACCAAACCCAACCAGTTCTAATGTTGTAAAACCCATGGTAGGAATCTCCATTGACAAAGATAATCCTTGAACTACGCCAATACACATTCTAACCCCAGTAAATGAGCCAGGACCCTGAGAGTAGGAAACTAAATCAACCTCTCTGAGTTGCGATTGTGACTCTTCAAACACCTCATCACAAAGCTTTAAAATATGTCCAGAGGTTTTATCAATACCAGACAACTCTCTACTATAACTCTCTCCAGACTTTGACAATGTGACGGATGCTATTTCTGTGCAAGTATCTATCGCTAATATATTCAATTTATAATTCTCTTGTATTTATTATTCATCGACAAAATCATGTTGATGCGCTTATTAAGTCTCTCAGGAAAGTTATCTGGGTTATAGTATGAAGGTCCTTTTAATAAAGCAACAAGGGTTGCCATTTCCTCTAAACTCAAATCTTCAACATTTTTATTAAAGTAAAAAAGACTTCCACTTGCAAAGCCATGGAAAGCTTCATCCCCTTTTTGAGCTAAATATACCGTATTCATATACCTCTCAAGAATTAAATCTTTCTCAAAAGACACCTCCAAAAGAATTGCCATCAGGGCTTCTTCTGATTTTCTGGATAAGGTTTTTTCTCTTGATAATAAAGAGTTTTTAATCAGCTGCTGAGAGATGGTACTGGCTCCTCTTAATGCTTTATCCTCAAACAAATAACCATAGATGACTCTGGCAATCTCTTTTAAGTCGACGCCATAATGTGAGTAAAAAGATTGATCTTCAACCAGAAGCAACATATTAATTAAATCTTTTGGATAATTGTCAAGCGAATACTGAATCTGAGTAACATTTTTTAGAGGTTTTAGTGGATTTGAAAATTCAGCCTTAACTTTGCTATTTAAGTGAAAAATATAAAAAGTCAAAAGGAGTAATAAAAGAATGACCAAACTCTTTAAGTACCTTTTGCTAACTAATCGCATTTTTAAGACTCTTTATAGACTCAACATCAGTATATCTATCAGCATTTTTGTGTATAGAGCAGGATGAATGGATCCAATCAAAGTGATGGCTATTGAGTATTTTTTTAGCAGTTATAGAGTTGATTCCTGATCCTGGCATCACTTCAATTTTTCCAGATGCTAGCAATTGCATATCAGACAAAACTGACAATCCCTCCAAAGCGCTCTTCTCTCCTCCTGATGACAAAATAGTATCAAAACCTAGCTCAATGCCCACCTGAACAGATTCAATTGTTTTATGCATTGTGTCTACAGCTCTATGAAGGGTTTTTTTTAAATTATTAGAATTAGAAATTAATTCTTCTAAAAGATCTTGATCAAGACTGCCATTAGGTAATGTCGCGCCAAACACAACACCCTCAATATTGAAAGATCGAACCATATCGATATCACCTTGCATTTGTTTTAATTCTTCAGAAGAATAAATAAAGTTGCCTTTTCTAGGCCTGATCATTGATCTTGATGGAATGTCGCACTCTGAGGCAAGTTTTAAAACCTCTAATGATGGGGTTAATCCGCCATACTTTAATGAACTGCAGAGTTCAATTCGGTCAGCACCTCCCTCAACAGCCGCATCAATTCCAAAGCAGCTGTCTATGCAGATTTCAAGATTAGTTATCATAAATTCAAGTTTATATTAATGCTGGGCATAATGCGATAAGAACAGTAATTAATTAATAAATGGAGAGTAACTAGTATAAAATACCCACTTCCTTGCTTGACCGACACATGTTGGCAAGCTTTTTTAATCCATAAGGAGATGTAGATGAGACATTATGAGGTCACACTCATTGTTCATCCTGATCAAAGTTCTCAGGTGACAACAATGATTGAAAAATATAAAGAACTGATCACCTCGGGTGGTGGTATTGTTCATAGAGATGAGGACTGGGGTCGTAAACACCTAGCCTACCCAATCAACAAGATTTATAAAGCACATTATTTAATGATGAATATCGAGTGTGACAAAGAAACACTCGACAAATTAAACTATAACTTCCGTTTCAATGACGCTATTCTTCGAAACTTAATCATTTCTAAGAAAGAAGCTATCACTGAACCATCAATAATGGTCACGGAAGCTGACAAAGAAAAAGTCAAAGACCAAGGCAAAGAGAAAGCTACGGTTCAAGGCTCTGATCAGAAATAGGAGGAAGTAATGGCTAAAAAACAAGTAACTAAAAGACGTAAGTTCCAAATTCCCATCAATCGCTTTTGTCGCTTTACTAAAGCAGGTTTTAAAGAGATTGATTACAAGGATGTGGATATACTTCTAAAAAATATTGATGAGAGTGGGAAAATTACCCCTTCAAGGATTACTGGAACTTCTGCAAAGTTTCAAAGACAATTGACCACTGCGATCAAGAGAGCCAGATTTTTGGCGCTGATTCCATACACTGATAAACACAAAAAATAGGAGGCCCTATGCAAGTAATTTTGTTAGAAAAAAATGAAAAACTAGGTAACCTTGGTGATATTGCAAACGTTAAGTCTGGATATGCTCGTAATTACCTTATCCCTCAAGGAAAAGCTAAACCTGCAAACAAAGCTAACATGGCTGTTTTTGAAACGCTTCGAGCTGAGCTAGAGGCCAAAGAAGCTGCGGCTTTATCAGATGCGCAGACTCAAGAGACTGCAATGAAAGATGTTGTCTGCACAATCTCTGCAAACGCGGGTGAAGAAGGAAAGCTTTATGGATCCGTCAGCCCTGCAGACATTGCTGAAAATCTTTTGGAGCAAGGTTTCGAAGTTGAAAAAAGAGATATCAACATGCCTGAAGCCATTAGAAACACTGGTGAGTATGAAATTACAGTTTCTCTTTATGCAGAGGTTGTGGTTCCAGTTAAGGTTATCGTTATTGCTGCTACTGATACAGAATAACCCAATCCAATTCAGTTATCTGAGTTAAAATAAAAAGCCCTCGTCGAGGGCTTTTTATTTTTCTAATTCATAGTAATGGATATTGATAACGCAAAAATACCACCTAACTCAGTGGACTCAGAGCAGTCTGTTCTTGGCGGGTTATTGCTTCACAATGATTCTTGGGATAGTGTCGTTAATATTCTTGGATCTGATGACTTTTATCAAACCTCACATCGCATCATTTATGATGCAATTGTGACTCTATTAGAGCATGACAAACCAGCTGATATTCTTACAGTAAAAGAGCAAGTCATAAAGTCTCATGACGAAGAATCGATTGGAGGCTTTGCTTACCTTGCTCAGATAGCTGAGAACACCCCAAGCGTATCAAATATTGAGGCTTATGCAAAGCATGTTCGCGAGCTCTCAATCTACAGGCAACTAACAAAAATTGGTAAAGAGCTTGCTGATACCGCCTTTAATCCCAAAGACATTGAGGTGAATGACCTTCTCGACCTTTCAGAGAGAAAAATATTTGAGATAGCTGAACAGGTGAGTCGAAACAAGCAAGAAATCACAAACGTCAAAGACATCATTAAAGATGTCGTTAATCGTGTTCATGAGATGCAAGAATTAAAGGGCTACAAGGGTGCAGAAACTGGCTTTTCTGAGTTCGATAAACTCACGTCAGGACTTCAAAATGGTGACTTGATTATTATCGCTGGCAGACCTAGTATGGGCAAAACTGCACTTTCGATGAATATTGTTGAACATGTAGCAATCCACAATTCAACTCCTGTTGCGGTATTTAGTTTAGAGATGCCGACTGAGCAATTAGTGATTAGAATGATCTCATCCTTTGGAAGAATCGATTCAAGCAAATTGCGAGATGGTGACATGTCAGAAATTGATTGGAATAGTTTCAACCATGCCGTCAGAGCATTTGAAGAAAACACAATTTTGATTGACGAAACCCCCTCAATCACACCAACAGAAATTAGAGCCAAATGTAGAAGGCTTAAAAGAAGATATCCAGACCTAGGCCTTATCATGGTCGACTATCTTCAACTCATGACAGTGCACGGCAAGTCAGAAAATCGTGTTCAAGAAATTTCAGAAATATCTCGATCCCTCAAGTCACTTGCTAAAGAGATCAATGTGCCCGTTATTGCCCTTTCTCAGCTCAATCGAGGAGTTGAATCTAGAGCTAAAACTGGCAAAGGCAGAATCCCACAGATGGCTGATTTAAGAGAGTCTGGATCGATTGAGCAGGATGCCGATATTATCGGCTTCATTTATCGAGATGAGGTATATCATGATGATACGTATACCAACCCAGAAGAGGTAGGAAAGGCTGATCTAAGAATAGCCAAGCATCGAAATGGTGCGACCGGCAATATTAAACTCGCCTTTGTAGGCCAATACTCAAGGTTTGAGGATTTGGCCTTTGAAGACAGATTCCAGGGTGTCAGTGATGATCAAATGGACGCCTCATACATTAACAATATGACAAATTTTGATCAGGGTGATTTTTAATCAAGTATTTTAGTTAGAATTTAATATGAACCGCGCTCGTGAAATTAAAATGTTAGATTGAAGATGAATGATCAAATACAGACCAAACTCATTTACAACAAAGAAAAAGTAACTTATTCCAGTTTATCAGAGGTTTTTGAACTTAATTTTAAAAAAATATCAAGGCTAGTCCCCCTACTTCCATCAGTCAAGGATAATCTAGTTGGAATCAAAAAAACCTCCAATGACCTCTATCTGATTTGTCACGAAAAATCTAAATATACTGGCACTTATACTCTAACACACAAAATTCAGTCGTCTCAAGGAGTCATTAATAGACCCGATATTCGATTCAAAATCTATTTTGATGCAAAGCTTTTGGAGGTTGTTTCAATTTGTAAAGAGACAAGGATTAATTCTTATCATCCATTAATCAATGACTGTAGCGACTTATCATTCCAATTAGAACTCAATGTCTTCATGCTTAGATGGCTTGACTACTGCTTGGATAGGTACAATGGGGCAGAATGGCAAGCAAGACAATAAAATCAGAGAACAGTAAATTAGTCATTGCAATCTCCTCAAGGGCTTTATTTGATCTCGACCACTCCCATAAAATTTTTAAAGAGGAAGGTATTGAGGCATATGCAAAGCACCAACAAGAGAATGAGCATGTCGTTTTAGAGCCTGGAGTAGGATTTACTTTAGTAAAAAAATTACTAAAGCTAAACAGTAAAAAAACCCCGATCGATGTCATTCTTCTGTCAAGAAACAGTGCTGATACTGGTCTTAGAATTTTTAACTCGATAGAGCATTACGGTCTCAATATTTCTAGAGCCGCTTTTACTCGTGGCGAGAGCACTCACCCTTTCGTTGGAGCTTTTGAGGCTGATTTATTCTTATCAAGTAACTACAACGATGTACAAAAAGCACTGCAGTCAGGCTACGCAGCAGCATCCATCGTGGAGTCAAAATCCAAAAATAGTCATCCTTCACAGCTCAGAATAGCTTTCGATGGAGATGCTGTTATTTTCTCAGATGAAGCGGAGAGAATTTTCCAGGAGAAAGGACTAGAGGCTTTTCATGAAAACGAAGTATTGTCTGAAAAAATTGAGCTTAAAGCTGGACCTTTCAAGTCTTTCTTGGTGTCACTCCAAAAAATTCAGTCCACTTTCCCAGAGGAGGACAATCCAATAAGGACAGCCCTAGTGACCGCAAGGTCTGCCCCATCACACAAAAGAGTAATCCATACGATGAGAGAGTGGGGTATTCGTATTGATGAGTCATTCTTTCTGGGTGGGCTTGATAAAGGAGTCTTTTTAAGGCAATTCGCAGCAGACATTTTTTTTGATGATCAGCAGCAGCACTGTGACTCTGCCTCACAATACGTTCCAACAGGTCATGTCCCAAGTGGAATAAAAAACAGATGAGGTGAAAACTTGGTTGCTGCTGAGGGCTCATCATCAAATATAATTGGTAAAATAAGTTTAACTGAACATAGAGACTATTGATGTCAAAAAAAATTCAAGCTATCCGTGGTATGAATGATCTTCTGCCTGCAAATTCTCAAATCTGGAGTTTTTTAGATAGCACAATCAATAATCTTCTTCTCTCTTATGGATATAAATACTGTCGAACTCCAAACGTTGAGAGCACTGAAACCTTTTCTAGAGCAATTGGAGAGGTGACAGATATTGTTGAAAAAGAAATGTATACCTGGAAGGACAACAATGGAGACTCCTTGACACTGAGGCCTGAAGGAACAGCCGGTGTGGTCAGAATGATGATTGAACACAACTTACCGAGGGAAGGCATTCAAAAAGTTTTTTATAGCGGCCCGATGTTTAGGCATGAGCGTCCCCAAAAGGGAAGATATCGTCAATTTCACCAGGTCGGTGCTGAAGTTTTTGGAGCGTCGGACGCCAAAATTGATGCTGAACTCATTTCTATCACTGACATCCTTTGGAAATCATTAAAAATCAATGCTCAGCTTGAAATTAACTCTCTTGGGTCGACAGCAAGTCGAGCACAATATCGAGAAACCTTGACTAGATACTTTAATGACAATAAAGATAGGCTTGATGAGGACAGCTCAAGAAGACTAAAGACAAACCCATTAAGAATTCTGGATAGCAAGAACAAGGATTTAGAAGCATTAATCTCTGAAGCACCTAAAATGATTGATCACCTTGATAAGGAGTCAAACGAACACTTTGAAGCCTTAAAAAATTATCTAGAACATCTTGACATTCCATATACGGTTAACCCAAAACTCGTAAGAGGGCTCGACTACTACAATCAAACTGTTTTTGAATGGGTATCAGATGAGCTTGGCTCTCAGGGGACAATATGCGGAGGAGGGAGATATGACGGCCTAGTTGAAAAAATGGGAGGCAACCCAACCCCAGCTATTGGTTTTGCTATGGGTCTTGAGAGAATTGCCCTTCTCATTCAAGATAAATCCAAAGAACTTATCTCAGATAGGCCTCATTTATACTTTTTGTCTATGGGTGAGAGCGCTCATTGTGAATCAATGAATCTCTCAAGACAAATCCTTGAAGCGATGCCAAACATTACTATTACAAATGATATAACCATGAGCAACCTTAAAAGCCAGATGAAAAAAGCTAACAAGTCTGGAGCCGACTACGCCATGATACTTGGAGAGGAAGAGTTAGCTAAAAATGTTTTGAGTTTTAAGCCCTTAAAGGGCCAAGGAGTTCAGCAATCAATCGAACTTGAGGGTATCATTCAGCATCTTCAGGAGATTTTATGAAAAACTTTATAGAAATTAGCGATTCGGAAGAAGAGCAAGTTGATAAATTAAAAAAGTGGTGGGATTCCAACGGCAAACAAATAATTGCAGGTGCGGTTCTTGGACTTGCAGGGATATTTGGATGGAATGCATATGTTGATTACCAAGATAGTCAAGCCTTAAATGCCAGAGCATTATATTTAAGCTATGCCTCAGATTCTGCGAATGTAGGCGCTTATGACAAATTAATCAAAGATCACCCGTCTAGCTCATATGCGGACCAAGGAACTTTAGTAATGGCTAAATATTTGTTTGATGCCGGAAACTATTCACTCGCACTGGATGCTCTAAAGCCTTTAATGAGTCGAGAGAATTCTGTCATTGCATCAACTGCAAGCCTCCGAACAGCTTCGCTCTTTTTAGAGCTTGGGCAGCATGAAGAGGCTCTAGCTGTTCTGAATATGGAAAATGCTAACGGGTTTTCAGGTTTATTTTATAACCTGGCTGGTGATGTTTATTTGGATCTCGGTAACGATGAGCAGGCAAGAAATAGTTACACTCTTGCAATTGAAAACATTACTGATAATTCAAGCTTATCACAACTCATTCAGATCAAACTTGACGATCTGAATTAAATCGTTGTAGGTTAACCATTGTGAGCTACCCTATCATCTCATTGGTCGGAAGGCCTAACGTCGGTAAATCGACCCTGTTTAATCGTCTCAGCAATTCTCGACAAGCACTGGTTTCGGATTATGAAGGCCTGACGCGTGATCGTCAGTATGCAAACATTCAGCTAGAGGAGGAGCGTCCCTGCACTATTGTAGATACGGGTGGCCTTACGAATGAAGACTCGGTGATCGATTCAGGTATTCAAAACCAAGTTTTGAGTGCACTTGATGAGTCCGATGTCATTTATTTTATTGTCAGCAACAAAGATGGTGTTACAGCTCTAGACCTAGATATATCTAGTCAGCTCAGAAAGCTCAAAAAAAATATAATCTTGGTTTGTAACAAGGCAGAGGGACTGAATCTGAGTTCAGCATCCGAATTTTATGAACTCGGATTGGGAGAGCCCACCCTAATTTCAGCTGAACACAACCAAGGCATCCAAGATCTAATTGAAAAAACACTTCCCCTAATACCCGAGGCAACTGACTCAGAAGAGCAAGACATTGACGGGATTGCTGTTGCCGTATTAGGGAGGCCAAATGTAGGCAAATCAACTCTAATCAATCGCATTTTAGGTGAAGAAAGAGTTTTGTCAGTTGACCTGCCTGGAACAACCCGAGACAGCATATTCATACCTTTTGAGAGAGAAGGAGAGCAATATACATTAATTGATACTGCAGGTATTCGAAGGAAGCGAAGCGTTGATGAAAAAATAGAAAAATTTAGCATCATTAAAGCAATCAGCGCCTTAGAGGACTCACATGTTGTGATTTTAGTTTTGGATGCTCATGAAGGCGTAACTGAACAAGATGCTACTTTACTAGGAATGATCGCTGACAAAGGTCGCGCTTTGCTCATAGTGGTCAATAAATGGGATGGATTAGATGAATATCAAAAAAGTGAAGTCAAAAGAAAACTGGATGTAAAGCTCTCTTTCGTAAGTTATGCCTCCATTCACTTCATTTCAGCGCTTCATGGATCAGGTGTTGGAAAATTATTTGAGCCTATCAAAAGGTCTTATGAGCATGCAGGCAAAAGATACCCAACATCACTTCTAAATAAAATCTTAGAGCAAGCAAACAACTCTCATCAACCGCCGCCAGTTGCAGGAAGGAGACTTCGCCTGAAGTTTGTGAATCAAACTGATGTATTTCCTCCAACGCTCATGTTCCATGGAAATCACGTTCAAAATGTGCCTAAGAGCTATGAACGCTTTTTAATGAATTTCTTTACCACGTCTCTCAAACTTACCAATACCCCCATCAAAATCAACTTCAAGAGCGGTGAAAACCCATTCAAGGATAAAAAAAATGTCCTCTCTGCGCGCCAAATTCAAAAGAAAAGGCGACTCATGAAATTTGTAAAAAAGAAGTAGTTCAGAAAATAAAACTAAAACCTCATTGCGGAGAAATCAGATATTGATATTGGAGCTTTAGTCTTTGTCAAAATTGAGTCTACAATTTCTGCTGTAATGGGCGCCAAGGTGAGTCCGATGTGACCATGTCCAAAGGCATAAACGATATCATTCCCTTTGCTTGACTGAGAAATCACTGGTCTACTATCAGGGATTGAGGGTCGGAAGCCGAGCCATGTCCTTTTTGGCTTGCCAAGTTTTGGAAAAAAAATTCCAGTGCCCTTCTCTAGGTGTTTAATTCGGTGTTGTGAAATTTTAGGACTCAAGCCGCCAAGCTCAACAGTTCCAACAACTCTTAGCCTGTCTGTCATTGGAGACATGTAGAAACCTCCTGCAGCATAGCAGCATGGCCTATTGAGGAGTGGCTCAGCCATATCGTACTCAACATGGTATCCACGCTCTGCGTCCAGTGGAATTTTATCTCCTGCTTGTTGAGCAAATTTTTTAGAGTAAGCCCCTGCTGCAACCACCAACTGTTTAGTCATCATCGTTGACTGATTATCAAGATAGACTTTGATACCGTCACCAGTTCTCTCAATTCTTGATGCAGCTTTATTTATGATCTGACAACCCTTATTTATTGTTGCATCTAAAATTAGCTTGACCATTTTTCCAGGGTCACTCATATACGCCCCATCTGGAAAGTAAGAGGCGCCGCCCTGAGATAAATTGAGATTTGGCTCCAGCTTTTTAAGTTCATCAAGATTTAAAATCTCTGCATTCAGGCCAAGCTCTCTCCTTTTATCCATATCTCTTATTCCATGCCTTAAAAGCTCCTCGTTCGGGTAAAGATAGATATTGCCATCTGTTTTTAAGAGAGATTCACCTCTGATTTGAGAGGATAACTCTTCCCATCGAATTCTTGAACCCTGGAGTAATGAGGTAATCGCTTGAGCATTTCTTGCAGCATTCTTGGGCATCGACTGATATAAAAATCTTATAAGCCAAGGGCACAAGGATAGAATTGCAGATCTTTTGATTGCTATAGGACTATTCTTATTGAACAATAGTGAGGGTAGCTGTCTAATAATGTCTGGGGATCCAACCGGTAGGACAGCGTATTCTGCGATAGTACCAGCATTACCAAATGAAGTTCCAGTCCCAGGCTCCTCGGGGTCAATTAAAACAACCTCTCTTCCTGCATTAAGCAGTCTTAATGCAATAGAGAGGCCTATGACGCCTCCCCCCAAAACTGTAATATCTGTTCTTTTTAAAGACATAATTAAGATTAATAAACTAAGAGATTTATTTCCCTAAGAAAGTATTAAATTATGTGCTTCCTTTGCAGCAGTTATAAAACTCTCAAAGAGTGGGTGCCCATCCCTAGGTGTCGAGGTAAACTCTGGATGGAACTGACAGGCTACAAACCAAGGATGGTCCGTTATTTCAACCATTTCAACGAGAGAGCCATCATTAGATCTTCCAGACACTGTGAGTCCAGCACTTTCAATTTGTGATATCAGTTTATTGTTTACTTCATATCTGTGCCTGTGTCTTTCAGTCACTTTACTCGAACCATAAATTTTTTGAGAGTGGCTACCCTTAACCAAATGACACTCTTGACCCCCAAGTCTCATGGTGCCTCCCAAATCAGAATCAGTATTTCTTGTCTGAGTGTCACCGTTCTCATCTTGCCACTCTGTAATCAGGCCAATTACTGGATAGTTGGTATTTTCATCAAACTCAGTACTATTAGCACCCTTCATATTTGCCATGTGACGAGCATACTCAATCACTGCAACTTGAAGACCTAAACATATTCCTAAATATGGAATATTATTCTCACGTGCAAATTGAACGGCCTTAATTTTTCCTTCAATGCCTCTGATGCCAAATCCTCCAGGCACAAGAACAGCACTCATATTACTTAAACTTTCTGCTCCATTTTTTTCAATCTCCTCTGAATCAAAATAGTGAATATTGACTTTAGTTTGAGTATGAACCCCTGCATGAATAAGAGCCTCTGAAAGAGATTTGTATGATTCTGTTAAATCCATATATTTTCCAACCATTGCAATGTCAACGCTATGATTCGGCATCTCAAGCCGGGAAACTACATTTTTCCATTCTGTAAGATCGGCTTTTTTACACTTTAGACCCAATTTCGATACAACAGCATCGTCAAGACCTTGGCTATGAAGGTCTTCTGGCACTTTATAGATAGTGTCTTTGTCAAGTGATATAAATACCGAGTCTTCAGCAACGTTTGTGAATAAAGCGATTTTTTTACGTTCAGAATCTTCTAATTCATGCTCTGATCGACAAATAAGTATATCAGGCTGAATTCCTATCCCTCTGAGTTCTTTAACTGAGTGTTGGGTTGGCTTTGTCTTTAGCTCGCCAGCCACCTTGATATAAGGAAGAAGGGTCAGATGAATAAAAACAGCATTTTCTCGGCCCAACTCGAGACTCATCTGTCTAATGGCCTCCATAAAAGGAAGTGACTCGATATCACCCGCCGTACCTCCAATTTCAATAAGAGCAATATCCGCTTCCTCAGCACCCTCTTTCATTAATTTTTTTATCTCATCAGTGATATGCGGAATAATTTGAACTGTAGCGCCAAGATAATCACCCCTTCTTTCTCTTTCAATAACGTTCTCGTAGACTCTTCCGGCAGTAAAGTTATTCTTTTTTCCTAGCTTAGTGCGAACGAACCTTTCGTAGTGACCTAGATCTAGATCAGTTTCTGCCCCATCATTGGTTACAAAAACTTCACCATGCTGGAATGGACTCATTGTTCCAGGGTCAACATTTATATACGGATCAAGCTTTAAGAGTGTGACATTAAGGCCACGATTTTCAAGGATTGAAGCTAGGGAGGCGGAGGCAATTCCTTTACCTAATGAGGAAACAACGCCACCAGTGATAAAGATGTATTTTGTCATCTAAAACTAACAAAGTTTGAAATAGCTATGATACACAAATTTGTGTAGAATATGGGCACATC